>WNGA01012717.1_pt1 | contig 15141 bp, 8 predicted proteins | sample 5400061 | NCBI WGS metagenome assembly WNGA01 (sample SAMN13153366, study PRJNA577476) | soil metagenome | isolation source: 100 cm soil or saprolite under grassland replicate 2 | place: USA:California | collected 2016-06-15
CGGCATGAACCGATCCATCGCATCGTCGATCACCGCGCTCGTGATCACCGAATGCCCTTTCTCGAGCGCCAGGCGAAGGACGCCGGTGCGCGCGATCCCCTTGACCTGCTCGGGCACGTTCTTCATCCGCTCCTCGGCTTCGGGCGTCCATCGGACGCTCTCCTCGGCGCGCAGGTCGAGCCGTGGCACCTCGAGGCGCGTGGAGAGGAGGACGTCGCAGGGCGCGGCGCGAAGAATGTTCTCCGCGTTGCTTCCGAGCCCCGTCTCGTCCGCCGGGCTGTGGACGCCGATCCGTCCCAGCACGATGAGCCAGGGATTTGTCTTGCGCGCGTGGTCCAGGATCTTCTGGAAGGGCTTGCCGTCGAGGAGCGTTTTCTTGATCGCGATGCCCGCCTCGCTCCCCATCCGCTCGCCGACCTCGAGATGAGACTGGTAGATCTGCGCGAGCCCGGTGTCGATGATTTCCTCGTGGAGCTGATTCTGCTCCTCGAAGCGGAAGACCTTCGCCGCCTGCTCGGTGAGGACGTTGACGATGCCGTTGAAGACGGAGTAGTGCAGATAGGGATCGTAGATGGCGATCGCTTCGACCTTCTTGCCGAACGTGCGGGCCAGTTCGACGGCGGTCATGAGCGCGCCGAACGACTGCGGGCTGCCGTCGATGCCGACCAGGATCGTGTCCCGCTCCGCCTCGCCCGGCTCGGGGACGTGCTTGACCACCCAGACATCCCGGTCGGATTGGCGAGCCACGCGTTCGCACACGGAGCCAATGACGCTGTCCCGGGCGCGCCCGATCCCCAAGGCGCCGATCACGACCAGGTCGTGCTGTGAGCCGGCGAGATCCTTGAGGATCTCAGTGTGATGCTTCCCGTCCATCATCCGCGGTTCGAACGCCAGGCCCGACTCACCACACAGGCGCGACATGCCATCGAGATAGCTGTCGGAGATGAGCTTGAGGCCCATCGTGATGAGGCTGTCGTGGATCTTCCGCTGGCGCTCCAGTTCCACGTCGTCGATGTACTCCTCGGGCAGGGTGTACTCCATCTGCCGGAAGCGATAGTCGTGCAGCTTTGCCGCGTAGACATGGCAGCCGACCAGTTTCGCGGAGAACGCCTTGCCCAGCGCGACGCTGCAGGCGACGGCGCGGTTGGAATGGTCTGAGTTATCGACGGGAACGTAGATGCTCTTATACATGAATCCTCCGGATTGCCCGCAACAGCTCACGCTCGCGTGGCCGCCGGTTGGCTCGGCTCACCGCCGAGCTCCCCGCGGGCGCGAGAGCCGTAACGCGACCGCACCCAGGCGATCACGGCCAGCTCGATGGCAAGAATGATCAGTGCCGTCCTCACCATCGGGCCGACAGCTGATGGGACGACTTCTGGCTCGACGTAGAGTGAGTACCAGACCGTGAGACCTCGCCTGTTGCCACGCTCGCGCGAGAACCCGTCCCAGACCGAAAAGGCGACCGGCAGGAACTCTCCGGGCGAGAACGGGGCGCCCGAGCTTGCGCGAAGCGGTCGTTTGAAGATGACCGACCATTCTCCCTGGTCGTAGCCCGCGACGCCGGTGAGATCCCCTGTGTCGTTGGGCGCGATATCTGCGCTTCCCCGGCCCGTGAACTGAAGGGGAGTGGGGCGGGCCAGATCGAAGAACCAGAGATCCACCGAGTTCTGGATGTCGCCGAAGATGAAGTAGGGCTTGCGAGCGCCCGTCGGCACCTGCGAAGGAATCTGGATCGAGACCGCGTCGGAGAACTCGGATGCCTGGGCGGCTGGCGCGGCTGTCTCCTCGGCGAAGGGGTTCTTTTCGGTTTCGGTCTTCTGAGCGGGCGCCAGCTCCGCCTCGCCGAAGGGATTCGTTTCGGTCTCCTGGGCCCCTCCTGGCGCCGACTCCTCCTCCTCCGGCGGCACGGGAAGCGATGGGCCGTTCGTCCCCGCCTTTTGCGCGCTCATGTCGTGCCATCGAACGAGCAGGGCGATGGAGTCGGCATCGTAGATCGCCTGAACGTTGACGCTGGTCGCGGGCGGATGGAACGCGCGTCCCGGCTCCGTGATCTGCCCCACGATGGGAAAGCGGGCCACAGGAGCGGATGCGAAACTCGCGGTCCCCTTCGCCAGATCGATCGGATCCTGAACGTGCTTGGCGACGACGAGATTGGTATAGCCAGGCCCGGTGCTCCCCGAGAGAGAGACGACGAAGTCAGTGATCGCCCATCGCTGCTCAGGCTGGAGGGCGTCGAGGAACGACGGCATGGGCGTGCCGTTCAATCCCGTGGTCATCGTCCTGAAGATATCCTCGCGAGACGAGCCGCCCCGGAAGGTCCAACTCTGTGTGAGGTCCGCCGGGCGGATCGGATGGCCCAAGTCGTCTATCAGGGTTGTAGCCGAAGGTCCATCGGCTCGACCGAGCGCGCCGTGGCACTTGACGCAGCCGTTCTCCTCGTAGAGCTTCTTTCCGAGTTCGATGGACTCTTTCGTGGCGGTCGGTGCGCTCGGGAGCGGCACGGGCTGGGGCTCCCTTTCGGGGTTTGAGAAGTCGGGGGAGAAAGTCGTAATGAAGTAGGCGAGATCCGACAGGTCCTGATCGGAGAGGGTCGGCCAGGCGGGCATCGAGGTGTAGGGCATCCCGCGCTTGATGATGTTGACGAGATCCTGATGGGTCGGAAGCGCTCCGCTGGGAGTCGTCCGAACCTTGAACTTGCCCATCGTGAAATTCCGGGGCCTGGGATACAGATGCGGGGTGGCGTAGCCTTCACCGTCCCCCTTCTCACCGTGGCACTGCGAACAGTACTTGAGGTAGAGCTTCTTGCCCGACTCGCGCTGCGCTTCGGTCCCGACGTCTGGTGCCGCACGCACCGTTCCCGCCAGCGCTGCGCACAGCGAGGCGATCAGGGCTGCGAGATACGAGCGCGCACCGATCAGGCGAGAGGTCATTGCTTCCCGCTCTCCTCCCTGGCGCGCGGCTTCTGGCCGGTGAAATCGTAGAGAAAGAGGATCGCATCCCAGATCTCATCTTCCTTCAGGAACTTCTCCCAGGCGGGCATGGCCGTGTCCCAAGGCCCCGCTTCCTCGGGGAGTCCAGGGCCTCCCTTGGAAATCCGCCAGAAGAGAAACGTGTCGCGCAACAGCGGGATCGTCTCCGGGAGGTTGGTCGGGATCGGGTCCAGCCCGTGCACGAACATGCCAGTGCCAGCCAAATTATCGCCGTGGCAGAAGACGCAGTTCCGATAGTAGACCTGGCGCCCGTTCTCGACATGTTTGCGGAACTCTGCCGGGTTCGACGTCTCGAGAGGTAGGAAGGGATTCTCTCCGGCGTCGAGATCGATCTTCTTGTCGTGAACCGTAATATCCGAGGGCGATGCAGGATGGATCGTTCGCGAGAAGAGCGGAGGCTGGATGGGAGCGCTCATTTGGACGTAAACGTTCGCGGCCGCGAGCGCCGGGATGGCGACCGCCGTTGCGACGAGGAGCGGTGTGTACCGCTTCTCCGTCATGAACCGCACGAGCGGACGAGCCACCGCCTCGCGGCGCTCCTGGCTGGACGACACATACGCCAGGATCGCAAGCGAGCAGATTCCCATGTAGATCGTGATGACGGAAGAGGGAATCGGGGCCGTGAAGCCGAATCGAAGGAGGACGTAGATCCCCACCCACCAGGCAAGAGCCCATATCAGCAGATTGGTCCGACGGAAGCGAAGGAGCCCGAACACGGCAAGTACGGCGAGGACGACCAGGATCTTCATCGTTCAATCGCTCCAACCGGCGGCGCCGCCGTGTGGGAAACCAACAGCGCGGGAGATGAAGTGGCGGGTCGCAAAAGAGCGCCTTTCTTTGGGACTCGGGCGGCGGGAGTCGGCGATGCCGGTACACCCTGGGCCGGTGGCACGCCTGGTGTCGGCGGCGCGGGAACGGCGCCGGGAGTCGGCGCTCCGCCGGGTGCGGTGGCCGCAGCCGGAGCGCCCGCGGGAGCGGTCGGCGTTCCGCCCGGAGCGGGCGCGCCGCCGTAGTAATGGTGCGTCGTTTGGAGTGTGACCGTCGGCGTGCCGCCAAGGGACTGGAGGTACGCGATCACGCAGAGAATCTCCTGATCGGTGAGGCCGATCGGAGGCTTGTTGATCACGGGCATCCCCGGATTGAATCCCTGCACGATGTAAGCGCTGGGTTCGTATATCGATTGGGCGAAGTACTCCACATCGCTCAGGCCCGGGACTCGGGTCTTCGCGCGTTCATCGACCCCCTCGAGATCGGGAAACCGGAGTGCCCCGGTCTTGCCGATCGTGTGGCAGGTCAGGCACAGTCCCTTGCCCTCCATGATCTGGCGGCCGATCTTGGCCATCTCGGGCGTGGTGAGGTCGGCTCTGATGGCGATCTCCTCTGGAGGCTGAACTTCCTTCTGAGGCACCATCTGGCCGACGTAGGTATAGAAGGAGGTTGCAGCGAGGACGAGAGCGCTCCGGCGGCGGCACAAGATCCCGACGCTCGGCCCGCTCCTGCAGGCCCGTGATCCAGAACACGACGCCGATCAGCCCGAAGAACATGAGCACGGTCACCGAGATGACCTGCGTTGCAAAGCCGAGGGTTGGCGTGAAGGCGTCGGCGGAGTTGTCGCGAATAACGCCGTAGACATGCCAGTGCTGGCGGAGCCCGGACCGAACGTAGCCCATGAGTCCCATGAGCCACGTGAAAGTGACCGCGATGAAGATCAGCACGTATTGAGAGATCGGCGGGATCCGACCCCAGCGCACCTCGCCGGTCCGCTTCGCTCCGCGGAACAAGAAAACGTCGATGGCGGTGATCGAGACCATGGCGAACAGAACCGAGCTCACTTGCGGCACCGAGAGGCCGATCCTGACGCTTGCTTCGACGAAGTACCCGTAGACACCGAGGAAGATGACGATGAATGCGGCGCCCGCGAAAATCGCGAGCTGCGCCGCATGGCCCGCCTTCGCCCACGCCACCGCCGCGACCTTCCCTGTCCGGCGGTAGAGGAGGAAGCTCATGAAAGTCGTGAGGATCAGGATGTTCACGGCCGTGTTCTTGGCCGACATGACGCCCAGGAAACCGAGTATCGGGTGCGTCGATCCTCCCATCGCCCGGAGCTCGGACACGGTCGCGATAATCGATCGCGGCGTCGCCCAGACCATGAAGCAGAGCGTGATCGCGACGAGGAGATACTTGATGAACTTCTGAAGCGGCTGCACCCCCTCGACCCGCCCCATCCCGAGCCAGAGGTAGTAGTTGGCGGCGAGGAAGAGGTTTCCGATCAAGACGGCCTGGATGATGAAGAGCCACGAGAAGGCCCCGCCCATCATCGTGAGCCCGAGTGTCTGCGAGAACGCGTAGATCTCCTTGGCGAGCCAGTAGCCGGCGAACGGAAGCGGGAGGAAGGCGCTGATCGCGACGAAGTTGCCGATGTATCCCATCCAGTCGTAGTGCGCGCGGTCCTCGTCGGTTTCCGCCTGCAGGAACTTGAAGGCCGCATAGGCGGCGGCCACCGATCCGCCGAACGCGATATTCGCGATGAACCGATGGACGTTGATCGGCATCCAGGTGAAGTTGTAGACGGCGTCCCAGACGGAGAGAACCGCCCCCGTGTCCGAAACCCCGCGCGGCGACATCATGAACGTGAGCCAGGAATTCGCGATGAGCATGATCCCCGTGCCCACCAGGTTGAGGCCGAGCCCCAGACCAAGATGCACCAGGGGATGGAACTTTCCCCAGCCGTAGTAATAGGTGTAGAGGAAGAAGGCTTCCGCGAAGAAGAGAAGGACGTAAGGGAGGAAGGTGGGCGAGAACACGCTCATCAGGTAGTTCGTGAACTTCGGATACAGAATGATCAGCATGAACGTCAGGAACGCTCCGAAGGTCGCCGTCAACGAGAAGGAGACGGAGAGGAGCTTCGTGAATTCGTGCGCGAGCCGGTCGTACCGCAGGTCTTTGGTCTTGTAGCCGATCACCTCGATGATGAATGCGAAGAGCGGAACGGCAAGGACGAAGGCCGCGAACAGCAGGTGGAGCTGTGCGACCGCCCAGATGGCGACGCGGCTTCCAACGACGGGAAAGGTCCGGTACTCGGCCTCCACGTAAACCTTCGCCTTCGCCTGCCTCTCCGCCTCGGCCTTCTCGTCAGCCAGTCCCGTGGCGCGAGGCGTGACGTCCACGGTCGCGGCAGGGACTCGGTAAGCATCCCTGTACTCGTGACTCAGAAGCGACGAAGCCATCTTGACCGTCGCCCCGAACATCACCAGTACGGTGAGGGGACCGAGAACGGCCAACAGTTTGCGGTTGTTCATTAGCCCGTTCATCACGGCGCCTCGTTCATTTGACGTCCTCTGGCTTCGGGCGCGCCTGTATGGCGCGCTCGGCCGAGACATTGCCGGAGCCGCTTGGTGGCGGAGGCGCGGCAGGTGCCGGCGTTCCGCTTGCTAGCCGCTTGCGCTGTAGGTCTCGCACGTAAGCGATGATCGCCCACCTGTCCGCGGCAGGGATCGGCCAGCGGTACGCAGGCATCAGCCCCACCCCGTTTGTGATCACGTCGAAGATCTGTCCGTCCGGGTACTTCAGGATCTTGTCCTGATGGAAAGAGGCGGTCGGGACATTGGCTCGCTGGAACAGGATCCCCTTGCCATCCCCCCGAGCGTCGTGGCAAGGCTGGCAATAGATCCCATACCGCTGGTGGCCGCGCTCCAAAAGCGCCTCGTCCACGGTCGCGGGGATGGTCGCGACGAACTGCTCGTCCGCTCCCTTTCCTGTGTAGAAGGCCACGTCCTCCTGCAGCCCACCGATTGGGACCGTTCCCGGAACGGGGTCTCGCATGGACGATCCGTTGTAAAAGAAATCGCTGGCCGTCTGCGGGAGAACCTTCGGCTGGTCGTCCATGCTCGGGTTGACATGGATGGGAGGACGGCTCGACGTGCAGCCGCGCGCGCAGCCGCTGACGGCGACAAGAGAGGTGAGCACGAGCGCGCCCAGCACGCGCCGTGAACGCGCGATCATGCAACGGGCCTCTCTTCCTTTCCTGCGAGCCAGTCGAGGTCCGGATTCGGGTTGCGCACCTTGGCCAGATAGGTCGTCCGGGGCTTGGTGTTCAGCTCCTCGAGGAGCGCGTAGTTGCGGGGATCGGCCTTCGCCTTCACGACCCGGCTCGATGGGTCCCGAAGGTCTCCGAACTCTATTGCCGAAGCGGGGCAGGCCTGCTGGCAGGCCGTTTTGACGTCGCCGTCACGAAGCTCGCGCCCCGCGAGCTTCGCATCGATCTTCGCCCGATTGATCCTCTGCGTGCAGTAGGTGCACTTCTCCATGACGCCTCTCGCGCGGACTGTGACGTCCGGGTTCATCGCAAGCTTGAGGATGTCGGGCGTGTCCTTGGTGAAATTGAAGAAATTGAAGCGGCGCACCTTGTAGGGACAGTTGTTCGAGCAGTAGCGGGTCCCGATGCACCGGTTGTAGACCATCACGTTGAGGCCCTCCGCGTTGTGGACGGTCGCTGCCACGGGGCAGACCTGCTCGCAGGGAGCGTCCTCGCATTGCATGCAGGGAACTGGCTGGAAGACGATCTCCGGGTTGCCGGAGGGCTCGCCGGAAAAGTACCGGTCGACCCGGAGCCAGTGCATCGCGCGCTCCTTCGCGACCTGGATCTTGCCGACGACCGGCACGTTGTTCTCGCTCTGGCAGGCAACCATGCACGCGTTACACCCGATGCACGAGTTCAGGTCGATTGTCATCCCCCACTGGTGGCCGCGATCGTAGACATGCTCCTTCCAGAGTGAGAAGTGAGGCGGTTCTTCCTCGAAGACGCCGAGTGCGCCGCCCCTCGACGATGCTCGGGGCGGCCCTGAGCCTGTCGAAGGGCCGGGGACGCCACCTCCTTTCGGGGCTCGGGCGGAATCCCCCGCGTGCGCGCTCTCTGGTGGCTCCGCCCCGGCAGCCGATTTCGATTGAAGCTCGGTCAGCGTCGACTCGCGGACGATGGGGCGCCCCTCCATGCTGCCGTGGTTCTGGGTCGCGGAAAGCGGATAAGTGCGCGCGAGCTTGGTGAGTCTGACCCCGCTGTCGAAGCCAGGTGCTTTGGAGGCTCGAACCGTGAACGCGTCGAACCCAACCCCCGAGCCGATCCGACCCGCGTGCGAACGGCCATAACCGAGCGTTAAGGCGACCACGCCGTCCGCCATGCCGGGGAGGACCGAGACCGGAAGCTCGAGCGAGCGGCCCGCGTAATCGAGACGGATCAAATCCTCGCTCGCAAGACGGAGCGTTTCGGCGGTCTCCGGGCTCACGAGCGCGGGGTTGTCCCACGTGATCTTGGTGAGGGGATCGGGAAGCTCCTGCAGCCACCCGTCGTTCGCGAAGCGGCCGTCGTAAAGCGAGGGGGAGGGAAGGAAGACGACCTCCAGGCTGCCAGATCCACCAGCGGCTCCTTCGGAACCGGTTGCGCCCGGGCCGCCGGGCGCGAGCTCCGCCAGGGCCTGCGCGGTGGGATTGGGGACAACCTCTGGAAGTTCGCTACCGGCAAGCAATCCATCATGCAGGACCCGGTTCCACTTCTTGTCGAACTCACCCTCGCCCAGGATTGGTTTCCAGGTCTCCCGCACGATGTCGTAGCCAGGACGATCCTTGTCTCCGACCATCAGCCCCAGCACTTCAACGGGGGTTCGTCCGCCGAACAGGGGAAGGATCAGCGGCTGGACGACGCTGAGCGTCCCCCCAACGGCGCGCGCGTCTCCCCACGATTCGAGGTAGTGAGCGCGGGGGAGATGCCACTCCGCCTTGGCGGATGTTTCGTCGATCGTGTGCCCGAGCGCGATCGAGTGCGGGACCTTCGCCATGGCCGAGGCGAAGTCCAGATCGGCGGGGGCATCGAACACAGGATTGCCGCCGAGGACGACGAGCGTCTGGACCGCGCCCGCCTTCATCGCCGAGACGAGCGAGACCAGCGAGCTGACGCTCGGAAGCGCCGCGTCCTTCGTTTCGTAGTAGCTGACCGTCGTCCCCGTGTTGCCGAGAGACGTGTTCAATGCGCACACCGCGGCGTGGACGGCCGCGGGCTGGCGTTCCCCAGCCACGATCAACCCGTTGCCGCGGTTCGCCAGAAGGTCCTTGGCAAGGGCGTCGATCCAGCGCGGGTCGACACCCGCGACGCCGGCTCCTGGCGGGCTTGCGGCTCCGCCCGCGGGCGGAGCAAGGCGCGCAGCGAGCGCCGCGAGGAAGGGGGCGATCTGCCGGCTCTCGAGACGGAGCCGATGATCCGCCATGGCTCCCGTCAGCGAGTAGACCCCTTCAACAGCGTACAGTCGGTTCATCGCGCCACCGGAGGCGCCCGCGCGCCGCCCGTCCGCGAAGCCTCGCGCGTGACGGATCATCTCCGGGTCGGTGAGAAGCGGGTCGGCGTCGAGGGCGAGAATCACCGAGGCTCGATCGAGCCTAAGCATTAGATCGAGGTCGCGCCCTGTGGCCCGCCGCAGACCCGCGAGTCGGTTCTCGTCGCTGATGGCGTCGTAGGTCGCCCACTGCAACCGCGGGTAGCGCGCACGGAGCTCGGAGGCCAGACGCGCCAGCGTGGGGGACGAGAACGACTCGGAGAGGACCGCAAGGCTTGCGCCGCCATCCGCGGCATGTGCTTGGGACAGTTGTGCCCAAGCCGTCACGAAATCGTTCCAGGACTTCCCTGTCCCGCGCAACGTGGGCCATTTCGAGCGGTCGGGATCGTACAGGCCGAGCACGGACGCCTGGACGCGCGCGCTCGAGGCCCCCAGGGTCGAAGGATGCGAGGGGTTTCCCTCGATCTTGGTCGGCCGCCCTTCGTGGCTCTCGACGATGAGACCGTAGGCGCTCCGGCGGAACGGCATGGTCGTCGCGTAGTAGCGGGGGATCCCAGGGACGATCTCCTCGGGAGCGGTGACAAAGGGGACAATCTCTTCGACGGGGCGCCGGCATCCTGCGAGGCCCGCGAGCGACAGCGATGCGCCCAGGAGCATCATCATCTCGCGCCGCGTGACCCCTTCGGGGAGCTCCGAGGCGCCTTCCGGGAACTCCCGCTCGAGAGCGGCGCGGAATTCGGGGCGATCCTCGATCTGCGCGAGACTTCGCCAATAGGTCCGACTCACCGGTGGCATCCCGAACAGTCAGTCGGCGGATTGACCGGTCGCTCGTGTTCGAGCAGCGCCGCGCGCATTCGGACGTCCCGTGGAGGGGTCCACTTCATGTTGGTGACCTCCGAGACGGGGCGTCTGTTGGGACCGGGGTTGCGGTGGCAGTCGAGGCACCAACTCATGCTGAGGGGCGTCATCTGGGTGACCGTTTCCATCTCGTCGATGCGGCCGTGGCAGGTGACGCAGCCGATTCCCGCCGTCACGTGCGCGCTGTGGTGGAAGTAGGCGTAGTCGGGAAGCTTGTGGACGCGAATCCAGTGCATCGGCCGGCCGCTCTGGGCGCTGTCCCGAATTGGCGCGAGCTTCTCGCTGTCCCTCTTCACGGTCTGGTGGCAGTTCATGCAGGTCCGCGTGGGCGGAATGTTAGCGACGGCAGAAATCTCGGCCGAGGCGTGACAGTATCGGCAATCGAGACCAAGCTCGCCGACGTGGAGCTTGTGGCTGTACGGGACGGGCTGAACGGGACGGTAGCCCACGTCTGTGTACCACGGAGAAAAGTAGTACCAGACGCCCGCGATTGCGAGCGTCAGACCGAGGCTGCCCGCGATGACCGCCACGATCGGGAACTTGTTCCACCAGGGGGGGAAAATCTGGGCCAATGGCTAGGACTCCGGGGCGCTGGAGGACAGTTGCCCAGGCCAGCCAGTCCATGATCGCGAATCTTATCTACGAATTGGGACGAGGGTCAAGCGCGCCGATGATGCGGTCGCGCATCTCGTCGCCGTTTGAGATCGGCTTTGCGCTTCACGGCATCAGCGCCAAGAATTCGGCGCCGTGTTTCCGTGGCGCCCGGCAAGCGACGATGAGGCAACTCGATCCAACGGGAACTCGCCAGCCTCGCGAGATCAGCGCGCGTTCGAGGCCGAGCATCGCTTCGACCGCACGCACCGCGACTCTGTTTGGCGGCCGCAGCTCCGCGGCGAGGCGGTCCGGATCGAGCGTCTTCTGCACTCCGAGCTTCCACGGCAGCGCACGAAACAGCAGGATCGGCAACGGCAGGGGCCAGAAAAAATAGGTTGCGAATTCGGGAGAGAAGCCCGCCGCGCGCAGCCGCTCGTTCAGTCCGCCGACGGTGTAGCGTCGATGATGCCCGGTGGACGCATCATCGACCGACCACAGCAGTTGGAACGTTGGGACCGCCAGGTACAGCCGGCCCCCCGGTGCGATGAGCGTATGAAGCAGCCGCAGCACGCCGACGTCGTCGCCGATGTGCTCGAGCACGTCGAACAGTCCTGCTGCCGGAAACGAGCCGGGTGCGAACTTCGCGTCCTGCAACGTGGCGCAGACGAGAGGCTCGAGGCCGCGCCTGCGGGCGTTGTGAATACCGGCCTCTCCTGGCTCGATGAGGAGCGTTTCGAAGCCGCTTCGCTGGAGACCAAGCGACACGAAACCATTGCCGGCGCCGACGTCCGCGATGAATCCTGACGGCGGAAATCGACGGACCACGTCGACGATCACCGCATTGCGATGCCGATACCAGAACGACGCGTCCTCGATCGCAAAGCAGAACGCGTTTGCCTCTGCGGGGTAATCGATGGGCGACGAATGCCGCGCGTACCAGATGCCATTTGGGCCCATCGTGAGGCCCGAAGCGAGGCTCATCAAATCTTGCATCGTCGTGCCTCGTCCGACGAACATACGCTGACCGTTCCGTGGTAAACGCCTCCATCAGCCGCGCATGGCTGGTTCCCTCTGCGATCGGCGTGATCTGGCTGACGTGGCTGCTGCAGCTGCCGCCGCGTCCGGACACGTGGCTCGTGGTTGCATCCGGTCTGCCGCTCATCGCGTTGGGTTCGAGAATCGTCGCCGCGCGCAATGGCGAGGCGTGGCGCGCGTTCGTTCTGCGCACGGTTGATTTCCATGTCGTGTGGCTGGCGCTGCTGGTTGCTTTCGGCATCCAGTTCGAGGATGCGCATGGCATCACGACAGACGGCGTCACGTACTTTGCGCAGCTGAGGAGCGTCATCTTCGATCACGATCTGGACGTCGAGCGTGAGTTCGCGTTCCTGCAGCAGCCGCCACGTCCCGGTCATATTGTCCCGATAGGTCCGATTCCGGTGTGGCTGCCACTCTATCTCAGTGTTGCAGCGGTGGACGCGGTTGGCCGCGGCGCTCGGTGGTGGACGCCACCGGCGGATCCAGTTGCGCTCGGCCTGACGTTGCCGTACGTGCGCGCCGCGCTCGTGTCGTCATTTGCGATCGCCGCACTCGGCGTGATCGTGATGCACATCTTGCTGCGCCGGGAGTTCAGCAAGACTGCGGCGCTTGCGGCGACGCTGCTGGTCGTGGGTGGAACGTCGCTGTTCTGGTACATGGTCTATGAGCCCTCGATGACGCACGCCGCGTCGTTCGGCTTCATCGCGTTGTTTGCGACCGCCGTGGTTTCATTCGATCCACGTCGAGCGTCGCCCAAACAGATCGCCACGATCGGCGTTCTCCTCGGATTGGCGTTCATCACGCGGCCGCAGGAAGCAGTCTTTGCAATTTTGCCGGCGCTCTACCTTGCCGCTTTGCCGGACCGTGGCATCGTTCGACTGAGGATCGCCAGGCGTTATGCGTTGTGGGGCGCGCTGGGTCTTCTCCCGCTTCTCATACTGCAGCTTGCGCATTCGTATGTGCTCTTCAGCCGCGAACACCTGGCACTGGTTGGCGAACAAGGGTTTCTCAACCCCTTCCGATCGCGATGGACGGAAACGCTGTGGTCGTCGTGGCACGGGTTTTTGTCGTGGACGCCGGTTGCGTACATCGCCGTCATTGGAACCGCTGCCTACGGTCTGAGCGGTCCTTCAGTCCGTCGGAACCGTCGGGCGTTCGACAACGAAGCCGCCCAGGATAACGAAGGCGCCCTAGACGCCCCTCGGCGTTGGCCATGGGCTGTGGCCGCCTTGCTTATCGTGTTCGTAATGGCGTGGATCAACGGTGCGACACCGGATCTCGGAGCTGGCTGGTCATTCGGCGGCCGGCGCTTCGTCAGTTGTCTGGTGCTGCTCGCACCGGGCCTGGCGTGGATCGCGCAAAGATTGCTCGCGCGTCCGCTTGCTTCCATCGCGGTATTGGCCGCCGCGTTTCTCGGATGGAATTACTTGTTGATCGAACAGTATCGAACCGGACTTCTGCCGAACAACGAGCCGGTCAGCTTCGCACAGCTCACGCGGCAGCAGGCGCAGGTCTACACCCGTCCGCCGTACTTCTATCCGTTTGCGTTTCCCGCGAACGCGCTGTTTGCCTGGCGAACGGGACTGCCGATCGACCGGTACGATCTGCTCGGAACCGAGCCGCTTCAGGAAAGCGTCGACGTCCAGCTCGATGACCACGCACGTCGTTTGCTTCTCGACGGCTGGGGCGCGGCAACGGGCGATTCGACAGGCTCGGGATGGTGGACTGCGGCGTCACCCGCGTCGCTTGTCCTGCCGCTGAAGCTCGCGCGCGACGGAGGCGTGCGAGTCGATGTCGACGCACGATCGCGCTTGACGACGCCCGCCGTGCGCTCGCGGCTGGCCGTCGTGGTCAATGGACATGTGATTGGCACGTTCGCGGCGGAGGCTGAGAAGCCTTCAGCCGCATCGTTCCACAGCGACAGAACGATGTGGATCGATGGTTTCAATCGCGTTTCGTTCGTCAGTCAGGAGCGCTTCTGGCCCGTAGCGGTCTATCGCATTCGAGTGAGAACGGTGAAGTGACCGCCTTGGCGGTGATCATTCCGTTCGAATCACCGCAATCGGATCGACTCGCATGGCGCGCAGCGCAGGCGCCAGGCTGCCGGCCAACGCCAGCAGCAGCGACGTCGCGACTCCGCCCACCAACGTCGCCGCATCTGCGGGGCTGACGCCGGCGAGCAGCGCCTGCATCGTCCGCCCTGCCGCAACGGCGAGAACGGTCCCGAGAGCCATTCCGGTGGCGGCGAGTGCGAGGCCGTACCGTAAGACCATTCGCAGGATTTCGAACTTGTCTGCGCCCAGCGCCATGCGCACGCCGATGTCACGCGACTGCGCCGAGATGTTGAACGACAGCAGGCCATGCAAGCCAAGGACAGCGAGAAGAAACGCAATCGCCGCGAAGCTCGCCAGCACACGCGCCTGCGCGCTGCGCGGCGCCGTGTCTGCAGCAACGATATCGCCGAGCGTTTGAATGTCGGAGATCGGCTGCTGCGGGTCTGCTCGCGCGATGATCTGGCGGATAGCCGGAAGCAGTGTGGAGGCCGCGACAGAGCTCTTGATCACGAGATCTTTCGGGGCATAGAACATGATGTTGCCGTCAGGGACCTGTCGCGACGAGATGTACACTTGCGGCTCGCTGGCGCGTTCGAGACCCCGGACGCGAATGTCGCCGACAACACCGACCACGACGAGATCGCGGAACAACCGGCCGATCGAGAGGTGCCTTCCAATCGGGTCGACCGTCGGCCATTGCTGGCGAGCGAACGACTCGCTCACAATCGCCACGCGGGGCGAGCCGGGTCGGTCCGCATCGCTGATGTCGCGCCCTCGACGAATGGGTATGCCAAGCGTGTCAAAAAAGCCTGGCGTCACTTCCCGCAGACTCACCGCGGTTCTTGCGCCCGGCTCGTCGGGTTTCCCGTCGACGGTCACACCAAAGATGCCCCCGCGCATGACCATCGGCAGAAAGCTGATGTAAGCCGCGTGACTGACGCCAGGCAGCGCACGGACGCCCTCGAGAACGGGATCGTAGAACTGATGCTTCCGTACCGTGGCGGTGTACTTCGGCAGTGGCAGCGCGGTTCGGAGTGTCAGCACGCCATCCGACTTGAATCCTGGATCCACGTCCTGGACTTTCCACAGTGCGCGCACGAGAAGGCCGGCGCAGACAATCAGCACCATCGACAGCGTCACTTCGGACACGACGAGCGCCGAGCGGAGACGCCGTGTGCGCCTGCCCGTGCCGGTGCGGCCGCCTTCGCGCAGGGCCGCGGCGTCGGCGTGCCGGCCGATCCGGAGGGCTGGAATGACGCCGAAGCCGATAGCGGTAGCGAGCGTCGC
>WNGA01016292.1_pt1 | contig 15141 bp, 16 predicted proteins | sample 5400061 | NCBI WGS metagenome assembly WNGA01 (sample SAMN13153366, study PRJNA577476) | soil metagenome | isolation source: 100 cm soil or saprolite under grassland replicate 2 | place: USA:California | collected 2016-06-15
TTTCAGTATTAGCTTCCAGCTTTGCTTGCACTTTAGCCCATTCAAGACCTTTATGGCGGTTCATGTTTTTCTCAAATCGGGCTTTCAATGCGCTGAGTAGTTCTTCACGTTGTTCTGGTGACAACTCCTTTTTATTGCTTTTCATACTTTTATATTATCTCTGTTGAATAGGTGTGTCGGATAAATCATTTCCCTTTCGCGGAAAATCATTGTGTTGAATCTGATTGTTTCATCTTTTAATGCCGCCCAGTCCCCTTCGGAGACTATGCGGGAGTATCGATACTATGTGCCTCTATATCGTCCTCATTCCAAAAACAATGCGGAACCCCTTGCTGGAATTACTATGCGTTCGCCTGGTCCTATTATTTGTTCCTTATCATCAACCAGGAAATGAAGTTTCCCGGATATAACTTCAGCTGAGCTTTCTTGTTTTGGATGAACATGAATTGGCTCTCGCATATCCGATTTGGGGTTGAAAGATTCAATTTCTAATAAATTGCCATTTGTTTCCTTACCTGTTTGAAGGAAAACCATTCTTTGACCTGTCCGTGTATTTGTGATTTTGTCTCCTTGCTTAGCCATGCAATTGAGTTTTAGGTTGTCAAATTAAGAAGTTCTTTTGACTGGTATTCCATTCATGGAATCGCCCGATGCGATACGTGAAAATGCCGCTCCTGACATAGCGAAAAAGAAACTTGCATAACCCCAAATTTACTAATCATCTAATCCCTTTCCATTGAGAATTTGCTGCATACATTTTTCAACCCTCGACGCCCGGGTTTTGGATTGTTTGGGTTGAGAAAAATAAAAAATGTATGCTCTTTGCCGTCCCGGCGTCAATGCATCAAAAGCAGTTTTCAAGCCAGGGTTCTCATCTAATTTATTTTGAAATTCTCCAGGAATTTTGAAATCTGCAGTCTCTTTAAGTTTAACTTTCAAACCGGCTTTTTCCACTTCAATGGCTTCATAAATATAGGCTTTCAGGATTTTTTTCATCTTAACTATTTCCTGAATATTAGTGAACCGGATTTGACGTGCCGCCTGCACATTTTCCGTCTGTTGAATCAGAATACCATCGGCATCATTTAATAAAGCTCCTTTGAAAAACAAAAGCGCACAATATTCTTTAAACACATGTATTAACACAATGTTGCTTTCCTGGAACGTATAGCAAGGGCAACCCCACTTCAATTCTTCTGCAAGTCCACAATCAAGAACGATCATTCTCAATTGTTCGATCTCTTTCTGCCACTTTTTTTCTTTATCAAAATAAAAATCAACTTTAGGATTCATTTGCATGTTGGTCAAATTTGTTGTCTATGTTGTTGCCAATAAAAATACTTCTCCGCTTGCTGGTAAAAGATTGTCGCCTCTGTTCGTAAAATAATCCATGTCTTTTGTTGATATTGTTTTCGCTTCTTTAAAACCCGCCTCGCGAGCTAAAGTCAGTATTCCATTTGGTGCAAAAAAACTCACAAATGGAGTTCCTGCTGCTCGAGCACCTTCCTCTCCCATTTCGTGCAAAGGTTTGTCTTCTTCATCAAGGAGTTCCATGGGTAAGTAAAATGTCATAGCAAGTTTTGAACCTGATACAAGTGTGGCAATATGACTTAGCGTAGAAGTAATTGCCTCTTTTGTGAGGTACAAACTAACTCCCGTGCAAGCAACCACCGCAAGTTTGTTGGTGTCAAATCCTGCCTTTATTAAGTGGTTCCACCAGGAAGAAGTTTCGAAATTAACAGGCACAAAATACAAGTATTTCGGAACGCCAAAACCAAGTTCAATTAAACGTTGTTGTTTCCAGGTCAACGTACCGGGTTGGTCAATTTCATATATCTGAAGTTTGGAAGCAATATCTGGTCTGCGTTGAGTAAATGTGTCAAGTCCTGCGCCAAGAATAACATACTGACTGGTTCCTTGTTCGCTCTGTTCAATAATTAAATCTTCAATAAAACGGGCTCGACCTACAATGGAAGCCCGCAGTCGTCTTGTAAATTTCATGTCAGGACGTTGCTGCCAATCATCAGAGGGAGCTATCAATTTCAGGCCAATTTCATCTTCAAGTACATGGGGTTTTGCGTCCACTTGCACGTGCAAAGCTCTCCATAAAGCTGTTCTTACTGCTGTATTATCTGGGACTGTTATTTTTTTGTTTTGTTCTATATTAGGATTCATTCTATTCTTTTATTGATTGACTGAAATAAAGTGAGCTTATATCTGCTTGTACTTTCTCAACAAAGATAAAATGGTCGACATTATCAATCCCTGACAACAATATCTTGCGTGCCATATTTATCCTCGTAAAGTTGTTCCAAAATTCTTTGTGTTAACTAACTTGGTCATTGTGGTCAATAAACTTTCTTACTTCCACACTTCCGTTCTGCAAAAGGTTTGGACATACTTTGGCAATTTCTAATGCTTCGTCAAAGTCGGTCGCTGTAATGATTAAGAAACCTCCAAAAGCGTCTTTTACTTCAGCAAAAGGAGAATTGGTAACAGTATTGTCAGGGAAAATTGTTCTTCCTGCTTTACTGATTCTTTGATATGGGCTAATAATTCTGCCTTCGCTTTGAAGTTTGCCCATCCATGAAAACCATTTTTTACCGATTTCGGGAACGGCTTCTGCAAGAGATTCTTTATACTCTCTTGTAAACTCTTTAATATCCCGTCTGAAAATCAAGATAAACTGTGTCATGATTCTATTTTATTTATTTGTTGATGTTAATAGAATTATTTTTCTATCCGCAGGTCTGAAATACCACGATACCACAGTCAGGATCAGAAGAAGCAACGAGGGAATTAATTCACTCACGGAATCACCCGTTGCGATATGAGAAAATATCGCTCCCGACATGACAAAGAAAAAGCCTGCATAAGCCCATTCCTTCAGTAAAGGAAATTTAGGAATGAGCAATGCAATAACTCCTGAAATTTTCCAGATACCCAGTATTGTTAGCAAATACACAGGATAGCCCAAATGTGTGATCATATCAACCCCGCCTTGTCCCTCTTTCGCTTTGAATAACTGTACAGCCCCGGTTGATAGCATTCCTAATGCAAGCCAAATGGTGGAAATCCAATAAATAATTTTACCTGCCTTGCCGGCAGGCAGGTTTCTCTTTGTCATGGTGCGTTATTTTATTGTGAGTTCAGAACAAGTGATAACATCAATTGTGATACCGGCTTTTAGTAACTCCGGTTGTACATTGTTGCGTCGCAATCCTTTCATCGTTCGGATTATTCATTGAGCTTTTCTATAAATTATAATAAATGTTTCTGCTGCCAAAAGATAAACTGATGAAGTGATTGCGACGCAAGGGACGATGCCATAAAAAACAAAAGCCGGTATTACAAAATATTTCATCGCCCTTAAACCGAACTCACGTTATTTTAATTTGCTTACTATGTCTTGTATTCGGTTATGTGCCATGTTTAGGCCTTGAGCAAAGGGTAACTGCAGCATTTTGTCTCTTTGTGCAACCGATTCGTATATTACGTGCATATTGAGTTTGCTGGTGTCGTCAGTAAGTTGTTCAAATTCATAGAACTCAAGCTGAACGCCAAAAGGCGTATTTTCCATTTCAAATGTCCGTGTGATTTTCCGGTTCGGGATAAACTCATGGATTGCCCCATTGAACCCGTATTTGTTTCCTTTAGCATCGGTTGTTTCAAATTGATAACTGCCGTGCTTTTTACTTTCAAGTTTCAGCACTTTCGTTCCCATCCATTGCTCAACAATTTCGGGCTCTACATACGCTTTAAAAAGTAATTCCAATGGCAAATCAAATTCCCTTGTAATCACTAATTCTTGTTTGCCGTCTTCGGCATTGATTTTTGTTTTTTGTTCCATATTGTTATTGGCAGCAGTGTTTTTGTCTTTCGTTAATTTTGAATAAGTCCGATGATGTTACTGTCCTTATCTTTTACACTCGCAATTAATCTTCCTCCTCCAACATTTTTTATGTTTTGAATGATTTCCGCACTGGCATCAACGAGAATTTGTAAACTATTCTTAATGTCGTCAACATGATAAAATGCTGTCATTCCTGCTTCAGGACTATTAGGGACTAATCCAATATCTTGGTCGCCAATCTTGAAACCAACATAATAAGGTTGGTCTGAATATGGTTCAACCCCTAAAAGTTTACGAAATAGTGTCTTTGCTTGGGTTATGTCCTTAACAGGATAAATAATAGTTTTGACGCCCTTATTCATATAGTTTTATTTTAGTGTCCTACTCTTTTGGATTTTCGGTGTCTCCCGTTTTTTTCTTGTGGTTTCTGCTCCACAATATTTTTAGTCGTTGTCGGCATTGTTGAGCGATTGTCTTGTTTGCTGTCTTCCTCATTGATTTTTGTTATTCTATTTTTTTTGATTTGTATTTTTTCATTATGGTTTCTATTTTATTAAACCTGTCATCCCACATTTTGCGGAATGGTTCAATAAAGTCTGCTATTTCTTTCATCTTTTTGGGATTTAAATGATAGTATATTTCTCTGCCGTTTTGCTCTTGTTTAAGCAACTCACACTCGGTGAGTATTTGCAGGTGTTTTGAAACTGTGGGTCTTGCTGTGTCAAAGTTTGAAGCTATTGTACCTGCTGTCATGGATTGCGAGGCAACCAACAGAAGTATAGCCCTTCTTGTGGGGTCTGCAATTGCTTGAAAAACGTCTCGTCTTAAGTTCATTGTGTAGCTATTTGACTACAAATATATATGTAGTTATTTAACTACGCAAATTTTTTCGGAAAAATTTTTTTGATCGGAAGATTTTATATGTGATTAGCTGTAAGTCTGAAATGATTGTTAGCCGTTATTTTTCTAAAAGTCAGCGAAGGATTGTCCCACGAAAGTTGGTTGGGAGATGTTGAGTTGTGGTTTAGCCTTGCTACCAACGTCCGGGGCTTTCTGATGTGCCGGTCTTTGAAATAATTCAGCCCGAAACCCAATATGACTTCTCATAAAATCATTATCTAACTTTAGTATAGTACCAGTGCTTTAAAAGCCTTGCTTTAGAATGGTGCACTACAGCCCCTCCCGAACTCTGGTAGAAATGTATAAAAAGGTGCATGTTCTTATTAACATACGCCTGGATGAAAAAAAGCTTGAAGAAGCTGAAGACCTTAAAAAAAGAGCTGGTGAAAAGAAAAATCAATAGTGTCGATGCCTTCTGTAAAATCTAAAAAAATCCGAAACAAAGGATTAAATTCCATATTCTGAGTCAAACATTAAATTGTAAAGATTACACTTTATCTAACAGTACTGTCGGGGGTTATTAAAAATTGGAATCAATGAAAACAAGAATAGGGCGTTTATTTATTCGATTATTATTTCACGTGATGATAAATAAATCTTCTAATTTAAAGACGGAATAAGTATAGTTGTTCTAATAAGACTACTGAAAAGAACTTGCCGTAATTGCGTTATAATAACAGTAAGATCATCTTATTGTTTCCGGCAAAAAAAATTTCCACCTTATTCTTTACTTTCAAGCTACCATCTTTTTCTTTGAAAGTGTTTGGCATTAAACCACACAGATTAATTATTTTAAGGAAATCGTATAGTAAGTAGTAAAGCAAGTATATCTATAAAACAAAAAAAGTGGTCGCCCAGGAAAAAATAATCAAAATGTAAAAAAACAAAAAAAGTGTCAGTAAAACTGTCAATAATCAAATTTAGGAAACCTTCAAAGCTAGTACCATAAAGGATTGTATGATTATCATTGTTACCCGACAAGGATTCGAACCTTGACTATCAGAGCCAGAATCTGAGGTACTACCATTATACTATCGGGCAATGAGGGCGCAAATTTATTAACTGATTACTTATTCGCAAAGTCTTTATTTGCTAAAATTTCCTCTATAGTTAAACCCGCCTGTTTTAGCTAACTTTTACACTTGCTAAAACTGGTTTCTATGAAAAAGATTCTCATTGTATTTAGCACTTCATTTCCATATTATACACTTGATTATACTATAAACCTTGTGAAGGAAACCAATTCTTTACTCGTAGGATGCAGTACAATACTATACAGCTTTACAAATAAAAGGCGTTGATTATTTTCTTACTTCCAATACCAAAGATTTTAAAAAAGCATCCATTCAATTAGCCGTTATTACAGCCATGCAATTTATTAGAATGTATAATAAGAAGTAGCCTGGTACGCACCCATGTTTTTATTCACTCTGTTTTTTCACTTTCACTATAACCATTTTTGAAGTAGGTGTATTGCTCTTCTCTGCTACACTGTTTATCGGCACCAACACATTTGCTTCAGGGAAATAAGTTGCGGTGCAGCGTTCCTGTGCGGATGGTCGTCATCATGAACTCATCCTTCGCTAAAGAATGAAACGGCACATCGGCTATACTAAACATAGCTTTACCAGTGAAAGTGTTAAACTTACCTTCTCTGGCAGCATTAGGCAAATAAAATCCTCCGGGAATTCTTACACGTTCATTATAATTTTCAAAGCCGGGAATTGTTTTTTCAATATCATCACGAATGGCATCATAATGTTGTTCATATTTATCCCAATCAACAACGCTGCGCTCACCCAATGTTGCTTTTGCCAGGCTGCATACAATTACGGGCTCACTAAGCAGATTTTTTGAAACAGGCTTTAAATTTCCTTTGCTCATCTGTATCACGCCCATCGAATTCTCACAACTAATAAATCGCACTTCACCTTTCAGCATATCTTTATCGGTTCGTCCAAGACAAGGTAAGATCATTGCTTCCTCACCATGAATTAAATGACTACGGTTTAGCTTGGTAGATACATGAACTGTTAGGTTACATTTCTGTAATGCTTCAGCAGTGTATCTGGTATCAGGAGTGGCCGAAAGAAAATTGCCGCCCATCGCAAAAAATACTTTTGCTCTTCCTTCATGCATCGCCTTAATGGAATCTACCACATCGAATCCATGTTTCTGCGGGGATTCAAAACCAAAAACACGCTGGATATTATCAAGAAACGTTTTTGACGGTTTTTCATAAATACCCATAGTACGGTCTCCCTGTACATTGCTGTGTCCGCGTACCGGGCACGTACCTGATCCCGGCTTACCAATACTTCCTTTCAGTAACAATAGGTTTACAATTTCCTGGATGGTTTGCACAGCATTCTTATGTTGTGTTAATCCCATAGCCCAGCAGGCAATAATCTTATTGGTATGCTTAAGTAAATTGGCAGCCTCTCTTATCTCTTCCAATGAAATACCGCAAGCTTCTGTTAGTTCGTCAAAAGAATATTTGTTTAAGTTTTGAACCAATTCATAGTAACCATCTGTATGCTTTTTTATAAAATCATGATCTAAAACAGAGCCTGGATTTTTTTCATCTTCTTCCAGCAATATTTTCTCAATGGCCTTTAGCAAAGCCATATCACCATTGATTTTTATTTGCAGAAAAATATCTGTCAGTTTAGTGCTGTCACCAAAAATACCTTGCAGGGATTGCGGATTACGAAATGCTAAAAGCCCAGCCTCGGGTAGTGGATTTATGGAAATAATAGAACTGCCATTTTCTTTTGCTTTTTGCAAAGCAGTTAGCATACGCGGATGATTGCTGCCGGGATTTTGCCCGAGAATAATGATTACTTCAGCTTTATAAAAATCTTCCAATACAACAGATCCTTTTCCACTGCCTAATGATTCATTCAACGCAACACCGCTGCTTTCATGGCACATGTTGCTGCAATCGGGCAGATTATTAGTACCAAAGTGACGAACAAATAATTGGTATAAAAATGCAGCCTCATTACTCGTGCGTCCAGAAGTATAAAATATCGCTTCATCCGGGGATGCTAATTGATTTAAATGTTCTGCAATTTTTTTAAAGGCATCTTCCCAACTGATGGGTTGATAGTGGATAGCGCCTTTTGGTAAATACACAGGTTGCGCGATACGTCCTTTTTTTCCTATTTCATAATCATTAAGCTGTGATAATTCCGCAACGGAGTTTTGAGTAAAGAATGATGACTTCAGGCTTTTGGTAGTTGCTTCCTCTGCAACGGCCTTTGCCCCACTTTCACAATATTCAGCAACAGGTGAGCGCTCATCATCAGGATCGGGCCAGGCACAACTGGGACAATCAAAACCACCTTTCTGATTTAACTTCAGTAAGGCCTTTATTCCCCTAACCGGATTCATTTCACCAAATACGTGTTTAGCGCTGGACATTACAGCAACCATACCTGCAGCAACCTCTTTTGGTTTGGTTAATTTTAAATGCTGCAATGATTCCGGGTTCTCCGGATTAGGCGTATCGGTATTTTTCTTTTTACTCATAATAGATAATGCCTCTTTTGTCCTTGTTTCTAAATAATTATTCGTTCTGCGCCTGTATAAATATTAAAACGTTTATCTCTTAAGAAGCCTATTAAAGTTATGTTGAATTCTTTAGCCATTTGCAAAGCCAAACTTGATGGAGCACCCACAGCACAAACTATTTTAATGCCTGCCATCACTGCTTTTTGTATTAACTCAAAACTCGCTCTGCCACTCAAAAGCAGAATTTGATTTTCCAACGGTAACATACCTGCATTCAATGCTGCTCCTGTCAATTTATCAAGGGCATTGTGCCTGCCTACATCTTCACGCACTAAACTTAAATTACCTTCTGTATTAAACAGAGCCGCTGCATGCAAACCACCAGTATACGTAAATATATTTTGATTAGATCTCAATTTTCCTGGCAGGGAGATGATCACATCTTTTGAGATAAATAATGGAGAGTTTGATACAGAAAGACAGCATTCATTTCTTACTGCATCAATGGATGCTTTACCGCATACACCGCAACTTGAAGTGGTATAAAAGTTCCTTTGTAATTTTTGAAAATCAATTGTTACATTTTCTTTTAATTCAATCCTTATAATGTTTTCCAGATTTTCTATAGTATGGGCTTCGGTACAATATTTAATTGTAAGTATATCTCCCTTATCCTTAATAATGCCTTCCGTATAAAGAAATCCCAGAGCCAGTTCATGATCATTACCCGGCGTACGCATTGTTACTGAAATACTTTTTTGTGCACGGTCATTTGCCTGGCCGTATCCAAGACGAATTTCAAGAGGTTCCTCAGCCGCGACTAAATCATCGGTATCAGTAATAGTAACCGCATTTACTTTTTTTATTTTTACATGTGCTACTAATGGTTTACCCATGATGCAAATTTATTCTTTAGAAATGCTGAATCGTAAGTACAAGAAAATTTTATATGCTAAATAAAATGACCGGAGATGGATTTATAAGCCGCCCTAATGAACAGAGCATTACAGTAGTAATGCAGCTTGGTACATAAAAACTTTCTTAACCTAAAATAACCGTCTCTCTTTGCAATTCTTCATTCTCCATAAACGCGTAACAGATCATGTGGCAAATATGCATGTGACAATCTTCAACACGTCCATAATGAACGGAATCAATAATAAGTACATGATCAGCGAGTGTACTGAGCGCTCCTTTTTTTCCGCCGACAAGCGCAATGGTATGCACATTATTTTCTTTGCACCATTTAACCGCAGATACAAGATTGGGCGAACTGCCGCTGACACTCATCACCATCACCACATCACCGGGCTTTGCATAATTTTCGAGCTGCCTTTTAAAAATATCTTCGAACGCGTAGTCATTGCCGATAGCCGTTACCCACGGCATATTATCATTTAAAGAAAGACAACGGAATCGTTTATACGTTTTATCAGAAGCACCTTTACCAAGGTCTGTTATAAAGTGTGAGGCGTTGGCAGCACTGCCTCCATTACCAAATACAAATATTTGATTATCCTCTTGAAGTGCACTTCGAAATTTTTCAATGAGCTTTGCTACTTCATTAACAGGTATTGAATCAATAGTTGACTTGTGATCCTGCAAATATTTTTCGATAAAGTTTTTCATAATAAAGTTTTTAGCAGATACCTCCTGCGTCGGCATGGCAAACGATAAATATCGGCATAATAAGCAATAAATATCTTGATGATAACCCATAAATACCGGCAAGCCAACGATAAATGTCGATATGATAAGCTGTTGTTAAGTGAATGAACTTATGCTAAATACTTTTTACTGATGCTTGGCATTTCGACGAAGCCGCCTGATCGAAGGGCCAGTGAAAAATCTATTTTTAATATTTAAAGAACAATTATAAGCTTTTGATAGATGCCTCCTAAGCTGTTGTTAAGTGAATGAACTTATGAAAAATACTTTTTACTGATGCTTGTCATTTCGATAAAAAAGAAATCTAATTTATTTAAAGAACAATTATAATCTTAATCACTTACTTAATCATTGCATCGAGCTTCTTGCCAATTCCAATGCTCCAACCGGAACAACATTTTTTCCTAAAGAAGCTATTTTAATTCCAGGTGCAGGCAGAAAAGATTTCATCATATAATTTGGAAGCAACGATGCAATCTCATTGCTCAAACATTTTCCCAGCAAAGATAAACCACCACCAATGATAATTATTTCGGGATGAAAAAGATGCACAACATGAGAAAGCGCAAATGCCATATTGCCTGCTGTTTCATGCAATATTTTTTTTGCTGTATCATCTCCTTTCTCTACCGCTGCCTGCAGAAATCTTGCCTCTCCTTTTAAAGCATTACCAACCAATTTTGCAAGCACACCTTGTGGTTGCGCAGCAATAGCTCTTCTTATCTTTTCATCAACAGCCCAGCCGGAACACATTGATTCAAGTGTATCACCTTGTTTGTTCAAACGCAAATGCCCCACTTCCACTTCACCGGGATAAGCGCCATGATAAATTTTTTTATTCAGTACCATCCCACCACCAATACCGCTTCCAATCGTCATGTAAAAAACAATATCATAGGCTGTACCTGCGCCATGCACCGCTTCTCCCAACGCAGCAACATTTGCATCGTTGTCAATAAAAATAGGAACGCCTGTTAAATCCCGCAACCATTGCTGCAAATTAAAATCTTCCCATCCTGCAATTTGATGCGATACACTTATTTTTCCTGTCTTATAATTTACAGGTCCGCCAAAACCAACACCAACAGCAGATAATTTTTTATCGCCCTTTATTTTTTGAATCCCTTCTTCTATCTGTTGTTGAATGCCTCTTGCTCCATTCTTTTTATTCACTTCTAATGAAAGATGTTCGTCAATTGCAAGAGAAGCATCTGCACAAACCAGTTGAAGCTTGGTTCCACCAATTTCAATGCCTATAAAATTTTGTTCTGACATTTTATTATTGTGAGGTGTAAATTACAGCTTCTTTAAAAAAACCAAACAATTGAAATCATCAAACCTCTCATACTATGAAACGCAGAACTTTTTTGAAAAACACGGGTCTTATCACTGCAGGCATTGCTCTTAATGAAACATCAGCATTTGCATCAGTAAAAAATAAATTGCCCAAATGGAAAGGCTTTAATATGCTTGATTTTTTTTCACCTAATCCGGCACCGCCAAGGAATCCTACAACAGAAGAACATTTTAAATGGATGCAGGACTGGGGTTTTGATTTTATCCGTGTGCCCATTGCTTATCCTTATTATCTCAATATTGACCGCACAAAAGATATCACGCCCGAAGATGTGTACAAGATAAATAATGAAGCAGTTGACCGCATAGATGCACTCGTAACAATGGCGCATAAATACAGCATGCACGTAAGCCTTAACCTGCATCGTGCCCCCGGTTATTGCATTAATGCAGGTTTTCACGAGCCTTATAATTTATGGAGAGATGAAGAAGCACAGAAGGCATTTTATTTTCATTGGAACATGTGGGCGAAGCAATACAAAAATGTGTCAAACAAAAAAATAAGTTTTGATCTTGTAAATGAACCCAGTATGCGTGAAGACATGAATGATCAGCATTCCAAATCAAGCGCTGTTCCCGGAGATGTTTATCGCAAAGTTGCCAAAGCCGCTGCCGAAGCTATTCGCAAAGAAAATCCTGATCATCTTGTAATTGCTGATGGAAACAATGTGGGCAATTCTCCTATTCCCGAAATTGTTGATCTCAATATTGCACAAAGCTGCCGCGGTTATTATCCCGGTTCCATTTCACATTACAAAGCACCGTGGGCGAATAAGGATACCACAAATTTGCCTGAACCAAAATGGCCGGGACAGGTTGGTGATAAGTATCTCAGCCGACCGCTTCTTGAAGATTATTACAAGCCATGGATTGAATTAACCAAACAGAGTGTTGGCGTTCATTGCGGCGAATGTGGTTGCTGGAAAAGAACACCACACGACGTTTTCATTGCCTGGTTTACCGATGTGGTGGATATTCTTTCTTCAAACAATATCGGCTTTGCGCTGTGGAATTTTATCGGTGATTTTGGCATTCTCGATTCCGGCCGCACTGATGTTGCTTATGAAGATTGGAACGGGCACAAGCTTGATAAAAAATTATTGGATTTATGTATGAAGCATTAGAGGAGTTTAGAATTGGTCTGCTCAAGATGTGTCCATATGGTAGCGTAAAAGAGTGCGACACAATCCTGCATGTGCGACCATAAAAAACAAAAGCTGACCCCATAAAAAGTCAACTTACAATTAATATAGATTTTTATTGACCATTCACCATTCACGTTACTTACTCAAATACATACTCTTTTCTTTATACAATTGCCTGAAATATGGATCACGTAAGTCTTTGATAAATCGAATCGCTTCGCCTGTACTCTTCATTTCAGGACCAAGCTCTTTATTCACATTGGGAAATTTATTAAAGCTGAATACCGGTTCCTTTATAGCAAAGCCTTCCAGCTTTTTCTCCATGGTAAAGTCTTTAAGTTTTGCTGCACCCAACATTATTTTGGTAGCAATATTTAAATAAGGAATCTGGTAAGCTTTTGCAATAAAAGGCGTAGTGCGGCTTGCACGTGGGTTAGCTTCAATCACATAAACTTTACCATCTTTAATAGCAAACTGAATGTTTATGAGACCGCAAATTTGCAATGCTCTTGCAATTTTTTCTGCATAATATTCCATCGTTGTAATTACAAGTGGTGTAAGGTTAAACGCAGGTAACACTGCATTGCTGTCACCACTGTGAATGCCTGCAGGTTCAATATGCTCCATTACACCCATCACATGAAAATCATCACCGTCAAATATTGCGTCAATCTCTGCTTCCTGGCAGCGATCAAGAAAATGATCAACTAAAATTTTGTTGTTTGGAATATGTTTAAGCAAACTCACCACCGCTTTTTCAAGTTCATTATCATTGATCACAATACGCATTCGCTGACCACCTAATACATAACTTGGACGCACCAGAACAGGGAAGCCTACACGCCTCGCCACTTCAATGGCTTCATCTGCATTATAAGCAGTGCCATATTCGGGATAGGGAATATCAAGATCTTTTAATAAATCGCTGAAACGTCCGCGATCTTCAGCAATATCCATGTTATCGAAAGAGGTGCCAACAATCCTTATACCTTTCTCATGCAGTTTTCTCGCTAATTTCAATGCAGTTTGACCGCCTAATTGCACAATTATGCCATCAGGTTTTTCAAGCTCAATTATTTCCCAGAGATGTTCCCAATACACTGGCTCGAAATATAATTTATCGGCCATATCAAAATCGGTGGAAACAGTTTCGGGATTACAGTTAATCATGATAGACTCATAACCACATTCTTTTATAGCCAGCAAGCCATGCACGCAACAATAATCAAACTCAATACCCTGGCCAATTCTGTTGGGGCCGCTGCCTAAAACAATAATTTTCTTTTTCTGCGATGGAATGGATTCGTTGGACGAAAGTGTTTGACTCATTTCTTGAAAGATTGCGCAAAAATAAGGGTTGAAGTCTTTCTGAAAAGATAAATTATTTTATAATGTTAATAAGATAAGCTTCAAGTTGAGAGCTTCGAGCTTTGGGTAAGAAATAAAGTAAATAAAAAATTTATGCGTCAAAACTCATAGCTCAGGGCTCATAGCTCAGAGCTAATTTTATTTCTTCTTAAGTTGTTCTTCCGTTATATTACCTGAAGCTTTCAGCAGGTCATCCATATTTCGGTTGTTGTCAATTTTACCTTTCATTTCCAGCATACGCATATCTTTTGCGTCCTGCAAAAATTCTGAAGCAAAAATGAATTTATTAAGCGTTTCGCTTTTACTGAAAATAATTTCTTTGTTGGTGCCTTCCCATTCTTTTTTGCCGTTGTATAAGTAAACAATATGATCGCCATTTTCCATCACACTGTTCATATCATGTGTTACCACAATTGTTGTGGTTTTAAATTCGTAAGTGATCTCTTTAATGAGTTTATCAATTACCAATGCAGTTTGCGGATCAAGACCTGAATTGGGTTCATCACAGAAAAGATATTTGGGATTTAAAACAAGCGCCCTTGCTATGCCTACTCTTTTTTTCATGCCACCACTTAATTCTGCGGGAAATTTTTTATTGGTATTTTCAAGATTAACCCTGTTCAGCACTTCATTTACGCGTTTCTTCCTGTCGGCATATTTCATAGCAGAAAACATATTAAGCGGAAACATTACATTTTGCTCTACCGTCATAGAATCAAATAATGCCGAGCCCTGGAAAAGCATACCAATTTGCTGGCGAAGCTTTTTACGTTCTTCATCACCGAGTGCCAGCATATTTTGATCGTCATATTTTATTTCACCGTTGTCTGGTTTAAATAAACCTACCATACATTTAACCAAAACAGTTTTGCCACTGCCACTTGCTCCAATGATAAGGTTACATTTACCCGTTTCCATAACACCACTTATATCGTCAAGTATCACGCGATCGCCAAATGACTTTTTTATGTTTTTTATTTCAATCATGTCTATCCTTATGGAAATAAAATTTACGTTTTACGTTTTCGGATTTACGATTTTTTTAAAGGTTTAAACTTATTGTTTCATCATTACTTATTACTATTGACTATTTGCCATTGCTAATAAATGTTCTGAACGTTCAAGAGTGCGACGCAACAAAGATGCCATATATTATAAAGACGGGACCATAAAAAATTTCCTCTTCCTTTTTCCATTTGCACATTCTCACAATACTTCCACCTGGTTGCGTAAAAGATCGGCAAACTCATCTCTCTTCCGAATTAAATAACCTTCTCCATCTTTTACCAGCACTTCTGCAGGCTTTAGTCTTGAATTAAAATTACTGCTCATTTC
>WNGA01007986.1_pt1 | contig 15140 bp, 10 predicted proteins | sample 5400061 | NCBI WGS metagenome assembly WNGA01 (sample SAMN13153366, study PRJNA577476) | soil metagenome | isolation source: 100 cm soil or saprolite under grassland replicate 2 | place: USA:California | collected 2016-06-15
GTGAGGGCCGCGTAGAGCAGCGTACCGTCGCCGAGCGCGGCGGGGGCGCGCGCGCCCAGCGGCTCCGCCGTCAGCGGCTCGGCCCAACCCCCGCCCGACGCGCGCCAGCGGTACACCTGCGGCAAGCCGGTCGGATCGGCGACGAACCACAGCTCGCTCCCCGCGGCCCACGTCGGATCGGTGATCACGCCGCGCGACTCGACGAGCACCACCGCCGCCGCGGGCGAGTCGGCGGGCCAGCGCACGAGCTGCCAGTGACCGCCCGCGTTCCGGGTCGCGGCCACCTGCCGGCCGTCGGGCGACGGCACGACCTCCCCCCACGTCGCGCCCGGCGGGCCCGGCGGGCCGGGGGGGACGGGCAGCGCCGGATGGTTGGTCGCCGGTCCGAGGATGATGGTCGAGAGCCGCCCGCCGCCCGCGCGGGGCGCGACGACGCGCGCACCGTGCGTCTCGCGGCGCCACGCCCCGCCGGGGATCCAGCGGTACAGGTCGCTCCGCACGCGCCACCGCGTCGTGAAATCGAGCTGCGCCACGATCAGCGTGTCGCCGAGCCAGTCGTAGCTCACGCCGGCGTTGACGGCGTGCGCCGCCACGAGCCGGAACGATGCGGCGTCGAGCACCCGCAGCTCGCGGGCGCCTCTGCCGTCGTCCCACACGTACGCCACGCGCCGGCCGTCCGGGGACACCTGCGGCACCGGCTCCGTGCGGAGCAGGCTGTCGATCACGCGCGCCGGGGGGGGGGCGCCGTCGCCCGGTGCGGGCGCGGGCCGGGTCGCGTGCGGCCATTCGACGCCGAGCGAGCGCCCGGGCGCGGCGCGGCCGATCTGGCGGCCGACGCGATAAGGAATGAGCTGGCCGGCCGTGGCCTCTACGAAGCGCGGCACGACCGAGTCCCCCGCCACGCCGGTGAAATAATGAAAGAAGCGGCTGCCATAGGCGTACGGGACGAGGCCGTCCGCCCAGCGGGTGTACAGCAGCGCGTCCGCGGGCCGGCGCGACGCGCCGCCGGTGTGGTCCGCGGCGAGGATCTGCGTGTGGAAGCTGCCGCGCACGCGCCCGCCGTTCGTGAACTTCGATTCGTAATAGACGGCGAGCCCCTCGGTCACCCAGCTCGGCTGATATTCGTTCGGGAAGAGCCCCGGCACCCGGCCGAACACGCGCTGCGCGAGGCCCCAGAAGCTCCTGGCGCGGTCGAGATGGAAGACGTGGGTCAGCTCGTGCGTCGTGAGGAGCCGGAGCCAGCTGTCGTAGAGCTGCAGCCCTGGATCGGTGGCAGGCGGCGTGAGGAAGAGGTCGATGCGGGGCGAAGGGAACACGCTCGTGAGACCGTTCGCGACGTCGCCGTCGTCGGCGAGCGTGAGGTCGACCTTGCCACGCGGGGGATGCAGCTCCGACGCGAGCAGCACGTACGCCCGCTCTGCTTCCCGCGCCTCGGTGAGCGCCACGTCGCGGTACGCGGGCCGGAAATGGATGCGAAAGTGCGCCGTGTGGAGGGTGCGCCAGGCGCCGGACGGGTCGAGCTGCGCCTCGGCGCGGCCGGCGAGCAGGAGGAGAACGAGAATGCGCACTCTCACGGCTCCCGTGCCCGCTCGCGCAAGAACGCCTCGATCCCGCGCGCGATCCCCCGGGCGTAGCGCCATTGCCCCGCGTCGCTCGCGAGCATCGCCTCCTGCTCCGGCATCATGATGAAGAGGCCCTCGGTGAGCGCCGCCGGCATCCAGGTGGGGCGCACCAGCGCGTAATCCCCGCGCCCCATCCCCAGGTCGCGCACGCCCAGCTCCGCGACGAGCGCCCGATCGAGCTGCCGCGCCAGCGCCGCGCTGCGGGGGTGGAAGTAATACACGCTCGTGCCGTTGTTCGCGAACGGGTTCACGCCGTCGGGGAGCGCGTTGGCGTGGATCGAGACGAGCACGTCCGCGTCGTGCAGCTCGGCGAACCGGGTGCGGGGGAAGAGGTCGATCGGCGTCGAGTCGGAGCGCGTGAGCAGCACCGTCGCACCGGCGCCCTCGAGCAGCTGCTGCGCCTTGCGGGCCACGGCGAGCGTGGCGACCGGCTCCCACAGCCCCGTCGGGCCTTTCGCGCCGAGCGGAGGATGCCCGGGGTCGAGCACGATCGTCCTCCCGGAGAGCGGATGCGCGGCGCCGATCGCGGGCGGCCGGCGGACTTCGAGCAGCAGATCACGGCCGTCGAAGCGCGTCCGGTAGCCCCACACGCGCCGTGACAGCTCGAGCGTGATCGTCACCTCGTCCGTCGCGGGTTGCGCGTAGCGCATCCGCGTGACGAGCGGGTCGGTGCCGCCTCCTCCGTACTGCATCCAGTTGATGTCCGCCACACCGCCATACAGCCGGAGCGTGAGGCTCTTGTCGCCTTCCGTGACCTGGAACGGGAGCCGCGCCGGCAATGGCACGCGCAGCGTCACCGATTTCGGCCCGGCCACGAGCCGCACCGATCCCACCGTCCCGCCCGGGGGCGGCGTGCCCGGGACTAGGGGGACCACGTCCGCGACGTTCACCCACGCCACCGCGGCGCGCGAGAGCTGGAGCCGGACCTGATCGTTCCAGCGGCCCGAGGTTGCCGCGGTCGTCCCCGTCGGGAAGAACCAGTTGTAGGTGCCGCCCGGAACCGCGCGGCCGGCGGTCAGGCTGTCGGTCGCCCCCGTGTGGGCCGTGTCGTCGTTGAGCACGACGACGGCCGGAACAGCCAGGTCGGCCAGCACGACCGTGAGCGGCCAACGCGCCCGTGCGGTGTCCCCACCCACGGCGACCTCGAGTGCCCCGCACGCGGTCCGCCCGTCGGGGCACAGCGCCGCGGCCGGGAGCCAGCCGACATAGCGCCCCGTCGCGGGCGGTAGGCGGTAGGCCGCCGAGTCGCTGACGAAAGCCCGCACGCCCCACGGGGGCTCGGCGGGCAGGGTGTCGGGGAGGAGCGGGACGGTGGAGCCCCACGGCAGCACGAGACGGACGGCCGCGCCCGGCGCGGCCAGCACGGCGAGCCGTATGCCCTCGCCCCCGGGGAGCGCCAGGCTGCCGGCCGGCTCGAAGCTCGTGGTGTCGATCCAGGCGGCGCGGCCGGGCGGCGGATGGAATCGCGGCGCGAGGCGCGCCGGGAACATCGTGGCGGTGGAGTCCGGGCCGGCGCGCGCCACCAGGCGAAACGGTGCGACGGTGTCGTCGGGGAGCGGGACCCAGGCGATCCAGGCGCCGTTCGCGAGCACCGCCACGGGCTGGCCGTCGACCGTGAGGCTCGCGAGCCCGCTGCCGCCGCGGATCGCGCCGAAGAAGAAGGCCGAGTCGCGGGACTGGATGACGTCGGCGGAGTCAGGATAGACGACGCTGATGTGGAGCGCGGCGCGCGCCGGCGCGGGCGGCGCCCCGGAGCGCGGGCCCGCGCATCCGGCTGCGACACTCACGAGCAGCACGCCGACCGATCGCACAGGCGCGCAAGCTAGCATCGACCCTTTCGACCCGTCAATTTGCCGAATAGATTGGCAGACCGTAACTTGTGCGCTCTGTGGAGCACCTCCGCCAGTGACCGCCTGCACCTACTGCGGCCGCGATAACGACCCCGGCGCGCAGTTCTGCATGGATTGCGGCAAACCCATGGGCAAGTCCACTGGATTGAAGGCCGCCACGCCCGCGGCCGGCAAAGCCGGCGCCGTGCCGGGCACCCACGTCATCGAGCAGCCCCCTCCCCCTCCCCCGGCCCCTGCCCTTACCGGCCGCCCGGACGCCGTCGTATGCCCGTTCTGCGGCGACCGCGCGAACAGCCAGCTGCCCTTCTGCCCGCACTGCGGCCGGCGGCTCACGGCCCCGGCCTCAGGGCCCACGTGCGCCCGCTGCGGCTCCCCGGTGCCGCAGGGGACGAAGTTCTGCGCCACCTGCGGCGCCCCCTTGGTCGAGGCGGCGGCGCCGCGGCGCTCGCCCTCCTCCCCAGAACGCGCCGCCGCGCGCGGCGCCAGGCCGATCACTTTCGTGCTGCTCGACGAGGCCGGCAAGCCGCAGCGGCGCTTCGAGCGCCAGGCACCCGACACGACCCTCGGCCGGCAGGACGGGGACATCCGGTTTCCCGACGACGTGTTTCTGTCGCCGCTGCACGCCAAAGTCTCCTGGGAGCGGGACGGGTTGGTCGTGCGCGACCTCGGCAGCCGCAACGGTACCTGGGTGTTCCTCGAGGGGCCGCACCGGCTGGTGGACGGCGACCTCCTGCTCGTCGGCTCGCAGGTGCTCCGGTTCCGGCGCCTGGGGTACCCCGGGCCGCACGCCCCCGACGCCGACTCGACGAAGCGGATGGGCAGCCTGATCCCGAGCGCCGACATCGCGAGTCTCACGCAGCTCCGCTCGGACGGCAGCGCGCGCGACGTGATCCAGCTGTCCCCGGGGCGCGACGTGCTGATCGGCCGCGAGGAGGGAGACTGGCTGTTCCCCTACGATCCGGCGATGAGCGCGCGCCACGCGATGATTCGCTCCGAGGACGCGGACTTCGTCGTCGTGGACGCGAACAGCCGGAACGGCATCGCGCTCGCGGCCCGCGGCGACATGCCGCTGCAGCACAACTCCCGCATCCTCGTCGGCGACAAGCTGCTGCGCATCGAGGTCACGGCGTGAAGATCTGCCCCGTCTGCTCCACCGAGTACCCCGACGACGTGCGGTTCTGCCCGAACGACGGGCAGACGTTGCGCGCCTCCTCGCCGGCGCACGACCTGGTGGGCCAGGTGGTCGCGGACCGCTACCACGTGGTGAGGAAGCTGGGCGAGGGCGGGATGGGCCAGGTGTACCTCGCCGAGCACGTGAAGATGGGCCGGCGGAGCGCCATCAAGGTGATGAACCCCGCCATGGTGCACGACCCCGACGCCGTAGCCCGCTTCAACCGCGAGGCGGCGAACGCGAGCCGCATCACGCACCCGAACGTCTGCGCCATCTACGATTTCGGCGAGACGCCGGACGGGCTGATCTACCTCGCGATGGAGTTCATCGAAGGGGAGCCGCTCACCGACCTGCTCGAGCGGGAGCGCGCGCTGCCGGTGCGCCGTGCGGTGAGCATTTTCATCCAGGTGGCCGACGCCCTGCAGGCGGCGCACGACCTCGGTATCGTGCACCGGGATCTCAAACCCGACAACATCATGCTCACCCGCGGCCGGGACGGCGTCGACATCGTGAAGGTGGTGGACTTCGGGATCGCCAAGGCGGTGGGGGGAGACGACACCCAGAAGGTCACGAGGACCGGCATGGTCGTCGGCACGCCCGAGTTCATGAGCCCCGAGCAGCTGTCGGGCGACAAGCTCGACGGCCGGAGCGACATCTACTCGCTCGCGCTGGTGTTGTTCAAGACGCTGACGGGGAAGCTGCCGTTCGAGGCGACCACGGTGCAGGAGACCATGATCAAGCGCCTCACCGACGACCCCCAGCGGCTCGCCGCCGCGCGCCCGGACCTGCGCTTCCCGCCGGGCCTCCAAGAGACGCTCGACGCGGGGCTCACCCGCGACCCCGTGGATCGCTACCAGTCGGCCGCCAAGTTCGCGACCGACGTGGCGGGCATCGCCGGGCTCGAGCGTCGGGGGGCGGCCGGCCCGGTCGCCCCGCTGCCCCCGACCCGCGCGGACGCCGAACAGCGCACCCGGCTCCTCGAGCCGGCCGCCCCCCGGCCGGGCACCGCGGCGCGGCCGGCGCCCGCGAAGCGGCGCTCGCTCGTGCCGATCATCGCGGGCACGGTGCTGGTGCTGGGCGGCGGGGGAGCCGCGGTGGCGGTATTCGCCGGAGGCGGCGGCAAGACCGGCGGCGCCGTGCGCCCCGACACGGCGCCGCAACGCGCCGCAGGCAATGCTGTGGACACCGCCCGTTTCCCGGCGACGCCGCCGGCCAATCCGCAGCCTCAGGAGGGTGGCGGGCAGGTCCGGCGGCTCGCCGGCGTCGATCCGGCCACGGCGGGGGCCCTGCTCGATGCGCTGATTGAACGGCCGGGGACGGTGATTCTTGACTCGGCGCTCCTCGTGTACGACATGCCCGGCGTGCAGGGGAAGGACCGGGCGTTCGCCGCCTGCCTCCGGGCGCAGGCCTTCAGGAGCTTGAGCCACAACGATAGCGCGCGAGTGTGGGCGAGGCTCGGTCTGCAGCTCGACCCGGGCCTCAAGTCGTGCCAGCAGATCGTCCAGAACGCGGGTGGGCCCTAGCGCATGTTCGGACGCTCCTCCTCGAGACCGATCAGAGTTCAGGTCTTCGCCAAGACCGACCTGGGCAAGACGCGAGACCACAACGAGGACCGCTTCCTCGTCGCGGACCTGACGCGCGGCGAAGCGTCGCTCCAGGCGGCCATCCGGAGCCACGAGGTGGGCGAGCGCGGCTCGCTCTTCATCGTCGCGGACGGGATGGGCGGCGCCGCCGCCGGCGAGCTCGCGAGCGAGATGGCGACCGAGACGATCTACGGCCAGATGGTGAGGTCCTGGGGCCAGGAGCCGGAGGCGACGCCCCAGCGGTTCGCCTACCGGCTCAAGGAGGCGGTGGAGGTGGCGAACGGCCACATCCACTCCTACGCGAAGGCGCACCCCGAGGTGCGCGGCATGGGGACCACCACGACCGCGGTGGGCTTGCTGGGCGACCACTTCTACCTCACGCAGGTCGGGGACAGCCGCGCCTACCTGATCCGCGACGGCCAGGCGGTGCAGCTCACCAGGGATCAATCGCTGATGCAGCGGCTGGTCGAGGCCGGGGAGCTGACCGAAGAGGAAGCCGCCAAGAGCGAGCGCCGCAACATCATCCTGCAGGCGCTGGGGCCCGACGCGCGCGTCAAGGTGGACCTCACGCACCAGGAGGTCCGCCGGGGTGACATCCTGGTGCTCTGCTCCGACGGCCTGTCGGGCCAGGTCAAGAAGGACGAGATCGCGGACATCGTGTTACGCGAGCGGGATCTGCAGGCCGCGTGCGACAAGCTGATCGCGCTCGCCAACGAACGGGGCGGCCCCGACAACATCACGGTGGTCATCGCGCGGTTCGAGGGCGACGGCCTGCGCCCGGCCGGCGCGGTCGGGGAGGTCGGCCACCAGGTGTATCCCCTGATCGACACCGAGACCAGCACGGAGCCGGTGCCGGTGTACACCGGCAGCCGGCCGCCCGTCCCCGCCCGCCGGGGCCGCTGGCGCGTGATCGTCCTCCTGGTCGCCGCGGCCGCCGCCGCCGCCCTTTACCTGACCACGCGGAGCCCGTGACGGCGCGGTTCACCTTCCTGTCGGGCGCGCGCGCCGGACAGGTCGAGACGTTCCGCAAGGCCTACATCGGGCTGGGGCGCCACCCGCTCTCGGACGTGCGGTTCGACGCCGAGCGGGACCTCGACGTCTCCTCGCGCCACGCCGCCGTCATCCGCCAGGGGGAGAGGGACACCTTCGTCGTGCGCGACCTCGGCAGTACGAACGGCACGTTCCTGAACGGCCAGCGGGTCGCTGGCGACGTCGGGCTCAAGGACGGGGACGTCATCACCTTCGGGCAGCAGGGACCCGCCGTGGAGTTCCGCGTGATCCCGGGCGAGCCCACGGCGGACGCCGTGTCGGACGCGGCGCCCGTCCGCCGCTCGAGCACGGCGGTCCGCATCGCCGCCGAGGTGGCGCGCCAGACGCGCCAGCTCCGGCGCACGACGAAGATCCTGATCGCCCTGCTCGCGCTCGCGATCGCGGGGTTCGGCTGGGTGCAGTGGGCTGCCGCGCGGGACGCGCGCGAGCTGCTCCGGCTCCAGGCCCGCGCCGACAGCCTGAGCCGCACGGCGCAGCAGCTGCTGACGCGTTTCCAGACGGAGCTCGTCAGCGTGCGCGACGCGTTGCGCCAGTCGCAGGCGGAGGTCGCGCGCCTGCGGCGCGAGCTCGCGGCGGCGGGCTCGCGGGGCGACGCGGGGGCGGTGTCGCGGCTCGGCGCCCAACTCGACGCCGCGGCGGCGCGCCAGCGGGGTCTCGCGGGCGCCGCCGCCGTGGACTACCGCGCGATCTCGCAGAAGAACCAGGACGCCGTGGCGCTACTCGTGGTCGAGTACTCGGAGAGCGAGATCTTCAGCGGGACGGCCTTCGCCGTGGACTCGCAGGGCACGCTTGTCACCAACAAGCACGTGCTGGTGGGCGAAGGGGGCGACCGCCGGCCGCGGCGCATCGCCATCAAATTCTCGGGATCGAAGCAGTGGTTCCCCGGGCGCTTCGTGAGCGTCGCCGAGTCGGCTGACGTGGGCGTCGTGAAGGTGGACGTCAAGGGCGGCACGCCGCGCGTCGCGGGTTTCGCGCGCGACCCGCACGGCCTCGAGCGCGGCGACCCCGTGGCGATCATCGGCTACCCGCTGGGCGAGGATCTGCCGATGGAGCGCCAGGGACGGACCGCCGTCGCGGACCCGACGCTCACCGTCGGCACGGTGAGCAAGGTACTCGGGGGCCTCGTGCAGGTGGACGGCTACGGCGCGCCCGGGTCGTCCGGGAGCCCGATCTTCGATCGCGAGGGCAGGGTCGCGGCGGTGCTGTACGGCGGGAACCGCGAGTCCCAGGGGAAGATCATTTACGCGGTTCCGGCCTCAGCCGTCATCGACTACCTGAAGCGCCTTCCGTGACAATTCCCAGGCTGAAGCCCCGTCAACTCAACCACGTCATGACGCGCCTCGCCGCCGCTCGCTGCATGAGCGGCTGCCCGTGCCAGCAGCACAGGATCGGCGCGCGGCCGGGGATCTGCGCCGCGAGCCGGGGATGCCCGAACAGCACCACGAGCTGCGCCCCCCCCGCCCCCCCCGCCCCCCCCGCGGACGCGAGCCGCCGCAACTGCCCGAGCGACCGCGCCCCGAGATTCGCCCGGCCTTTCCACGATCTCGGCTCCGCGTACACGAGAACGACACGGTGCGCGTTGTCCGTCGCACGTTGCCCGATCGACACACCGGCCTCCCGCAGCGCCTGGACGAAGATGTCGCGCGGGCCGACGGTGTAGGGGCCGCCCACGTCGTCATCCACGATCGAGACGGCGAGCGGTGCGCGCAGGGCGGGTGCATCGCCGCGCGCGAGATGCGCCGCGCGATCGGCCAGTCGGTCCGCGAACGCGGCGTGTCCCGCGAAATCGGGCTCGCCCTGGTCGGGGAGGTCGCCCCAGGCGGTCACCGCCTGCTCGTAGCGCGCCAGCGCCTCCTCCGCGCGCGCCGCCGGAATCTCGGTGCCCCCCGCCACGGCGCGGTCCAGCGCCGCCACCACGCTCGCGAAATCTTCCGGGTAGAGCAGCGCGTCGCATCCCGCAGCGACCGCCGCCACCGTCGCCGCCGGCACCGCCTGCGCGGCGCTCGCGCCCGCCATGATCAGGGCGTCGGTCACGACGAGTCCGCCGAAGTTCAGCGTCGCGCGGAGGTAGCCGAGGATCTCGGGCGAGAAGCTCGCGGCGCGGCCCGAGGGGTCCCAGGCGGGGTAGGCGACGAACGCGCTCATCACGCTGCCCACGCCGGCGCGGATCGCGTATTCGAACGGGGTCCCGTCCACCTGCTGCAGCTCGGTCGCGGAGGCGCGCACCTGTGGCAGGGTCGCGTGCGAATCCTCAGTGGTGCGGCCGTGACCGGGGTAATGCTTCGCGCACCCCTGGACGCCGTGCTCCTGCAGGCCGCGGATCCAGACCGCCGCCTGCTCCCCGACGCGGACGGGGTCGGTGCCGAACGAGCGGGTCTGGACGATCGGGTTCCGGGGCTCCAGGTCGAGGTCGCAGACCGGCGCGAACGCCCAGTTGATCCCGACGCAGCGCGCCTCCGTCGCGGTGACGATGCCGGCGGTGTGGATCGCGTCCAGGTCGCCCAGCCAGCCAAGCGCGGCGGGCGGCGGCAGCTCCGTGAGGCCCTGCACCTGCTGCCCCGGCCCGCGCTCCAGGTCGGCGCCGATCAGGAGCGGCCTCCCCGCCTGGCGGCGCAGCTCGCCCGTCAGGGACGTCACCACTGCGCGCGTGCCCCCGAAGATGATGAACCCGCCCACCCCCGCGGCGAGCGCGGCGTCGATCTTGGCGCGCTCGTGCTCGAAACTTCCCGCACTCGGCCGCCAGCGCAGCGCGGGAAAGACGAGACGCGCGAGGGACGACGTCACGCCGGGCTGACGTGGCCCAGCACGCGCGGGCCCCGAGCCCCCGTCGCCGCCGGCAGGTTTCCCGCCCGCCCCGCGATCGTCAGGTAGCCGAGAAACGCGAACGCGAGCGCTTCCTTGGCGTCGCCGTCGAAGAACAGCCGGTCGAACGGCACGACGGGCCGCGGGCGTACCCGCGCGGCGAGCAGCTCGACCAGTGTGGGATTGCGGGCCCCGCCCCCCGAGATCACAAGCTCGACGTTCGCCTCCTTCGGGGTCCAGCGCTCGATCCCCCGCGCGATGGTCTCGGCGGTGAGCGCGGTGGCGGTGGCGACGGCATCGTTGTCCGAGCCGCGCCGCTCGCGCACCAGCTGCAGCAGCCGGCCGGCGAACTCGGGGCCGAACCGCTCGCGCCCGGTGCTCTTGGGCGGCGGCTGGTCGAAGTAGGCGTCGGCGAGCAGGGCGGCCAGGGCCTTCGAGACCGGCCGACCGCGCCGGGCCCGCTCGCCGTCCCGGTCGTACGGCGCCTCCGGGTCGACCCGGCGCGTGACCTCGTCGATCACGGCGACGCCCGGCCCGGTGTCGAACGCCAGCGCGCCCTCGAGCGCGCCGCGGCGCGGCACCCACGTCACGTTGGCGATGCCGCCGACGTTGAGGAGCAACCGCCCGCGCTCCGGGTGGCCGAACAGCATCACGTCGGCGAGCGGCACCAACGGCGCTCCCTGCCCGCCGGCCGCGACGTCGCGCGACCGGAAGTCGCTCACCACCGGCACCCCCACGCGCTCGGCGATCACAGCCGGGTCACCCAGCTGCAGCGTGGCGCGGCCCGGCTCGTGCCACACGGTCTGCCCGTGCGAGGCGACAAAGGCCAGCTCCCGCGGGGACACCTTCGCCCGGGCGAGCAGCTCCAGCACCGCGCCTGCGAAGCGCTCGCCGAGCGCGACGTGCAGCAGCGCGAGCTGTTGCGCGCCGCCGCGGCCGATCGCCTCGACGATCGCCTCGCGCTCCTGCCGCTCGTAGGGCTCCTGGCGGAACGCGACGAGCCGCGCGTCGAGGGGATCGTCCTCGAGCCGGACGAGCGCCGTCGACACGCCGTCGAGCGAGGTGCCCGACATCAGTCCGACGGCGAGGCAGGTGGTCACGCCGGCGGCACGGGCGGCGGGTCGCCCACCGCGCGCCGGACGAACCCTCCCGCTTCCGCGAGCAGCCGCTCCGCCTCGACCTTGCCGGTGCGTTTCGTGACCATCACGATGGCGAGCTTCACGCTCCCGCCCGCCGCTTCGATCGCCTGGCGCGCCGCGACGCGGTCCACGCCGCAGCATTCCATCACGATGCGCTCTCCCCGGTCGCGCAGCTTGTCGCTCCAGGCCATCAGGTCCACCATGAGGTTGCCGTAGGCGCGGCCCAGCCGGATCATGGCGGCGGTCGAGATCGTGTTGAGCACGAGCTTGGTCGCGGTGCCGGCCTTCATCCGCGTGGAGCCGGTGAGCGCCTCGGGTCCAACCTTCGGGAGGATCAGCACGTCGCACGTCTCGACCAGGACTTTCGGGGGGTCGGAGCAGGAGAGGAGGCCCGTCGCCGCGCCGATCGTCTGGGCGCGCGACAGCGCGGCGCGCACGAACGGCGTGGTCCCGCTGGCGGCGATGCCGAGCACGAAGTCCGGCGGCGACACCCGGGCCCGGTCCATCGCCTCCATCCCGGCGTTCACGTCGTCTTCCGCGCCCTCGAGGCCCTTCACGAGGGACTGGTAGCCGCCGGCGATCACGCCCACCACCATCTCGGGCGGCGTGCCGAACGTCGGGGGGCACTCGCTCGCGTCGAGCACCCCCAGGCGGCCCGACGTGCCAGCGCCCACGTAGATCAGCCGCCCGCCCCGCTGGAACGCCGCGACCACGAGATCGACGGCGCGTGCGATCTGCTCACGCACGGCGTGGACCGCCGGCGCCACGGTGGCGTCCTCGGCGTTGATCAGGTCCACGATCTCGAGCGTCGAGGCGACGTCGATGCGCTGCGTGCGGGGGTTCCGCTGCTCGGTGAGACGCGGGTCGCGATACTCGGGAGGGGGAGGGGGGACAGTCATAACCGGTGTCGGGTGGCCCCCAAGTTAGACGTTGACCCGAACTCGGGTCAACGTGCACAATTGAGCATGCGCACGCGCACACTCGCCGTCCTCGCGCTCGTCGCCGCCTGCGGCGGGCGCATCCAGCCCCCCCAGCCCCCCCAGCCCCCCGCCACCGCACCAGGCGCGGCGTCCCCGGTCCCCGACGCCCCCTCCGCCGCCCCGGCCCCCACCGCCGCACCCGCACTCACCGGCGCTCTCGCACCTGGCGCGCCGGCTGGGGCGGACGCCGTCATCACGGGGCGGCCGGTCATCCCGGCAACGTGGTCGCTCGCCGGGAAAGGCGTCGCGGTGTCGGGCTCCCGCGCCATGGTCGTGTCGGGGCATCCCCTCGCCAGCGAGGTCGGCGTCGAGATTCTCAAGCAGGGCGGCAACGCGATCGACGCCGCCGTGGCCGTCGGGTTCGCCCTCGCCGTCGTGCTCCCCGAGGCGGGCAACATCGGCGGCGGGGGATTCATCGTGTACCGCGAAGCGGGTGGCCGCGTGCGGGCGCTCGACTATCGCGAGACGGCTCCCGGAAAGGCGAGCCGGGACATGTACGTCGATTCGGCCGGCAATCCGACGGAGGAGAGCCTCACCGGGCATCTCGCCGCGGGCGTGCCGGGGAGCGTGGCGGGGCTGCACGAGGCGTGGAAGGCGCACGGCCGGTTGCCGTGGGCCACCGTGCTCGCTCCCGCGATCCGGCTGGCGCGAGAGCACACCCTCGACGCCGCTCGCAGCCGCGCGATCGCCGAAGAAGCCGACCGCTTGGCGCTGTTTCCCGCCTCCGGGCAGCAGTTCCTGGTGGACGGCCGCGCGCCTCCGCCCGGCACCAGGTTCCGCCAGCCCGACCTTGCGCGCACGCTGCAGCTCATCGCCGATTCGGGGCCGCGCGTGTTCTACAAGGGCCAGATCGCCGAGCTGATCGTCGCCGAGATGCAGCGCGGCCATGGGTTGATCGGGAAGGACGACCTCAAGCGCTACAAGCCGAAGTGGCGCACCCCGGTCCGGATCAGCTACCGCGGCTACACGATCTACTCGATGCCGCCCGCGAGCTCGGGCGGCGTCACCATGGGCGAGATGCTGAACATCATGGAGGGCTACGACACGCTCCCGCCGTTCGGCAGCGCCGGGTACGTCCATCTCGAGGTCGAGGCGATGCGGCGCGGCTTCATGGACCGGAACCGCTGGCTCGGCGACCCCGACTTCGTGGACCTGCCGACCGACCGACTGCTCTCGAAGTCGTACGCCGCCGAGCTGCGCCGCCAGATCCTGCCCGACCGCGCGACGCCGACGCCGCCGTTCGCGGCGGGGGCGGGGGGGGGCACCGAAGGCATGGAAACGACGCACTACTCGATCGTCGACGCCGAGGGGAACGCCGCCGCCGTCACCACGACCCTGAACGGCGGATTCGGCAGCGCCGTCACGGTCGCGGGTGCGGGGTTCCTGCTCAACAACGAGATGGACGACTTCACCACGGCGCCCGGGAAACCCAACATGTACGGGCTGATCCAGGGCGAGGCGAACGCGATCGCGCCTCGCAAGCGGATGCTCTCGGCGATGACGCCGTCGATCGTGCTCGACCGCGACGGCCGGCTCTTCCTGGTCGTGGGCACGCCGGGCGGGCCGACGATCATTACCAGCGTGTATCAGGTGATCGTCAACGTGCTCGATTTCGGGATGCCGCTTCCCGACGCCGTGGCGGCGCCGCGCGTGCACCACCAGGCGCTCCCGGACGTGATCCGGTACGAGCGGGGCGGCCTCGCCCCGGACGTCGTGGCGGCGCTGCGGCAGATGGGCTATCAGGTCGAAGAGCGCCACGGGGGGGGCCACTCGGGCGACATCACGGCTATCGAACGCAGCGCCGCCGGCTGGGTCGGTGTGGCCGATCCCCGGGCCGGCGGCGGTGCGGTCGGATACTGAGGTCGCGGCTAGCCGCGCTTCACCGTCAGCGGCTTGTCCAGCTTGATGGTGACGCCCGCGCCCTTGGGCAGCACGATGTCGATGTCGCGCGACGCGCGCGCCGCGCCGGCGCCCGCCGCGGCGCCGACCGCGCCGCCGACCAGCGCGCCCTTGGTGTTCTTCCCGAGGAGCTTGCCGACGATCGCGCCCGCAGCCGCCCCCGCCCCCACCTTGGCGACGTCGGCCTTCGTGACGCCGCGCCCCTGCTCCACCGTGTCCATGGACACGACGCTCCCCTCGACGGGATAGGTCGTCCCCCGCACGGTGACGCTGTGCACGCTGAGCGCCAGCCGGCCGGGCGAATTCGGATTGGGCCGCGGCACGGCCGCGTCGATCGTCCCCTGCACCGCCGAGCCCGCCGGAATCACCACGTGCCCCGCGGCGTCCTTCACGTCCTGGCTCACCGTGGCGGTGAACGCATCACCCGCCTTCGCGTGCCGGGTGGTGATCGTATCGCTCACCGCGAGCGGGACGCTCGTCCCGGCCGCCGCGGCTGGTCCGTTTCATGAGACACACCTTTCAGGAAACACGGAGAACAATATAGACGATCGGTCACCGGAATTCCCAGACTAAAGCCTGGGCTCGGCCAACGCTGTGCTGAGGCAGACACAGGCACTGTCCTTTAGGACAGCGCTGCGCCGAGCCCACCCTTCAGGGTGGGAACAACCGGGACGGAGATCCTGTTGCGATCGATGCTACAGCCGACTCTTCAGGAACTCCGGCGTCAGTGCCTGGAGCCAGCTCGCGAGTAACGTGAAGCGGTCTGTGAGGAGCAGCAGGCCAAGCAGGATCAACAGGATCCCTGCGATCCGCTCGACCCAAACGAGATACGGCCGGAACCGCTGGAACCAGACCAGAAAGCGGTCAAGGGCCACCGCGGCGAGGAGGAACGGCACCGCGAGGCCGAGCGCGTACACGGTGAGCAGCCCGGCGCCCCGCCCCACACTCCCCTGCGCGGCGGCCATGGTGAGGATCGCGCCGAGGATGGGACCGATGCAGGGTGTCCACGCGGCCCCGAACGTGACCCCGACGAACGCGGACCCG
>WNGA01024753.1_pt1 | contig 15138 bp, 16 predicted proteins | sample 5400061 | NCBI WGS metagenome assembly WNGA01 (sample SAMN13153366, study PRJNA577476) | soil metagenome | isolation source: 100 cm soil or saprolite under grassland replicate 2 | place: USA:California | collected 2016-06-15
GAGGCTGGGAGGATATGGCTGACTTGGTTGCGAAAAACGGGATAATGGCATTGACTTACCAATGGCGGGGATGTGAAGCTTCGGGTTCCATAGACGAAGCACAAAATCGAAAATTTTTGGATGACACGCGCGGTGCAATCAACTTTATGCGTGCTCAGGATGCAACCCGGATTATCCTGGTTGGGGCGAGTTTGGGCGGAGTTGCCTCTGCAAAACTTGCTGTTGAATCGCAAGCCAGTGGCATAGTTATAATTGCTTCGCCTCCTTCTATTTCACAATGGGGAGTTAAGGTTGAGTCTGCTGATCTCAACACGGATATCCCAAAATTGTTTATTACCGCGGAAGGTGATAGCACTGTTCCGGCAAATTCAACCCATGCCCTGTTTGATTTAGCTGCTGAACCCAAGCAATGGCAAACGTATCCAGGCTCAGCACATGGAACTGATTTGTTTGACGGTGAAAGCGGATTGGTATTACAACAGCATATTTTGGAATTTATTCTGACGATTGCCACAGAAGATGGTTCGAAAACTTCTCTAATGCTCTATTAGGGCTAAGCCCTCAATAGAGCGGGCTAGTAATTGAACAATTCTATAATGTTTGCAGGATATGACTGACAGCGGTGGAGGCCGGCCCGCCAAGGGACTGGATCAAGGCGGTTTTTGCGCCCGTGACCTGGTTCGTTCCTGCCTGACCTCGTAACTGGGTGGCTGCTTCGACAGCTTGATACACACCCGTAGCTCCTCCAGCAAAACCCCGGGCCTTGAGTCCGCCCATGGTGGCACAGGGGATTCTGCCTTTCAAGCTGATCTCGCCGTCAGCAGCGAGTTTCCAGCCCTGACCTTTGGTCGCGAACCCAACTGCTTCCAATTGCATCGCGGCATAGATGCTGAATGCATCGTGATACTCAAATAAATTAATTGCATCCAACGGAATACCAGCCTGCTTGATCGCCTTAGCCGCTGAAATTTGCGACGCGTCGAAGTAGAGCATGTCCTTTCTATCATGCAGGGCAAGCGTATCAGAGGAGGTGGCTGAACCGGAAATCTGTACGAGTGGCCGCGAAGCGTGCCAATTAGCCGGAAGCAATTCGCGGCGGGTTAGAACGAGCGCCGCGGCGCCGTCTGCATTTGGGGCGATATCGAACATATTGAGCGGGTCACTGACCATGTCCGCTTTGGCGTAAGTCTCAAGCTTGATGGCTTTACGGAACATGGCACATGGATTGCCCACACCATTCGCATGGGCCGTCAATGCGAAACCTGCAAACCCATCCGCTGGAACCTGATGTTCATACATATAACGCTTCATCAAAAGCGCGGCTTGCGCGGTAGGCGTCATGCCCTGCACGGCTTCAAAATCGGAATCGCTTGTCGTTGACAAAGCATCTTCCACATCTGCACCAATCTTATCGGTAAACTTTTCCACGCCCACGACAAGCGCTACATCCACTAGGCCACTTTTCACCGCGAGATAACCCTGGCGAAGTGCCGCGCCCCCCGACGCACCCGCAGCCTCAACCGTGACGGCTTCGATGCCTTTTAGCCCTGCGAAATCCGCGAGCAACGCGCCGAGATGTGCCTGATTGGATAGATTCGGCGCGAGCATGTTGCCGACAAATAACGATTGTGGCTTAAGACCACCGGAATCCTTAATTGCATCCTGAATAGCGGCAAAAGCAAGATCACGCAGACCAATGGCCCAATGCTCGCCAACTTCTGTTTGTCCAATGCCTGCGATTACTACATCTATCATGTTTAGTTTCCAATTCGATTTGATTGTGTAACTTCTACAGAGTGCCGCATAAATTACTAAACCGGAAGTTTGATTTTTGCTCGTAATTTCTTACGAAAAGTTTAGCAATTTATGCAAAGTGCGGTAATTGTCCATATTGAATTCTGCCACAACAGGGTAATGGTCTGATGCTTTTGTAACAGGATTTGGCTTACGCACTACCCAGCAGTTTTTTAGATACTTTTTCATCGCATCATTGATAAAAATATAATCCAGTCTTATGTTCGGTTTAGGTGGCGGTAATGTGAAACCTTCATCATTTGGGTTAATAAATCTGAAGCAATCTATTAAGCCAGATGAAAGCATGGATTGGAGTGAATAATGAAAAACATGGTTTCCTTGCAGCCAAAGGATGATCTTCAATCTGCCAGGAATTCTGCTGCTGATAACCTTATCATTTGGGGCAACACTGTTGAAATCACCGGCTATCAAAAAAGGTCGTTGTGAAAATTGTTGATAGTGTTTGAGAATATAGTTTGTTTCCAAATATCTCCATAATTCAAGACCAATCCACGGACCTGCAATCAAATGAACACCGATCAGGCGAAAGGACTTATCAGATTGATATTGAATATCAGCTTCAATAATGTTGTTCCATATTGGAAAAATGGGATGATAGTTCTTGAAATCCAAAACAGGCAATCGACTAAGTAAGGCAACTTTGCGCTTTGTATTTCCCTTACCGATAAAGGATTGCATTTCCAAAGTTTGTGCTAAGAACGTTAGAGTTTTGACGTCAGTTACCTCTTGAATGACAATCAGATCTGGATTAACCGCTCGAATCACTTCTAGAATGGAATCCTCACGGCCTATTCCTCCATCAAGAATATTATAGGTCATCACACGCAAAGTCATAAATTCCAATCTGTTCTTCTTTTTTTTACCAGATATTTTTGATGAATTTTAGTTTCTCTACCGTCTGATAACTTGCACCTCCTTCGTGACCATTAAATGGATAGATCTTGATGTTTTTTTCGCCAGCCCAATAGTTGTATGCAGCATAGACGGTCGAGGATGGGCAGATTTCATCCATTAAGCCAACAGAGAATAATGTCTTTGCTTTTGCGCGCGTGGCAAGGTTGACTCCATCAAAATACGAAAGTGTATTGAAAACTATATCCACCTTGTCGCGATGAATATGACAATAATCTGCGATCTCTTTGTAGGGATAGGTATCTACGATCTCAGTTGCACGGCGATAGTGACAAAGAAACGGCACATCGGGCATGGCGGCGACCACGTCAGGGACGAGCCCTGCCGCACTTCGGTGCGACTGCGCGCGGCGTCTATTGCACGGACTGCATCTGTGAAGACGCGACGGTAGTAGTAATGCTTGGGATCGAGAATGCCTTTAGTCATACTTCCAGGGTAATGTGCATTCCCGCCATCGGCATATAAATCAGGCGTATCGCCAGAGGACCATGAACTGCCTTGACCGCGCGTGTCCATCACGAAATGAGCATAGCCCGCGCTTGCCCAGAGGAGCCAGTCAGTGGGGAAACTGCGTCCACCGCCGTAGCCGATGTACTCGACAACACATGGAAGTTTCCCATTCCTTTGCTTTGGAAGAATCAGCCAGCCTTTGACAGGCTGCCCGCCGAAGCCATTGAATGTGACGTCAAATGTCTCTTGCGCGATAAGACCGTAATCTATTTTTTCGAAAGTCGCGTTGAGTGGAAATGTCCGTGCTTCGTCGAGAGTAGATTTCCAGAACGAATCGAAGTCCGCGGGTTCCTCGCGCTCGGGGCAGTAGATTTTGAGTTCATTGAGAGGAAGGTCAAAGAATGCCATGCTGTCTCCGTATGTAGACAGGTAAACAAGTACACACGTAAACATTTTGCGCAAACCGTGTGTACCTGTCTACTTGTATACCTATTTACTTCATTGTAAGTTTCCCGCGGAAACGTACATATGTCGCGTAATCGATTTCTGTGCGACGCGTAATGTAATCTTGAGTCTTTATCGCCAGTCCCGCGCGGGCGGGCAGCTTGTCAGTGACGGTGATGTCGAAGGCATCAGAGCCAGCCCCAGAGCCGAAGGAGACGACGAGAATCCGCTCTCCAGGTTGAGCGATGTCGAGGGTGGCGGTCAGGCCGATCATGGCCGCGCCTGCATACGTGTTCCCAATCACAGGGACGAGAAGTCCAGGTTGGATTTGTTCCATCGAAAATCCAAGTTGCGAAGCGACGCGCTGCGGGAACTTTGTATTCGGCTGGTGGAAGATTGCCCACTTATAATCTTTGGCGGTTGTGCCTGAGGCTTCCATCAAATGTGTGGCGGCTTCGGTGATGTGCTTGAAGTAAGCAGGCTCGCCCGTGAAGCGCATGCCGTGCTCGGGATACTTTTGATTTTCGCGTCGCCAGAAATCAGGCGTGTCAGTGACATAGGAATACGAGGCGTTGATGATTGCCAGCGACTCTTCCGCGGGACCGAGGATGTACGCGCCGCCGCCCGCGCCCGCGGTGTATTCGAGCGCGTCGCCTGGCTTGCCTTGCGAGCACGTTTCATCGCGTTGCGCGCCGCTTCAATGGACATGGTGATCACGTCTTCGTCGAGGCCTGGGACGGCTTTCTCTTTAATCGGTAAGCCTCCTTTGCCACCTGTCCATACGCGCGCGACTTCTTTCGCAGGCAGACGATAACGCGGCACGTACGCGCCGTAGCCAATGATGCCAACGGGCTTGGCGGGTTTGAGGAGGGTGGGGGAGTGTGTGTGAGGGGTTGTCATAAATATTCCTTACTTTAATTCGTACCAGATGTTTTGTTTGGCTTCTTCTCGCGTCTTTGCAAAGAGGCTTTTTTGTAATTTCAGGTCTTCCACATATACACTGTCGGGGCCTTTATAAATGAAGTGCTTGAATGTCACCAAGAACGTAATCCATCGAAACAATCTTACGTGAAACCGAGTGGTATTTTCTGTAGGCTCAACAACTATCGCGTGAATAGTATCATTTTTCTTGCCATGGACCTGTTCTACAGCAATAACTTCTGTCAACATCCCATAGCGGATATATTGACGAATTTCATCAAAGTTTGTGTTAAGGATTTGATTACCAATGAGCAAAGCCAGAAACTCAAAGGCAATGAGTGTCTGTAGCCTATCATCAATTTCTACGTTTGGATTAAGTTCGGGTTGAAGGCGTATGAGAGGACGTTTCATAAAAGTATAACCACCTGAAACGTCTAGTGGGATATCCTCTTCTAGGCCAGCAAACTTCTTTTTAAATTTCTCAATTTCATCCAAAGGTATATTATCCTTCGTAAGGATGTTTTCAAGAGATTTGCTTGCTTCTCTGGTATCTTGAATAATTGAGCCATCAGTTCCTCTTGAAGGGAGCACTTTTTGACTCTTATTTGTGCGTGATACACGAATCAAAGTCCCATCTGAAGATTTTCCTACGAAAGTTGCCTTGTTCATCAGCTGCGAATAAAGAAACGGCAACTCGTTTTTCAGATCCTCCATAATGAGTCGAATTGATGCATTCTGTTTCAAGTTGCCAATAAGTTGGCTGCCTAATGTACTATTACATGAAATACATAAAAGCTTCGCCTGCAGTCTCCCTCCCAATGATTCTGGGATTACGTGTTCCCAATTTTCAGGGGGACTGGTTTTGCAGACGATACACTTTTCAAACTCATAAGGCCATTTCATATTGTCACTTGGTTTATCTCTGCACATACCAAAACGCTGACGTCAAACCTGCCTGCACGGTGCGGACTAAAGTCCTACCTCAGTGCGTGGAAGCCCTTTGGGCTGATGGGTGAGTCGGCTTTAGCCGACTTCCATGAACTGAGGCAGGGATTTATCCCATGCCGAGCCATTTCAAAATAATTCCCTAACAAAGAATTCCATAGTAGGCAGGCTCAGTGTAATTCTTTCCTATTCTTACAGGCGTTAACGATCTCAATACCTTCATATTGATCTCAGACAAAGAAAATTCAGGAAAATCCGCCATGAGTTTGTTGCGAAGGTCAGCGCGAATCGCTTCAGTTTTGCGATAGCTAACAAGCCAACGTTGTTCTGGTGGCATTTTTGCCAGCAATTCCATTTCTTTCCAATCACTGGCTTCAAATTCATCCACAATGCGATCCACGATGGCGGAGATTTCTTCGAGAGTGAGAGGTTTTCTTTCGGTCACTTGTTTACCTCTGAATATACCAAAACGCTGACGTCAAACCTGCCTGCTTGAAAATCTCTGCAACCTGTTCAACGCTTCGTCCATGATAATCCACGGATAGGCGGTTGTGATACCACATTTTGGAAAGGTTCCAAACTTGAGCCACTGAAAGGGTTTCTCCGCGTTCAAGTTTGTTTCGTTTGCACCAGCGATCGATCCATTCTTCCGACTGGAAGAGAAGCATGGTCGCTCAGGTGAAGACCAGATCATCGTACCAGCGGGCAAATGGCAGAGGGAAATGAACCAACAATTCGCCGCCGAGGACGGCGGCTGGAGCGACTTTGCCATCCCGTATTTTCAGTTGAACTGGGTCCCTGCTTTCCGCGCAGATGGCTTCGATGACCGCGTCGCAATGTAGTGCGGCAGGGATGCCTAGCATGTCCCAGGCGCAGTTGGCAAAATAGGTCTTTCCATTTGCATAGACTCGGAAATCTGTTGAAATCCCAGAGAATGGATTTGCCATGCGGATGGTCAACGTCTCGGGTTCAAGAAAGAAGGCGTGGCGGTTATGTAATTCTTTGTAAAGCTCAACTGCCTCTTCAAATTCTATTTCGAACCAACGCGCGGCCTCATCCACGCTTGGTGGGTAAGTGGTGTCCGCAAACTGTTGGTAGACGAAGGCGCGGATTTGCCAGAGAAGGGATTCGTTAGTAGTCATTGTAGTTAGTAGAAGGAAAGCAGAGGCAGGGATTTATCCCGTGCCGAGCCTGTCTACTTGTTTCCTTGTGTACCTGTATACTCTTTCAATACCTCTTCAGCCTTATCAATCCGCACTGTTTTTTCAGCCACCAAACGCGCGGCGACCTTTTCGATCAATTCGCCGCTCGCACCTGCGGCAATTGCGACCTGACGTGCGTGTAGTGACATATGTCCGCGCTGGATGCCTTCAGTGGCGAGAGCACGCAAGGCGGCCATATTTTGAGCGAGTCCTACCGAGACAATGATTTCTGCTAGTTCTGAGGCAGTCTTCACCTCCATCAATTTGACGGCAGCTTGCGCGGCGGGGTGAACTTTGGTCGCGCCGCCGACGATTCCAACGGCCATCGGCATTTCCAGCGTGCCGACGAGGTTCCCGTCTTTGTCTTTACCCCAGGTGGAGAGCGATGTGTACTTGCCGGAGCGGGCTGCGTAAGCATGTGCACCTGCTTCGATGGCGCGCCAGTCATTTCCAGTGGCGATGACCACGGCATCCACGCCATTCATGATGCCTTTATTGTGTGTCGCGGCGCGGTAGGGATCGGTCGCGGCGAAGGCCCAGGCGGCGATGATTCCATCGCGCACGGTCTCGCCTTTGAATTGTTCAAAGCCCATCGTCAGTTCACTTACCGGAACCGTACAACGCGCGCGGGCGAGGCGTCTATCGGCCAGATTTGAGAGGATACGCAGATGAACTTTCCCATTGGTTATCGCTTCAATTTGCGGCGCGAGCTTCTCACAAGCGGTATTGACCGCATTCGCGCCCATTGCATCGCGTACATCATAGATTAAATGAATGACGATAAACGGACCGATAGGCGAGTCTTCGATCAGGCGCACTTCCAGGTCACGCGCGCCGCCACCGAATTTCTTTAGAATTGGGTCAATTGCATCTGCCTCAGCAAGCAATTCCGCTTTGTGCTCATAGATCTTCAAGCGCGCTTCGTTCATATTGACCACGTTGATAACCTGTATCTGTCCGATCATCTGCGGCTCGGTGCTAGTGGCAAAGAAGCCACCGCCTGCGCGCGCCAGTTTTGCCATAAAGGAAGCACCTGCCACAACCGATGGCTCTTCGATCGCAAATGGAATGAGTACCTCGCGTCCATTTACCATGAAGTTCAGTGCAATCCCTACTGGTAACGCGTGCATGCCTATGACGTTTTCAATCATATGGTCAGCGGCCTCAGCGGAGAGTCCGCCTGTTGTCCACGCGAGCAAGTCCTCGGGAGTCTGATGCGTCCCCGAAAGGGATGATAAAGCGTCCGCAATTTTCGCGCGGCGTTCTTCAAGTGTCAGGTTATAAAAACCGGAAATTCGGGAATTGGTCATATTTTTCTTTTTCTTAACTCACGGTCAGTCTAATCTCTGCCATCTACCAAATTCTATCAGGGTTAATCATAAGACTCTCTGCGTATATACAGAATTTACGTTTCAGAAAGGCATGCTTGCTTTTTCGAAAAGATTTTCAAATATGGATATAATAGTCTGCGAGGTGTCTATATATGCTCCTGACGCGTGAACAACTACAGGAACGACTTATTGCTTTGCATCGTGCAAGTTTGGAATTGGTAAAAGATGTTTCCCTAGAGACGTTGTTGGAGCGTATCGCTTCAACCGCGTGTGAACAGGCAGATGCACGTTATGCTGCCGTGGGGGTGCTGGATGACAACGGAAACCTCAAGAAGTTTATTACTGTTGGCATGACTGAATCAGAAATAAAGAAGATGGCACATCCGCCCGTCGGGTCAGGGATTGATCGGTGCCTTGATGGGTGCAGAATTTCCCATTCGTGTTCCCGTAATTGACAAGGATCCACGTTCATTTGGATTTCCCGCGCATCACCCATACATGACTTCCTTTCTTGGCGTACCCATCCGCGCAGGTGAGCGACAGCTCGGCCAGATCTATCTCACCGACAAGCAAGATGCCTCTGCATTCACTGCTGACGATGAGATGATCATTCAAATGCTCGCGGCGCACGCCGCGGCAGCGATCCAAAATGCACGCTTGGTTGAACATATGAGAGAACGCGACGTTGCTTTGACTCGTCGCAACGTGGACATGGCTCTCCTTAACGGCATCGCAACTACCCTGACCTCGAGCCTGGAACTGGACGAAATCCTCAATAAAACCCTCGCACTTGTTATAGACTATATGAAGGTGGAGGCAGGCGAGATTTTTTTGTTAGAGGAAGATAAAGAAACCTTGCGTATGGTGTTGCACCGCGGTCAGGCTGCCGAGGCTTTTTGGACACGTAACCTATTCCACGTTGGCGAGGGGTACATCGGCCTCGTGGCCCAAGGCAAGACGCCGATGATTAGCACAAACCTTGATTCTGAGGTCCGCTTCCTGCGCGATGCTGTGGTAAAGGCAGGTTTTCGCCAGATGGTCAGTATCCCACTCTTTGCAGGTGAAAATTTAATGGGTGTTTTGAGCATCACCACGCGAAGTGCCGAGCCATTCGATGAGAGAAGCATCCAATTATTAGCTGCAGTGGGCAACTGGGCAGGTCTTGCTATTGAAAATGCCCGTTTACATGCCAACGCGCGCCGTCTTGCAGTGCTCGAAGAGCGTGATCGCATCGGCATGGACCTACATGACGGTATTATCCAATCTATTTATGGTGTCGGTTTAGCGCTTGAAAATGTTATGCACGCTGTAGATGAAGATCCTGAGAATGCAAAAGAGCGAATTGATCAAGCTATAGGTGGTCTAAATCAAGCAATTCGGGATATCCGGGCCTATATTCTCGATTTGCGACCCCGTCAACTTGGTGCTGATGGTCTGATGAGCGGTCTCAAGCGACTTGTTACTGAATATCGCGCTAATACTTTTTCAGAGGTCAGCCTGATTGGCCCCGAATCGGACTTAAAGGAACTTCCGCATTCACATGCACTGGCTCTTTTCCACATTTGCCAGGAAGCATTGGCAAACGCGGCCAAGCATGCACAAGCAAAGAATGTTCAAGTTTCAGTGTGGACATCCGATGAACGCGCATTACTTGAGATTCGTGACGATGGCAAAGGCTTTGACCCTGAGAAGATGACTGAAACGATTGGCCATGGACTCGCAAATATGCAAACTAGAGCGCGCGCAGTCGGCGGCGAAGTAGATGTTACATCCATTCTTAATGAGGGCACGACCATACTTGCATGGGTTCCGCGTGGAGTCAGGCGATAAAACATCAAAACATGATTCATTGTAAAATGAATCACAGAAACTTGAGTCTCGTTTGTCGCAAATCAAAACTTTTCGCGGTGACATTTTTTAAGGCATATTTATCCAAATATAGCTTAGAAGCATATTAATGCCTATATGTGGGGGAGCACTGACATGCCAAAGGCGCTATTGGCTGAAACAGGTGTTCTAAATAAAAAATATAAATAAAATTTTTGTCTGACGATTCTTTAACATTGCCTCACCTTAAAAAACCAAATTCTTTTAGCTAAGCGTAGGCATAGCGATTGCAAATCGCATGACTTATCTGCTAGAATGTGAGTGCGCTGTTATCAAGATGAATTAATTGATTTCACCAGTTCTCAATTAATTTCCATCGTGTCCCAGAGTAAGCTATAACAACACAATACCTTTAAGTCGCTAAGCCGCGGAATGAAGGCGGGTTAGTTAAATATACCCTACATCCTGAGGAGCACTTATGAATGCAGACCAGGCATGGCAGTCCGTGCTCGGACAACTTCAATTGGATATGCCCCGGGCATCTTTTGAAACATGGGTGCGTGATACCCGTCCCGTCGCTTATGATAATAGAACCCTCACAATTGGTGTTCGCAACGCTTACGCTCGCGACTGGCTCGAAAGCCGACTCGCCAGCACAGTCAATCGCTTGTTGATTGGTATTATGGACTCAAACGTGTCAGTTTCTTTCGCCGTCTCTCAAGGGAATGACAACGAATCGCAATCTGATCCTGAACCCTTCGATCATACCCAGGGTAGGCTTGTCATGGACTCGACTGAAATTATTTCACCCGAATCACGCTCCCGCAACCCCAGCCTTAACCCGCGTTACACCTTTGATACCTACGTTGTTGGTTCAGGCAACCGCCTGGCACATGCCGCCTGCATGGCTGTAGCCGAAAAACCGGCCCGCGCATACAACCCACTCTTCGTCTATGGTGGCGTCGGGCTTGGGAAGACACACCTTCTGCATGCTGTAGCCAATGCCTGTCATGCACGCGGGCTGACGGTGCTGTATGTTTCCTCTGAAGAATTTACCAATGACATGATCAATGCCATCCGTACACACACCACCCAGGCTTTCCGCGAAAAATATCGCTCAGCCGATGTGTTGCTCGTGGATGATATTCAATTCATCGCCGGCAAAGAATCGACCCAGGAAGAATTTTTCCATACCTTCAATACGTTACACGGCCAGGATAAGCAAATCATCGTCTCTTCTGATCGCCCACCCAAATCTCTGGTCACTTTGGAGGAGCGTCTGCGCTCCCGTTTCGAATGGGGACTCACAGCGGATATCCAGCCCCCCGACCTGGAGACCCGCCTTGCCATTCTGCGCTCCAAAGCCGAACGGACGGGGCGTCAAGTTTCAGATGAAATTTTAGAAACTGTTGCCAAACGTGTGCAATCCAATATTCGAGAGCTCGAAGGCGCTCTCAACCGCATTATCGCCTTCGCAGATTTGAGCGGCTCAGCTCTTACACCGAATCTAGTAGACGTAGCTCTGGCTGATCTACTTCCTCAGCGGGGCGATGTGGAGCCCGAGAAAGTAGTGAATCAGGTAGCCGAATATTACAAACTATCGATAGATAGATTTTTAAGTCGTGATCGTTCCCGTGATGTAGCTTTGCCTCGTCAGGTTGCGATGTATTTGTTACGTGAAGATGCAAAATTGTCCTTTCCGCAAATTGGAGAGGTACTAGGTGGGCGTGACCATACGACGGTCATGTATGCTATAGATAAAATTGACAAGGAAATCAGGGACGATGCTGGTTCCAAATTGAGCCGGGATATTAACCAAATCCGCCAGCAGTTGTACGGCCATACGACAGAGTATAGAAAATAATCATAATCGTCCCGGTTAATTTGCCGGGACGATGCTTTTATATCGATTGACGTAAAATAGGGGGCAGGGTAACTCATTTTCTCTGATGCAGGAAATCCCATGATTCCAGGTTTAGATGGACTGCGCGCAGTCGCCTTTCTGCTGGTATTTGGAATACATACTGGCTACCTTCATATTGGCTGGGTGGGAGTCCAGCTTTTTTTCGTTCTTTCAGGCTTTTTGATTACGGGGATTCTTTTAGATATGAAGAAGAAACTGCCATCCAAAGAATATTTCCTAAAATTTTATGGCAGGCGCTTTCTTAGGATATTTCCTTTATATTATTTTTATCTATTTGCTATGCTGGGCATCTCGGCTGGGCTGATCTATATTTCGTATAGTCCCGGCTTTATGAGGGTGTTTCAAAATCAGTTCTGGTATGCTGTATTTTATGTTTACGACTTTGTAACCGCAACTTCTGGTTTTGAATCCTCCAGGTTCCTTGGTCATTTGTGGTCACTTTCAATAGAGGAACAATTCTATATATTTTGGCCCATATTGGTTCTCCTTGTTCCAGAAAAATCTCTCAAAAAGCTTTTTCTGGCTGGAATATTCGCAGGACCTATTTTTAGAATTGCCATATCTTTAATCCAGCATTCCGGAATCCTTCCAATTTTAAAAGATCCAGCCTCTCTCGCAGTTTATACACTTCCTTTTAGCCACATTGACGCATTTGCCTTTGGCGCGTATATCACCCGTTTCTCCATCCCGCACTCACGACGTCAATTAACCTTCCTAGGGATTCTGCTTCCCATCATTGGTTTCACAACCCACTATGTGGCGACCGGTAGCCTCGGCGAGATCACCGCCTTTGGTTTTCAGGTTACTATGCCAGATGCGTATCAGTTTATCTGGGCCTACTCGCTATTAAATTACTGGTTTGCCATCATCATATATTGCGTGGTACACGAAAAAATGTTTATTCAAATGCTGTCGTGGTCACCCATGCGATATCTGGGGAAGATATCCTATGGTTTATATGTTTATCATTTCCCGATCATCTGGTTTGTGGCGCATATTCGTGAGTCAGGTATGGCAGAGATATTGGCCAAACCACTCATCGCGTTGATCGCTTTCGTTTCAACGCTCATCATTGCATCATTGAGTTACTTTCTTATGGAAAAACCATTGATCAGATTGAAAGACCGTTTCTTTTCCCTTAAGTCGTCGTCTTCATCTTAATTTCTATTAAAACTAGATTGGGTATACAAAATCATTTTTATGTGTCATTCTGAGGAGCGACACTTGCACCGTACTGCGTTCGGTACAGTGCGATGAGCGACGAAGAATCTCAGATTATGGAGTAATTTCCATTTCAAAATCCGAGATTCTTCGCTCCCGGAGTTTACCCTGAGCCTGTCGAAGGGGTCGCTCACCTGTGCCTGCCCTGTCCCGTCAGGGCCAGGACAAGGCAGAATGACACAACGCCGATTTATATATAATCTGTTGCTGGTTGGGTGAGAAATTGATGTTTTATCAATACCAGAAGTATGAAGACACCACATGCCGCAATAAACAGATAGGATTGAAAAATGTTTAAGTACGAAGGCGCTAAGAGGTTTGTAAAGGGAATAATGTTTGCGGCGAACAAATAGCATATTACGAACACGATTTTTGCCCACATGCTTTGGAGCGCAGTATTCCCAAACCACAGAATCAGCCAAAGGCAAACAAATATTGGAAATAGGATTCCGAAATGATGTTCCCATGCGATGGGAGATGCTACGGTCGCACCCAGTCCCATAAGACAGAAATCCGCAAGGCGAGATTCTTTGCTCTGGCTTTTTCCTTTGATTAGAGCAATCGTCAGAATTGCAATGCTTGTAATCTGCGTGAAGGAGAAAACCCAGAAATTATAGGGTGGGAAGTAGTATCCACGCCATTTGGTGTTGTTGAACACCTCAGGATAGCGAACACTAAAGAAGCGGCCGGCCAACCCGTTGAACGATTGGTTAGAGTAATAAGATTCTCCATGTTGCGAGAGGAAGCTCAGCCCGCGCAGGTAATCTATATAGGTTGCGATGCCATACTCGTGTATACCGAGCAATAAACCGATCGCACCTGTTATAACCATAGCGATGACCAGCCGCTTGTTGCCGCGAAACAATCCCCACAGCGCGAAAAGTGCATACTGGGGCTTAATGGATGCCATGATACCCAGCAAAATCCCGACCGGAGTTTCATATCCTCTGATATAGCAAAGGATGGCAACGGCGAAGAACGCGTTCAGCCAGACCTGAATTTGTCCAAGAGTCCCCGCCTTAACAGCAGGATAAAAAGTGAAAAGGAGAAAGGTAAGTAGTGCCCCAACCAGAATCTTTTCTACAAGCGAGAGTGAAGGTGCGTTGTACTCCTGATAAGAATAAAGTGTTATGCCAATCACGCCAGCGAGCATGAGAAACATAAAGAAATATGTAGTGGCGGTTGAAAATTCCAAAATGCCAATATTATTCGTTTCGATAAATTTTGAGATCAAAAGCGCAGTAGGAGGGTACTGGAATTTGACATTCCTCTTGATGAGCAGGTCGGAGTAGATCAAACTCTGTCCCTGGGATTCTTCCCAATAGTCGAGAGCCAGCCTCATCGGTCGCCAAGAATCGTCTCCAATTTGTTCGGTGAAGATCCAGACCGCGTGGTCCAAGGCCGATTTTGTGTTCCTGATCTCAAGGGAATTGGCGATCCCTTGGATTAATAACGAAAAGATAAGGTTAAGGAAAAAGAGGAAGAGCAGTTGTTTGATGATGGGTTTCATGTCTCTGGCCCAGATATTATTTCCGGCAAGTATAGCATTCCGGTCAAGAATCCTGTGGTATAATCCCGCCGCTTCGTTTGAGAAGCACATCTTGCCTGGGACGGGCATCAAGCGTCCCTGAGCGGGTCATAAATCCCGCTAAACCTACACCGTTTCTCGCCATTAGATTGTTGCGCGCAGAAAGCGGAAAAGTAATGAAGGAGTAATAATGGCTGTCATTTCCATGAAGGCCCTGCTTGAGAGCGGCGTCCATTTTGGGCACCGAACGAACAAGTGGGATCCCCGTATGAAACCGTACATCTTCACCGAGCGTAACGGGATTCATATTATTGACTTGCAACAAACCTCCAAGTTGTTGAACAATGCCTATAACGTGATTCGCGACAATGTCGCGAACGGCGGAACCGTTCTATTCGTTGGAACAAAGCGCCAGGCCCAGGAAACCGTCGCCGAAGAGGCAGCTCGCTGCGATATGCCATACGTCACCGAGCGCTGGATGGGCGGTATGCTCACCAACTGGTCGACAATGTATGCTCGTATTCAGGAACTCGAACGACTTGAGAAGATGCGCGATAACAATGAGCTTGACCGCCTGACCAAGAAGGAAGGTTTGCTCATTGGACGTGAGATTACACG
>WNGA01003042.1_pt1 | contig 15137 bp, 14 predicted proteins | sample 5400061 | NCBI WGS metagenome assembly WNGA01 (sample SAMN13153366, study PRJNA577476) | soil metagenome | isolation source: 100 cm soil or saprolite under grassland replicate 2 | place: USA:California | collected 2016-06-15
TTCGGCGCCGAACGCCAGGCGCTCGAGCGCGTGACGGTCGGTCGCGAACGTGGTGTCCGCCGCGCGACCGGATCGCGGGGCGCCGCGGGCGAGGCCGGGCACGAGGCCGTACACGGTGACGAGCCCCGCGAGCAGCACCGCCCACGCCGCCGACACGGCTTCAGGCCGGTCCCACCACGCCCACGCCACACTGACCACCGCCGTCGCGATCGCCAACACCGCCAGCACGCCGGCACCGGGAATGCGGACGTCGATCACGGGGTGCACGACCGGACCGTGGTGTCCTGCCACCATCTCGGCGGGATCGAGCAGCGCCCCCCATGCCAGCACCAGCGCGAGACACCCGAGCAGCAGGGCGAGGTGCCCGCGCGCGTGCGGGCTCGCCTGGGGCCGGAGGCCGCGAAAGCGCAGCGAGCCGATCCCGAGGTAGAGCAGCCCCACGACCACCACCGCGGTGAGCGTCGCGAGGAGGGCGTACGCGTACCGCGTTTCCGCCCACGGCAGCTCCGCCACGTAGTAGCCCACATCGCGCCGGAGGATCGGGTCCACCACGCCGTACTGGGGTGCGCCGCTGGCGATCAACGCCTGCATCCACCAGTCCCCGCTACCCCACGCGAGCCCGATGCCGAAGGCCAGCCCCGCCAGCAGCGTGCCCCCGAGCAGGATGCGCTGCGGCACCGCTTCCACGATCTCCAGGTTGCCGATGCGGCGCGGCATCTGCACGGATCCGATGGAGCGGTAGATGAACCACAGATGCAGCGTGCCCCACCCCACGGAAACGACCAGCACGACGACGCGCATCAGGCGGGCGAGGTTATGCCCGGCGAGGTACGCGTCGCCGCCGGTAATGGTGGCGGCCCACGCGTGCTCGGCGGTCTCGAGCGCCAGCCAGCGCCCCCCGATCAGCAGCGCGACGACCGCACTGGCGAGCACAAGCCAGCGGCGCCGCCGGACGCGTGGGGCTGCCGGGGTGAGTTCGCGCGTCACGACCGCACGCCGTTGGCGGCGAGCCACGCCTCGACCGCGCGGCGGTTCGCCTGGAGCGCGGCGTCGGACGTGGCCTCGAAGCGCATGACGAGGACGGGCTGCGTGTTGGAGGCGCGGAGCAGACCCCAGCCGTCGGCGAACCGGATACGCACGCCGTCGAGGGTCGAGACCGTATGGGTGGCGGCGAAGTGCTTCGCGGCGCGGGCCACGACGTCGAACTTCACGTCGTCGGGGCAGTCGACGCGGAGCTCCGGCGTCGCGACCGTCCGCGGCAGGTCGGCGAGCAGACGCGACAGCGGCCCGCCCTCGCGCGCGACGTAGGCGAGGAGCCGCGCGGCGGCGAACAGCGCGTCGTCGAAGCCGAACCAGTCGCCGCCGAAGAACATGTGGCCGCTCATCTCGCCGGCGAGCGGCGCGCCCGTTTCCTTCATCTTCTGCTTGATGAGCGAGTGCCCCGTCTTCCACATCACCGGGGTGAGTCCGGCGCGCTCCAGCATCTGCGGCAGCACGTCGGAGCATTTGACGTCGAAGATCACGGAGAGGTGCTTCCCCTGGCGCCGCGCCAGGTCGCGCCCGAACAGCACCAGCAGCTGGTCGCCGAACACCACCCGACCCTGCTCGTCCACCGCGCCGAGGCGGTCGCCGTCGCCGTCGAAGGCGATCCCCAGGTCGCAGTGCTCCCGCACGACGGCGGCCTGCAGGTCCCGGAGCGTCTCGATCACCGTGGGGTCCGGGTGATGATGGGGAAACGTCCCATCCGAGTCGGCGTGCAGCGGCACGACCTCGGCGCCGAGGCGGCGGAGCGTGTCGATCGCGACGAGGCTCGTCACGCCGTTGCCGCAGTCCACGGCGACCTTCACCCGGCGGGGGAGCGGGGCGTTGCGTTGCACGATCGCGTCGCGGTATGCGGCGAGGATTCCCGCCTCCCGCTCTTCGCCGCCGCGGGCCCGGGTTTCGACGAGGTTGTCCTCGAGCATCTCGCGCAGCCCCTGGAGGTCGTCGCCGAACACGGCCTCGCCGCCCAGCACGATCTTGAAGCCGTTGAACTCGGGGGGATTGTGGGAGCCGGTGACCTGAATGCCGCCGTCTACGGTCAGCGTGTGGGTGGCGAAGTACAGAGCGGGCGTGGGCAGCTCGCCGACATCGACCGCGGTGCCTCCCGCGGCGACGATGCCGCGGCGCACGGCGGCCGCGAGCGCCGCCCCCGACGGGCGGTTGTCGCGCCCCACGGCGAGTCGTGGCGCGCGGTCCCCCCCCAGTCGGGTGCGGCTCAGGGTGGCGACGCCCTGCCCGATGGCGTGCGCCAGCTCGTCCGTGAGCTGGTCACCCACGGTGCCGCGGATGTCGTACTGTCGGAAAATGGCGGCGGGGACCCGCATGGCGGCCGCCCGGCGGTCAGCGGCCCGGCGGCGCCAGCGCGGCGGCGGTCGGGGTGCGCAGCGAGCCGGCGCCGTCCGCCGAGAGATCGAGGAGGCGGTTGGGCCGGACGCCGAAGAAGAGCAGCCCCACGACGGCGAGCGTCACCGCCGCGCCCGCGAGCCGCCCCAGCCGGGCGTCGGCGTGCGCCGCGTCGGAGGGCGCGGGCTTCATGTACATCACCATGATCACCGGCAGATAATAGCCCGCCGACACGACGCTGGTGAGGACGAGCAACGCCGCGAGCCACCACTGCGCGCTCTGCGCCGCCGCGACCAGGATGTACCACTTTCCCATGAACCCGGCGGTGCCGGGGAAGCCCAGCAGCGACAGCATGCACACCGCGAGGGCGAACGCCAGCCACGGCCGCTGGGCGGCGAGGCCGGACAGGTCGTCGATCAGCACGTCGCTCTCGCCTCCCCGCCCCTTCACGGCGAGCAGCGCGAACGCGGCGAGCGTCGTGAGGGTGTAGGCGACGAGATAAAAGAGGAAAGCGGCGGAGCCGGCCGCGTTGCCGGCGGCGACCGCCACCAGCACGTAGCCTGCGTGCGCGATCGAGGAGTAGGCGAGCATGCGCTTCAGCGACCGCTGCGCCAGCGCGATGAGGTTGCCGCCCACCATCGTGGCGACGGCGAGGCCCTTCACGATCTCGGGCCACGCGGCGGCCGTCGCGAACGCCTGGCCCAGGACGCGGAACAGCGCGGCGAAGGCCGCCGCCTTCACCGCCGTGGCCATGAACCCGGTGACCGGCGTCGGCGCCCCGTCATACACGTCCGGCGCCCACATGTGGAAGGGGACGGCGGCGACCTTGAACCCGAAGCCGACGAGGAGCAGTGCCACGCCGACGAGCAGCATCGGGCCGTGCTCGAGCTGCAGCGAGGTGACCTGGACGCCGATGAGCGCCAGGTTCGTGGTCCCGGTGGCGCCGTAGACCAGCGCGATGCCGTACAGCAGAAATGCCGAGGCGAACGCGCCCAGCAGGAAGTACTTGAGCGCCGCCTCCGCGGCCTTGGGGCTCCTGCGGTTGATCCCCGCCAGCACGTACACGGCGACCGACATCAGCTCCAGCCCCAGGAACACGACCATCAGGTCGGACCCGCCGCCCATCAGCATCATCCCCAGGACCGCGAACAGCAGCAGCACGTAGTACTCGGGGGCCAGCAGCGCTTCGCGCTCGAGGTAGCGCATCGACAACATCACGGTGATCGCGCCGGCGCCGAGGAACAGCCAGTCGCTCACGAAGCGGAAGTCGTCCACCGCGATCATCGGCGCGAAGCCGGCGACCGTGGCGGAGCGCCACCACAACCACCACACCGTGGCAGCCGTCGTCGCGAGCGCCGCCAGCGCCAGCCCGCCCGCGACGCGCAGGTCGCCTGGGGTCCGGTGTCGCCACGCCACGATGACGAGCAGCACGAGCGCCCACCCCGTGAGCACCAGCTCGGGAAGCAGGGCCGTGAGCAGATCGCCGGTCTGGGAGAGGTCGAGGCTCATCGGGTGGCCGTCGCCGCAGGCGCCGCCGGCTTCACCTGCTCGATGAAGCGCTGCGCCGACGGCTCCATGCGCTGGAGGAACGGCTTGGGGTAGAGCCCGATCCACAGGATTCCCACGAGCAGCGGCACCAGCACGGCGAGCTCACGGGGGGTTAGGTCGAGCAGCTTCTCGTTTTCCTTCTTGTCGAGCGGATTGTAGATCACGCGCTGCAGCGCCGGCAGCAGGTACATTGCCGCGACGATGACCCCGATCGCCGCCGCGCCGGCCGCCAGGGGATACGTGCGGAACGCGCCCAGCAGCACCAGGAACTCGCCTACGAACCCGTTGGTGCCCGGCAGTCCGATGGAGGAGAGGGAGACCACGGTCAGCACGGCGGCGAGCATGGGGACCACCCGTGCGATGCCGCCGTACGCCTCGATGAGACGGCTGTGGCGCCGCTCGTACAGCATGCCGACGAGGAAGAACAAGGCGCCCGTCGAGATGCCGTGGTTGATCATCACCAGCAGGGCGCCCTGCACGCTCTGCACGGTGAGGGCCCAGATACCGAGCATCACGAAGCCCAGGTGCGCCACCGACGAGTAGGCGATGAGCTTCTTGAAGTCCGGTTGCACCATCGCGACCAGCCCGCCGTAGAGAATGCCGATCAGTGCCAGCGCGACGATCACCGCCTGCACCGTGGGGTGCAGCGCCACACCCGGGAAGAACGGCACGGCGAACCGGAGAAAGCCGTAGGTGCCCATCTTGAGGAGAATGCCGGCGAGCAGTACGGAGCCCGCCGTGGGGGCCTCGACGTGGGCGTCGGGGAGCCAGGTGTGGAACGGGAACATCGGCACCTTGATGGCGAACGCCAGGAAGAAGGCGCCGAAGAACCACCAGGCGGCGCGCCCCAGATCGCCGAGGTGGCCCAGCAGGAACGCGTACTCGAACGAGGTGACCCCCGTCTTCGCCGCCACCGCGAACACCAGCCCCAGGATCGCGACCAGCATGAGCAGCGACCCGAACATCGTGTAGATGAAAAACTTGATCGCGGCATACAGGCGGTTTTCCCCGCCCCACACCCCGATGAGGAAGTACATCGGGATCAGCATCACTTCCCACATCACGTAGAAGAGGAAGAGATCGAGCGAGACGAACACCCCGATCATCCCCGTCGTGAGCGCCAGGAGCAGCGCATAGAACGCGCGCTCGCGCTTCGTGATGTACTGGTAGCTCCCCAGGACCGAGAGCGGCGTCAGAAACGTGGTGAGCAGCACCATGAACAGCGAAATGCCGTCCACGCCCACGCGATAGTGGATGCCCCACGCCGGGATCCAGGCGAACACCTGGGTGAACTGCATGCCGTTCGCCGGCACGAACCGCCACCACAGCGGTACCGAGAGCGCGAACTCGAACAACGTCGCCACCAGGGCGAGGTGTTTGGCCCAGCGCTCCGGCGCCACCAGCACCACCGCGGCAGCGACGAGCGGCCAGGCGAGCAGGATGGTGAGGATCCAGGTGTCGTACATCGGTCAGCGCACCGCCGCTCGCAAGACCAGCACGACGCCGACGACGAACAGCACGACGTAGAACCCCAGCTCGCCGGTCTGCAGCCGGCTGCCCAACCATCCCAGGGCCCGGGACACCGCCGCCGAGCCGTTCACGCCCGCCCCGTCCACGAGCTTCACGTCGACGACTTTCCACAACACCTCGCGCGACAGCCACATCACCGGCCGCACGATCAGCGTGTCGTAGATCTCGTCCACGTACCACTTCTTCCACAGCAGTTTGCCGAGCCCCCTCTCCGGCGGCGCCTGCTTCGCCGGCACGAGGGCTTCGGGCCTGAGCAACCGTAACGCCCCCACGATGCCGGTGAGCGCGACGACGACGGCGAACGCGATGAGCGTCCACTCGGTCGCGGCGCCCACGTGCGCCTCGGGCCACAGCGCGGCGCTGGCCCGGGTCACCGGCTCCAGCCAGTGTGCCAACCGCTGCCCGCCCCCGATCAGCTCCGGGAGGTTCAGGACGCCGCCCGCGGCGCTGAGGACGCCCAGCACCACCAGCGGCCCGGTCAGGAGCCAGGGAGCTTCGTGGAGGTGCGGCCGCGCGGCCTCACCGGTGCGGTTGGGACCGTGGAAGGTGTACAGCATCAGCCGCGTCATATAGAACGCGGTGAGCAGCGCGGCGGCGAGGCCCATCCCCCAGAACACGTACCAACCCGGTGCCGAGGCCCCGCGTGCGAACGCCGCCCCCAGGATCTCGTCCTTGGAGAAGAACCCTGACAAGGGCGGCACGCCGGCGATCGCCAGGGTGGCGATCCACATCAGCGCCCACGTCCACGGCAGGTGGTGGCGCAGGCCACCCATGTTGCGCATGTCCTGCGCGTCGTCGTGCCTGTGAGTGGCGTGATAGGCGTGGTGCATCGCGTAGATCACGCTGCCCGAGCCCAGGAACAGCAATGCCTTGAAGAACGCGTGGGTCGCGAGGTGGAAGATCCCCGCGGCGGTCGCCCCGGTGCCGACGCCGAGGAACATGTAGCCGAGCTGGGACACCGTGGAGTAGGCGAGCACGCGTTTGATGTCCCACTGCTTCAGCGCGATCGTCGCCGAGAACAGCGCGGTCAGGGCACCGACGCCCGCCACCGCCGCGCTCGCCAGGGGCGACATCGCGAACAGCACGCTGCAGCGGGCCACGAGATATACACCTGCCGTCACCATCGTCGCCGCGTGGATCAGCGCCGAGACGGGGGTCGGGCCCTGCATCGCGTCGGGGAGCCAGGTGTACAGGGGGATCTGCGCCGATTTTCCCGTGCAACCGAGGAACAGGAACAGGGCGATCGCCGTGGCGGCGGAACCGGTGAGGGCGGTGGGCGCCTTGGCGAACACCTCGCCGAAGCCAAGCGCCCCGATGTGCTGGAAGATCAGGAGCATCGCGATCAGGAACCCGACGTCCCCGATGCGGTTCACGATGAACGCCTTCTTCCCCGCGTCGGCGTTGATGCGCTCGTTGAACCAGAAGCCGATCAAGAGATACGAACACAGCCCCACCCCTTCCCAGCCGACGAACATCACCGGGAAGCTCGCGCCCAGCACCAACGTCAGCATGAAGAACACGAACAGGTTCAGGTACGCGAAGTAGCGCGCGTAGCCGGGGTCGTCGCCCATGTAGCCGACGCTGAACACGTGAATCAGCGACCCCACCCCCGTCACTACCAGCAGCATCACCGCCGACAGCTGGTCGAGCTGCAGGGCGGCGGGCACGTGCAGCGTGCCGACGGGGATCCAGTCCCAGTACGTGAACACGACGGGCGCATCGAGGTGCGCGGCGGCGAGCGCGCGCACGACGACCACCGCGACGACGAACGCCGCCGCGACCGAGCCTACGCCGATGACCGTGACCGCGAGCTTCGCCTTGGGGCGCGCCAGCGCCAGGGCGCCGTTCAAGACGAAGCCCGCGAGCGGGAGCACGGGCACCAGCCAGAGCAGGGTCATCCCTTGAGCAGGTTGATCTTGCCGAGGTCCACCGTTTCGCGGTGGCGGTAGATCGCGAGGATGATGGCGAGGCCCACGGCCGCTTCGGCGGCGGCGACGGCCATGACGAAGAACACGAAGATCTGGCCGCTCACGCCCAGGCGCTGGGCGAGCGCCACGAACGTGAGGTTCACGGCGTTGAGCATCAGCTCGACGCACATGAAGATCACGATAGCGTTGCGGCGGATCAGCACGCCGGCGACGCCGATCGTGAACAGCACGGCGGAGACGGCGAGCGCGGGGCCGAGAAGCATCTACAGTTTCCGCTTCGCCAGCACCACCGCGCCGACGATGGCAGCAAGGAGCAGCAGGCTGGTGATCTCGAAGGGCACGAGGTACGTCTCGAACAACGGGCGCGCGACCGCGCCCACCATCCCCTGCTGCTGCTGCAGCGCAGCCATTGTCCCCTCGGGGAGCTGGATCGCCGCGGGCGGGCCCGCGCGCGCGAGGCCGGCGAGCGGGACGAGCAGCCCGGCGCCGAGCGCCGCCGCCACCACCCAGGCGAGCGCGCCCTTCCGGTCCGACGGGCCGGCTCGGCCCAGGTTGAGGAGCATGATCACGAACAGGAACAGCACCATGATCGCACCGGCGTACACCAGCACCTGCAGCACCGCGATGAACTGCGCGTCGAGGAGGACGAACAGCGCGGCGAGGGCGAACAGCGTCAGCACCAGCCACAGCGCGCTGGCGATGGGGCTGCGCCGGGTGACGCACAACAGGGCGCTCCCCACGGCGATCGCGGCGAACGCCCAGAAAATGGTGGTGGTCATTCGCCCTTGGGGTCGGCGGGGTCCCAGAGCGTCGAGACGGGGTGGGTCTGCGCGCACAGGCGCTCGAGGTCGTACACGAACCGGTCGCGGGCGTACTCCGAGTTCTCGTAGTGCACGCCGACGTGGATCGCCTCCTCGGGGCAGACCTCCTGGCAGTAGCCGCAGAACACGCAGCGGAACTCGTCGATCTCGTAGATCAGCGGGTAGCGGTGGCCCTCTTCGTCCTCGCCGGGCACGAGTTTGATGCAGTTGGCCGGGCAGATCTGCGGGCACAGGCCGCACGCCACGCACTTGGCGCGCCCCTGCTCGTCGGTGAGCATGCGGTGGGTACCGCGCCAGCGCGAGGACAGCGTCCAGTCGTCGGTCGCCTTCTGCTCCGGGTACTGCATCGTAACCTTGGGCCGGAACAGATGGCTGAAGGTCAGCGCCATCCCCTTGAGTGTCGCCCGCAGGTAGGACGTCTCTTTCACGGGCCGCTTCATCACCTTCACGAGGACCGCCATCAGGCGCGCTCCCGCGCGACCGAGCCGCTCACCAGGCGGCCGCGATCGAGCACGAAGAACAGCGGCACGGCGAGGGCCAGGTTCACCGCCCCCAGCGCCAGCGCGAAACGCGCGTCGTACGCCCAGCCGAGCTGCACGTGCAGATACCAGATTGCCGAAGCGATCACGGACAGGTACACGAGCGCCAGGGGCAGCATGACCTTCCATCCCAGGGCCATGAGCTGGTCGTAGCGGAACCGCGGCAGGGTCCACCGCACCCAGATGTAGAGAAAGAGGAAGAACCCGACCTTAGCGCCGAACATCGTCACCGTCGCCAGCGTCTTGAGCAACGTCCACGGCGCCGTGTTGTCCCAGGTCGTGAAGGGGATGTCCCAGCCGCCGAAGAACAGCGTGGTCATCAGCGCCGACGCCGTCACCATGTTCGAGTACTCGGCGATGTAGAACATCGAGAACTTCATGGCGCTGTACTCGGTGTGGTATCCTGCGATCAGCTCGGCCTCGGCCTCCGGGAGGTCGAACGGCAGCCGGTTGGTCTCGGCGAACGCGGCGACGAGAAAGATGAAGAAGCCGAGTGCCAGCGGCACCACATTCCAGGTGAGCGGGGTCCCGGTCGCCTGGCGCGCCACCACATCCGAGAGCGTCACGTTACCGGCGATGAGCAGCACCGCCACCGCGCTCATCCCCATCGCGATCTCGTAGGAGATCATCTGCGCCGCGGCCCGCAGGCCGCCGAGCAGCGAGTACTTGTTGTTCGACGACCAGCCGGCGAGGGTGATCCCGTACACCCCGAGCGAGCTGATCGCGAGGATATAGAGGAAGCCGACCGGCAGATCGGCGACGATCAGGGGGATGTCTCCCCACTTGGTGTGCAGCGGCGCGCCGAACGGAATCACCGCGAAGGTGAGCAGCGCCGGGATGAACGAGATCGCCGGCGCGAGCAGAAACAGCAGGCGGTCGGCCTGCGCCGGCAGCGTCTCCTCCTTGAGGATGTTCTTCAAGCCGTCGGCCGCCGGCTGCAGCAGTCCTTGCGGTCCCACCCGGTTGGGCCCCAGCCGGTCCTGCATCCACGCGCAGATACGGCGTTCGGCGAGCGTGAGGAGCGCCACCCCCACCATGATCACCGTGAACACCACGATGATCTTGACGACGGTGACGATCAGGAACGCGAGATCGCTCACGCGGGCACGCCCGCCCCGCGCGTGATGCGCGCGCCGGCGAACCCGAGCTGGGCGTGCGACAGCCCAGCGAACGTGGCCTCGGCCGCGGCGAGCTGGGCGAAGGCGTCGGCGGCGCTCGCGGGACGCTCCGCCTCGGGGAGCAGCTCTCCCAGCGCCCACCACGCCGGCCGGGCCATCCCCGGCGCGGGCTTGGCCTGGAAGTAGCGTTGCACGCGCCCGTCGCGGTTGACGAACGTCCCCTCTTCCTCGGCGACGTTGGCGATGGGGAGCACGACGGCGGCCTCCCGCGCGGCGGGCGGCAGCACCGTGCCGAGGTAAATCAGCGCACCGTCGGTCTTCACCACCGCGTCGGGGTCGTCCAGGACCAGCACCACCGCGGCGGATTGGGCAGCCTGGAGCGCGGTGGCGTAGCCCCGGCCGTACCCCAACAGCTCGGCGCCTTTGCCGTTCGGGGCCCGCTCGGCGCGCAACGCGAGATTGGGGACGCCGGCGAGCGGTGCCTCCTCACCCATGACGACCTGGAAGGCGCCGGTCCAGTCGAACGCCGCGAGCGCCCCCCGGGCGAGGAACAGCGCCTCCGTCGAGGCGCGCGGCGAGACGAGCGCGACCGCGGCGCCGCGCGCGCCCTTCAGGATCTCGCGCGCCCGGTCCAGCGCCTCGTCCCAGTCGGTGGCGCGCAGCTCGCCGCCATGCCGGACCAGCGGCGCCTCGATGCGGTCGCCGCGGTTCATCCAGCGGTAGTGCGCGCGCCCGTGGTCGCACATGAAGTAGCTGTTCACGTCGAGGTTGGGGCGCGGCCGCACCCGCACCACCACGTCCTCGCGCGTGTCGAGGGTGACGTTGCACCCTTGCGAGCAGCCGGTGCAGATCGACGCCGTCTTGTCCAGCTCCCACGCCCTCGCCTTATGCAGGAAGTCCTTGGAGAGCAACGACCCCACCGGGCAGAGGTCCACGACATTGCCGGCCCAGGGATGGTCGAGGCGCGCCTCCGGATGAATGCCGATGAACGCGCGGTCGCCACGCTCGGACACGTTGAGCACCGGCTCTTTGGCGACGTCTTCCATGAAGCGCACGCAGCGCGTGCACAGGATGCAGCGGTTCGGCACGTACAGGACGTCGGGGCCGAAGTCCTCGACGGGGTTGAAGCGCTTGGCGTACTCCGTGTAGCGTGTCCCCGCGCGGCCTTCCTGGAACACGAAGTCCTGGAGCTCGCACTCGCCCGCCTGGTCGCAGATCGGGCAGTCGAGGGGGTGGTTGATGAGCAGGAATTCCAGCACGCTCTGGCGGGCCTTCTTGGCCTGGTCTGATTGCGTGTGCACGACCATCCCCTCGGCGACCTGCGTCGCGCACGCGATCGAGAGCTTGGGCTGCTTCTCCACGTCCACGAGGCACATCCGGCACAACCCGGCGACGGGCAGCCCCGGGTGATAGCAATAGTGCGGCACGAGGACGCCGCTCTGCTTGGCGGCTTCGATGAGCAGCGTGCCTTTGGGCGCGCTGACGGGCGTCCCGTCAATGGTGAGATTGACCAGCTCGTCAGCCATTCACGCCACCATCACCGGCGTGCGCCGTCCGGCCAGGTATTCCTCGAACTCCCCTCGGAACTTCTTGATTCCCGAGACGACCGGCGCGGCGCACGAATCACTGAGGACGCAGATCGTCTTGCCGGTCATGTTCTCGGAAAGGTCGAGGAGGAGGTCGAGGTCGGTCGATTTCCCTTGGCCCGCGAGGATGCGCTGCAGAATCTTGGTGGTCCACGCGGTGCCTTCGCGGCACTGCGTGCACTGCGCGCACGATTCGTGGGCGTAGAACCGCGCCAGGCGCATGATCTGGTAGACCATGTCGGCCGAGTCGTCGAAGACGATGACACCGCCGGAGCCGAGCATCGTGCCCTTCTCAACGCAGCCCTCGTAGTCGAGCAAGCAGGACTCGGTCTCTTCGCGGGTGAGGATCGGCACCGAGGAGCCGCCGGGGATGCATGCCTTGAGGGTCCGGCCCTTGGGCACGCCGCCGCACATGTCGTAGACGAGGTCCTTGAGCGGGAACCCCATCGTCAGCTCGTAGTTGCCTGGTTTCTGCACCTGCCCGCAGACCGAGAACAGCTTCGTGCCCGTGCTCTTGGGGTTCGACAGACACATCGCCTTGTACCACGCGGCCCCGTTCTTGAGGATGTGCGGCACGGCGGCGAGCGTCTCGACGTTGTTGATCGTCGTCGGCAAGCCGAAGACGCCGGCGGCGGCCGGGAACGGCGGTTTGATGCGGGGGTTGCCGCGCTTGCCCTCGATCGAGTTCATGAGGGCGGTCTCTTCACCGCAGATGTATGCGCCGGCGCCGCGCACCAGATAGATCTTGAGGTCGCCGAGGATACCGGCCTTGCTCGCCTCGTCCAGCGCCTGGGCCATGATCGCGAACGGCTCGGTGAACTCCCCCCGCACGTAGATGTAGCCGACCTCGGCCTGGATCGCGCGCATCGCGATCGCCGTCCCCTCGAGCAGCTGGTGCGGGGTCCAGCGTATGATCTCGCGGTCTTTGAACGTGCCGGGCTCGGACTCGTCGGCGTTCACGCAGAGGTAGTGAGGCTTCTTCTTCTCCTTCGGCATGAACGACCACTTGAGGCCCGTCGGGAACCCGGCGCCGCCGCGGCCGCGCAGCCCGGAGTTCTTCAGCTCCTCGATGATCGCCACCGGCGTCATCGCCTGCGCCTGCTTCCACGCCTCGTAGCCGCCGCGCTTCACCCACCCCTTGAGCGAGCGCGCCTCGGCGTCGCCGAAGTGCTTGGAGAGGACCAGAGTCTCCTTGGAGTGCGGTTTGTGGGGGAAGCCCATTAGCGGTACTTCCTCACGAGCTCCGGCACCTGCTCCGGCGTCACGCTCTCGATGAAAGCATCGTTGATCAGCACCGGCGTGGCGAAGCCGCAGGCGCCGAGGCACTCGACTTCGATGACCGTCCAGGTGCCGTCGGGACTGGTCGCCCCCAGGTCACGCGCGGCAGTGTGCTCGAGAAACGCCTTGACCACGCCCTCGGCCCCGCAGAGGTTGCACGGCGACGTCGTGCACACCTGCACGAAGTTCTTTCCCACCGGATGCTGGTGGTACATCGTATAGAAGGTCACCACGCCCTTCACGTACGCGGGCGTGAGCTCGAGCACTTCCGCGACCTCGGCCATGTTGCGGTCCGAGATCCAGCCGCGCGCTTCCTGCACCAGCCACAGCGCGGGAAGCAGCGCCGCTTGTTTGTTCGGGTAGCGCTTGAGGATCGTGTCCAGCTGCTCGCGCGTCTTGCCGAGGAAGACGGGCTGATACTCGCCGGCGGGCGCCGCGTGGGCCGTGCTCACCGGTCCACCTCGCCCATCACGATGTCCACCGAGGCGTTGATCGCGATCAGGTCCGACAGCAGATGCCCCTCGGCCATCTTGGGCAGCGCCGCCAGGTTGATGAACGAGGGGGGCCGGATGCGCCAGCGCACCGGCTTCGCGGTGCCGTCGGAGACGAGGTAGTTGCCGAGCTCACCCTTGGGGTTCTCGATCCCGACATACGCCTCGCCCACCGGGGCCTTCACGCCTTCCATTACCTGCTTGAAGTGGAAGATCATCGCTTCCATATCGCTCATCGCGCGCGACTTGGACGGCAGGATCACGCGCGGGTCCGCCACGTTGATCGGGCCGTCGGGGAGACGCTCGAGCGCCTGCCGGAGGATGCGGTTGGACTGGTGGCATTCCTCCAGGCGCACGAGGTAGCGGTCGTAGACGTCCCCGTGCTCCCCGACCGGGACCTCGAAGTCGTAACTGTCGTAGCCGAGGTAGGGTTTGTCCTTGCGGACATCGTAGGGGACGCCGCTGGCGCGCAGCATCGGGCCGGAGAGCGAGTAGTTGATCGCCTCCGCCTTGGTCATCACCCCGATGCCCTGGGTGCGGCCCGCCCACACCGCGTTGCGCGTGAGCACGCCGTCGATCTCGGCGAGCGTCTTGGGGAACGTCTCCGTGAAGTGTCTGAGCCCCGGGACGAAGGCGTCGGGGACGTCGGCCAGGAGACCACCCACCCGCGTCACGCTGGTCGTGAGCCGCGCCCCGGTCCACATCTCCTGGAGGTCGTAGATGCGCTCGCGCTCCTGGAACGCCCACAGGAACGGCGTGAACGCGCCGAGGTCGATCGACGTCGTGCCGAGCCAGACCATGTGCGAGATGATGCGGCTCATCTCGCAGGCGATGACGCGCAGCACCTGGCAACGCGGGGTGATCTCGATGCCCATGAGCCGTTCGGCGGCGAGCGCGAATCCGACGTTGTTCGCCATCGGCGACAGGTAGTCGGTGCGGTCGGTGAGCGGGATGATCTGATTGTAGTGGCGGTACTCGCCGAGCTTCTCGAAGCCGGAGTGCAGGTAACCGACGTGCGGGATCACCCGCACCACCATCTCGCCGTCCAGCTCGACGACCAAGCGCAGCACGCCGTGCGTGGCCGGGTGCTGGGGACCGAGGTTGATGAGCAGGTGCTCGCCGCCCAGGTCGGGCTCGGTCTCCGGCTCGCTCGCGCCGAGGGGGACGCGGGTCGGCTGCCCGCGGGCGTCCAGGCCCGGGGTCGCCAGCTCGAGCTCGACGGTGCGCTTGCTCATTCGTCGAAGGGGAGCTTGCCGCGCTCCCCGCGGCGCAGCCGCTCGCGCATCTCGGCGGGCAGCTCGTCGTAGTGCTCGGCGATGGACAGCTCTTCCAGGGAGTAGTGGGCCTCGGGGTTGGCGTTCAACGCCTGCCGGACCTGCTCCGCCCGGCTGAACCGCCCGCGCAGCGGGAAGTCCTTCCGCAGGGGATAGCCTTCGGCGTACGTCTCCCACATCAGGATGCGGCGCAGGTCGGGGTGGCCGCGGAAGGTGACGCCGAACATGTCGTAGACCTCCCGCTCCAACCAGTCACCGCCGGCCCACAGCGGCGTCACCGAATCCACCGTCAGCTCGCCGCGCGGGTCCAGCTCCACCTTGACGCGGAGGTCGGCGCGGCGCTCGAGCGAGCGCAGGAAATACACCACTTCGAGGGAGCGCTCGCGGTCGCGGTACTCGACCGCGGTGACATCGACGAGGTAGTCGTAGCTCTCGCCCGGCGTGTCCCGCAGCCAGCGCATCAGCTCGGCGAGGCGCTCGCGGGCGACGACCACGATAGTCTCGCCGTCGCGCGCCGCTTCGGCACGGCCGATCGCGTCTCCGAAGGTCGTGCGCAGGGCCGCGACGGTCGGGTTCACGACGAGCGGAACTGGTGGACGGAGTTGCCGAACGGCTCCGAGATCTCGTCGATCTGCTCGG
>WNGA01011735.1_pt1 | contig 15137 bp, 13 predicted proteins | sample 5400061 | NCBI WGS metagenome assembly WNGA01 (sample SAMN13153366, study PRJNA577476) | soil metagenome | isolation source: 100 cm soil or saprolite under grassland replicate 2 | place: USA:California | collected 2016-06-15
ACGCGATCGACTCGCAGGTGGTGTCGGTCAAGAGCGGGGCCCCCTGGAAGACGTTCGAGGAGCTGGTGGATCACGCCAAGAAGAATCCCGGCAAGATCACCTACGGCTCCGCGGGGCAGGGCACCAACAGCTTCTTCACGATGGAGCTCTTGAAGCTCGCCTACGGGCTCGACATGACGCACGTGCCGTTCGGCGGCTCGGGGCCCGTGAAGAATGCCCTCCTCGGCGGCCACGTGCAGGTCGGGGCCACCGCGCTGAGCCCCGTGCTTCCGGTGATCCGCTCCGGCGACATCACGGCGCTGGTGACGAGCGCGACACGCCGCAATCCGGCGATCGCCAGCGTGCCCACGATGACCGAGAAGGGCCAGCCCGACGCCTCCCTCAGCACGTGGGCCGAGCTGTGGGCGCCGGCGAAGACGCCGAAGCCGGTGCTCGACCGGCTGGTCCAGGCGCTCGACAAGACCATGAAGGACCCGGCCGTCGTCGCCGCCATCGAGAAGGCCGGGCTCCAGGTGGAATACAACGATCCGGCGGCGACGCTCCGGCTCGTGGAGCGGGAGAACGAGATCGTCCGGACGGTGGCCAGGAAGCTCGGGCTCGGCAAATAGAGTGCGGGGTCGCGAGCTCGGCGCTGCCGCCGTCCTCCTCGCGTTCGGGCTTCTCGCGCTGACCCAGGCGCGCGGTCTGCGCTTCGGGTCCGTCGTCTCGCCGGGGCCGGGGTTCTTTCCGCTCTGTCTGGCCGCCGCGTTTTCGCTGGTGAGCCTGGGGCTCCTCGTGCGCGCGCTGCGTGCGCCCGCGGGCGCGCCCTCGCCTCGGTCGGGCGCCGACCTGGCCGGGCGCCTCAAGGTCGTCGGCACGCTGATCGGCCTCCTCGTCTACGCCCTCGTGCTGGAGCCGCTGGGCTTCCTCCTCGCGACGTTCGCGTTGCTGCTCTTCTTCTTCACCGCGCTCCAGCGGCAGCGCTGGCCGGTGGCGCTGGGCGGCTCCCTCGCGACGGCGCTCCTGACCTATCTCGTCTTCAAGGTCTGGCTCGGCGTCAACCTTCCCGGCGGGCTCTGGAGCTTCTGAGGGGCCCGTGGATCTCCTCGCGAGCCTCGCCTACGGCTTCAGTGTCACGCTCGCCCCGGCGAACCTCTTCGCGTGCTTCGTGGGCGTCTTCGTGGGGACCCTGATCGGCGTCCTGCCCGGGATCGGCCCCGTCGCCACGATGTCGTTGCTCCTGCCGGTGACGTACGCGCTGTCGCCGACGGCGTCGATCATCATGATGGCGGGCGTCTACTACGGCGCGATGTACGGCGGGTCGACCACGTCCATTCTCGTCAACATCCCGGGCGAGGCCGCGTCCGTCGTCACCTGTCTCGACGGCTACCAGATGGCCAGGCAGGGTCGAGCCGGCCCCGCGCTCGGGATCTCGGCGATCGGGTCGTTCATCGCCGGCACGCTGAGCGTGCTCGGCATCATGCTGCTGGCGCCCCCGCTCACGAAGGCCGCGCTCCGCTTCGGGCCGCCCGAGATCTTCGCGCTCCTGCTCCTCGGCTTCACCATGGTGACGTACCTGACGGCGGGATCGAAGCTCAAGGCCGTCGCCATGGCGCTGCTCGGCATGCTGCTCGGCACGATCGGTCTCGACCCCATCACGGCCTCGCCGCGGTTCACGTACGGGACGCTGACGCTGGCCGACGGGCTCGGCCTCGTCCCCATCATCATGGGCCTCTTCGGAATCAGCGAGGTGCTGCTGAACATCGAGAAGGGCGTCGAGCAGGAAGTCTTCGACACACGCATCAAGGGGCTCTTGCCGACGCGCGAGGACTGGAAGCGGTCGGCCGCCCCCATTGCGCGCGGCAGCGTGCTGGGCTTCGCCCTCGGCATCCTGCCCGGCATCGGCGCGATCATCCCGACGTTCATCTCCTACGCGCTCGAGCGACGGCTGTCCAAGCATCCTGAGCGCTTCGGCACCGGCATGATCGAGGGCGTGGCCGCGCCGGAGGCGGCGAACAACGCGGCCACCGGCGGCGCCATGATTCCCCTGCTCACGCTCGGCATCGCGCCCAACGTCGTCATGGCCGTCCTGCTGAGCGCGTTCCTGATCCACGGCGTGCAGCCGGGCCCGCTCCTGATCCGCGAGCATCCCGAGATCTTCTGGGGCGTGGTGGCGAGCATGTACGTCGGCAACGTGATGCTGCTCGTGCTGAACCTGCCGCTCATCGGCCTCTGGGTGCAGCTCCTGCGCGTCCCCTACGGAATTCTCTTCCCGCTGATCCTCCTGTTCTGCGTGATCGGGGTGTACAGCGAGTCGGGCAACGTGTGGGACATCGTGGTCATGCTCGGCTTCGGCGGCCTCGGCTACCTCATGCGGAAGTTCGCGTTCGAGCCTGCGCCCATGGTGCTGGCCTTCGTGCTCGGCCGCATGACCGAGGAATCGATCCGCCAGTCGCTCCTGATCTCCCGCGGCAGCTTCGAGATCCTGCTGACCCGCCCCATCGCCACGACCTTCCTGGCCGTCACCCTGGCCGTGATGCTGGCGCCCGTGGTGGTGCCGCCCGTCAAGCGGATGCTACGCACGGTGCCGCTGGAGGAGACGGAGTGAGCACCAACCGGCGGCCGTATCTCTTTATCGGCATTGTCGGCGTCCTGCGGCGGGCGGACGCCGCGTGCATGTCTGTCGCGTGCCCCCCTTCGAGGGGAATCTACTTTCAGGTCGAGCTCGAAGCCTGACCAATCGAATGCCGCGAGGATCTCCGGCAGCGTTGCGGTCGCGTCTCGCCGCCTGGTCGGTGCGGCACGGCAACGTCTTCGGCCTGACGCCGGTGATCGTCTACCAGATGGCGAAGGTCGGCTCGTCGTCGATCTACTCCGCACTGAAACGAGCGATGGCACGTTCTACCGATCCCGCCGCACGACCGCCTCGGCCTGGAGCTCAACGCGATCGTCGGCCGCGCCAAGATCATCACGCTCGTCCGCGATCCGATCGTGCGCAACCTCTCCTCATATTTCGAATACCTCGACGCGATCTGGAACGTGCAGAACGCGCACGAGAAGATCCCGATCGAGGACCTCTGCCGCGGCTTTCTCGAACGCTACCCGCACGACGATCCGCTGACGTGGTTTGACGACGAATTCCTTCCCGTGCTCGGCGTCGACGTCTACAGCCATCCCTTCCCTGCCGCCGGTCTTGCCGTCGTATCCAACATTCTCATCCTGCGATCGGAGCTCTCGGATGATGTGAAGCGAAGCACGCTCTCATCGTTCCTCGGCAGGCGCATCCCGGCGCTGCGGCGTGTGAACGCGACGCGCGACAAAAGCAAGGGCGTGGTGTACGAGGAGTTTCTCCGCACCATCCGGCTGCCGGAGGAGTACGTCGCGCGCATGAGGAGCTCGCGTTATTACCGGCACTTCTACGGCTAGAGCCACCGCTTTCAGCCCTTCTCCCCGCCGCAGCGGGGAGAGGGTGGCGCGCAGCGCCGGATGAAGGGCCACCCGTTAGCGCCGTGCCAGCCAGTCGACAACGCGCGCGGCCACGCGGCCGACGACCGGGAGTTGCAGCACGAGCTGCGACGCCTTCGCGAATTTCCAGAGGCGATCTCCGCGATGACGATCTCTGATGGCGAGGTCGTGAAGGAACGCCGCCGCCGCGCGGCTCTCCACGAGCCAATCGCTCGACGCACCCTCTTCGATGACCGCCTCGTAGATCGCGAGAAGCGACTCGTGCAGCGCATCGGACGACGCGGTCTGGCGAATACGGTCGACGACGGCACGGGCATCGGCGGCGTCGTAGAGCGCGAGCTCCGCGAGAATTTCCGAAGTTGAGGCGGCGGAGGCGATCGAAGTCCGCCGAGCGCACCATGCCGCCGATGCCGGCGGCATCGCAGAGGATCACCGCCAATCCACACGCCATCGCTTCCATGGCGCACTTCGCCTTGGCGAAGGCGAGGTCATACTGGCCGAGGATCGACTCGGGGTGCGCGACGGCGGTGCCGGCCGAGGCGCCGACGACGTCGACGTCGATCGACGCGCGGCGGCAGGCGTCGCGGATCACCGGCAGAAACGTGAGCTCGTGGGCGAGGTTGCCGAAGACGACGGCGCGCCGCGGCTTCGGCGGGAGGGGCGCGCGCTGGCGGAAGGCGTCGACGTCGACGGCATTGAGGAGCACCGAGACCTTCTCCGGCGGGATGCCTTCGCGCAGCAGGAGGCGGTCGGCGCAAGTGTCGTCGACGGCGACGTAGCGGACGATGCGCGGGAAGTGCGGGGTCGTGCGGCCGAGGTAGCCCCAGCCGTGACAGACGAAAAGCGCGGGCGTGGTCGGGAAGTGGAGCAGCGCGGCCATCGTCTCCAGGGGACTGTCGCCGTGAATCACATCGATCGGCGCGGCAATTGTGCGCAGATCGTCCGTCACCGGGATCGTCAGGCGCGTCAGCTCGCGCGCAGCCTCGCCAAGTTCGGTGCCGTAGACGACGGGCGAGTGGCCGCGCTGGAGCAGCCATGCGGCGTGATCGCGTTCGTAGGTCTGCACGCCGCCGATCTCGCCGAGAGAGTGGCCGGCGATCAGAACGCGCATGCGCGCTTTTCTATCTCGGCGCAGAGCGCGTCGCGCAGCGGAACGAGATGCTCGGCGCGGCGGATGACGCGCGCGTATCGGTGCGCGGCCACACGCTCCTCGCCGAAGCGCTCGTAGAGCGGCGGCGGACCGGAGCCGACGTCGGTCCAGTCGACGACGCGCCGCAATCGCTCGTGACGATACGCCGCGGCGCCATGCCGCGACAGCAGCTCGTCGACGTCGGGAAGCGTCGCGGCGTAGCGGCGGGCTCTCGACATCTTCGCCGCGTACTCGGCGTCGTCGAGCTCGATGTTGACCTCATCGAAGGAGTCTGGCCTCGCCACGACCGCGTACTCGTACTGCGCCGTGTCGGCGCCCGCCAAGGCGATGGCCGCGCCGGCCATGAGCCGGCAGAGGTCATGGACCGGGTTGTATCCCTCGGCCGCGTCGCCGACGACCATCGCCGGCCGCTGCGCCTCCATCGCCGCCGCGAGCTCCGCCACGATGGAGAAGAGCAGCGCCGTGTTGCGCTCGAGGATCATCGCGTACGCCTCTCGGTCCGAGAGGCGCCCGAAGATCGCCCCCGCCCGCGCCCACGCATCGCGCAACAGCTCCGCGGTCGCGTCGAGCCGCGCCGCCGCGGAGTGGCCGGAGCCGTCGGTCAGGACGTGGACGACCGGCTTGGTCCGGCAGATCCAGCCATGGAGCAACAGCTCATGACCCGGATGAGCGACCAGAATGTGGGCTTCGCCTGGATTGAGCATCAGGGAGAGTGGCATTATACTGCCCGGCCGCCGTAAAATCGCCGGGATGGCATCCGTTCTCGAACATCGCGCGACCCCCGAAGAGTACCCTCGCCTCGAACGCGCCGCCGAAACGCAAAGACCCCGCTGTCGAAGTTCGCGTTCGTGTCGAAGCGCGGATGCTTCGTGCGCTCGAGGTCCGGCTCGAGGATCAGCCGCCGGCCCATGTCCAGGCGCTCGCGGTTCGACTCGATCCCATGATAGACGAACGTGCCGCATGCTGCGCACGGTGCCGCTGGAAGAAACGGAGTAGCTGGCCTCAGCGCAGGCGCGAGCGCAGGCGTTCCTTAACCTCCGGCCACTCGGCGTCGAGGATCGAGTAGAAGGCCGAGTGTCGCACCGTCCCGTCGGCGGCGACGGTGTGCCCGCGCAGGATGCCGTCGAACCGCGCGCCGAGGCGCAGGATCGCCTGGCGCGAGCGCTCGTTGCGGGCGTCCGTCTTCAACCGCACGCCGTGCACGCGCCACGTCTCGAACGCGTGCGTGAGCATCAGGAGCTTGGCCTCCGTGTTGACGCCGGTCCGCTGAGCGGCCGGCGTGTACCACGTCCAGCCGATCTCGACCGCGTCCGGGACTTCCTCGCCGCGCTGATTCGGGCTGTCGGGCGGCCACGGCCAGAACTCGACGTTCCCGAAGCGGGTCGACCCGACCACGCGGTCGACCGCGCGCACGACGACGGCGAAGGGCAGCGCCTGCCCGGCGGCGTGCGCGGCGAGCGCGTCGTCCACCCATCGGCCCATGGCCGTCTCGGTCGCGGCCACGTTCGTGTAGGCGAAGGTGTCGCGCGGCCCGCGCGTCGCGGCCGCGAAGAGCGGCTTGACGTGCTCGCGCGTGAGCGGCTCGAGCCGCACGTTCCGGCCTTCGAGAACGATCGGCGCGAGCTCGCGTGTGGGGCTCATCGTGAGTCCTGATCCCGGCTACCAGCCAGCGTATGCGATCGTCGACGTTGACGCCATCGTCCTTCGAGTGGCACGATCCGGCCGGGGTGGGGACCTTCACGGTCGAGGTGACGTTCCGGAGTCCGGATGGTGCGCGCGACGTGGACCACGCTGCCTCAAGACATCGTCGAAGCGCTCGAGTGCTCCCCGGTGTCGCACCGTCGCGTCCGCTCTGTCGGTCGATCCCGTCGCTCGTCGCCTGGTGCCCGTCGACGGCTACCTGATGTCGTCGTCGCCGGCGACCGTGACGATCGCTGGCTAAGACCCGGACGGGACCAGCTGCCGCCAGCGCGCCGCGAACTCGGGGCTGTCGATGAACTGATCCTCGATGAACGGCGGGGCGAGATAGTCGATCCAGGAATTCAGTTCGTCCGCCCCGGGACTCTCGCATCAACAGCGCCCGATACAGGACGCCGACGTGCTCGGCCAGCGTCCTGCACGATCGCGTGAAATTCCGGCGCGCCGACGAACAGCTCGTCGTCCACGTCGACGTGTGCTAGCCGAGGTTCATCGCCGTTCTGAGGCCGGCGTCGACCGTGGCGAGAATGTTTGCCGAGACTTCACCAAGGCGTCGAGACAGCTTCGCCCGATCGAGCGTCGTGACCTGGTGGCAGAGAGCGAAGCTCGAGCGGGCGAGACCGCCAGCGTCCGATGGGATCGGAACCGACGTTGGTCCCCGTTCTTCCTGGGCCTTGGACGTCGACAGGGGAACGACGATCACGCTGCGCCAGCCCGGGGCCAGATTGAACGCGCCGTGGGAGACGATGATGACGGGCCGCCGGCCGCGCTGCTCGGAACCCGACCGCGGATTCACCTCCGCCCAGAAGATCTCGCCGCGCTTCAACGCTTGCGCCGCCGGGATTTCCTTGGCGCCGCCCAGACCTCGAGCGACGCTGTCTCGAGTTCGGCATCGAGATCCGCGGCTGTGCCGGCCATCTTCGCCGCATAGGCGGCAATCGCCTCATGCACCGCCGTCTTCCGTTGTTCGCGCAACCAGATCTCGATGGCGTAGCGGGCGACCACCGTCGTGGGTTGCTTCGCGCGATCCGCCGCCTCGCGGAGCCGGCGGTACGTTGGTTCAGGGAGTGGCAGATGAAAGTTCTTGAGTGGGCTTGCCATGCCACGAATCTTGCCATGGATTGATGGCATGATCCAGTCGTCCCGGCGCTACTTTCCCGCGGCGCTCAGCTGGCGACGGAACGCCTAGAGCTGGGACAGGTCCTGGGCGACCTGGTCGCGTGGAGCGCCGAGGGTCTCGGCCTTCTTGAGAAGGTGCTCCGCGAGCACGGAGTGGTCTCAACCCTCGTCATCGTGGCTTGCCGGCCCGCCGCACGGCTTCCCACACCCGCGCCGGCGTGGCGGGCATGTCGATGTGGTCGACGCCGAGCGGGGCGAGCGCATCGAGGATGGCGTTGATCACCGTGGGCGGCGCGCCGACGGATCCGGCCTCGCCGATGCCCTTGATGCCGATCGGGTTGGTGGTGCAGGGGACGTCGTGGAAGCCGAGCGTGAAGGGCGGCAGATCGGCCGATCGCGGCATGCAGTACTCCGTGAAGTTCCCCGATAGCAGCTGACCCGACGCGCGGTCGTACGCGACCTCCTCGAACAGCGCCTGGCCGATGCCCTGGGCGAGCCCGCCCTGGATCTGGCCCTCGCAGATGAGGGGATTGATCACGCGGCCGACGTCGTCCACGACGACGTAGCGGTCGATCGTGACCTCGCCCGTGTCCGGATCGAGCTCGACCTCGCAGACGTGCGCGCCGTTGGGAAAGTTCTGGGGGTCGGCGGCCCAGGCTCCGCTGGCCTCCAGCCCGATGCCGAAGTGCTTCGGCAGCCCGACCGGCCGATAGAACGCCTTCGCCACGTCGACGAGCGGCAGCGCGCGGTCCGTCCCCACGACGCGGAACTTCCCGTCTCCGAACTGCACGTCGGCAGGGGCGGCCTCCATGAGGTGGGCGGCCAGGGGCCGCGCCTTGTCGACGAGGGCGTCGGCCGCGGCCTTGAGCGCCGAGCCACCGACGAGCGAGCTGCGCGACGCGTACGTGCCGCGGCCGAACGCGACCTGGTTGGTGTCGCCCTGGACGAGCCGGATGTTCTCGAACGGCACACCGAGCCACTCCGACACCATCTGCGCGTAGGTCGTCGCGTGGCCCTGGCCGTGCGAGAACGTCCCGGCGACGATCGTCACGTTGCCGCTGGGATCGAAGCGCAGCTCCATGCGGTCGTTGAACACGCCGCAGTCCTCGATGTAGTAGGTCAGCGCGCGTCCTCGCCGCCTGGCCCTCCCCTCGCTCGCTGCGCGCCGCGCGTCGAATCCCTTCCAGTCGGCCAGATCGAGACAGCGATCCATCGTCGCGGCGAACTCGCCCGTGTCGTACACGAAGCCCGTCGGCGTCCGGTAGGGCATCGCCCCGGGCGCGATCAGGTTGCGGCGCCGGATCTCCACGCGATCGAGGCCGATCGCCGCCGCGGCCCGGTCCAGCAGGCGCTCGGTGAGGTAGACGGCCTCCGGCCGTCCCGCGCCGCGGTACGGCCCGGTCGGCGCGGTGTTGGTGAACACGGCCTGGCTCGTCAGGTGCACCGCGGGCACGGTGTAGGCGCTGGGCACGAGCTTGAGCGAGTAGATGACGGGCACGACCGCCGCGCCCACGACGTAGGCGCCGAGGGCGTGCAGGGCCTGCGCGCGGATCGCGAGGATCTTGCCGTCCGCGTCGAGCGCCATCTCGCCCCGCACGACCTGATCCCGGCCGTGGTCGTCGTTGAGCAGGCCTTCGGAGCGCGTCTGGATCCACTTGACCGGCCGGCCGCAGCGGCGCGACGCCCAGAGCACGAGCGCCTCCTCCGGATACGTGTCGGCCTTCATGCCGAAGCCGCCGCCGACGTCCTGCGCGATCACGCGGAACCTCGTCTCGGGAAGCCGGAACACGGCCTGCGCCACCACCGTGCGCACCCCGTGTGGGTTCTGGGTGCTCGTGTAGAGCGTGTAGGTGTCGTCCGCCGGGTTGTAGTCGCCGATCGCGCCGCGGGGCTCGAGCGCGTTGGCGGACAGCCGGTTGTTGACGAGACGGAGCGACACCGTGTGGCGCGCGGCCGCGAACGCGGCGTCCGTCGCTTCCTTGTTGCCCATCGCGAGCGTGAACGAGACGTTGCTCGTCCAGTCGTCCCAGATCTTCGCGGCGCCGTCCTGGACGGCATCCTCGACGGCCGCCGCCGCCGGCAGCGGCTCGTAGTCGACCTCGACCAGCTCCGCCGCTTCGCGCGCTTGCGCGGCGGTCTCGGCGACGACGAAGGCCACGCGTTCGCCGACGTGGCGCACCTTGTCGGCCACGAGCACCGGCCGGAAGGTGCGATAGCCCTTCGGCCCTCCCATGTCCTCGGGCATGGCATTGGGCGGGATCCCCCCGAGCTTGTCCCGGACCGCATCGGCTCCGATGAGCACGCAGATCACGCCGGGCGCGGCCGTCGCGCGGGAGACGTTCACGCCGCGGATCCGCGCGTGCGCGTGGGGCGACAGCACCAGCGCGCCATGGGTTTGCCGCGGGAGCTCGACGTCGTCGACGAAGCGCGCGCGCTCGGTGAGAAATCGCCGGTCCTCCACCCGCCGCACCGCCTGCCCGATTCCGAACGTGTTCATGCGCGCCTCCTCCGCCTCACGCGTAGCGTAGCCGCTGCCCGACGCCGAGCGCCGTCGCCTTCGCGAGCATCGCGTGGCCGAGGGCGATGTCGGTCGTGCTGAGGCCGCGGTGCCAGAAGAGGATCGTCTCCTCGTCGCGCTCGCGTCCGGGCTTCTTGCCCGCGGCGATCTCCCCCAGCTCGCCGTGGAGGTTCCGCTCGGAGAGCCGGCCCGTCTCGACGTGAGCGCGGAGCGATCCCAGGATGCCGCCTTTGCACTGGCCCCAGTCGTCGACGACGATCTTGTCCATGATGTCCGTGAGGGACAGCTCCACGGCGCTCATGGTCCCGTAGGGGATCACGCAGGCGCCCCGCGCGATCCACGCGGTCCTGAGGAGCGGGGTGGGCTCGGTGAGGCGCGAGGCCTCGACGACGATCTCGGCGCCGCGCACGCAGGCCTCCCACGAGTCCACCACGCGCACGGGCTTGCCGAGATCCTTGGCGAGGCGCTCGCCGAATGCCTGGCGGCTCTCCGGCCGCCGCGAGTGCACCCGGATGTCGTCGAAGCCGAAGAGCCGGTCGAGCAGACGCACGTTCCAGTACGCGCTGCCGCGGGCGCCGATGTGGCCGAGCACGCGGCTGGTGCGCCGGGCCAGCCGCTTGGCCCCGAGCGCGGTCATCGCGCCCGTCCGCATGTCGGTGATGGCCGTGGCGTCGATGAACGCGATCGGCATCCCGGTGCGCGGGTCCATCAGGTACAGCACCGCCATCTCGGAGGGCAGGCCGCGCGTGTAGTTGTCCACGAAGTCGCCGACGACCTTCACGCCGGCCACGCCGAGCGGCGCCACGTAGCCACGGAGAACGTTGAAATGGCCATGGACGGCGGGGTCGGACGCGAGGTGCACCCGCGGCTCGATGACCGTCTGGCCGCGGCCCTGGGCGATCAGCGCGCCCTCGACCGCATCGAGGATCTCGTCGTCGGTCAGCGCGAGGCGCTCGATGTCCGGTCCGCCGAGATAGGTGAGATGAATCGGTCCGGGATCCCGCGCGCTCATGGGAGTATTGTAGCGGGGTCCGTGTCGACGATCGCGACCTGACGCTCTCGGGGAACTCTCATCGTCCAGCCCGCGCTGTTCCGCCTGGCCGACTTCCGGTCTCTTGCCGCCGCGATGCTGCTGAACAGCGTCGGCATGATGGGCGAGGTCGTGGTGCTGGGCTGGCTCACGCTCGAGCTGACGAACTCGCCGTTGCTGGTCGGTGTCGCCATGGGCATGCGGTCGCTGCCGATGTTCTTCGTGGGGGTCCCGGCCGGCGCCCTCGCCGACCGGTTCTCGCGCCACCGCCTGCTGCTGCTGACCGGCGTCGGCCAGGCGCTCACGACGGCGACGCTGGGGATCCTCACGCTCCTCGGCGTCATCGATCTCGCGTACGTGCTCGTCCTGACGCTCGTCGCCGGCGTGCTGCGTGGCGTCGAGCACGCGGCGCGGCAGAGCTACGCGCACGACGTCGTCGGCGCCGTTGCCCTGGTGAAGGGCCTGGCTGTCCTCGGTGTCGCCATGCGGATCGGCTGGCTGCTCGGCTCGCTGGGCGCGGGCGCGACCATCGCGCGCTTCGGCTCGGGGGCGGCCTATCTCGCCGTGGCGGCGGGATACCTCGGCGGCGTGGCCGCGCTCTTCCTCATCTCGCGGCCGGCGCGAGCCGGCTCGCATGGGGCCGCCGGCTCACTCTGGGGTAGCGTCACCGAATTCCTCGCCGCGGTGTGGACGGATCAGGCGCTGCTCGTGCTCATGACGCTGACCGCCGGTGCCGAGATCCTCGGGTTCGCGCACCAGGTGCTCCTGCCGAGCCTGGCCCGTGACGTCCTTCGCGCCGGGCCCGAGGGCCTCGGCGTGCTCAATGCGGCGCGTTCCGTCGGCGGCATCCTGGGGCTGGCCGCGGCGGCCATGGCTCGCGGCGCCGCGCCGGGGAGCGGCGCGCTCTTCCTGATCGTGCTCATCGCGTTCGGGCTGAGCCTGATCGGGCTCGGTGCGGCGCCGTATCTCGTGGGCTTCGTCGGCGTCGTCGTGGTGCTGACGGTCGTCAACGCGGCCGGCGCCCTCGCCGATCTCCTCGCGCAGAGCCTGCTGCAGCTGAGCGTGCCGCCTCACCTGCGTGGCCGCGCCGGCGGCGCCTGGGTGGTGGCCATCGGGCTCGCGCCGCTCGGCCAGCTCCAGATCGGTGCGCTGGCGTCGGTCTTCGGCGTCAGCGCAGCCCTCGGCGCCAGCGGACTCGCTCTGGTCACACTGGCCGCCACGGCCGCCCTGCTCTTCCCGCGCCTTCGGAAGCTATGAGGAGTATTTTCGAGGGGTGAGACGGCTGGGCATCGCCAACGTCCAGTTCACCGCAGAGCCCAGGTGAGACGCGTGCTTGTGGTACCCGCGCTCGCCCTCGCGGCGGCGGGCTGCGTGTCGGCCGGGCGTACGCCATCGCGGGGCGAGCTGATCCGCGGGATCCTCGCCTCCACGGTGCAGCTCCGCGCCGAGCGCGAGGGAGGGATCCGCCGCGCGGCGTCCGGCGTCGTCGTCGCCGCCGATCCGGGCTCGCGCCGCGCATGGATCGTCACCGCCAAGCACTTTCTCGATCCCCCGAGCCGCCAGGCCGTGTCCGTCCGCCTGCCGGGCCGGACGAACGTCCGAGCGGCGTCGGTGACGTTCGTGAGCCTGGAGCACGACCTGGCCATCCTCGAGGCGGAAAACCTCGAGGTCGCCCCGGTGCGCCTGAAGCTGTCGACGCATCTCGCCGACGAGATCATGGTGGTCGCCTTTCCGTGGGGCCAGCGCTTCACGGTGGTCGGCGGCCTCGTGAGCCAGATCGGCGTGATCCCCACCGGCCAGAGCCTGGTGACGGGACCGCCGCGCATGGTGGACGCCTCCGTGAGCTATGGCTCGAGCGGTGGCGGCGTGTTCGACGCCGAGACCGGAGCGCTGGTCGGCATCGTCGAGGGATACCGCACCGCGAAGGTCGCGATCCCGGAGATGAAGGAGCGCGTCTTCGAGATGCCGGTCGCAGGCGAGACGACCGTGATCTCGGCGGCGACGATCCGAGGATTCCTCGTGGAAGCGGGGCTGGAAAACTTCCTGGCGGACGCGGGCCCGGCTCGGCGCTGAGGCGATCGTGCTTCGCCTGTGGCGTTCGGCCACAGTGATCTGGCGGCCACCGGCGCCTCATCACGTCCAACCCCGCGAAAAATAGACGATGACACCCCGCGTAAATCAGGCGAGACGCTTGCAACAGGTCTCCTCCGCAAGATAAATCACGAGGAGGCTACTCATGCGAAAGGCACTGGGACTCGCGCTCGCGCTGACGTTCGCGCTGGCGCTGCCCGCTCTGGCCGAGCAAACACACGGGACGGTGAAGTCGGTCGATCCCGCGGACCACTCGTTCGTTCTCGCGGACGGTACCCGACTCTGGGTCGAAGACACGCAGATCGCCGACCTGGCGCTCGGCAACGACGTTCAGGCGACGTACGAGATGCAGGGTGACAAGAAGGTCGTCACCGGCCTCTACGTCACGACGATGGGAACAGATGGCCTCCCCTTCACGTACCGCGGTACCGGGTACGCGAACAACCCGATCGATCAGATCCAGGCCGGCGACTGATTGGATGGGGGGCCCCGAGCGGGCCCCCCAAGCCCCTCGTACGCTCGGAGCGCCCCGACGAAGCCGTGGCGCTCCTCGAAGGCCCCGGCGAAGCCGTGGCGCTCATCCGAGGGTTTCAGGCGGGCCCCCCAAGTCCGCCTGAGGCCCTGAGCGTCACGGCTTCGCCGGAGTTCCTCCCGAACATCCTGATCGATTCCCGGTAGACCCCTCCGCCCTCATCGCGGGATCGCGCCGTGCGATACTCGGCGCGACATGGCGCGGATCGGCGTGGCGTTCAGCGGCGGTCTCCAGCCCGCGGACATCGTGCAGTGCGTGAAGCTCGCCGACGAGCTCGGGTACGAGTCGGCGTGGGTGGCCGAGGGCCATGGCGGTGATCAGTTCGCGATCCTGGCCGCCGCCGCCGCGGTCACGCGGCGGATCAAGCTCGGCACCAGCATCTCGAGCGTCTTCGTCCGGAGCGCCACCACGATCGGCATGGCGGCCGCGACCGTCGACCAGCTCTCCGGCGGTCGCTTCGTCCTCGGTCTCGGCTCGAGCCACAAGGTGCAGGTCGAGCCGGAGCACGGCGTGCCGTTCGTCCAGCCGACGCAGCGTCTACGCGAGACGGTCGACGTCGTCCGCGGCCTCGTGCGTGACGGCGCGGTCGCATACGCCGGCAAGGTCGTCACGATCGAGCGCTTCGAGCTCTGGTTCACGCCGCTCCGTCGGGAGATCCCGATCTACGTCTCGGCGCTCTTTCCCCCGATGCTCCAGATCGGCGGCGAGATCGCCGACGGCGTGCTCCTCACGTGGCCGACGGCCGAGTCGGCTCGGCGCGCGGTCGACAACGTGGCCATCGGTGCGCGTCGCGCCGGACGCCAGCCCACGGACGTCGACGTCGCCTCGCTGATCCCGTGCTACGTCGCGGGCGACCAGCGCGAAGCGTTCGACGGCATGCGCCCTGCCGTCGCGTTCTACGCGGGGTTCTTCCCTCGCTACAACCGCCTGCTCGCCGAGGCCGGCTTCGCCGCCGAGGTCGCGCGGATCAAAGAGGCGTTCGATGCCGGTGATCGCGCGGAGGCCGCCCGCCGGGTACCCGACGCGCTCCTCGCCGCGATCACGGCGGCGGGAACGCCGGAGCAGTGCCGCGCGAAGGTGGAGGCCTATCGCGGCTCGGGCATCGCACTGCCGATCATCAGCCCGCGCGCCAGCGGGCCCGGCGGCAAGCAAATGGCGATGGACGCTCTGCGCGCCTGCGCGGTTGTTTGAGATGGGGGGGCCTCGCCACTCGGTAGTGTCTCAGTTCGAACCCTGACTGCCCGTTGCCGGGCGGGAGAGATGGGTGAGCCTTCGGAAACCCGATCGGACCGTCTAGCCGTCCGCCTGAATGTCGGTCAGCGGTACGCCTGTCACGACGTACTACGACGGGTTTCCGAAGGCCCACCCGTCTCTCCCGCCCTCCCCGCGGCGCTCGGGCCGCGGAGTCGGGCATCGAAGGATGCTCGGGGAATTGACCGACGATCACGGCCGAACTCAAGCCTGTCGTAGGAAGGTTGGGGGCACGCAATCTCTTCAGGTCGCGCACGAGCGCCTCGCCCCTCGAGTCGTCGATCCGACCGTGAGTACCGCGGAG
>WNGA01018383.1_pt1 | contig 15134 bp, 15 predicted proteins | sample 5400061 | NCBI WGS metagenome assembly WNGA01 (sample SAMN13153366, study PRJNA577476) | soil metagenome | isolation source: 100 cm soil or saprolite under grassland replicate 2 | place: USA:California | collected 2016-06-15
CCCCCCGAATGGAACGGGGACCCGCACCGAGAAGAAAGGAACTGCAACGTGTTGAAGGTCGTGCTGCCCAAGGGCAGCCTCGAGCGGGCCACGCTGGCCCTCTTCGAGGCTGCCGATCTGCCGGTCGAGCGGTCCAGCGACCGCGCCTACCACGGCACGATCGCCGACCACCGGGTCGAGCGGGTCTCGCTGCTGCGCCCCCAGGAGATCCCCCGCTACGTGGAGGAGGGCTTCTTCGACCTCGGCATCACCGGCCGCGACTGGGTCGAGGAGACCGGCAGCAAGGTGGTGTCGCTGGCGCAGCTTCCCTACTCGAAGCAGACCACCAACCCGATCAGGGTGGTGCTGGCGGTCCACCGCGACCTGGGCGTCGAGCGGCCCGGCCAGCTCCAGCCGGGGCTGCGGGTCTCCACCGAGTTCCCCAACCTCACCAAGCGCTACTTCTCCGAGCTGGGCCTGCCCGCCCGCATCTTCCCCTCCTACGGGGCGACCGAGGCGAAGGTGCCCGAGATCGTCGACGCGGTGGTCGACCTGACCGAGACCGGCTCGACGCTGCGCAGCCACGGCATGGTGGTGATCGACACCCTGCTCACCTCCTACACCGAGGTGGTCGCCAACACCGAGTCGGCCGCCGACCCCGAGCGCCGCCAGGCCATGGACGACCTGGTCACGCTGCTGGTCGGCGCCATCACCGCGCGCTCCAAGACGCTGGTCAAGCTGAACGTGGCCGACGCCCACCTACCTGAGGTACTTCGGGTGCTGCCGGCGATGAAGGCGCCGACGGTCACGGCGCTGGCCGACTCCGGCTACCACGCGGTCGAGGCGGTGGTCGACAAGGACGGCGTCAACCGCCTGATCACCACGCTCAAGGCCGCGGGCGCCTTCGACATCCTGGAGCTCCCGATCGCCAAGATCGTGCTGTAGGGCCCGGGCGGGGCGCGCGCAGGGGCTGGGCGGCGCGTCCCCGCCGGCGACCGCGCTCACCTCAGGCTATGCCCGAGCGTTCCTGGCATCCGCGGCGATCCTGCTGCTCGGCGCGGCGGCGGCACTGCTGCTGCCGTCCCAGGCGAAGACCCCCGCGGCCGCCCCCGCGCCGGCGCCGGCGGAGCCCGCGCCGGAGCCCACCGCGGTGGCCGGATCCGCCGGTCCGCGGGCCGGCGAGGGGTGCTCGGAGGAATCTTCCGGAACCGGAGGAACCGGTACGTCAGGATCGGAGGTTTAGGCAAGTGCGTACTGGTTTGTGCTTGCCGCTTGTGCCTAAGTTGCGTGTGTATTACAGTCCGCGCGCCCGGCCGGGATGCCCGAGCAACAGGTGTCGGGACGGTCGGGGAAGGACAGGAGGGAAGCACGTTGCCAGAAGGCACCGTCAAGTGGTTCAGCAACGAGAAGGGCTACGGGTTCATCGCGCGGCAGGGCGGCGATGACGTGTTCGTGCACTTCTCGGCCATTCAGATCGACGGGTACAAGACCTTGACCGAGGGGCAGACCGTCGAGTTCGAGATCACCAACGGCCCCAAGGGCCCGCAGGCCTCGAACGTCCGACCGCTTGCGTAGAGGCACAGGAGCTTTCGGTCGAAAGGACTTCGGCAACCCGGACCTCCGCAAGGAACGCGCAACGGCCCCGTCCAACCAGGACGGGGCCGTCTTGCTTCAGTCCTGCCCGGGCACCCAGAGGCCGCTCGGGCGCCGCGGGCGCTGCTCCTCCGGCTCGGCCGGCTCGGGCCCCCCGCCGGGCGGCGGGCCGGCGCCCTCCTGGCCGCTGATGCCGGCGTAGGTCATGCGCAGCGCGGCCAGCGCCTGGTAGAGCTCCTCGTCGCCGGCGCCAAGGCGTCCCTCCACCGCGTCGAGCATCCCGCCGAGCGCGTCGATCAGCACCCGCGCCGCCTCCAGGTCCTGGTAGCGCTGGTTCTCCTGCGGCGGGACGCCCAGCCGCACGTAGGCCAGCGTCGCCAGGTGCGCCACCGCCTGCGCGACCACCTCGATGGGCGGCGCAGAGGCCAGCTCGTGCTGGAGCTGCCGCATCGCCTCGGCCTGGTCCAGCTCGGCCTGGTCGCGCTCGCCGCCGAACCCCTCCGTGCTGTCGTCCATGGCTGGAATCTCTCCGTCCTCAACAGCGTTGTAGCTTGCGTCGACACTGCACTTGGGCGACTGCTACAGTACCCTGGAGATCGGGCCGAGTTCGGCCCGATCAAGTGCATATAGCGAAGAAGTAGGAGCGAGGGCTTCTCACCTCCAGGCCGGTTTCGAGCTATGGGGGTCACTGCGACCGCCACCCGATGGCAGGGGTGGGGCGGCCCTCGGGCCGCCTTTTTGTATTCCGGCCGCCGATTGCCGGGGCCAGTCGAGCAAGCGCTCGGACCGCCCCGGGGTCCGCGGACCGGTAAAGGAGGGATGTTGCATCAGCGTTGAGCCGAGAATCAACGACCGTATCCGGGCGGCGCAGCTCCGGGTGGTCGGTGCGGACGGCGAGCAGCTCGGGGTCATGGACACGCAGTCCGCTCTGCGGATCGCAAGTAGCGCCGATCTCGATCTGGTCGAGGTCGCGCCCCTGGCGCGGCCGCCGGTCGCCAAGTTGATGGACTACTCGAAGTACAAGTACGAGCAGGCCATCAAGGCCAAGGAGGCCAGGCGCAAGCAGAGCCTGGTGGCCCTGAAGGAAATGAAGATGCGGCCCAAGATCGACGACCACGACTACGAGACGAAGAAGGGCCACGTCGAGCGGTTCCTCAAGCAGGGCCACAAGGTCAAGGTGACGATCATGTTCCGCGGACGGGAGATGGCGCACACCGAGCTCGGCCGGCGCCTGCTCGAACGGCTGGCCACCGACATCGTTGACATCGCCCAGGTCGATAGTCCGGCTCGGCAGGACGGCCGCAACATGATCGCGGTCTTCTCGCCACGCAAGAACGCGGCGCAGCCCAAGGGCGGCGCCCCCTCGGCCCCGGCGCGCACACCCTGACGGGCAGCCCGCGCGCAGCGCACGACGCAGCGCGCGGGGCACCCGAGAGCGGTTCCCATGGCGCAGGCGCTCTTGGGGGGGCCGTGGGGGGGAGCGAGCTCCCCCCCACACGGAACGGGGGACCGCGCTGAGATCACCAACCGAAAAGTTCTCGAGCACACAGCAAGAGCAGGGAGACCACGCCCGTGCCCAAGATGAAGAGCCACCGCGGTGCCGCCAGCCGCTTCGCCGTGACCAAGAACGGCAAGCTGCTGCGCGGCCACGCCAAGCTGAACCACCTGCTCTCCAAGAAGTCCTCCCGCCAGAAGCGGCGGCTCGGCCGCACCAGCATCGTGGCCGAGGGCGACCGGCGCTCGGTGCGCCGCCTGCTCGGTCGCTAGGCGCGGGCACCCAAAAGGAGAGCACGACCACAACCAACGCCACGAGCTGAGCTGAAGCAGGGAGAACCTTCCGATGGCACGAGTCAAGCGAGCAGTGCATGGGGCCAAGGCCAAGCGCGCCACCATGGAGCTGGCCAAGGGATACCGGGGCAGCAGGGGGCGCCACTACCGTGCCGCCAAAGAGCAGGTCATGCACTCGCTGCGCTACGCCTACCGGGACCGCCGGGCCCGCAAGGGGGACTTCCGGACCCTGTGGATCGCCCGCATCAACGCCGCCGCCCGCGCGGAGGGCCTGACCTACAACCGGTTCATCGCGGGGCTGCGCGGTGCCGGTGTCGAGATCGACCGCAAGGTGCTGGCCGACCTCGCCGTCACCGACCGCGCCGCCTTCGCCGCCCTTGTCACCACCGCCCGGGAGGGCTTGAACGAACGCTCCTGACAGCACCACCACGAGGCGCCACCTGACCGTGAACGTGATCACGAGCGCGAGGAACCCCGCCGTCACCGCCGCCCGCAAGCTCGCGCGTGCGCACGGCAGGACGCGCACGCGTCCCGGTCGCTTCCTGATCGAGGGCGCCCAGGTCCTGGAGGCGGCCCTGGCCGCCGGTGCCCGCCCGCTGACCATCTTCGCCACCGCGGAGGCGGCCGCCGGCCACCGGGCGCTGGTCGACGCCGCCCGCGACGCCGGCGCCGAGATCCGGGTGGTGGCCGCCCCGCTGCTGGCCGACCTCGCCCAGACCGTGACCCCACAGGGCCTGGTCGCGGTGGTCGCCAGCGTGGTCGGCACGCAGGAGGACCTGCCGCCGGCGCCGCGCCTGGTGTGCGTGCTGGTGGAGATCCGCGACCCCGGCAACGCCGGCACGGTGCTGCGCGCCGCCGACGCCTTCGGCGCCGACGCGCTGGTCACCACCGCCGGGTCGGTCGACCTCGAGAGCCCCAAGGCGGTCCGCGCCTCGGCCGGGAGCCTGTTCCACCTGCCGGTGGTCGGCGGCGCGGACTGGCCGGCACTGGCCGCCGCCCTGCGCCAGCGCGGGCTGGCGCTGGTCGGCGCCGACCCGCACGCCCCCGACACCATCGAGCGGGCGCCGCTGGAGCGGCCCTGCGCGCTGGTGCTCGGCAACGAGGCGCACGGCCTGCCCGAACGGGTCCGTGCCGACTTGGACCACCTGGCGCGCCTGCCGCAGTACGGCCGCGCCGAGAGCCTCAACCTGGCAGCCGCCGCCGCCGTGCTGCTCTACGAGAGCGCCAGGCGCCAGCGGGAGGCCGCCGGTGGCCGATAGCGCCTACCTGGACGACCTGCCCGACGCCGTGGTGGTGGTCGGCGGCGACGGGCGCGTCGTCTACGTCAACCGCGCCACCGAGCGGCTCGCCGGCACGCCCGCCGACCAGCTCAGGAGCCGGCCGCTCGACGAGGCGCTGCCGCTGCACGACGGCGCCGGCAACGCCTGGTGGGGCTGCTCGAAGAGGCTGCGCCAGCTCCCCGGGGTGCGCCGGATCCCAGCTCGCCAGCTCCAACTCGTGATCGGCACCAGGGTGGTGCCGGTGGAGCTGGCGGCCACCTTCCTGCGCGGCCCCGACGGCAGCTTCGTCGAGGCCCTGTGCGTGCTGCGCGACGACTCCGCCCGCCGCCGCGGCGACGTCACCCGCGCCGATCTGATCTCGACCCTGGCGCACGAGCTGCGCTCGCCGCTCACCAGCGTCAAGGGCTTCACCTCCACCCTGCTGCACCGCTGGGAGCGGTTCCCCGACGACCAGAAGCGCTTCATGCTGGCCACCGTCAACGACGACGCCGACCGCGTGACCAGGCTGATCAACGAGCTGCTGGACGTGTCGCGGATCGAGGCCGGCCGGCTGGAGCTGCGGCGCCGCCCGATCCAGGTGCCCAAGATCGCCGCCGACGTCCTCGAGCGCTTCAAGCTGGACCCCGACGGCCACACCTTCGGAATCTCGTTTCCGCAGGCGTTTCCCGAGGTCTATGCTGACGCCGACAAGGTCGCGCAGGTGCTGACCAACCTGGTGGAGAACGCGGTGAAGTACTCGGACGGCGGCAAGGTGACCGTCAGCGGCGAGGTCGCCGACGGCTCGGTCGAGGTCGCCGTGCGCGACCAGGGCACCGGCATCCCCGCCGACCAGATCCCGCTGATCTTCACCAAGTTCTACCGGCGCGGCGGGCGAGGGGCGCCGAGCGGCACGGGGCTCGGCCTCTACATCGCCCGCGGCCTGGTCGAGGCGCACGGCGGCCGCATCTCGGTCGACTCCGCGGTCGGCCGCGGCACCGAGGTCCGATTTCGCCTGCCCCTGACGGGGCCTGGGACAGCGGCCGGCGACTAGCCGAACGCGAGCCAGCGGCCCGCCGGGGGCGACCGCCGAGCGGACGTCGCCAGCCGGACGACCGGCTTGCCCTCGGGTGCGGACTTCCCCGAGGATCGCCAAACCGATGAAGGAGCCACCGATGCCCAACCAGTCTGCCAATCCTGGCGGTCAGGACGGCGCCGAGCCGGATCTGGACGCCATCGTGACCGCCGGGCGGGCGGCGATCGCCACCGCCGGCGACCTCGAGGCCCTGCGCGAGGTCGAGCAGCAGCACCTCGCCAGGCGCTCGCCGCTCGGCGACGTCCAGCGGGCGCTCGGCGCGCTCCCGCCAGAGGGCCGGCGCGTGCTCGGCCAGCGGGTCAACCAGGCCCGGGCCGCCCTCCAGCAGGCCCTGGCCGCCCGCCGGGCCGAGCTGGAGGCGGCCAGGGACGCGGCGCTGCTGGAAGCGGAGCGCATCGACGTCACCCTGCCGGGGCGCGTGCCCCCGCGCGGCACCATCCACCCGATCAACCGCACCATCGACGAGGCCGTGGACATCTTCGTCGGCCTCGGCTACCGGGTCGCCGAGGGCCCGGAGGTCGAGACCGACTGGTACAACTTCGAGGCGCTGAACTTCGCCCAGTACCACCCGGCGCGCTCCATGCAGGACAGCCTGGCGGTCCAGGGCACCGGGCCCGACGGCAGCCCGCTGGTGCTGCGCACCCACACCTCGCCTGTCCAGGTGCGCACCATGCAGGCGGGCCCGCCGCCCGTCTACGTGGCCATCCCCGGGCGCTGCTACCGCGCCGACACCCCCGACACCACCCACATCCCGGTCTTCCACCAGATCGAGGTGCTCGCGGTCGACGAGGGCCTCACCATGGGCGACCTGAAGGGCACGCTGCTGGCCTTCGCCCGGGCCTATTTCGGGGCTGAGCGCGAGATCCGCCTGCGGCCGTCCTATTTCCCGTTCACCGAGCCGAGCGCCGAAGTGGACGTGACCTGCTTCGTCTGCGGCGGCCGCGGCTGCCGGACCTGCCACCAGCAGGGCTGGATCGAGCTGCTCGGTTGCGGCATGGTCCACCCCAAGGTGCTGCGCGCCGGCGGCTACGACCCCGACAAGGTCTCCGGCTTCGCCGCCGGGACCGGGATGGAGCGGCCCTACATGCTGCGGTCGGGTCTGGAGGACCTGCGGACCCTGACCGACAACGACCTTCGCTGGCTGGCCAGCGTCTGAGAGGAGGGAGGCACCGATGCGGGTCCCGCTTTCCTGGCTGGCCGAGCACGTCGACCTCGGCGGGGTGTCCGCCGCCGTGCTGGCCGACCGGCTCACCTTCGCCGGCATCGAGGTCGAGCGCGTCGACCGGGTGGGGGAGGACATCGCCGGGGTGCTCACCGCCCGGGTGCTGGACGTGCGCGCCCACCCCAACGCCGACAAGCTCGTCCTGGTCACGGTGGAGGCCGGCGGCGAGCCGCGCGAGGTCGTCTGCGGCGCCCACAACTTCGCCCCCGGCGACGTCGTGCCCTGGGCCGCGCCGGGCGCCAAGCTGCCCGGCGGGCTGGAGATCGGCCGCAGGCAGGTGCGCGGGACCACCTCGGACGGCATGCTCGCCTCCGCCCGCGAGCTGGACATCTTCGACGACCATTCGGGGATCCTGGTGCTGCCGCCCGACACCCCGGTCGGCTCCGACCTCGTCGAGGCGCTCGCCCTGCGCGACAGCGTGCTGGACGTCAAGACCGCGCTCAACCGCGGCGACGTGCTGTCCATGCGCGGGATCGCCCGCGAGGCCGCCCTGGTGCTCGGCACCGGGCTGCGGCCGCTGAAGGTGACCGTGCCCGAGGCGGGCCCGCCCGCCGACGGCCTGGCCACCGTCGAGGTCCAGGACCCCGAGGGCTGCCCGCTGTACGTGGCGCGGGTCGTCGAGGGCCTGGACGCCGGCCGCCCGGCGCCGCTGTGGATGGCCAGGCGCCTGTTCCTGTACGGGCAGCGGCCGCTCGGCGCGGTGGTGGACGTCACCAACTACCTGCTGCTGGACCAGGGCCAGCCACTGCACGCCTTCGACCTGGACCTCGTGCCTGGCCGGCGGATCGTCGTCCGCCGCGCGGCCGACGGCGAGCGGCTGCGCACCCTGGACGGCCGCGACCGGGTGATGGACTCGGGCGACACCCTGATCACCGCCGGCGCGGAGCCGCTGGCGATCGCCGGGATCATCGGCGGCGAGACCACCGAGGTCCGCCCGTCGACCCGGCGCGTGCTGATCGAGTCGGCCCACTTCCCGCCGGCCGGCGTCCGCCGCACCATGTACCGCCTCGGCATCTCCACCGAGGGCGGCCAGCGCTGGGCGCGCGGGGTCGACCCCGCCGGTGCGGCGCTGATCTGCGACCAGGCCGCGGCGCTGATGGGCACGCTGGCCGGCGGCACGGTTGCCAGCGGCCGGCTCCAGGCGGGCCCGGGCGTGCCGCGGCGCGAGGCCATCCGGCTCGACTGGCGCCGCTCCGCCCGCCGGCTCGGCGCCCCGCAGGAGGCGTCCTTCGCGGCCGAGAAGCTCGCCAGCGTCGGCTGCACCGTCTCGGTGCCCGATCCCGCCACCGTGGTGGCGGTCCCGCCGACCTGGCGCTTCGACATCGAGGAGTGGGCCGACCTCGAGGAGGAGGTGGCGCGCCGCTGGGGCTACGAGCACATCCCGATGACCCTGCCGGGCGCCACCGGCGGCCAGCTCACCGCCGAGCAGCGCCTGCGCCGCCGCACCCGCGACGTGCTGGCCGGCATGGGCCTGACCGAGGTGCTGACCTACCCGTTCCTGTCCCAGGCTCTCCGAGGAGCGGCCCGAGCTGCGCACCACCCTGGTGCCCGGGCTCGCCGAGGTCGCCGCGCGCAATCTCGCCAGGGGCGTCGCCGGCGTGGCCGCCTACGAGATCGGCGCGGTCTTCCTGCCCCAGGGGGAGGGCCGGCTGCCGGCGGAGCCGCGCATGCTCGGCGTGGTGCTGGCCGGGCGGCGCCAGGCGGGCCGCTTCGACGATCCCTCGGGGCCGGTGGACTTCGCCGACGCCAAGGGGGTCGTCGAGGGGCTGGCCGCCGCCCTTGGCGTGGCGGAGGTCCGCTACGAGCCGGCCGCGGCGATGCCGTACCATCCCGGGCGCTGCGCCGCGGTGCGGCTGGGCGAGCTCGCCATCGGCGTGCTCGGCCAGCTCCATCCACGCGTGGCCGCGGCGCTGGACCTGCCGGCCGCCAGCTTCGCGGTCGAGCTGGAGCTGACCCCGCTGCTGGAGGCGGCGCCGATCACCATCCCGGCGTCGACCCCCTCGCCCTACCCGGAGCTGGCCTTCGACGTCGCCTTCATCGTGCCGCCCGGCGCGACCGCCCAGGCGCTCCAGGACACCCTCGCCGAGGCCGCCGGGGAGCTGCTGGCCCGGCTGAGCCTGTTCGACGCCTACCAGGGGGACCCGCTGCCGCCCGGCGAGCGCAACCTCGCCTACCGGGTGGCCCTCCAGGCGCCCGACCGGACCCTCAGCGACGCCGACGCCGCCGCCGTCCGTGGCCGCATGGAGCGGCTCGCGCGCGAGCGTCTCGGCGCGACATTGCGGACGATCTGACGGTTCCCGGCCGCCCGCGCAGCGTGGCCGTGGCCGGGCCGGCCGGAGCCGTGGTGGTATGGCACCGGCGGTGCGCGATCCGTCGTCCACAAAGCGCCGACAAGGGCTGACCCAGAGCGGCCCGGCGGCATACGCTTGCGGTAGAACGCCGGTCACGTATCCGCGGTGCGCCGTCGCCGCTTCCTGTCACCGCGGGTGACCGGGGCGCGGCACCGATGCATGACCGGCGTTCCAGGGCACCAACGTCGGTCCCGGAGGAGGGGCGGTGGTCGACTACACGGTCGCGGGGGTCGAGGGTGGCGTCTGCGCGCCGCGCGGGTTCCGCGCGGCGGGCGTGAACGCGGGCCTCGCGCCGGGTCCTGGCCCCGACCTGGCGCTGCTGGCCAGCCAGCAGGCCGCCACGGCGGCCGGCCGCTTCACCTCGCACCGCTTCCCGTCCGCGCCGGTGCGCTGGACCAGCGCCCGCATCGCCGCCAGTGGCCAGGCTCGGGCCGTGCTGGCGCACGCCGGCAGCGCCAACGCCGCCACCGGCGCCCAGGGCGACGCCGACGCCGAGGCGCTCGCGCGCCGGTGCGCCGAGGCGATCGGCTGCGGGCCGGACGAGGTCCTGCTGCTGGGCACCGGCCAGATCGGCACCCGCCCGCCGCTCGACCACGCCGCCGAGGGCGCCGAGAAGGTCTCCGCCGCGCTCGGCCGGCGCGGCTCGGGCGACCTGGCGAGGGCGCTGGCCGGCTCCGGCGGGGTGGCGCGCGAGCACGCCGTGGCGGTCGCCTGGGCCGAGGGCGAGGTCCGCATCGGCGGCGTCGCCAAGGCGTCGGCGCCGTTCTCGCCCTCGTTCGCCACCACGCTGGTGCTGCTCACCACCGACGCCACCGTCGAGCCGCCGCTGCTGGACACCCTGCTCGGCCGCGCCGTCGGCCGCTCCTTCGAGCGGGTCCTGGTCGACCAGGGCCCGGGGATGGGCGACGCCGCGATCGTGCTCGCCAACGCCACCGCCGCCGCGCCCGCCCTGGTCGAGGGCTCGGACGGGGCGGCGGCGTTCGAGGCGGCCCTGGCCTACCTGTGCGAGTCCCTGGCCGAGCAGCTCGCCATGCGCGTCCCTGGCGCCCGCAAGCTGGTGGTGGTGACCGTGCACGGTGCCTCCAGCCACTCCGACGCCCTGGCCGCCGCCCGCGCGGTGGCCTCCTCGGTCGCCCTGCGGGCGGCCCTGGCCGCCGGCGAGGCGGCCTGGCCGGCGGTGCTCGACGGCCTGGACCGCGCCGCCGTCGACTTCGACCCGACCAGGGTGGGCGTCCGGTTCGGGCCGGTCACGGTGGTCAGCGGGGGGCAGGCCGCAGCGCACGACGAGGGCGCCGCCGCCGCGGTGGCCGGCAAGGGCCAGGTCGACCTGGCTGTGGACCTGGGCGTCGGCAGCGCCGCCGCCACCGTCACCACCACCGACCTCCCGATCGAGGCACTCGGCCGCCTGCGGTTGTAGCCCGGTGTCGCGGCCGCATGGCAGACTTGAACGCTCCGGCCGCATCCCAGCGCCGCCCGTCGACCACGTGCCACCCCAGTGCAGAAAGGCGATCCGATGGTGCCCAACCGCGTGCTCGTGGTCGAGGACGACGCGGGCGTGCGTGGCCTGCTCCAGACGATCCTGGAGGACGAGGGGTTCGAGATCGTCCTGGCCGCCGATGGCGAGGAGGGACTGCGTCTGGCCAAGGCGGTCGACCCGTCGGTCGTCCTCATCGACGTGATGATGCCAGGTCTGGGCGGTCCCGAGGTGCTCCGCCGACTGCGCCGCTCCGACGGCACGCTGCCGTTCGCCGTGTTGGTCCTGACCGGCGCGGTCGAGAGCGTCGAGCCGCTGCGTTACGAGCTCGGGTCGAACTCCATCCTCGAGAAACCCTTCGACATCACCAAGCTGGCCGACCGCGTCAAGGAGCTGGCCAGCAGCGTTGAGCACGGGAGCTCCCGATGACCAGACGTGACTTCATCACCTCCGACGACGTCTCGACCGACGAGCTGGTGGCGCTGCTGGACGCCGCCGACCGCTACAAGGCCGAGCGCCGCCCGCTGCCGACGCTGGCCGGTCGCACCGTCGCGATGATCTTCGAGAAGCCCTCCACCCGCACGCGCGTGTCGTTCGAGGTGGCCGTCCACGAGCTGGGCGGCTACCCGCTGCCGCTGGCAGGCGCCGACCTGCAGATCGGCAGGGGCGAGACGATCGACGACACCGCCGTCGTCCTCTCCAGGTACGTGCACGCGATCGTGCTGCGCACCTTCGCGCAGGAGAACCTCGAGCGCATGGCCAGGGCCTCGAGCGTCCCGGTCGTCAACGCCCTGTCCGACTATGCCCACCCCTGCCAGGCCCTGGCCGACCTGCAGACCATCCGCGAGCGCCGCAAGCAGCTCGAGGGCCTGCGGCTGGCCTACCTCGGCGACGGCAACAACGTCTGCCACAGCCTGCTGATCGCCGGCACCAAGGTCGGCATGCACCTGGCGGTGGCCACGCCCGCCGGGTACGAGCCCATCCCGCAGGTGGTGCGCCGCGCCGGCGAGATCGCCGCCGAGACCGGCGGCAGCGTCGAGCTGACCCATGACCCCAAGGAGGCCGCCAAGGACGCGGACGTGCTCTACACCGACGTGTGGGCGTCGATGGGCCAGGAGCTGGAGCACGGCGAGCGGGCGCTGATCTTCAAGCCCTACCAGCTCTCGACCGACACCGTGGCGGCGGCCTCCGCCGACGTCGTGGTGCTGCACTGCCTGCCCGCCCATCGCGGAGAGGAGATCACCTCTGACGTGCTCGACGGCCCCAACTCGGCCGTGTTCGACCAGGCCGAGAACCGCCTGCACACCCAGAAAGCCCTGCTCTCGTGGCTGATCACGGGCTCAGCCGACCCCAGCTGAGCGGCCGGTCCAGGTCGGCCAGGCGGGCCTGGACGGTCGCCGCCGGGCTCGGCGCCGCCGCCGCCAGCACGCTCACCACCGCCGGCGCGGCGGCCGCGGCCGGCCGCCAGGCGGACCTGGCGCTGGAGCCGATCGAGCTGGCCCTGCGGGTGGGGCTGCTGCTGGTCGCCCCCTGCGCCGGGGCGCTGCTGGCGGCGATCGCGATCCCGCGCGGCGGCGGCCGGTCGACCCTGGCCGCCATCGGCATCGGCGTGCCGCTCGGCCCGCTCCTGGTATTGCGTCTGGACCGCATGAGCCAGTTCGGCGCCGTTCCGGCGCTGCTCACCGTCGCCGTGCTGGTGCTGTGGGGCATCGCCGGCGCGCAGCTCGCCTCGAGCTGGTGGCGCCGCCCCTCCCGCGCCGTCGAGACCAGCGCCCTCCCGGGTCCCGGTCCGGACCCACCCGGGCGCGTGGGGTCGGGGGGATCGCCGGGGGCCGGGGCCGCGCCGGGGCTGCCGGGGTCCGGAGGGCCGCCCGAGGCGCCCGAGGCGCCCGAACTTCCCGAGGCGCCCGGGCCGCCCCGCGGTCCGGCCGGGTAGGCTTGTCCGTATGGCCTGGGTGAACGAGCAGGTCGCCGGCGCCTTCCGGGAGATCTCCGAGCTGCTGGAGCTGAGCGGCGACCAGAGCTTCCGCGTCCGCGCCTACGACCGGGCGTCCAGAGCGGTGTCCGGCTACGGCGCGGACCTCGCCAACCTCTCGGACAAGGAGCTGGCCGCCATCCCCGGCCTCGGCAAATCGATGGCCGCCAAGGTCCGCGAGTACCTGGAGACCGGCCGCGTCGCCACCCTCGAGAAGCTCCGCGACGAGGTCCCCGAGGGCCTGCGGGTGCTCGTGAAGGTGCCCGGCATCGGGCCCCGCAAGGCGAAGCTCATCAACGAGCGCCTCGGGGTCGCCACGGTCGAGGACCTGGCCACCGCGCTCGGCGCCGGCCGGCTGGCGGGGCTGCCCGGCATGGGCGAGCGCACCGAGGCGAACCTGCGCCGCGCGCTCGCGCGCATGGCCGCCGGAGGCCGCGGCATCGCCCTGGCCTCCGCCCTGCCCGTGGCCGAGTCGCTGCGTGCCCAGCTCGCGCGCGTGCCCGGGGTGCTCCGCGTCGAGCTGGCCGGCTCGCTGCGCCGCATGAAGCCGGTCGTGCACGACATGGACCTGCTGGCCACCGGCCCGGAGCCCGCCGAGATCGCCCGCGCCTTCCCCCAGCTTCCCGACGTCGCCGAGGTGGCCGCCGCCGGCGACACCAAGGTCTCGATCCGCACCCGCGAGGGCTACCAGGTCGACCTGCGGGTGGTGCGGCCCGAGGTCTGGGGCGCCGCGCTTCAGTACTTCACCGGCTCCAAGGAGCACAACGTCAAGATCCGCGAGCTGGCCATCAAGCAGGGCTTCAAGCTCTCCGAGTACGGCCTCCACACGCGCGAGGGCGAGCTGGTGGTCGCCGAGGAGGAGACGGTCGTCTATCAGCGGCTCGGCCTGGAGTGGGTGCCGCCGGTCCTGCGCGAGGACCGCGGCGAGGTCGAGGCCGCCCGCGCCGGCGAGCTGCCCCGCCTGGTCCAGCTCTCCGACGTCGGCGGGGACTTCCACTGCCACACCGACATGTCGCCGGACGGTACCGCGCCGCTGCTCACCATGGTCGAGGCCGCCAGGGCGCGCGGCTACCGCTTCCTGGCGATCACCGACCACGCCGAGCGGCTGTCGTTCTCCGCCGCCACCCGCGAGGACTTCCTGCGCCAGCGCCGGGCCCTCCGCGAGCTGGAGCGCCGGCTCGGCGACATCCGGCTGCTGCACGGCCTCGAGCTGAACATCGGCGCCGATGGCAGCCTCGACTACGACGACGAATTCCTGGACGGCTTCGACGTGCTGGTCGCCAGCGTCCACGACCACTTCGACCTGCCGATCGAGCGGCAGACCGAGCGGCTGGTGCGCGCCTGCGAGCACCCCGCCGTCAACGTCATCGGCCACCCCACCGGCCGGCTGCTCGGCAAGCGCCCCGGCTACGACGTCGACCTGGAGACGTTGTGCGCAGCGGCCGCCCGCGCGGGCACCGCCCTGGAGGTGAACGGCTCCCCCGAACGGCTCGACCTCGGCGACGAGCAGCTCCGCGTCGCCAGCCGCCACGGCGTGCGCCTGGCCTTCGGGTCCGACAGCCACGGCCCCGGCCACCTGGCCAACATGCGCTTCTCGGTGGCCACCGCCGGCCGCGGCTGGATCGGCCCCGAGCAGGTCGTCAACACCCTCCCGGCCGCCGACCTGGGCCACTTCCTCGCCAGAGGCCGCAAGCGCCCATGAGCGTCCCCCGACCGGAGGTCCCCGGGGCTCCGGACCTCCCCGCTGCCGCAGAGACCGGCGCGGCCGGTGCGCCGGCGGCCGACGGCGCTGCGCCGTCGGGCGAGGCCGGGGGCCCGCCGGCCGCGCCCGAGGGCGGGGGCCTGCCGGCGGTGGCGCTGCGGCCGCTGCCCGAGAGCTTCTACCTGCGGCCGGTGCTCGAGGTGGCGCGCGGCCTGCTGGGCCGCCTGCTGGTCCACGACGCGCCGGAGGGCCGGGCGGCCGTGCGCCTGGTGGAGGTGGAGGCCTACGACGGCGCCGGCAAGGACCCGGCCAGCCACGCCTATCGCGGCAGGACGCCCCGCAACGCGGTGATGTTCGGGCCGCCCGGGCACCTCTACGTCTACTTCACCTACGGGATGCACTACTGCGTCAACGTCGTCTGCGCGCCGCCGGGCGTGGCGCAGGCGGTGTTGCTGCGTGCCGGGGAACCGGTCCTCGGGGTCGAGTCGATGGTCGCCCGCCGGCCCGCCAGCCGCCCCCGCGACCTCGCGCGCGGGCCCGCCCGCCTCACCGAGGCACTCGGCCTTGGCGCTTGGGCCAATGGCGCGGACCTGCGCGCCGGTCCCGTATGGCTCACCGAGGGGTGGCCGGTCGGCGACGCCGAGGTCGCCTGGACCGGCAGGGTCGGCGTCACCGGCGCCGCCGACCGGCCCTGGCGC
>WNGA01020758.1_pt1 | contig 15133 bp, 9 predicted proteins | sample 5400061 | NCBI WGS metagenome assembly WNGA01 (sample SAMN13153366, study PRJNA577476) | soil metagenome | isolation source: 100 cm soil or saprolite under grassland replicate 2 | place: USA:California | collected 2016-06-15
CGTTGCCGCTCTCGCTGCCGGCGATGTACGCGGTTCTCATCTGCTTGGGATTCGTCATGGGCATCGCCTCGACCCTGACGCTTTCCGGCGTCATGTATATCGCGCCGCCTGAAGTCTGCGGCACCGCGTTGACGCTGCGAATGACCGGCAACCGCATCGGACAGATCGTGTTTCCCGCGCTTGCCGGCCTGCTCGCCGCCGCCACCGGCGTCGCCGGCATCCTGCTGGCGATCGGTGTCGGCCTGGCCGCATCGGGGATCGCGGTCGCGGCGAGCCAACCGACGTCCTGACACTGGACCCTCCACCGAGACGACGCATGCCCGACCCGATCCACATACGCATGGGCGGTTACGGTCCTCCAACCACCGGCTTCAGCCGCGCGCTCAAGCGCATCGGCGACCGGTTGGCGGCCGAATTCGGCGGCCGCATCGAGGTCAAGTATGTCTGGAACATCATGGACCTCGGCTACCGCGCCGAGGACATTCTCTGGTTGGTCGAGCATGGTCTTCTAACGCTCGGCTACCAATCCTCGAGTTATCTCACCGATCGAGTGCCGGAGCTCGGCATCGTCGATCTGCCGTTCCTGTTTGCCGATACACGGTCCGCGCGTGCGGCGATGGACGGCGCGCTGGGCGACGTTCTCGCCCGCAACATCGAGGAGCGCGTGAACTTCCGTGTTCTCGGCTGGTTCGAGAACGGCTTTCGGCACATCTCGAACCGCATGCGCGAGGTGCGCACGCCCGCGGATCTCGCGGGGATGCGAATCCGCGTCCTGCCGAGCAAGGTGCAGGCACGCACCTTCGAATTGCTGGGTGCGGTGCCCATACCCATGGATCTCACCCAGGCGATCGCGATGATCTCCGCCGGCACCATCGACGCGCAGGAGAACCCGCTGTCCAACACGGTGACCTACGGCGTGCACAAGTTCCACCGCTTCCACACCCTGAGCAACCATTTCTACATCTCGCGGCCGATCTTCCTGCACCGCCCGGCCTTCGACTCCTGGCCCGCTGATGTTCAGCGTGCCATGCGAAATGCCATAACCGACGCAATCGCGTTTCAGCGCGAGCTGCACGTGCAAGAGGAAAAAGAGGCGCGCAAAGCGATCGAGGCGCAGGGCTGCGAGATCGTTGCGCTCACATCCGCCGAGCACGACGCCTTCGCGGCGGCGGTCGAGCCCCTCATCGGCGAGGCGCGCGGGATGTTCGGGGCCGCGCTGTTCGACTTGACAGCCTAAAGCGGGCGGTGCGCACGCGATGAGGCGCCCTAGCTTCGCCGTTCATCCGGCTCCGCCAGGATCAACGCCCAAAACACCTTGTATTTCGATTTTGGCGAATAGGCCGCGGCGATGCCCATGCGCGTCGCGCCCTTGAGCAGCATGTTGTCGCGGTGGGACGGCGAGTCGCGCCACCCGGAGAAGGCCTGTGCGAGCGTGTGGTAGCCGGCGCCGACGTTCTCCGCCGCGGTGCGGGCGCGGTAGCCGCCTCCTTTGAGCCGGTCACGGAAGCTGCGCGCGACGTCGTGGCTGAGCGTGTCGCGGCTCGCCATGGCCTGCGCCTGCGCCTCGGCGAGCTTCATCAGCTCGGGATCGATGGTGACTTGCCAATGCAGCCACAAAGCAGCGCCAGCGCCGCAACTGCGGAAAGGCGCGCGCCAAAGCGCCCGCATGCAGGCCCTAAGCTCATGGTTGATCCCCGTCCCGTCCCGTCCGCAACCGATGCTGCGCCCACAGGATGGCGGAACGATGGAAACGATGTGGCGCCGGTCAATGCCCGCCGCGATAGATCGGCTCGGGCTGCGAGAAGAAGCTTTCCAGGATGTGGTAGCAGATGGCGTAGTTCTTCTGGTGGAAGGAGGCATGCGCGATGCCCGGCATCACCGCGAAGTGCTTGTCGGGATTGGGCAACAATTCGAAGAACTTCAGGAGGTCGGCGAAGCTCGCGATGCCGTCGTATTCGCCGCGCATGATGAGCGTGGGCACCGGGATCTTTGTCGGATCGCAGACCGGCAGGTTGGCGCACATGTCGACATAGGTGCCGGTCGGCACCGAGTCGTCGAGCGCGAGGATGGCATCGGCAGTCCACACCATCGCATCGAGCGCGAGCCGCGCGACCATGTCCGGGTGGCGCTGCGTGAACAAGGCCGCGCGCAAGGCGCCCGACGAAATTCCGTACACGAGCAATGGGCGCTGGCCGCGCAGCTTGTGGATGTAAGTCGCGGCCGCGAAGCAGTCGTCGGCGCCGTAGGCGATCGGCGCGTTATTGTCGCGGGTCTTGGTGGAGCGTCCATAACCCTCCATGTCGACGCACCATGTGTCGTAGCCGCGCGCGGCGAAGAAATCCATTGCCGAGGCATCGGCGCGCCCCGGCACTTGCAGATCGAAGGTCGGCTGCGAAGCCATGGACGAGCCGTGCACGAACAGGATTCTCCCGGAAGGCCCGGAGGGATCGCCACCATGCTTGTTCCACAGAAACAGGCGGACATCGCCGCCTTTATTCGTCCAGTGCTCCTCGCCGCGAGTAACGGTGGCAGGTGAAACGGGTTTGTTCATCGTGGACTCCTCGTCAGGCTCACCGCCGACTTTGCCAATACCGGCGATTCCGCGTGTTTGGGAATCGGCGGACCGCATCGCCCCAAGCCCAAACTGAACCCGCTTCATTCAGGCTTTATGTTGTTGGCTTTGATGACTTTGGCCCACTTGTCGATCTCGGACTGCACGTAAACTCCGAATTCTTCGGGCTTCATGATCATCGGAGCCGCACCCTGCTTCTCCCACGCCTCCTTCACATCGGGGCGCGCGAGGATCTTGTTGATCTCGGTGTTGAGCAAGGTGACGATCGGCTGCGGCGTTCCCGCAGGCACCATGACGCCGATCCAAATCGTCGCCTCGTAACCGGGCACCCCCGCCTCCGACAGCGTCGGCACATCGGGCAGAATGGCCGAGCGCACCTTGCCGGTCGTCCCGAGCGCCTTGACCCGCCCGGCGTGGATCATCGGAGCCATGCTGGGCACCGAGTCGAACATCATCTCGATCTGGCCGCTGATGATGTCGTTGCGCGCGCCGGAGCTGCCCTTGTAGGGCACGTGCAGGATATCGGTGCCGGTCAGGTTCTTAAACAGCTCGCCCGCCATGTGATAGTTCGAGCCGACGCCGGAGGAGGCATAATTGAGCGCGCCGGACTTCGACTTGGCGAGCACGATGAACTCCTTGACCGTGTTCACTGGCACCGAGGGGTGTACGACCATGACCAGTTCGGAATTGAGCAGGGCCGCAACCGGTACGAAATCGCGCAGCAGCTTGAACGGCTTGTTTGGGACGAGCGTTTCGGTCGTCGTCTGCGTCGCGGAGATCATCAACAGCGTGTAGCCGTCCGGCGGAGATTTTGCCGCCGCGTCGGTGCCGATGATGGTTCCGGCGCCCGGCCGGTTCTCCATCACGAACGGCTCCTTGAGCGATTTGCGCAGCTCCTCTGCGAGCAAGCGCGTAAAGATGTCGGTCGGCCCGCCGGCGCCGAACGGCACGATCATCTTGACGGGGCGAGACGGATAATCCTGCGCCATGCACGGTGCCGCAGGGACCAGCCATAACAAGGCAATGAGCGATGCAACGCGATACAATATCGTCATGGGCGGTCGTCACGTCGCGAAATGCGCAAATGCGCGGGCGGGCTGCGACTTTATGCGATCTGCGGAGGAGGGGTCCAGGGCGTGGGGTGGGCAAAATCGTCGCCGTGGTCACAATGCTTGCGCAGGTCGCGCTGACGATTTGCCCACACGGTAAACGTAAGATTGCACGCGTGGGCATTGCGCCCGCAGGGGTCGAGGACCGAGATGTGGGCGCAATGTCCACCCTACGGCTTCGCGTTATGCGTTAGCTTCCCCATGATCTCCGCCAAAGCGCCGGCGAAGGGATGGAAGCTGAAACGGATCACGTGCCGCCCCGGGGGGCAAACCACGGCGCGAAAGATCACATTGGCCTTGAGGATTTCAGCATCGGCTCCATCGACGCTCGCGCGCCACCAAGGCTGCCAGACGTCGTTGAGCAGGACGATGCCGCCGGCCGGTGCCTCGACCGCGACTATCACCTCGCTATTCGCATAGCGCAGCAAGCGCGCGCTGCCACGGGCGGCGGCGGCGGCGCCAAGCGAGAGATCACTCGGCCGCTTCGCAAGCAGCACGGTGCGGCGCGGATCGACCGGAGGCCAACCGCTGCGCAAGAGCTCGTCAAAGTCGGCAAGCCGCCAATCCGTCAAAAGCATTACCCGCGGCAGCGCGCGCGGATTCTCGTACACGTAAGCATCCCTGGTACGTGCGACGAAGTTGAGATCGCCGGGCTTGAGCGAGGAGTCGATCTCTTCCACCGGCACGCCAGTGGCGATGAAGCGGACCCCCAGCAGGTCGGCGAAGGCCGAGCGGTAGGACGGATAAAGCGGCGAAAACACGCGCTGGCTCGGGACCGCCACCGTGTCGCCGACGTGCGTTGCTTCGCGAAACCAATGCAGCCGCAGCGGATTGTGCCCGAACACGTGATCGAAGCCTTGGGCGAGCGAGAGGTTCGGCCAGTGATACGCGATGCCGATGAGCTCCACCCGGTCACGGCGGTCCGGCGCCGCGGCGTCCGCGAGGCGCGCCTTGAGGAGCCGTACCGTCTCGTCGTTGGTGTTCGGGCGCAGCGCCTCGAATCGCTCGGGCGGGAGCGCGGTCGAAACATGTGGCGCGTTGTTCCAGGCCAGGTCGAGCGCCATGAACGCGGCGATGAGAGCCGCGGCAGCAACCGGCCAGCGCGCTTCGATCCCGCGCGCCAGCAGAAGAACTGCAATCGCCGCCGCCGTGAAGACGACCGCGGTTATGACAGGGACGACGGCCGGGCCGATGCCGACCACTGAGCGGGCCAGTGCCAGCGCGCCGACGGTGAGCACGATCGGACAGGCGATCTCGAAGGCGCGCTGCAGGCGCGTTGCCGGCGGTACCGTGCCGATGAGCCAGCGATGGATGAGATAGCCGGCAATCACCGCGACCAGCGCGACCAGCACGAAGGTGGCATCGGCCGGACGGCGGTAGAGCGCCACGGCAGGCAGCAGGTCGTAGATCAGATGGAAGGCTGGCGTATAGGCGCCGAGCGCGTAGAGCAGCACCAGTACTGCGGCAATGGTGAAGAATCGGATCTCGCGCGCCCAAGCGATGCCGCGAATGAGGCCGAACGACCCCACGGCGAGGAAGGTCAGCGCACCGGCGTAAAGGAGGCCCATATTCTGGGAGAGGTAGAGGCCCGGCCATCCCCACGCGGCATCCCAGATCGGGCTTTGCGGCGCCCAATATTCGATGTCCGGGTTCATCGCGCCGAAGAGATCGGCAAAAGCGAATTGCAAGAGATGCACGGGGTGGATCGAGCCGGCGGCGGCCGACGCGAAGCTGATCTCGGGGCGGTTCGAGCGAGCCGCCAGCAGCGTGGTCATCACGATCGGCACGGCGGCGATGATCGAGGCGCTCACCGCGACCGCGAAGACCGGCTTGATGCTCGCACGCACGCGGGCGAGTGGCCGTTCGCCCGCGAGCCAATGCGCCAGCACGAACCCCGCGAGCACATAGAGCGACACCAGCGCGACCTGATCGCGTCCGATCGCCATCAGTCCGCCAACCGCGCCCGCGGCCAGACCCGCCCGCCACGACGAGCGCTCGAGCGCGCGAGAGAGAAGCCAGAGGGCAAGCGGTAGATATGCGAGGCTGATGATTTGGCCGGTATGCTGAATACGCGCACTGGCAGAGCCGCCGAGCGCAAAGGCCATGGCGGCGACGAGTGCCCCGCCCGCGTGCCAGCCTCGGTCGTGGAAGAACAGAATGATTCCGACGGCACCGAGGAACAAATACGCGAAGGTCACGGCATCGAAGGCGTGCAGACTGATCGCGGCATTGGAGGCGGCCAGCAGCACGTGCAGCGGTGAGAACAAGAGCGACTGCGGATCGGAAATCTCCGACCAGCCGGCGAAGACGTTCGGCGACCACCACGGCCATTCACCGCGCGCAAGCGAGCTCGCTAGAAATTGCACCTGCGGAAAAAACTGCGATTTCGCGTCCCACGGGATCGTCACCTTGCCGGAAAGCCAAGGCCAGGCCGGCAGCAGGAAGGCGAGCACGAAGATCGCAATCGTGAGCACGAGCGGAACGGCCTCCGAGCGGCCGACGCCGGCAAGCCAGGAGGTCGCCCGAGCCGACATCTGCGCGCATGCGTCAGGCCAGCGCGATGTATGATCCGCCGAAGCGGCCGGCACCTTGCTCAGGTTCATTCGCTCTTCCAATCTACGCTCTGCAGCATACCTTGTTGCCCGCGCGGCGGCGGGCCGCGACGATGTCGCACCGCAAAGCAAGCCGGTGCGTGGTGGATCGTGGCGGCGCCGCGCCCTATCATGGTCCGAGAATACAAAGGAGCGTCCACCCCGATGACGACCACCCCCATGCTGCCCCGGGAGCGTTGCGATTTCTCGGCGATCGTCGACCGGCCGCCGCTCAAACTCCCCGGCGATGCGCAGCTCGTGTTCTGGACCATCGTCAACTATGAAGTGTGGGACATCGGGCGGCCGATGCCGCGTCAGGTCCTTCCTGCGCCGACCGGCGCGCCGCTCCTGCCCGACGTGCCGCACTGGAGCTGGCATGAATACGGCATGCGGGTCGGCGCCTGGCGCTTCTTCGAGCTTTACGAGCGGCTCGGCGTGAGGCCGACCCTCGCCATCAACGCGCGTACCTGCGAGGACTACGCTCGCGTTGCCGAGGAAGCCAAGCGCCTGCGTTGGGAATTCATGGGCCACGCCTACGACCAAATGCCCATCCACAAGGTGGAGGACCAGGCGGCGATGATCAATCGCTCCATGGACATCCTCGAACGCTTTACCGGCAAGCGCCCGCTCGGGTGGCTCGGACCGGGCCTGACGCAGACGCTGGAAACACCGGAGCTTCTGGTCAGCGCCGGCGTGAAATACATCGGGGATTGGGTCTACGATGATGAGCCGACGATCATCCGTACCGCCAACGGTCCGCTCGTCACGCTGCCCTACACGGTCGAGATCAACGACATCGGCATGATGATCGTGCAACACCACGAAAGCGAATATCTCGCCCGGCGCGCGATCGATCAGTTCGACCGCCTCTACGCCGAGGGAAAGAGTCGCGCCAAGATCATGGCGCTGGCGATCCACCCGTATATCAGCGGCCAACCGCACCGCATCAAATACCTGGAAGCAATCTACGATCACGCGCGGCGCTTCCCGGGCGTGCTGCACTGGAACGGCGCGGAGATTCTCGACTGGTATCTCGCCGCCACCAACGGAGCGAAGACCCACGTCGCGGCTTAGCCTCCATTTGGCCCAAAACCGAGTGGCAACGAACCGACCGCATTGTAAATACCTGTTTCAAATCAGCCGGTTGAAAGCCCAAACCGCGCGCTAGGGGAGCTTTTCAGTGCTGCCCCAAGCCGAACATGTCTTTTTATTAAGTGGTCGACCCGGGAGGGGCTGATAGTATGGTCCGTTGGCTAGCAGGCGGTTGGGGAAGGCGTGCGTTGCGTTAACGCTAATGCCCCGTTTTCACGGGTGGCCGTAGCGTTGAAAGTCGGTCCCATGTTCGACGGGTGGCGCACGCGAATATGGCGCGGGGCAAGGCGAATCCGCGCCGCCAGCACTGGATTGGTGGCGGGGATTTCGTTCGCGCGAGCTCACCAACCTGATCGAGGAAGCACAGATCGCCAATTTTGATATCGGCGCAGCCATCGGCCGCATCCTGCAGGCCGACGCGCAGGCCAAAATCATCGGCGCGCCGCTATTGCCAGTGGTCGACTTCGTTGGCTTTGCAGAGCGTTTCAAGAACCCCGGCGGGCCCGAGCGCAACCTTTTCCATGCCGCGCTGAACGCCAGCTATGAAATCGATTTCTGGGGCAAGAACCGCGCTGCTTCGCGCGCCGCGCAGGAAACGGCCGTCGCCAGCCGGTTCAACAAGGAGGTCGTTGTTCTCTCCACCATCGCGGCGGTCGGCAACACGTATTTCCAGGTGCTCTCGGCACAGGATCGGCTGCGGATCGCGCAGGGGAATTTCAACGCGGCCAACCGAATCCTCAATTTGATCAAGCAGCGGTTCGAGGCCGGTACCGCGTCACAGCTCGATGTCGCACAGCAAGAAAGCCTGGTCTTCCAGGTGCGCGCCAACATCCCGCTTTTCGACCAGGCGGTGCGCCAGAACATTGCCGTTCTTGCCGTGCTGATCGGCAAGCCGCCGGTCGAAGTCGTCATCAAAGGCGGCAACATCTATCAGCTGACGATCCCGCGCGTGACCCCGGGCCTGCCCTCGGAACTCTTGTTCCAGCGTCCCGACATTCGCGCCGCCGAGGCCAACCTCGCGTCGGCCGACGCCAGCGTGGAGCAGGCGCGGGCCGCGTTCTTCCCGAGCATTTCGCTGACCGGCCAAGGCGGTTACGAAAGCAACGTGCTCAAGCTGTTGTTCACCCCGCAAAGTGCTTTCTACAACATCGCCCTCAACGTCACGCAGCCGCTGCTCGACGGTTTCCGGTTGGAGGGACAGCTGGAATTGGCGCAAGGCAGGCAATTCGAGTTGGTCAAGGTGTATTGCCAGACCATCCTCTCCGGCTTCGGCGACGTGGAGATTGCGCTCATCGCCGTCGCTGACTCACTCGAACGCGAGCGTCTGCAGCTGCTCGTCCTCAACAGTTCGCGCGAAGCGTTCCAGCTCGCGGAGGCGAGACTACGGGAAGGCACGGTCGATCTCGTCACCGTGCTGCAGACGCAGCAGACTCTGTTCACTGCAGAAGACAATTACTCGCTTGCGCGTCTTGCGCGTTTGCAGGCGGTGTTGGGTCTTTTCCAGGCGCTCGGCGGCGGTTGGATGCCGCCGGGGGTCGCAGCTGGTAACGTGATGCAATGACGCTCAAACGGCGCATCACCGTCCTCATGATCGCTGCCGTAGTCATCGCGGCGGTCGTCGGTGTCTATTACATGCCGCACTGGCAGCAGACGCTGGCGGCGGTATCGAAGGGCGGTCGCCGAGGCGGGCCGGCCGCGAGCGATCCCATTCCCGTTCTCGTCGCTGCCGCGCGCGTGGCCGATGTGCCGGTCTATCTCGACGGGGTGGGCACCGCCAAAGCGCTCAACACCGTGACGGTTCGCTCCCAGGTCGACGGCAAAATCGTCGACATATATTTCACGGAAGGGCAGGAAGTTCCGAAGGGATACGTCGTCGCCAAGATCGATCCCACCACTTACCAGGCCGCCTACGACCAGACCGTCGCCAAGAAAGCACAGGACGAAGCGCAGCTCGCTAACGCGAGGCTCGACCTGGACCGCTACACGCGTCTTGCGGCGACCAACGCAGTCAACAAGCAGCAACTCGATACCCAGAGGGCGCTGGTCGCCCAACTCGAGGCGCAGATCAAACTCGACCAAGCCGCGATCGACAACGCGCGCGCCATCCTGTCCTATACCGACATCGTCGCGCCGATCGCCGGCCGCACCGGCATTCGTCTCGTCGATGTGGGCAATCTCGTGCGCGGGGCGGAAGCGAACGGCATCGTCATCCTCACGCAGCTGCGGCCAATCTCGGTCTTCTTCAGCCTGGCGCAGCAGAACCTCCCGGATCTCACCAGAGGCATGGCCGACGGCAAGCTTCCCGTCGACGCCTTGACCGCCGATGGCAAGAGCGCGCTCGACAAGGGCAAGGTGATGGTGATCGATAACCAAGTCGACCAAACCACCGGGACCGTGAAGCTAAAGGCGGAATTTCCCAACGATAACCTTCAGCTCTGGCCGGGCCAGTTCGTCAACGTTCAGGTGCTGATCGATACATTGCGGCAGGTCGTGGTGGTACCGACCGCCGCCATCCAACGCGGCCCCAACGGGCCGTTCGTCTACGTGCTCAAGGAGGGAAATACCGTCACGGTGCGGCGTGTGACGCTGACGCAGCAGGACGACGTGCGCGCGGTGGTCGCCACCGGCTTGCAGGCGGGCGAGCGCGTCGTCACGACCGGCTTTGCCCGTCTCACCGAGGGCACGCAGGTAGCAGTATCGGACGCGGGAGATGCGGGCCCGCTTGCGCCCGAGGCGCGGCCACGCCCGGACGGAACGCGCGGCACGCGCGGAGGCGAGAAAGGAAGGCGTAGCTCGAGCGCGGATCTGCCGCGCACAGCCAACCCATGAGCGTATCGTCGCCGTTCATCCACCGCCCGATCGCAACCTCGCTGCTCGGCGTCGCGGTCATGCTCGGCGGCTTGCTCGGCTATCTCTGGCTACCGGTCTCGTCGCTGCCGCAGGTCGATTTTCCCACCATCCAGGTGACGACGCAGCTTCCCGGCGCAAGCCCCGATGTGATGGCATCGCTGGTGACGGCACCGCTCGAGCGAAATTTCGGGCAGATTCCCGCGCTCCAGCTCATGACGTCGTCCAGCTCGTTCGGGGTGAGCCAGATCACGTTGCAGTTCGACCTCAACCGCGACATCGACGCCGCCGCGCAGGACGTGCAGGCTGCGATCAATGCGTCCGGGTCGACGCTGCCGAGAAATCTTCCGTACCCGCCGGTTTATTCCAAGGTCAATCCCGCCGATGCGCCGATGGTGACGCTGGCGATTACCTCGGACACGATCTCGCTGCGCGCGCTCAGCGACATCGCCGATACCCTGCTCGCGCAGCGGCTGAGCGAGCTGACCGGCGTGGGCCGCGTGACGGTGCAGGGCAACATCCGGCCGGCGATCCGCGTTCAGGCGGACCTCTCGCGTCTTGCCAATTACGGCATCGCGCTCGAGGACCTGCGCAACGTGATTCTCGCGGCCAACGTCGCCGGTCCGAAAGGCTCGCTCGACGGCGCGCATCAGTCCTACACCATCGCCGCCAACGACCAGATCACCGTGGCTGCGGCCTATCGCGACATCATCGTCACGTACCGCAACGGCGCGCCGGTCCGGCTCAGGGATGTCGCCGACGTCGTCGACGGCCTCGAGAACACCAAGGTCGCCGGCTTCCACCAGGGCATGCCGGCTATCGTTGTCGATATCCAGCGCCAGCCCGGCGCCAACGTGATCGAGACGGTGCAGCGCATCAAGAACGAGCTGCCGAAGCTGCAGCGCGCGATGCCGGTCGGCGCGACGCTCACGATCGTGCACGACGCCACCGCCAGCATCCGCGCATCGGTGCGCGACGTGCAATTCACGCTGATCCTGAGCGTGGCGCTGGTGATCACCGTCGTGCTCGTTTTCCTGCGCACCATCCGCGCCACCATCATCGCCGGCGTCGCGCTGCCGCTGTCGATCATCGCCACCTTCGGCGTCATGTGGTTCTGCGGATTTTCGCTCGACAATCTGTCGCTGATGGCGCTGACCATCGGCACCGGCTTCGTCGTCGACGATGCCATCGTCATGATCGAGAACATCGTGCGCCACATGGAGAACGGCGAGGGCCCGTTCCAGGCCGCGCTGCGCGGCGCGAGCGAGATCGGCTTCACGATCATTTCGCTCACGTTCTCGCTGATCGCGGTGTTCATCCCCCTGCTGTTCATGACCGGTCTGGTCGGCCGCATGTTCCGCGAATTCGCGCTGACGCTGACCATCGCGGTGGTGACCTCGGCGGTGGTTTCGCTGACGTTGACGCCGATGATGTGCAGCCGGCTACTGCGGCATAAGGCGGCGGACTCCCCGAGCGCCGGCATCACGCGGATATTTCACCGCGCGGTCGATGGCTCGGTCGAGCTCTACCGGCGCAGCCTGGACTGGGTGCTGCGCCACGAGACGCTGACGCTCATCGTGACCGGCGCCACGCTCATTGCGACGATCTGGCTCTACATCATCATTCCCAAGGGGTTCCTGCCGCTGCAGGACACTGGCCTCATCTTCGCGGTCATGGAAGGCGGGCAGGAGATCTCGTTCACCGAGATGAAGCGGCTGCAGGCAACCGTCGAGGGCGCGATCCGCAAGGATCCCGACGTGAGCGGCGTCGTGTCCGTCATCGGGGTGACGCCGATCAACGCCACGCCGAATGCCGGGCGGCTCGCCATCACGCTGCGCTCGCGCGAGGAGCGCGAAACGCCGGTGACCACGGTCATCGAACGGCTGCAGCGGGCGGTCGCCGCGGTTCCCGGCGTCGTGGTCTATTTTCGGCCGGTGCAGGACATCCAGATTTCGACGCGGCTGAGCCGCGCGCAATATCAATACACGCTCACCGGCACCGACGCGAAAGAGGTCGACGAGTGGGTGGCGCGGCTTGCGCAAAAGCTGCGATCGTCGCCGGTGCTCCAAGACGTCGCCTCGGAGGCGCAGAATGACGGCTTCCGATTGCAGGTCGACGTGGATCGCGAGACCGCGGGGCGCCTCGGCGTCTCCATGCAGACCATTATCGACACGTTGAGCGACGCGTTCGGGCAGCGCCAGATCTCGACCATCTACGGGCAGGCCAACCAGTACCGCGTGATCCTCGAAGCAAAGCCCGAGTACCAGAACGATCCCACGTCCTTGTCCAAGCTCTATGTTCCCGCTTCGGGCGTCCAGGCGGTGGCCCAATCCACGTCATTGACCTCGACGTCGCCCACCGTCATTCCGACGGTCTCGGGCAGCCCTATGGTGCCGCTGAGCGCGGTGGCGCGCTTCGAGCACACGACCGCGCCGCTGGTGATTGCCCATCAGGAGCAGTTTCCGGCAACGACGATCAGCTTCAATCTCGCTCCCGAGGCCGCGCTCAGCGACGCGGTGGAGGCGATTTCGCACGCCGAGCGCGAGATCGGGATGCCGACCTCCGTGATCGGCAGCTATTCCGGCGATGCCGCTGAATTCGCGAAATCGCTTGCCGGCGAGCCCTGGCTGATCCTTGCGGCCGCGGTGACGATCTACATCGTGCTCGGGGTGCTCTACGAAAGCTTCATCCACCCGCTCACCATCCTTTCGACGCTGCCGTCGGCCGGCGTCGGCGCCTTGCTCGCGCTGATGCTCTACAAGCAGGACCTCTCGGTGGTGGCGCTGATCGGCATCGTGCTGCTGATGGGCATCGTGAAGAAGAACGCGATCATGATGATCGACTTCGCGCTCGAAGCCGAGCGCAAGCAGGGGCTCTCGCCGCGGGAGTCGATCGTCCAGGCTTCGCTGTTGCGGTTCCGTCCGATCATGATGACCACCTTGGCGGCCTTGTTTGGCGCCATTCCGCTCGCATTCGAGTCGGGCACCGGCTCGGAGCTGCGCAACCCGCTCGGCATCACCATTATCGGCGGGCTGCTGCTGAGCCAATTGCTCACGCTCTACACCACGCCGGTCGTCTATCTCGCGATGGAGCGCGTGAAGACGCGGCTGAGCCGGCCGGCGCCGCTGCAGCCGGAGCTCGACTTGCCGGATCAGCCCGAGCCGTCACAGCACCCGGCGGAGTGAGGCGATGAGCGGCACGAGCTTTTCCGAAGCGTTCATCCGGCGGCCGGTCGGCACCACGCTGCTCGCGATCGGTCTGTTTCTGGTAGGGGCGGTGGCCTACCGCTTCCTGCCCGTCGCCAGCATGCCGACAGTCGACTTTCCGACCATCGCCATCACGGCCAGTCGGCCGGGCGCCGATCCCGAAACCATGGCGGCGACCGTGGCGGCGCCGCTCGAGCGCCGACTCGCGGAAATCGCGGGCGTGACCGAGCTCACCTCCCGCAACTCCATGGGCGCGACGCGGATCACGGTCCAGTTCGATCTCGCCCGCAACATCGACGGCGCCGCGCGCGACGTGCAGGCGGCGATCAACGCCGCGCTTACCGATCTGCCCGGCGACCTGCCGTCGCGGCCGACATTCCGGAAGGTCAATCCGGCGGCGACGCCGATCATGATCCTGGCGCTCACCTCGAACACCGCTCCGCCGAGCGCACTCTACGACGCCGCCGATACCGTGATCGCCCAGCGCCTCTCGCAGATCGACGGCGTCGCCGAGGTCAGCGTCAACGGCGCCGAGCAACCCGCGATCCGCGTGCGCGTCGACCCGATCGCGCTCGCCTCGATGGGATTGAACATGGAGGACGTGCGCACGGCGATCGCCAACAGCAACGGGATCGGCCCGGTCGGGATGTTCGACGGCGGCGAACGAGCGATCAGCATCGCCACCAATGATCAGCTGCGCGCCGCGCCCGACTACGATCCTATCGTCGTGCGCAATGCCAATGGAACGGTGGTGCGGCTTTCGGCGGTCGCCTCGATCGAGTCCGGCGTGCGCAACAGCCGCACCGCGGCCTGGTTCAACGGTCAGCCTTCGGTGCTCTTGGTCATCAACAAGCAGTCGACCGCCAATGTGATCGAGACCGTCGACCGCATCTACCAGCTCTTGCCCGAGATCAAGCGTTGGATCTCGCCGGGCATCGACATCACGGTGATGTCCGACCGCACCAGCACCATTCGCGCGAGTGTGTTCGACATGCAGCTCACGCTGATCGCCACCGTCATTCTGGTCATGCTGGTGGTGTTCGTCTTCCTGCGGCGCGCCGCGACCACGGTCGCCGCCGGCGTCACCGTCCCGCTGTCGCTCGCCGGCACCTGCGCGATGATGTGGCTCGCCGGCTTTTCCATCGACAATTTGTCGCTGATGGCGCTCGCGGTGTCGGTCGGTTTCGTGGTCGATGACGCCATCGTCATGATCGAGAACTGCTTCCGCAATCTGGAAAAGGGCATGTCCCCGTTCCGCGCCGCCATCGAAGGCGCGCGGCAGATCGGATTCACCGTGCTCTCCATCAGCATCTCGCTGGTCGCCGCCTTCATCCCGCTGCTGTTCATGACCGGGCTGGTCGGCCGCATCTTCCGGGAATTTTCGGTGACGCTCGCCTTCGCGATCGCGGTTTCGACCGCGGTGTCGCTCACGCTGACGCCGATGATCTGCGCGCACTTCGTGCGCAAGCCGCCGAGCCCCGATGCGACGTGGCTCGATCGCGCGGTCGAGCGAGTCATGAGCTTGATGGTGCGCGGCTACGCGAAAAGCCTCGCTGCCGTGCTGCATCACCAGGGGCTCATGCTGCTGATCGTGACCGCGACACTGGCGATCACGATCATGCTCTATGTCAGGACGCCCAAAGGCTATTTCCCGCAGGACGATACCGGCCTGATCTGGTGCAGCACCCAGGCCTCGACCGAGATTTCGTTCCAGGC
>WNGA01007531.1_pt1 | contig 15132 bp, 11 predicted proteins | sample 5400061 | NCBI WGS metagenome assembly WNGA01 (sample SAMN13153366, study PRJNA577476) | soil metagenome | isolation source: 100 cm soil or saprolite under grassland replicate 2 | place: USA:California | collected 2016-06-15
CGTTGTGGCGGATCTGGATGAAGCCCTCCTCGATGTCGATGTTCGGTGTTCCGTACTCGCCCATCGTGCCGAGCTTCACCATGTGGGCATCGGGCATGTAGTCGCGCATCGCCCACAGGACATTGAGCGTGCCGATCACATTGTTGTACTGCGTGTACACCGCGTGCTCGCGAGAGATGAACGAATAGGGGGCCGACGGCATCTCGCCGTAGTGGATGATGGCCTCGGGTGCGAAGTCCACGATCAGCTTCTCCAGGACCGGCCAGTCCGTGAGGTCCCCCTCGGTGACCCCGATCCGGTAGCCGGTGACCTGTCGCCAGGCCTCGGCCCGGGCTGGGAGGTTCTCGCCGATGGGCGTGAGCGAATCCGTGCCGGCCTCCTGATGGGCCCGGCGGCGCAGGTAGTTGTCCATCGTATGGACGTCATGGCCCCGGGCCGAGAAGTACATGGCGGTGGCCCACCCGAGGTAGCCGTCGCCACCGAGGATCAGGATCCGCATCTATGACTCCTTCGGGATCGCGTTCGATGCCTTTCGAGACTGCAAGGGGGTCTATTGTACGGACCCATCAGGTTCCGCAGTGTCAACAGCGAGTACTGTTTGTTGGTTCCGGAACCGTGTTCGAACCATACAGCTCCAGAGCGATGGAGAGGGGACTCGGCCGGCCGTGACTCAAGGCGGCGCGACGGGCAACGAGCGCTTCGACCTAGAGCTGTTGCGGGCGGCCACCCGATACCAACAGTGGGTGCTTTCCGCACTCCAGCCGCACGTCACGGGCACGGTACTCGAGGTCGGCGCCGGCATCGGCAACTTCACTCGGTGGATAGCTCGGTCCGCGAGTCGACTCGTTGCGCTGGAGCCCGAAGCCGACATGGCCAGGGAGATCGAGGGACTCGGTCTCCGAAACGTTCAGGTGTTGACGACACCTCTCGAAGAACTGGTGGACAGCGAATGGCGGTTTGATTCGGTCGTGCTCATAAACGTGCTGGAACACCTGCGGGACGATCAGCAAGCATTGCTCATAGCTCACCGGCTGCTTCGGCCGGGTGGATGTGCCGGTATCCTGGTGCCCGCGCATCCGAGGCTGTATGGATCACTCGACAGAACGTATGGACACTTGCGTCGCTATACCCGAGCGGGCGTAGAGAGGAAACTCAAGCTCGCACGTTTCCAGACAAGGTTTGTCAGGTACTTCAATCCGGTGGGGGCTGTCGGATGGCTCTTGGTCGGTCGTGTCGCGCATCGGACGCATCTGAACAGGGGTTCCATCGACCTGGCCGAGCGAATCGCCGTGCCCCTCGGCCGGGTGATGGAGCGATTCGGGGCACCGCCATTCGGGCAGAGTGTCATCGCGGCTGCAGCCAGGCCAGATGTGTGGGGGGCCAACCGACTGGAGCATCTTTCTTGAAGGAAGAGACAGAATCCAGAACACGTCAATCGGGAAATCCTCTCCGAGACAGGTGTCCAGCGTGACCCAGATCGAAGTCCTAACCGTCATCATGCCCGTCTACAATGAGCGTGCCACCCTTAGGTCCTCCGTCGAACGGCTACTCAAGACAGCTCTGCCCCTGGCCCTGGAAGTCCTGGTGGTAGACGACGGTTCGACGGATGGCAGCGCCGAGACGATCGCCGATCTGGCCGAGGCAGGCGTCCTTCGCTTGATTCGGCACCCTCGAAACCGGGGCAAGGGCGCTGCCCTCCACTCGGGGCTGGAGCAGGCGACCGGAGATGTCTTAACCGTTCTTGACGCAGACCTCGAGTACGACCCCGGTGACTACCAAAGACTCTTGCAGCCGATTCTGTCAGGGGAGGCGCGAGTAGTGTTCGGCACGAGGGAATTCGGGGCCCACACTGCCTACTCCTTTTGGTATGTGATCGGAAACAAGGTTCTCGCCCTGTGGGCAAGCTTTCTGTTCAATACTTGGCTTTCCGACGTGGAAACGTGCTTCAAGATGGCCAAGACCTCCTTGTGGAGGTCCCTCCCCCTCCGATCTGAAGGATTCGGCGTCGAGGCTGACGTGACAGCCAAGCTGCTCAAGTCCGGGGAGCGAATCTATGAACTGCCCATCAGCTATCGGGCCCGGACGCGGGCAGAGGGAAAGAAGCTGCACTGGTCCGATGGAGTCGAGGCGATGTGGATCATGCTACGCGTCCGGGTCTTCGGTGGGTGAAGGGACCGGGCGCTGGTGTCCCCATAAGCGACGGTGGCATGAAGAAACTCGGACTGCGACTCGAAGAGTCGACAGCTCCGTCCTACTGTGCACGACGTCCGTTGTTACAGTTCGATTTCCCTCGAGCGTTTTTCATCAGGGACCCACGTTTAGCTCCGCCGGGCTTTGTTGGTCCGGCTTCTAGAGAGAATCGGACCGCTGACCGCCGATATGACTGCTCGAACCTCAGGGGCATGTTCCGGCGGTGAGACGATAGACGATGATCTCCGGGCCTGGTCGCGCATATGCGAACGGGTAGTAATCCGATGACCAGTCGAAATTGAAGGGGACCGGCCCATCGGCCGCTCTATACGGGGTGATCTGGTAGGCGACTCGGGATCGCCGCCGCAGTTCCCGATAGTACGCGATGGCCCTTGGCACCAGCTCTGGAACGGCGAACGCCCGACCCCACGCGTAGCTACCAGTGACCACCCAGCATGCTCCCTCGCGCGCGTATATGTCGATCAGCTCGGGCCGGATCACCCGCTGGAACTCAGGAGCGCCCTTCTTCGCCAAGATTGATTGGCTCGCGAGCCCGGCTCGAACGAGCGCCCGCCTGACGCCAAAGAATTTCCAGCGACGGTGCGTGTTTCTTCCCCCCGGGCCCCTGGGATCTCCTCCCAATGGCTGCAGCTTGAGGTAGATAGGTTCTACGACCATGATGCTCCCGGCAGGGATGTGCGAGAGGATCCACTGTCTGGCCAGGGCTTGAGTGTCCGTCCTCGAAAGGACCATGTCTGTGTGGATGCTCGTCACCAATCCCTGGCCGATCAGCGCGCCTACGACCACGGCCACGACGATGGGCGCGAACTGCCGCACGCTCGGTACCACCACGGACAACAGCCGCGAGGTCGAGTAGGCAGCGAGGAGGATCAGGATAGGAAAGACTGGCATGATCCATCGGCCGAAGTAGCGAGACTGAAGGCCCATATAGAACAGAAAGAGCACGGGAGCGGGAAGGAGTACGGCCGCCCTGCCGCGGTCCTCTTTGAGGAGCGACACAGAGCCACCCAGGGCAGCCACGGCTGGCACCCAGCCCAACCCCCATGTCAGTGTCCACAGGTAGTAGAGGACACCGTTCTGTTGAGCCTGTCCTAACTTACCGGACGCCGTCACAGTGTGTCCCGGGGAGACCAGTTGGAGTTCGCTCAGGAAGGTGTGGTGGTCCAGGATCGAGTAAGGATTCGCGGCCACGAATGAGGCGATTGCCACCACCGCAGCCAAGGCCATGCCCGCAAGGGGGCCCTGCCATCGGTGCTTGGACCTTATGTCCAGGGCTGTGGCTGCGAGTAGGGGCAGCACGACCACACCCGCCGTGTATTTCGTCGCAGCACCCAGCCCCAATCCGATCCCGGCTATCAGATAGTCGCGTTTCCGACCATGCCGCAGCACTCCTGCGGTCCCGAGTAGCGCGAGAGAGACGGGAACGATCGTCGGCGTGTCATTGAGCGCTTGATGGGAGTAGAAGACGGGCAAGAAGGCAACAGCCATCAACCCGCCTGCAACGAGCCCGACCCGCCGATCGAACAAACGCCAACCGGTGAGATAGAGGAGCCAGACGCCAAGAACACCGAGTGCAGCTGCCGAGACTCGGGCGATGAGGAAAACCTCCGTCGGGTTCGACAGATACGCTTGCATGACTTTGGCCCCGCTCCGGTACCACCCGGCCAAGACGAGGTAGACGAAGTAACTGAATGCTGGCGGGTTCACGAAATAGTGCGGATTGAAACCATGGCTGAAGAAGTTCACCGCTCGGGGCACGAAGTGGCCCCCTTCATCCGGGTTGTAGACGAAGGGCAAACCGTGCTTGATGCCCCAGGCGCGCAGCACGATGGCCAGCAAAAGCACCAGAAAGATTCCGACGTACCAGGGGTCGAGCAGGATGCTCCACACAGCCCCACGCCGCGCTTCATCGCGAGGGGGGACGTATTCGCGCCTGGCCTTCGTCTCTGTACCCCTCAAGATCGTCTATACGTATCAGGCGAGCGAGTGTTGCCGGCAAGGAACTACGGCGCAGAAGACCGACGGGCGGCGGCAGTCTCCCATCCCACGTTTCTGGCCCACGCGATTGTCTTCGCTAGCCCCTCTTCCAACGGTGTGCTCGGGTCCCAGCCAAGCGCTCGGCGCGCGATTGAGATGTCCGGGCAGCGGACCGAGGGATCGTCGACGGGTCGCTCGACGTGCACGATCTCCGACGTGCTCCCCGACAGCTTGCGGATGAGCTCGGCGAGCTGATCGATCGTGACCTCCTCGGGATTCCCCAGGTTGACGGGCCGCCCGACCAGATCGGATGAGAGCAGCCGCCACAACCCCTCGATCAGGTCCTCGACATAGCACAGAGACCGAGTCTGGGAACCGTCACCGTGGACCGTCAGAGGCCTCCCATTCAGCGCCTGAGAAATGAATGTCGGGACGGCGCGTCCGTCGTCCTCCCTGAGCCGGGGCCCGTAGGTGTTGAAGATCCGGGCGATCTTTGCTGGAACTCCGTGGACGCGATGATACGCCATGGCCATAGCCTCGGCGTATCGTTTGGCTTCGTCGTACACACCCCGCGGCCCCACCGGATTCACGTTTCCCCAATAGCTCTCGGGCTGGGGACTGACACGGGGATCTCCATAGACCTCCGATGTCGAAGCCAGGAGGAATCCCGCGCCTTTGGATTTGGCCAGGCCGAGGGCGCGAAGGGTCCCCAGAGCTCCCACCTTGAGAGTATGGATTGGGTGTCGAAGGTAGTCCTTGGGAGAAGCCGGCGAGGCGAAGTGAAGGACGAAATCGACGACGCCGTCCACTTCCAGGTAATTGGTGACGTCGAAGTCCTCGAACCTGAACCGCTTGTCTTGCAGGGCCGCCGCCAGGTTTTCTATCCTCCCCGTCAACAGCGAGTCGAGACATGCCACTTCCCAGCCTTCCGCCAGCAAGCGATCGCAGAGATGCGACCCGAGAAGCCCTGCCCCTCCGGTGACGACCGCGCGCGACACCTACGTGGCAGCCCGGTGAGGAACGACGGGGGGACGCCCGGTCGGGTAGTACGTGAATCCGAGCTTCCTCATGATCTGGGGATCGAAGAAGTTCCTGCCATCGATCACGAGTGGGTAGGCCATGATGTTCTTCAGCCGTTCCAGATCGAGGGCGCGGAACTCCTGCCATTCCGTGCACAGCACAACGCAATTGGCGCCTGCTGCAGCGTCGTACGGGTCGACGCTGACTTCTAATTCTGGCAGTTCTGCCTTGGCGTTGGCCGCAGCCTTCGGATCGTAGCCTAAGACATGAGCCCCTTGAGCCACGAGGAGCCGCGCAAGTGCCAGCGCCGGGGCGAAGCGCACGTCGTCGGTGTCCGGCTTGAAGGCAAGTCCCAGGAGAGCAATCCGCTTATCCTCAAGGTTCCAGAGTGCCTCCTTCACGTTCTGGGCCGCTGACTGGACGGCCTCCTCGTTGATCCGGGCGATCTCCCTGAGCAGGGGAAGCTCCGCCCCAAGCCTCTCGACCAATCGCTCGAAGGCCGCCAGGTCCTTGGGGAAGCAGAAACCTCCGTAGCCGAGCCCGGCATCGAGGAAGGCTCTCCCGATCCTGGGATCCGCGCCCATAATGTCCGCAACGCGGACGACATCGGCTCCCGCGCGGTCGCAGATGCGGGCCATGGCGTTGGCGAAGGAAATCTTCAGGGCCAGGAACGCGTTGCAGGCGTGCTTCGCGAGCTCGGCAGTCATCAGGTCGGTCTCGATCAATGGGATGCCCCGCCGTGTGAGCGGCTCGTAGAGTCGGCGCATGGCGTCGAATCCCCGTGTGGTTTCGGCGCCGACCAGGATCCGGTCCGGCTCCAGGGTGTCCCGGAGGGCGCTGCCTTCCCGAAGGAACTCGGGATTCGAGACGACCTCGAAATCCAGGTCCGGCCGTTCCTGCAGGAGGATCGTCCGAAGGCGTGCCGCCGTTCCCACCGGAACCGTCGACTTCTCCACAACCACCACAGAACCCGTCGCGTGGCGGGCGATCTCGCGGGCCGACCGTTCGACGGACAAAAGGCTGGCGTCGCCGTCGGCCCGAGGAGGCGTTCCTACGCAGATGAACACCATCTCCGATCCGGGCACAACGTCGGCGATCTCCCGGTGGAAGACGAGCGAGCCGGTTGCCACCCTCTGCGACAGCAGGTCGTCCAGCCCTGGCTCGTGGAAGGGCGAGCCCCCACGTTGCACGAGGGTGATCTTCTCCCCATCGGAGTCCGTTCCGGCCACGTTGTGCCCCAGGTGGGTGAGGGCAACGCAGGTGACCAAGCCGACGTGGCCGGTGCCAATGACAGCGACGTCCATCCGTTACAGGCTACAGCGGGGCGGGGTCCACGTGATCCCGTGGCCTATTCAACCGCACAAGGAGGTCTGCCAGTAGGCCGATCGAGAACAGCTGGAGGGCGGCGAAGAAGATCAGAAGTGTGTTGGCCGCGAGGTGAAAGCTCTTGGTGGTCCAGTCGTACGCGAGCTTTGCGACGCCGATCGCCGTCAGGGTGATACTGAGCGGCATGAAGAACCGCAGCGGATTGAAAGACATCACCATCCGCACGACCTGGGCGAGGTACCGCTTAGTGTCGGTCCACCAGTGAAACTTAGAGTTTCCGGCGCGCGGAGCATAGTCGATCGGGATGTGCTTCACGCTGTAGCCGTTCGCGAGGAAGGTCATCGTCATCGTGGAGACGCAAGAGAAGCCCGGAGGCAACAGGTAGAGGAACTGCAGCGCCACGTCCCGTCGGAAGGCCCGGAACCCCGAATTGAGGTCGGGAATGCGGGTCTCGACGAGATAGCCCGCCAGCTTGCGAATGAACCATTTCGCCGGGACGCGGACCGGCTTGACGGTGCCCTGCTCGGAGGTGCGGGCCCCAACGACTTGGTCGTGGCCTTCCAGCTCCTTCACCAGCCGCGGGATCTCGTCGTTCGGGTAGGTCATGTCGACGTCGGTCCATACGGCGACCTGTCCGCGTGCGGCCCGGGTGCCAGCCTTCCGCGCGGAGCCCACGCCGCGATTGCGCTGGAATTGGATCAGGCGGATGCCCTCCATTTGGCGGAGCTCCTCACCCGAGCCGTCGGTCGAACCGTCGTCCACGACTATGATCTCGAAAGAATACGCTGACGCCTCTAGCGCCGAACGGATGCGGTCGATCTCCTGGCGAAGATGTCCGCGCTCGTTATGGACGGGGAGGACCACGGACACATCCAGCATGGAGGCGTTGCCTGTATCCTTCACGGGTTACAGTCTCGCGGAGCTTCGATCCGACGGCAAGCATCGGACCTGAATCCACGAACGGGAGATAGCGGGCCCTTTCGGGAGGCATTCACGTGGGGAACGACACGGTCCTGGTCACAGGAGGAGCCGGATTCATCGGCTCTCATCTGGTCGACCGGCTGGTGCACGATGGCAGGGCCGTGATGGTGATCGACTCCCTGGAGCCTCAAGTCCACCGAGGGTCTATAGGGTTCCGCAACCCCAGAGCTCGCTACCTCGAGGGGTCGATCCACGACCGCGAAGCCCTCGGGCGGGTCCTGGACGGAGTGGGGGCCGTGGTGCATCTGGCCGCGCAGGTCGGCGTGGGTCAGTCGATGTATGAGATGTCTCGCTACGTCGGCGACAACACGCTCGGGACGGTAGCCCTGCTGGAAGAGATCGCCCGCCGAAAGGACCAGATCGAGGCCCTCGTGGTGGCTTCTTCGATGTCCATCTACGGCGAGGGCCAGTATTGGTGTGACGTCTGTGACGCCGACGACGCCCAGGTCGTTCGTCCCCTCGAGTCCCTGCGAGCTCGGGAGTGGGAGCCAGTCTGCCGGCGCTGCTCGGGGCCGGTTCGCCCCCTGCCCACCCAGGAATCGAAGCGGCTCAGTTGCGAGTCGGTGTACGCCATAACCAAGCGGGACCAGGAAGAGCTGTCGCTTGTGTTCGGGCGCGCCTACGGCGTCCGGGCGGTGGCGCTTCGTTTCTTCAACGTGTACGGGCCTCGGCAGTCCCTGTCCAATCCGTACACGGGCGTGGCGGCGATTTTCTCGAGTCGTCTTCTCAACGGGCAAGCGCCGGAGGTGTTCGAGGATGGCCTGCAGACACGGGACTTCATCCACGTCTCGGACATCGCCGAAGCCATCCATCTCGCCCTGTCCAGCGACGGAGTTGGGGACGTCGCGCTCAACGTCGGTACCGGCGTTTCTACGTCGGTGCTCGATGTGGCCGGCGTCCTTGCCGATGAGCTCGGGATTGATATCGAGCCCAGGATCATCAACCGGTTCAGGCAGGGAGACGTCCGGCATTGCTTCGCGGATCCCACACGAGCCAGAAACCTCCTGGGCTTCAACGCTCGGGTCAGGTTCCGGGAAGGGATGCGAGAGCTTGCGGGCTGGATACGCGAAGGGTCGCCGGCGGCCGTCGATCTGACCGAGCGGGCGACCGATGAGCTGGCCGAGCGAGGCCTGGTCCTCTGACTCGGTAGGTGAACGCGCCCCTTCTCGAGCGATGCGAATTCTCTTCTTCGGCACCTATGACGAGCGACAGCATCCGCGGGTCCAGGTGCTGCGGGAGGGGCTGGTACAACGCGGGCACGAGATCGTGGAGTGTGACGCCCCGCTGGACCTGGACACCGCGGCCAGAGTTCGCCTCGTGCGCGAGCCGTGGCGGGTGGGGGCGTTGGCGGGCAGGCTCGGGTCGCGATGGTGGCGGCTCTGGTCGAGAGCTCGAGCACTCCCGAAGCCCGATGCCGTGCTGGTGCCGTACATGGGCCATTTCGACGTCCACCTTGCCAAGCGCTTGTGGAGCGATATTCCCCTTGCCCTCGACTACTTCATCTCCGGCCGGGACACCGCTATCGACCGAGGCGTCACTTCCTCGGCCATCCTCCGGGTCCTCGATCGCATCGACCGGGCTGCCCTGCGAGCCACCGACCTTCCGTTCGTCGACACCCAGGGACACCTCGAGCGCGTGCCACGGGAGCACCTGGCCCGCGCGGTGGTGGTCCCGATCGGAGCGCCGGGGAACTGGTTCCGTCGGCCACGCCGCCGGTCGCCGAGCCCCCTCCGGGTCGTCTTCTACGGCTCCTACACTCCGCTCCAGGGCGCTCCCATCATCGGCCAGATGATCCGTCTGCTCGGGCCGGACCTAGGGAAGATCCGTTTCACGATGATCGGTCGAGGACAGGATCTCCCCGTAACGAGACAGGCGGCCGGAGAGGATCCCGACGTCACCTGGATAGAGTGGGCCGAGCCGGAGGACCTACCCGGAATCGTCGCCGACCACGACGTATGCCTGGGGATCTTCGGTACAGGGGGCAAGGCGGGCCGGGTCGTGCCCAACAAGGCCTACCAGGGCGCCGCGGTCGGCTGCGCGATCGTCACGTCGGACACCCCGCCGCAACGAGAAGCGCTGGGGGGCGCCGCGCTGTTCGTGCCTCCCGGCGATCCGGCGGCGCTGGCCGAGGCTCTCCGTGCGCTCGCGGCGGATCCTTCCCGGGTGTGGGAGCTGCGGGCCGCAGCGTACGACCGAGCCGACAGGGCCTTCCGGCCGGCCGTGGTAGTGGGGGCGCTTCATGATCGGCTGCAGCAGGCACATCGGTGAGCCTCCCTCCGCTCACGCTGAGCGCCTGGCTTCGGTATCAGCTGATCGAACGGATGCTGCGCGACCTCGAGGGGCTGCACGACGTCCTCGAGGTCGGCCCGGGGGAAGGAGCGCTCGGGGCCAGGCTGGCTCGCCGCTACACGTACGTCGGGGTCGAACCCGATCCGCGCTCGGCTGCGATCGCCCGGCGACGATTAGAGCGAGTGGGATCGGGGACGCTGGTCCAGGGGGATCTCTCGGCGCTCGGCCCGGAGGCCCGGTTCGATCTTCTGTGTGCGTTCGAGGTCATTGAGCACATCGAAGACGACTCCGGGGCGCTCCTCGAGTGGCGAGACCGTCTTCGGGACGGGGGATGGGTCCTTCTCAGTACACCTGCGCATCCGGACCGGTTCGATGCGGGTGATCGCCTGGCGGGGCACTATCGACGGTACGAACGCCGGGCCCTTGCCGCGCTGCTTCGCTCGACAGGGTTCGAAGAGGTGCTCGTCTGGTCCTACGGCTTCCCCTTGGGGTACGTGCTGGAGTCGGTCCGGAACGTGCTGGCCCGGCGTCAGGAGCCCAGGCTCGGGTCGATCGCCGAGCGCACGGCCGCCAGCGGCCGATACCTTCAGCCCCCGGACGGTCTCGGGTGGATGACCAGGGCACTCTCCGTTCCGTTCCGTCTGGCGCAGCAGCCGTTCGTGGACACGGATCTCGGGACGGGTCTCATCGGTCGGGCCCGGCGGTCAGGGACGGGTGACGTCCCGATCGCGCGGGGAGATCGATGGGCGGACGCTGGCTCTGAGACAGATGCGGCTCGCGACGATCGCGGCGACATCCGCCGCCATTAGGACGAGCCGCTGGCCGACTGAGGCCGCGATCACGTGGCCCCTGGGCACTTCGAAACCGATCGTGAGCAACAGGATGGCCTCCCGGACTCCGATGCCGGAAGGAAATGGCACGGCCAGGAACCCGATTAGCCACGCCAGGGCGAAGGCCGAGGAGCTTGCCAGGATGGGACCCCCGCCCCGCAACGAGGTGAGCAGGAGGCTGAAGGAGAGGCTGTTGGCGAGAACCGCACAGAAGGTCCAGCCGAAAGATGAGAGGATCGCGCCCTGCGGGGGAACGAGGTTGTCCGGGAAGGACTTCCGTAGGAACCGCCCCGTGATCCGAAGTGCCCACACGAGCCGTCGCCTCGGAAGCAACAGGAGGGACAGGAGAGAGAGAGGAGCCAACAGCCGAGCGGCCAAGGGGAAACCCCTCCCGAATACCGCAACGCTGCTCCCGATGACTCCAGCTGCCGTCACCTGTATGAGTGCTTGGACGGCGAAGGCCGTCGAAGCTTGAGGAAGCGGGATACCCGACCGCGTGGCCAGCCCCACCTGAGCCAGGGCCTGCCACACGGCGCCCGGAATGTACCTGCCGAGCTGCGATGCGTAGAACCCAGCAGCGAGTGAACGGGTGACGCCCCGTTCCGCCAACAGCCGGATCCATGCGCGTGCCAGACAGTACAGACCGACGAGGATCAGGGCGGCTGCAGACGTGAACGCCCATGCGCGGGGGATCGGCAATCCCTGTGACCGCCGCCATGTCTCCCTGAACGCGATGACCAGGAAGGCGATGCCACCCAGTCCGAAGACCCATCTGAACAGCCGCCCCAGCCAGGATCGCACCGCCCATACGATACGCTGAGCCGATCCGGGGCCGCCCTCTGGTTCCCACCCGTACTGCATCGGCCTGTAGGCTCCCGGAGATCCGAACGTGAGGACACCCGCCATTCGCCCCGACGAGCGAGATGCGATGCCCCCCGAGGGGCGGGCGGACCAAGAGCGCACGTTGCTGCGGTGGTCGTTGGTGATCGTCGCAGTCACCCTGTGCATCTCGATCGGGTTGCCGCTGGTTGGCACGCGCGTGTTCTTCCCGTCCGATCTGCTCCAGAAATTCCATCCCTGGAAGGACCAGACGCCTCCGGCTTTCCGGATCGCGAACCCGCTCCTGACCGATCCAGTCGACTCCATCATGCCCACGCGCGCGGAGTCTCGAAGCAGGATCCTGAAGGGCGACTACCCGATGTGGGCTCCGGAGTCCATGGGCGGTGGTCCCCTTGGGACCGTTCCCAATTGGAGCATGCTGTCGCCTCTCGAGCTCCCGTACCTGGTGTTTCCTCTCTGGTACGCCCCCGCTCTGGTGAAGCTCCTCGAGATGGTGGTGGCCGTCCTCTTCATGTACTTGTTCGCCAGGAGGATCGGGCTCGGCAGGCTCCCGGCGTCGGTGGGCGGCCTGATCTACGCGTTCTCCGGGTTCCAGGTGGTCTGGACGTTCTGGCCTCAGAGCATCATTGGCGCGTTGATCCCGGCGCTGTTCTGGGCCCTCGAGCGAGGGCTCCAGCGAGGAAACGTCCGGAGCATGCTCCCCGTGTCGGTGGTGGTGGCCATCATGATGCTCGAGGGGTTCCCTCCGGTGCTGTTGTACGCGGGGGTTGCGGCCGGCCTCTATGTCCTGGTGCGCGTGGTGACCAGCCACGAGTGGGACGTCGGCCGGAGCGTGAAAGGGTTGGCGTCGTTCGGGGGAGCAGCCGTGCTCGGCCTGGCCATCACGGCGCTCCAGGCCCTGCCGTTCCTCGACCAGCTGCGCTCTCTTAACGTGGGCTACCGGGCCCAGACCACGAGCTCACACCTGCCTCTGCGGGCGCTGGTGACGCTCCTCGTCCCGAATGCGTTCGGGTCGCCCGTGGACGGCTCGTTCTTCGGCCGCCTCCACTATGCGCCCACCGGCTTCGTTCGCACGGGGTACCTGGAACAGCAGAGCTTCATCGGGGCCACTGCGCTGGTGCTGGTCCTTGTGGCCGCCGTCAAGCTGTGGCGGCAGCCTGAATCGAACCCCCTTCCGCACGGCGTGAAGTCGTACCTGTGGGCAGGCCTCGCGCTCATGATCGTGCTGATGTACGTAGGTGGTCCGACCCTGGGGCTGCTCGAGAAGATCCCGCCGTTCGGGACCAACTACATCGGCCGGTTGCGAGCGGTCATGGGGTTCTTCCTGGCATGCCTTGCCGCGGTCGGACTGCATGCCTTCCTGGACCGAGAGCGCCAGCCGATCCCTCGTGCTGCCCGGGTGTTCGGGGCGGCGGTGGTGACGCTTGCCGTGGCGTTCGTGGCTCTCGGCCTGTGGAAGGTGCTCGATCTGGCCGGTGAGGTTCACAGGCGCAGGTACGTCCTCCGCCAGTCCGTGCTCCCCCTGGCGGTCACCGCGATCGTGCTGTTGGCGATCGTGCTGAACAGCCGGAGATGGTGGGGCGAGCGTCGTCTCATCGGGTGGGTGGTGCCACCGCTGGTCGCCGTGGAAGCCCTCGCCTTCGCCCTTCCTTTCTGGCCCAGGGTGCCGAGGTGGACCTTCTACCCGACCACCCCGGCCCATCGGTTTCTGGAGGCGCACCTCGGCGGGGAACGCACCGCCAGCCAGGGCTATGTGCTGTACCCGGGGACCACCACTCTGTACGGGCTTCGCTCCATCACCGGACATCAATTCCCCCAGCGCACGTGGACCGATCTCCTGACCGCGCTGGACCCGCACGCGCTCAACCTCCCCACCCTTCCCGTACTACGGGGGAAGGGCGCCCTGATCACCTCGCCCCTGCTGGATCGGTTGTCCGCTCGCTACTTCGTGGACGCGCCCGAGGATCCCGTCCTGGGAAGACGTGTGGAGGCTCCTCCGGTGGTGGGCGCCGTGCCTCTGAGGGCCGGGAAGTCGCTTTTGGCCACGGTTCCCGCGGGGAGGATCCGAGCGATCGGCGTGCGGCTGATCGGGAGTCGAGGATGGAGGGGTTCCGGCGACCTGATCGCCCAGGTGCTCGCCCGGTCCGGAGCCGTCCGTTCCACGGGAAGGCTCCATCTCACGTCCGTCCGCCCGGGCCAGATCACGATCCCGGTCGTGGAGCGCCCTCCGGTGGGAGCGGGACAGCTGGAGGTGCGGCTCCTTCTCCGAGCCCCGAGCGGGGCGCTCATCCTCGGGTCGGCCGGGCCGCGGCGCCCGGCGGCGTCGGTGGTGCTGGGTGAGGACGACGGCCTTCGGTTGGTGTTCGCCGACGGGGCGACCATCTACCAGCGGATGAATGCTCTGCCTCGCATCAGGTGGGCGACCCATGGCACGGTGATCCCCGATCCCGCGAAGCGCATCTTCGCTCTGTCCCAGGGAGTTGCTCCCGACGCGGTCGTCCTCAGCGGGAAGGGACCGCGGGGGTCGGGCAGGTCCGCTCGCGTACGCATCCTTCAGGACGGGGACGATGAGATCCGAGTGTCCGTGGTCGCGTCCGGCCAGGGGTATGTGGTGATCGCCGACGCCATCCAGCACGGATGGGAGGCGCGGATGGACGGTCGCGCGGTCGTGCTCCGGGCCGCCGATCATGCGGGCGTCGCGGTCCTGGTTCCGGTAGGCCGCCATCGGGTGACGCTTCGATACGCCCCGCCGGGTTGGAAGCCCGGCCTGGCTGTCTCGGCGATCTCCGTCGTCCTTCTTCTTGGCCTGGCCCTGTGGCTTCCCGGACGACCGGTCGCTGAGGGATCGCGCTGATGAGGCGAACCGAGGCGGCCGGCGGGGCGCGTCCCGCCGGCAAGCCCGGGCCGGCTCGAGGAGGACGTTCCTGGCTCCCGTGGCTCGGTCGCCGGCCTTCGGTCTTCGCGTTCGTGGCCGCCGCCGGATCGGCCGTGGTCCTGTTCCTCTTTTATTTCCTCGCGTATCGCGCTCGCCGATACCCGATGCCGGTCGGATTCGACGCCTCGTGGTACGTCTGGAGGGCTCGCTTCGTGGGAGCCGAGGGATTGGGCGCACTGGGGACCTCGGTCCGCCCGGGGCACGCTCTGCTCGCCTCGATCCTTTCGGGGCTGACCGGCGTGTCGCAGCTTAGGCTCGCGGTGATCCTCCCACTCGTCCTGGTCTCGGTGTTCGCGCTGGCCGTGGGAGCGTTCTGGGCCGCCGGGGTAGGCGGCGATCGCGAGGAGCGCGTCGAGCAAGGCACGTGGATCGTTTCCGTGGGTGTTGCCGGGACGCTCGTCGGGGCCAGCCGGCTGGTGGGGGAGAACGTGGCGAACCTGCTGATGCTGGCCCTGATGGTAACGGCGGTGGCGGGGATGGCCCGGCGCCTGGGTGGGAGCCGCGGGTGGTTGGGGGGAGTGGTCCTGCTGGTGGCCGCTGGCTTGGCCCACTGGATCTTTCTCGGAGTCGCCATGGCCGTGTTGGGGTTCACGGCGGTGCTCGGGTTGCCGGTCTCTCTTCGCCAGCGGCGCGAAGGAGCGGCATGGTTGTCAACGGAGGCCGGGGTGGTGGTCAGCGCGGCGGTAGTCGCGAGCGGCGCGATGGGCGTGCTGATCGCGGCCC
>WNGA01013728.1_pt1 | contig 15130 bp, 9 predicted proteins | sample 5400061 | NCBI WGS metagenome assembly WNGA01 (sample SAMN13153366, study PRJNA577476) | soil metagenome | isolation source: 100 cm soil or saprolite under grassland replicate 2 | place: USA:California | collected 2016-06-15
TACAGGTGACAGGCAACAGGGAATAGGGAACAGCCTGCGCCGAGCGCGCCAGACGATCACCTGGCCTTTGTCCCCTGTCCCCTGTTCCCTGTTCCCTGCTGCCTAATCGCTCCCACAGCACGCGCTCGGTATCCACGTCCAGCGCGCTGGAGAGGTCGTCGAACACCAGCAGCTCGGCGTTGCGCACGAACATTCTAGCGGCGGCGGCGCGCTGGATCTGGCCGCCCGAGAGCCGCACGCCACGCGCGCCGACAACCGTCTCCAGACCATCCGGCATTGCAGCGATATCCTGTCCCAGCACAGCGGCGTGGATCGCAAAATCCAGACCGGCCTGTCGCTCCGGCAGGCCGAGCAGCAGGTTGTCGCGCAGCGGCTCGCTGAACAGCACCGGCACCTGCGGCGTATATGCGCAGCGCGGCGGGATCAGGAAGCTGCCGGGATCGGCGATGCACGCGCCGTTCCAGCGCACTTCACCGGCATCCGCCGGCAGCAGCCCCAGCAGCGTGCGCAGCAGCGTGGTCTTGCCGCTGCCGATCCGCCCGGTAATCACCGTGAAGCTGCCGCGCTCGATGCGCAGATCGATGCCGGCGACGCCGCGGCCCGCATTGGGGTAGCGGAAGGTCAGGCCAATCGCTTCGAGCGACGTGAGATGCTCGGATGACGAATGACCAAGGACGGCGGACGAACGACCAGAGCTAAGTCCGGTTTGGTCTTTGGTCGTTCGTCCTTCGTCCAATCGCAAGTTGGGCAGCGGGCCGCTCAGGTGCAGCGGCGCGTGCCTGACCAATCGATCCGGCGGCGCGCCCTGGAGCAGCACGGCCATGCGCGCGAAGGCCACGCCGGTCTGCTTGTAGTGTGCCAGAAACTGGCCGAAGAACTGGGTGAACTCAGTAACAAAGGTCAAATAATACACGAACAGCGCGAAGTCGCCGATCGTGAAGCTAGGCCCAGAGGGCACCCCGCGCATCGACTGCGACGCCAGGATCAGAATCAGGCCGGTGCCGATACTGACGGTGTTGGCGAAGATTGACTCGACCAGCTGGGTCAGCAGCTGATCCTTTAGCATGGTCTTGCGGCGGATGTCGTTGAGCCGGCGGAAGTGATCGATCACCGAATCCTCTGCGCCGGCCACCTGGACTGCCTGCGCGGCGCCGAAGATCTCGCCGATCGCGCCCGTCACACGACCAGTGGCCGCACGGCTGGATTTGCGATACTGCTCTAGCCGCGTGGCCGCGATATGCGCCACAGCCACCACGCCGGCCAGCGGCAGAAACACCAGCAACGTGATCTGTGCGTTGATCGTCAGCAGCACGCCCACCGCCACGATCGCGAAGATCGCCGTCCCGATCACGTCCAGCGTCCAGCTGATCGCAACTTCAGCCTGCTGGGCGTCATCGCGAAAGCGGCTAAGCGCCGCGCCGGTCGATTCTGGCAGCGCCCGCGCGCCCGGCAGCTCCAGGATGCGCTCCAGCAGGTTGCGGCGCAGCAGCGCGCTCATGCTGAAGCGGTGCGGAATGTCGGCCAGCGCCCCGCCCAACACCAGCACCACCCGCCCCAGCGCGATCGCCATCAGCAGCCCAATCAGCGCCCAGACGCTCAGGCCAAGCTGCGCCTCGCCAGTCAGCGTATCCAGAATCTCGCGCGCGACCAGCCCCGGCAGCACCGGCGCCACATGGATCAATGTCCACAGCACGCAATCGGCCAGGTACAGCCAGGGGCGGAAGCGGATCATGCGCCACATATATTGATAGGTTTTCATGTTCACCTCACCGTTAAGGGTTAAGGGTTATGGGTTAACAGCTTTGGCCTCAATGTGCACATCAATGGTTGCATCGATAGCAATGCGACCAAGGCATATAACCCCTAACCCTTATCCCCTAACCCTTATCCCCTAAGCCAAAACTTCTTCCATCCCCGTCCGCAGCAGCTGCGCGAAGTGCGAATCAGGGTCGCGCACCAGCTGCTCGCGAGGGCCGTGTTCCAGAATGCGCCCGCGATCGAGAATCAAAATATCGTCGGCGCGCTGGACAGTCGCCAGACGGTGCGCGATGATGATGCCGGTGCGGCGCCCGACTTCGGGTCGCAGCAGCTTGCCGACCGCCCGCTCGACCAGCTGCTCGGTGGCAGGGTCGAGCCGCGACGAGGCTTGTAGCTGCGCCTCGCCGGCCGAGAGACCCGCGCCAGCGCCTAGCTCGCTATCTAATCCGGCCGGCAGCGCGCTCAGCCAGTCGCGCAGCCCCAGGTCGTCGAGCGCGTCCATGATCCGCGCATCGGAGATCGCCTGATTGAAGAAGGTCAGGTTATCGCGCACAGTGGCGTGGAACAGCTGCACATCCTGCGTGACCATGCCGACGCGCCGTCGCAGGTCGCCCAGCCGCGCGGCGGGGGCCGGCACGCCACCCAGGCAGATCGAGCCCTCGGACGGGTCGTACAGCCGCAGCAGCAGCCGCGCCAGCGTGGTCTTGCCGCTGCCGGTGCGGCCAAGCAAGCCCAGCACCCGGCCCGGCGCGAGCGTGAATGAGATTTTGTCGAGCACAGCTGGTTGTCTGTTGTCTGTTGTCCGTTGTCCGTTGTCCGTTGAGTGCTGCAACTGACCATTGACCACGGGCAACGGGCTATCATCGTACCCAAACGACACGCGGTCGAGCTCGACCGCCAGCGCGCCGGCGGGGATGGGTGTGCCGATGCCATCGCTGATGCGCGAGCGGGTGTGGAACAGCTCTTCGACTCGCTCGATGCTGGCGCCGGCCTTTTGCAGCTCCTGAAGCTGGGTGCGAATCTGCTCGATCGGGCGGCGCAGCAGCTCGGTGTAGTAAAAAATGATATACGCCGTGCCGATCGTGATCGCGCCGGCCTGATACAGGTAGGCCCCCAGGCCAAAGGCCAGCGCATTGCCGGCGGCGAACAGCAGCAGCGTGGTCATCCACATGCTGTAGCCAGCCAGGCCGGCACGGCGCTGGAGCGGCAGCCAGCCGCGCAGCAGCCCATAGAATTGGCGCATGACATAGCCGGTGGCCGCGCTGGAGCGGATATCCTCGGTGCCGGCCAGCCGCTCGCCCAGGAAGCCGAAGAAGTGCGCGCTGGCCGCGCGCACCGCCGTCCAGTACGGCACGGCGATCGAGCGCATGCGAATCAGGATCGCCAGCGCGGCCAGTGCAAACACAGTCATGCCCAGGCCCACGCGCCAATCCTCGAAGAACAGCAGCACCAGCACGCCGATCAGCAGCACGACGTTGCTGAGCATATCGATCACGAATTTCGAGAAGAAGCTGGAGAGCGCGTTCACGTCGCCGTCGATCCGCTCGATCAGCTCGCCCGGCGTGCGGGCTTTGTGAAACGACATGTCGAGCTTGAGGCAGTGCGCGGCCAGGTCGGCGCGCAGCGCATTGGTGGCAGTCCAGCCGACATTTTCGCCCAGGTAGGCCGCGCCGACCGACAGGGCCTGGTTCGCCAGCGCCACGCCGATAAACAGCAGCGCGGCGATGAACATGTCGCGCTGTGATCCCTGCGCGGTGGCGGTATCGATGAACGAGCGCAAGATCTGCGGGTTCAGCAGCTGCAAGCCCACGCTGGCAAACAGCAGCGCCGCCAGCACCAGCACGCGCCGCGATTGCGGCCGCAGGTATTCCGACAATAGCGCAAAGTAGCGCTTCAAAGGGACATTCATGGTTCGTCCTTCAATTGACAGAACGGACGCGATGCCACACGCAAACGCCTTTGAGCCTGCCCTTCGACAGGCTCAGGATGTACGGCAGCATGGGACTTTCTGTTTCATCTGTGGTTCGTTTTTGCGCTCGTAGAGCGCAAAAACGAACCACAAAAAGAAGATGAGGTACCGCTGCGAAAGATCACTTTTGGGCTACCGCATAAGTCAAGTTGAAAAGTCTAGTGATCAGATCGATACTGCACATTCCCCAGCAGGGGTATGATCAAAACGCACAAAGACATACAAAAAGGCCGTGGGCGCCGATCGTTACGATCGCCCACGGCCAGTTCGCTCGGCTAATGCTGAAGCTATGGCATAGACATGGGCGCAGTATGGCTGGGCAGTGCAACGCCGGGCGCTTCTTTGGAAGCGCCCACGCGCGGAAGCATCGTCACGCGACGTGCTGAGTTACTGCCAGTTGCCATTCTGCGTCAACATGTCGTTCAAAACCCTCGACATACAAGCTTGGGAACATCTCAACACCAATAGCATAGCACGCACACAGAGCGTGAGTCAATCCGGCGCTGCTCCGACTTTCGGCTGATCTTCGGCTTGGCATGTTTCAAAAACAGCCATCACACCACAGGCACCGGCTCGTCCTCGGCCGCCCACAGCCGGCGCATCTCTTCGCTGGTCGCGAGCAGTTCATCCAGCGTGCCGCAGGCCTCGACGTGGCCATCCTTCAGCACGATGATCTGGTCGGCGCGGCGTAGGACGGAGCGGCGGTGGGAGACCGCAATACAGGTGACAGGCAACAGGGAATAGGGAACAGCCTGCGCCGAGCGCGCCAGACGATCACCTGGCCTTTGTCCCCTGTCCCCTGTTCCCTGTTCCCTGCTGCCTAATCGCTCCCACAGCGTCTGCTCTGTCTCCACATCCAGTGCGCTGGAGAGGTCGTCGAACACCAGCAGCTCGGGCGCGCGCACGAACATTCTAGCGGCGGCGGCGCGCTGGATCTGCCCGCCCGAGAGCCGCACGCCCTTCGCGCCGACCATGGTTTCCAGCCCATGCTCCATGCGCGCCAGATCCGGCTCCAGCACCGCCAGGCGCAGTGCCGCCGCCAGATCGACATGCTCATCCGGCAGGCCCATCAGCAGGTTGTCCTTCAGCGTATCGCTGAACAGGCGCGGCACCTGCGCGGTGTAGGCGCAGCGTGGCGGCTGGAAGAACTCGGTCGGGTTGGCGATGCGCGTGCCGTTCCAGCGCACCTCACCAGCGTCGGCCGGCAGCAGCCCCAGCAGCGTGCGCAGCAGCGTGGTCTTGCCCGATCCGATCCGGCCCGATTGCGGCGGCGCGCCTTGCAGCAGCGTGACCATGCGCTCGAACGAGACGCCGGCCTGCCGATAGCGCGCCAGCACGATCCCGAACATGGCCGTGAACTCGCTGATCCAGCCCAAGTAGTAGACAAACAGCGCGAAGTCGCCGACGGTGAACGTGCCGGCGCGCATGGACGTGGCCGCCAGCAGTAGGATCAGGCCGGTGCCAACATTCACTGCATTGGCGAAGATCGACGAAAGAATCTCGTTGAACAGCTTATCGCGCACACCAGTCGCACGTCGCTGGCTATTCAGCGCGCCAAAGCGGCGGATCACCTGTGTCTCGGCGCCGGCGACTTTGATAGCCTGAACCGCGCCGAAGATCTCGCCCAGGAAGCCGGTGACTGCGCCGGTGGCCTCACGGCTGGCTTTGCGATACTGCTCGATCCGCTCGGCCACGCGCTGCGTCACCACCACAATCAGCGCCAGCGGCAGCAGCACCGCCAGCGTGATCCAGGCGTTGATCGTCATCATGATCGTCAGCCCGACCACCGTGAAGGCCGTCAGCGCGATCACATCGTTGAAGTACATTACGCTCCACAGCGTCTCGTCGATATCGTCGCGGAAGCGGCTGACCGCCTCGCCGGATGAGGACGGCAGCGCGCGCGCGCCGGGCCGCTGGAGGATACGCGCAAGCATATTCTTGCGCAGCAGCGCGCCGCAGGTATAGACGAAGGTTGTATTCGTCAGCGGCAGCAGGATGTAGAAGAACATGCGCCCCAGCGCGCCGGCAAATAGCAGCGCGATCAGCGTGGCCAGGCCGAAGCGCGCCGGCGCCGCGCCGGAGAGCATGTTGAAATACTCGCGTGTGAGCAGCCCCGGCACCATCTCCAGCAGAAACGCACCGACGATCCCGATCAGGTTGATCGTATACATCAGCGGCTGGAATCTGAATAGGCGCAGGTAGAATTGCCAGGTCTTCATAGTACCTCACCGTTAAGGGTTAGGGGTTAAGGGTTAACGCCATCGATTCCAGCGCGTGCGATGTATTCAATGAAGCTAACCCCTAACCCCTAAACAAGCACCTCTTCCATCCCCGTCCGCAGCAGCTCGGCGAAGCGCGAGCGAGGGTCGTTTCGCAGCGCCTCGCGCTCGCCGTACTCGCGAATGCGGCCGCTTTCGAGGATCAGAATATCGTCGGCGCGCAGCACGGTAGCCAGCCGGTGGGCGATGATGATTCCGGTGCGCTCGGCCAGCAGCCGGTCGACCGCGCGCTCGATCAGGCGCTCGGTGGCCGGGTCGAGCCGCGACGAGGCTTCATCCAAGATCACCAGGCCAGGGTTGCGCAGAAACACGCGCGTGAACGCCAGCACCTGCGCTTCGCCGGCCGATAGCCCGCCGCTGCCGGCCAGCACGGTGTCGAGCCCATTCGCCAGCGACTGGTACCACGGCAGCAGCTCCAGCTGCTCCAGCACCGCCAGGATGCGCTCGTCGGGGATGCTCGGATCGAAGAAGGTCAGGTTCTCACGCACGGTGGCGTGGAACAGCTGCACATCCTGCGTGACCATGCCAACCCGCTGGCGCAGGCTGTCGAAGCGCAGGTCGCGAATATCGGCATCGCCCAGCCGGATCGCGCCGGCGGTCACATCGTACAGGCGGAACAGCAGCCGCGTCAGGGTGGTCTTGCCGCTGCCGGTGCGCCCCAGAATGCCCAGCGTGCGCCCAGCCGCGATCTGGAAGGAGATGTCGTGGAGCACCCGCTCCGACGAAGGACGAACGACCAAGGACGAAAGATCACGTTCAACGACATTTGGTCGTTCGTCCTTGGTCGTTCGTCCTTCGTCATCATATTCGAACGTCACGTCCGCGAACTCCACCGCCAGTGATCCGGCCGGCAGCTCGCTCGCGCCATCGGCCAAGCCGGACGAGATCGCGTACAGCTCGCGCACGCGCACGATACCGGCGCCGGCCTTCTGGAGATCCTCGATCTGGCGAGTGATCTGAATCACCGGCCGCAGCAGCGCATCGGTGTAGAAGAAGATCAGATACACGGTGCCCAGCGTCATCGTCCCGGCGGTGAAGAAGCGATAGCCCAGCCAGTAGGTCAGCGCGCCGGCGATCGCGAAGAACAGCAGCGGCGTGAGCCAGGTCAGCGATCCGAAGACGGCAGCGCGGCGCTCGTGGAACAACCGGTCGCGGCCGCGCTCGTACAGCCGATTCATGGTGTAGTCGATCGCGCCGCTGGAACGAATGTCCTCGGTGCCCGAGAGCCGCTCCTCGATCAGGCCGAACAGCGCCGCGCTCGACTCGCGGGCGCGCGACCAGAACGGCACCGTCAGACGCTGCACGAAAATCAGCGTAAAAAACAGCACGGTCGCCAGCACGGTCATCACCGCGCCGATCCGGTAATCCTCGATCAGCAGCACGATCAGCACGCCGAGCATCAGAATGACATTGCCGAGCACGCGCACAACAAACTGCGAGAAGAAGTTTGCCAGCGCGGTCACATCGCCATCGATCCGCTCGATCAGCTCGCCGGGCGTGCGGCCTTTGTGGAACACCATATCGAGCCGCAGGCAGTGCAGCGCCAGATCGGATCGCAGGTCGTTGGTGGCGCTCCAGGCCACGATCTCGCTGACATACGTCGCGCCGAGCGACAGCAGCTGCGTGGCCAGCGCGATGCCGATGAACAGGCCGGCCGCGATAAACAGCGACCGCAGCTCGCTCCGCGGGTTCTGCGCGGTGTCGATGAAGTAGCGCAGCAGCTGCGGGTTGGCGATCTGTAGCGCGATGCTCGACAGCAGCAGCGCTGCCAGCGCTGCGACCCTGCGCCGCTGCGGGCGCAGGTAGGTGATCAGCAGATTCCCGTATTGTCCGAAAGGGAGCTTCATTGCTATTGTACCTATAGTTGGGCTGCGGAAGGCCTGGCGCAGGGGCGGTGATTCGGGTGCCGTGAAGCACAAACTATAGCTGGTGAGCCGCCAGGCTGCCAACAGTCGAAAGGTGGAGAAGTTGTCGGCGGATTTGGGGAACAGATTGAGCGGATTAGTGCATCAAGGCGGCAATGATCGCGATAACCTTCGCGGTATGGATCATCGCCATCATCGCGATGTAGAGGCGAATCTCGAGTTCGCCCGCGATGATGGCGATGTGGTGCCATGCGATCATCGTTCATCGCCGCGTGGGAGCGAATCGCATCCGCCCCATAGATCATCGTCGTTCATCGCCGCGTGGGGGCGAATCGTATACGCCCGCCGTGATCATCATCGATCCGCGCGCGTCACATACGCCAGCATATCGCACAGCATCACCCTGGCCACCGGGTGATTGTGCAGGTGTTGGCTGAGCTGAAAGGTTGAGATCAGCAGCCGGCCGCCGGCGATCTGCCGCTCGGCCACCAGCGCGACGGTGTGGTGCAGCCAGCCCACGAACAGCCCGGCGTGGACATCGCCCGCGAACTCGGCCGGGCCAATGCCGGTGATCACCGTGTCGGGGATCAGGTCGGCGAAGGCGAAATCGACCGTGCCGCCGGTGGGGATGTGCTGGAACATGCGATCCTGCCTGATCCAGTTGAAGTTGCTGGCCCAGTCGCCCTGCCAGCCGTGGCCGGCGCGCGGGGCGATTCCCAGAGCCTTCAGGTAGGCCTGCTGCGAGTCGGCTTGCTCGGCCAGCCACAGCACGCGCCCGCCCTGTTGCACATACTCGCGCAGCGCGTCGGTCATGGTTGTCGCCAGCGCGACATCGGCCTGATCGAGTGCGTCGGTCGTGTGGTAGCCCAGCTCGCGCAGCGCCGCCGCCAGCGTGGGCGCATACACCCGCAGTGCGCCGTTCGCCCCGGCCGCCGTGGCGCCCGCGCTGCGCGGCAGCACGTACACATCCTGGTGGTTGGCAGCCAGCGTCGCGCCGCGCGCGTCGATCAGCCGCAGCTCGATCCGCGCGCGTGTGCCCTGCTCGACTGCTGGTGCATCGAAGGCGGCCGTGCCGATATAGGCGACCTGGCCCTGCGCGCAAGTGATATTCTCGAACATGCCGCCGATATCGGGCCATCGATCGAGCCGCCAGACTAGCCGCGCGCCGGCCAGATCGTGGTGCGAGAAGTGCGACAGCGACAGCCGTACCGCGCAGCGCTCGCCCTCCCATACCGCCGCGCGCGCGATCTCGGGCACAATCACATCGTCGGCGTTGAGGTTGCCGATCTGGTCGTGGAATATCTTCGGGTTGCGGCACATATCCAGCAGGCCGTTGCATTCCCAGTGAACATCGGTGAACTCGGTGATAACATAGCCGACGATGCTGGGATGCAGGCGCATCTGCTCGATCTCGTATTTCAGCGCCACGAACTGCATGCGCTGGCTGGCCGCCGTCAGGTCGGCTAGCGTCGGGAAGACTTTGTCGAGATGATAGCGCTGGAAGCGCTGATCGATTCCATGTGGGTAGACCTCGCCGCTGCCGCGCTCCCAGCCGGTCTCGAACCACCAGGGATCGTTTCCGCCATAGCCGGCGCGCAGCCTGGCCATGTCGGGCAGGCCCCAGTTGCCGAACTCCGAGACGATCAGCGGCTCGCTGCCGGTGCTGCGCACCTCGGGCGTGTGCGTGCGCGGCCCGTTCTGCCAGAAGTCGCCGCGCAGCTTGCGCCATTCTTCGACATTAGCGTAGCTGTGCGCGAAGGCCCAATCCGGTCGGCTGGCGAAATCCGCCACCCAATCGCGCCAGTTGCGGTAGTGGTCGGGGATGGCGTAGTAGTTATGGAAATCCAGCAGGTCGGTGACGACCTGGAAGTTGCCCTCGCAGGCCGAGTTGCCGACCACCAGCCGGTGCGGGTCGAGCGCCTTCATGTAATCGTAGGTTTCGGCCAGCCAGGTGCGGTGGTCGGCGTTGACGCCCAGATCGGTGCCCCAGTTCTCGTTGATGATCGTCCAGATCACGATCGACGGATGGTTCCAATCGCGCTCGACCATGCCGGCCAGCGTGGCGCGGGCGCGCCGCTTGGCAGCGTCGGTCAGGTTCTGCCAGTTCGGCAGCTCGGTCCAGATCAGCAGCCCGGCGCGGTCGGCGGCATCGTAGTAGCGCGGGTCGGTGATCTTGATGTGTGTGCGCAGGCAGTTCAAGCCCATGTGCCGCGCCTGGGCGAACTGCGCATCCAGCTGGGAATCGCTGAACGGCGTGTAGACCAGGTCGGGGTAGTAATCCTGATCCAGCGCGCCGCGCAGGTAGATGCTACGGCCGTTCAACAGCAGCTGGCCGGTGGGCGATGGAGCGATCGTGCGCATGCCGAAGGTCGTGGTCAGGCTATCGCCTGTTGACGAAGGACGAAGGACGGAGGACGAAGGACTCGCAGCAATCCGTGCTTCTTCGTCGCTCGTCGTTCGTCGTTCGTCTTCCAAAGATATTTCTAATTGATACAGGTTCGGCGTCCCGATATCCCACAGCTGCGGCGCGGGGATCGGCAGCACAACCTGGAGTTGCGCCGCGCTGGCGTCGAGCGTATGCTCCTGGCTGGATACCTGCCCTCCTGGGTCGGTCAGCGTGAGTGTCAGATTCCGTGCGCTGCCGGCCGGCTGGCTCAGGTACACCGTGACGTGCGCCTGCTCGCCCTGCACATCGGGTGTGACCTGGATGCGGGCGATGTGGGATGCCGCGCGCGCCTCGATGTAGACGCTCTGCCAGAGGCCGCCGATCGGGCCATACCAGCTCTGCTTGCCATGCGGAACCTCGGCGAACGGGAACTCGGGAAACTGCGTCGCGTCGGCGCCAGGGTCGGCCACGCGCACAACCAGCTCGTTCGGGCGATCGTAGCGCAGCGCGGCCGTCGCATCCAGCTCGAACGGCAGATAGCCGCCCTCGTGCTCGCCCAGCAGCTGCCCGTTCAGCCAGACAGTGGCATGGTAATCGACGGCGCCAAAATGAAGCACGTAGGTGTTGGGTGTTGGGTGTTGGGTGTTGGTAGACAGTGATTCCAACACCTGATCCCTATCACCCAACACGTCGAAGGTGCGTCGATACCACGCCAGGCCGCTGTAGTCGCGCAGATCCTCGAGCTGCGCCTGCCAGGGGCCGGGCACCTGAATGGCGCGCGGCGGCTCGTCGGCCAGCGTATCCTGGCGCAGGCGCTGCTTGGGATCGAGAAAGAAGTGCCAGGTTCCATCGAGATTGAGCCGTGATCGGGACATGGGGTCGCTCCTTAATATTCCTGAGAATCGCTGAGCCACTGAATACGTGAGTGCGCTGAATTCAGTATCGCAGCGCTTCAGCGGTGCCATCTGCCCGAGAATCGCTGAGCCACTGAACACGTGAGTGCGCTGAAGCGGTGGCTCCTCAACTTCACCGTCTTCAGCCCGTCAGCGCTTCAGCGGTTCTCAATCGCCGCCGGCCGCTGCTGAATCGCGCGAATGCGATCCAGATCGAACTTGGCGCGCCGATCGAAGCTGTAGATGCCGTTCTGCTCCTGGTACACGTCGGTCAGCTGGGTGTAGCAGTAGCCAAACATCAGCGGGTCGCTCAGCAGCGCGTCGAACAGGCCCTCGAAGCGGGTATAGAACTCGTCGAGCGATTTGACGCGCTCGCCATAGCCCCACGAGTCTTCGCCTGTTTTGGCGGCCGGGTTCCACCAGATGCCGCCGAACTCGCTGACGAAGTAGGGCTGGCCGCGGTAGGCGATCGATTGGCCGCGATCCTGTGCCTTGTTCAGGTACGGCTGGCCGTTCGCCAGGCCGGCGTGGCGGGCCTTGAATGTGGCGGGGTTCTGGTCGTAATCGTGGCTATCGTACACATCGGCCTCGGGCACACGGTGCGCGTAGCCCGATGTGTCCAGCACCGGCCGGGTCGAATCCATGGCTTTGGTGGCCAGGAACATTCCGCGGGTCACGTCGTCGAGCACGGTGGTGCGGTCGTTCAGCTGCTGCCAGGTCTCGTTCAGCGGGCACCAGCCGATGATGCTGGGGTGCGAGTAATCGCGCTCGATCGCCTCCAGCCATTCGGTGATGTAGCTCGGGCCGGGCCGCTGGTGATCCTCGGTCGGGCCGAAGTGGCTACAGCCCCAGTCGGGGAACTCGCCCCACACGATATAGCCCATCCGGTCGGCGTGGTACAGGAAGCGCTCCTCGAATACCTTCTGATGCAGTCGCGCGCCGTTGAAGCCGGCGTCCATGCTCAGCTGGATGTCGCGGATGAGCGCCGCGTCGCTTGGCGCCGTCATGATCCCATCGGGGTAGTAGCCCTGGTCGAGCACCAGCCGCTGGAAGATCACCTGGCCGTTGAGCTTGATCGCCTTGCCGTCGATCGTCACGCCGCGCAGCCCGGCGTAGCTGGCCACTTTGTCGATCACCACGCCGCTGTCGAGCAGCTCGATCTCCAGATCGTACAGAAACGGGTCGGCGATCGACCACAGGCGGCGGCGCTCGGCCGGGATCGGCAGGTCGATCTGCGGCGCAAAGTCGGCGTCGGCGGCGCAGCTGATCGAGCTGATTGTGCCATGCTGATCGCGCACGGTCGCGCGCAGGGCCATGCCGTGCCGTCGCGGGCCGTTGAGCGGCTGCGCCAGCCGAAACATGCCATTGGCCACATCAGGCGTGATTCGCGTCCTCTGCAAGTAGGTCGCCGGCAGCGGCTCCAGCCAGACCGTCTGCCAGATGCCGGTGGTGCGGCCGTACAGCGCGCCGTGGCCGCTGTACTCGCGCGATTGCTTGCCGCGCGGCTGCGGTGGCCGGTGGTCATCGCGCGCGCGCACCACGATCACGATCGTCGCGCCGCCGGTGGCGCCGGGCACCTCGACGCTGAAGGGCGTGAAGCCGCCGCGATGCCGCCCGACCTCGACGCCGTCGATCCACACAGTCGTGTCGTAATCGACCGCCTGGAAGTGCAGCAGCACGCGCCGGCCGGCCCATTCGGTCGGGATGGCAACCGCGCGCCGGTACCACACCGCCGGCATAAAGTCGGGGTTATGAACGCCCGAAAGCTCCGACTCAGGGCAGAACGGCACGGTGATCGCGCCGACAAGGTCGCGCTGAAGCAGGCCGCGCTCCAGGCCGCTGTCGCCGCTGTCGATCTCGAACTGCCACTCGCCGTTGAGGCACAGCCAATCCGGGCGGGCGAACTGCGGTCGCGGATATTCAGGCCGGGGGATAGACATTGGTGACTCCTTCTCTTGTAAAACCCACACAAATGATATATACTAAAAGTATATACTTCTTGCGTTGAGGTGAAACATGGATACCGCGAAAATCTTCAAAAACGGCAAAAGCCAGGCTATCCGGCTGCCCAAAGAGTATCGCTTTCAAGGCAGCAAGGTTTACGTGAAGCAGATAGGGAATGTTGTCGTTCTGATCCCCGAGCAAGACTCGTGGCAAACGCTGATCGAGAGCCTGGTGCAATTCTCCGACGATTTTATGCTCGAGCGCCAGCAGCCGCCCACGCAAGAGCGCGAAGGCGTATTCGAATGAACTATCTCCTTGATACCAATATTTGCGTTCTACTCATCCGGCAAAAGTCGCCCCAGGTACTGGCCCAGCTCACCACGCATGGGATCGCCGATGTGGGTATTTCGGCTATCACTGTTGCCGAGCTACAATATGGCGTGCATAAGAGTAGCCAGGTACACCAAAACCAGCAAGCGCTTGATCAGTTTCTGCTGGCTTTGACTATCCTGCCGTTTGATGAGGCCACAGCGCTGAGCTACGGGCAGATTCGCGCAGCTTTGGAACGGCAAGGTCTGCCGATTGGTTCGCTCGATACCTTGATTGCTGCACACGCGCTGAGCGCTCAGCTCACCCTGGTCACTAACAATGTTCGTGGGTTTTCACGTGTAGCTGGGCTAAAAATCGAGGATTGGACGAAAACATAAGCTCCCTTAGCCCTTCCCAAGCACATACGCTCGATATGTTTCCACCAGCGGCGTCGCCTCGCGCACCAGCACACCGTGCTCGTCGAAATGTGAGTCCCACAGGCCCAGGTGCAGCAGGTGATCGGCCAGTGGCAGCGCGCTGGTGCGGTACGCCCAATCGACCATGGTGATGAGCGGGAACCAGGTGTAGCCGATCACCGGCAGGCCGGCAGCGCGCACCTCGCGCACCGCCGCGATGGTCTCGTCCATCCAGGCGGCGCGCCCGGCAAGATCTTCTTTCGCGCTGGTCTCGGTAACGATCAGCGGCACGCCGGTGTGGGCATGGCAGCGCCGCAGCACATCGGCCAGCCGCCGCCCATCGCACGGGATCGGCTGCGTGCTGATGGCGCCGCCTTCGTCCAGCGATATCTCGCAGGCCGACCAGGGGTAGAAGTTTACGCCGAACCAATCTTGCTCGGTCGCGCCCGCGCGTAGCCGGGCCAGCTCGATCTCGCTCGCGCCATTGGCCAGCAGTTCGGCATACAGTGGGTGAGCCGCATCCACCGCGCCACGCACCAGATCCCAGGCCAGCAGCTCATGCTGATCGCGGCGATGCGCGGCCGGCTGTGCATCCGGCGCGGCTGGACGACACCAGCCCACAGCTTCGACCGCCACCAGCACGGCGTCGGGGTCGGCCGCGCGGATGGCCTGCGCGCTGAGCTGGATACCGCGCGCGATCGGCAGCAGCACGCGTAGGTAGCCGGCTTCGCCGGCCAGGTACGGCGGCCACTCGCCGCGCCGCCCGCACATGTCGGCATTGACGGTCGGCTCGTTCAGCGGCGTGTAGTACCGCACCAGCTCGCCATAGCGCGCCGCGAACGCGCCCGCGTACATGGCCACGCGCTCGGGATAGTCGGGCGCGATGAAGCTGCCTTCCAGCCATAGCGGCGTGCCATAGTGCATCAGGTCGACGATCGGCTCGATATGCAGATCGCGCACCATATAATCGAGCACCGCGTCGATCCATGCCCAGTCGAACACCCCCGCTGCGGGCTCAACACGGTACCATGGCACGCCCCAGCGCAACGCGCTGATGCTGAGCGACGCCGCACGCGCCAGGTCGTCGCGCCACTGCTGGTAGTGCTGCGTCAGCTCGTACTCCTCCAGCGCACGCAGGCCGGGCCGCTCCTGCGGGATGAATGTGTCCTCAATGCCGCCGGCCCAGATGAAGCCTACGGTACGTGAGCCATGTTGGGGAGAATTCAACGTCATGCTCGACTCTGACAAGATGACAAGAGGACAAGATGACATCGCAGCCGAAATGTCATCTTGTCACCCGGTCATCTTGTC
>WNGA01007534.1_pt1 | contig 15127 bp, 15 predicted proteins | sample 5400061 | NCBI WGS metagenome assembly WNGA01 (sample SAMN13153366, study PRJNA577476) | soil metagenome | isolation source: 100 cm soil or saprolite under grassland replicate 2 | place: USA:California | collected 2016-06-15
GCCATTCCGTGGGTTAAAACCCACGGCTAAATTCAAGGCGCCGCTAACGCGGCGGAGAGGACTGAGTAGTTACACCGAATCATCAATTTGGGCCTCATCTCTTTGTCATCGCTCTACTTTTACGTCGAACTCACGTTAAATAGGTTCACAGATACGGAAAATCCGCCTGTTTCCCCTCGCATAACGATTTGATTTTTGATTACCGAAATCAACTTGAAGCCCGACAAGATTTGATTGAGGAATATCGAAATCAACGCCAATTGGCCCAACCGGAGGGAAGCTGAGATAACCGGCAAATTTGCCATGCCGTCCCCGAGAGGTCGCTGTCCGATTTCGGGATCAAACGATTCCGGAAGCGAACACACTTCAGTCCCGCATCTCGCGCATCGTCATGATTAACTCAAGTATTTCTCTCATTTAGCCTAGCTGCTATCCTGGCACAACGCTTCACGTTGATTGCTGTAGTGACGCTGGCGCTGGGCATCGGCGCGAACACGGCGATCTTCAGTTTGGTTGATGCGGTACTGCTGAAAAGCTTGCCAGTCAAAGAACCGGAGCGGTTGGTACAGTTCAAATGGATGGCTGGGAGCAGCTTCAAACAATTCAACTACGATGGTTCTTCGCGGACGGACGAAAAGACGGGCTTGATAATTAACACGTCTTTCCCGCAGCAAAGCTTCGAGCAGTTCCGTGACCGGCAGAGCGTGCTCACCGAATTGTTCGCCTTTGCCACCCTGGAACAAGTGAATGCCAATGTAGACGGACAGGCAGAGGTGGCCGGCGGGTTGGTCGTTTCAGGCGGGTATTTCGCCGGGCTGGGCGTGCAACCGTCGGCCGGCCGCATGATCACGGATGGGGATGACCGGCCGGATGCACCGGCCGTGGTCGTGCTGAGCCATCGTTACTGGGAGCGCAGATTTGGCGCGAATGCGGCCGTCATTGGGAAACAGATCAATCTGAATAATGCCGCCTTCACGATCATTGGCGTCACGCCGCGAGATTTTACGAGCACGATGGGGCGCGGCAGCGCGCCTGATTTGACGATTCCGTTGATGATGGAGCCGCTGGTCCGCGGGAACGATACAAATCTGAACCAGCGATCGCTCTGGTGGTTGCTGCTGATGGGCCGATTGAAACCGGGCGCGACGCCGGAACAAGCGTACGCGCAATTCGATCCCATCTTTCAGCGCACCGCGCTCGAAAATCTCAGCCGTCCGTCGAATCAAACACAGGCCGCGCCGGCGCCGTCACAGGAATTCCCACGGCTGGTCGTTGCGTCGGGGCGGCGCGGTGACACGGATTGGGGTTGGTACCAGCAGCAATCGCTTTACCTGCTAATGACCGTGGTCGGACTGGTGTTGTTGATTGCCTGTGCGAATGTGGCCGGCTTGCTGCTGGCGCGCGGGGCGGAACGGCAAAAAGAGGTTGCGATACGGCTGGCGTTGGACGCAGGACGCTGGCGTCTTGTGCGGCAATTGCTGACCGAAAGTTTGCTGTTGGCGGCGGCGGGTGGAGCGATGGGCCTGCTCTTTGCTTTCTGGGTCAAAGACCTGCTGCTGAGTTTGCGTTTTCCAGGGCGCGAGACCTTGCCTTTCCAGACCGGTTTGGACTCGCGTGTGCTGGCGTTTACGTTCGCTGTTTCGGCGCTGACCGGCTTGCTGTTCGGAATCATCCCCGCTTGGCGCGCGACCCGCGTTGACCTGACGCCCGCGCTCAAGGGTACGGGCAGAAGTTCTGGCAGTCACGCGCGTTCGTGGGCTGGCAAATCACTGATCGTTGCGCAGGTGGCGCTTTCGTTGTTGTTGCTGGTTGGCGCAGGGCTGTTTCTGCGCACGTTGCGAAATCTGCAACAGGTCGCGCCCGGCTTCAATACACAAAACTTGCTGCTCTTCCGCGTAGACCCGCGTCTGAGCGGTTATCAAGGCGAGCGGCTGGTGAATCTCTATCAACGAATACTCGAGCGGGTTGAATCCGTGCCCGGCGTGCGTTCGGTCACTTTCTCGCGCCATCCATTGCTCTCTGGCAGCAGTCAAGGCACGCGGTTTAATGTGGCGGGGCAATTCGCTGATCCTGACAATCGGCCTTCAGCCAATGTGCACGTCGTTCGCACCAACTTTTTCGAGACGATGGAACTGCCCATCCTACTCGGCCGCGGGTTGAGCCAGCGGGACGACGCGAATGCGTCTCGCGCCGTCGTCATCAATCAAGCTCTGGCGCGCCGCTTCTTCTCCAGCGAAAACCCCGTCGGCAAACGCTTGCGCCTCGGCCTCGATCAATCCGCCGAGTGGGAGATCGTCGGCGTGGCGAGCGATGCGAAATACACCAGCCTGCGCGCGGAGGTTCCGGCGACGCTTTACGTGTCCTGGTTACAGGTCCTCACTCGTGTTGGGCAGATGAATTTTGAGGTGCGCACAGAGGGCGACCTAGCCGGCTTCCTCATTCTATCTTGATCGAGATCAGTTCAAGATCGACCGCATTCTGACATGCCCTTGATTCTGAATGTGTTGCCATTGTGGATCCGGCGATCTCTTGGGCTTTGCTTCAAGATTGCTGATTGAAATGGCCCATTTTTGTGCTTTTGGTTGCCATGGGTCGAGACGGGGCGCCGGACCTGACCGAGCCCGTGCTGACGGGGATCTTGGCGGTCGGACGCAACGCCCGAGCTTGACGGCCTTAAACATAACTGATATGGTTCTCTTTATGAGCAAGAACAGTCGTATGGCGAGTGCCGTCCACATCATGAGTTTCGTCGCTTACGCCGACGACGAGGGGACGACTGCGGAGGCAATCGCGAAAAGCCTCCAGACCAACCCGGTCGTGGTGCGGAAGATCCTCAAGCTCCTCGAGCGAGAGGGACTGGTCGCTCTTCGCCAAGGCCGCCACGGCGGCGTCAGTCTCCGACACCCGGCATCTTGCATAACACTCGGTCAGATCTACAAGGCAGTTGAAAGCGAGAGCGGAGTTTTTGCGATGCGCGGCCAAGTGCATGAGCGATGCGTGGTGGCCTGCGCGATGAAACGAAGGCTTGGCCCAATCTTCAACGCTGCGAACGACGCCGTTGAGCAGGCTCTCAGCAAAACGAGCCTCGCGGAGCTGGTACGCGGCATCGGCTAAATTTGCCCGAAACTGTAACTGACACGGACATGTTTAATCTAAAGGAGTAACGACAATGAGCAGACTAGCGAACAAGAATATCCTTATCACCGGCGGCAACAGCGGGATCGGGCTGGCCGCAGCGCAGGAATTCGACAGAGAGGGCGCGCGCGTCGCCATCTGCGGCTTGAATGAGGGGTCGCTGCAGGCGGCTAAGGAGACGCTTGGAGCCGGAAGTCTCGCCGTTCGCGCGGACGTCAGCAATCTCACCGACCTCGACACGATGTTCGCCACGATCAAGCGGGAGTTCGGGCACCTGGACGGCGTCTTCGTAAATGCAGGTTACAGCGAGTTCCTGTTGTTCGAAGAGGTGACAGAGCAAAGCTTCGACAAGGTGATAGCCGTCAATTTCAAAGGGGCTTACTTCACGATTCAAAAAGCCTTGCCGCTACTCAGGAAAGGCTCGTCTGTAATCATCACTGCGTCCGTTGGCGCGCGCAAGGGGTGGCCGACAACCTCGACAGTCTCGACCTGCAAGGCCGCGGTCGTCCATCTCGCTCGAATCCTCAGCGCCGAACTCGTGGACCGCGGGATTCGCGTGAATACCCTAAGCCCAGGCCCGACGGACACGGCGATGTTCGGTCGCTTCCCAGGCGAAGAGCAGGGCGAGGCGGTTAAGGACGTCCTCCGAACCAACAATCCAAGCAAGCGGATGGCCGATCCGTCGGAAATCGCGAAGCTGGCAGTTTACCTCGCGTCGGACGATTCTGCGTACGTCGTCGGGGCAGACTTTCTGATCGACGGCGGGGTCACGGCCATTTCGGGGGTGGGCGCCTGAGCCTCGTTGCAGAGAGTCGAGGCCGTTCCTGTTCCCGCTCAGGCAAGGGACGGCTCGCACCGCCAATCCCCGTCACGCCAAAAAACTGTTGGCCGAGACGTTTCTGCAGTCTGTGATTGTGCAGCTGAGCTGGAAAATCGTCGGTTCCGCGGCTGACGGAAGTACGAACACGGCAGGAAAGGAGATCACATGATGGAGTCAGCGCCCGAGCGGAACAAGGCGACTGTCCTCGAAGCGTTCGACACGCTGTTCAACAAGCGGCCGCGCCGAAAACGAGAAGAGTCGGTGTTCCGTGCTGGGCGGAGATGTTGTTCTGGTGGACGGACCGGATCTTGCGAGTTGACAATACGGGCAAGCGGGCTTATCATTGTAGTTAGTCAACTAACTCAATATGAATATGGGGAAAACACAAACGGACAAGCGGACAAGGCTCATTGAGACCGCTATGAAGCTGGCGTATAAGCAGGGTTTCAGAGAGAGCAGCCTGGCTGACATCGCCAAAGCTGCCCACGTCCCCGTAGGCAATGTTTACTACTACTTCAAGACCAAGGAAGAACTCGGCAAAGCGGTTGTGGAGCGGCGCCTAGAGGAGTTTCGGGCATTCCGGGCGGAAATGGGCCGGCTGAGTTCTCCGAAGGAGCGGCTGTTTGCTTTCGTGGACAGAATTCAACGGAACAAGGAGCAGCTTGCGCGAGGAGGATGTCCACTTGGCGGCCTGTGCGCCGAGTTGCATAGGGAGGGCGGCGCTCTCGCGAAAAAATCCGCGGAACTCTACACCGAGCCCATTGGCTGGCTTGAGGAGCAGTTCCGCGCCGCCGGCCACGAAAAGGATTCACGAGAACTTGCGCTGCATCTCTTTTGCGTTTTTCAGGGTATGGCGGCAGTGGCCCACGGTGCTAACGACCCCGATCTGGTTGTGATGGAGGTAAAGCGGCTTAAGGATTGGATCACCGCATTGTGAGACGGGGTTATGGGGGCAACAAGTTGAGGACAGGCAACATGAAGAAGCTTGAGGGAAAGTTCGCGGTCGTTACCGGCTCGGCGCGCGGGTCAATCTTTGAATCGACAGAGGGGAGAGCACGATGAAAACAGCGCTTGATAAACGTCAATTCGGCCCGTGGGCTCTCGGCCCGTGGGCCTCGTCCGGAATCGGCAAGGAATTCGCGCGGCAAATCGCAGCGGCCGGAATCAACGTCGTGCTGGTCGCCAGACGGGATCGGTGGGCCGCTCACATTCAGCGACCTTGCTTCAGCGGGGACGGGACCACAAGGGATACTGCCACGCGGTTGGCAAAGCTTCAATAGGCGAGGCCGGACGAGGTCTTTTTAGGAGAGGAGAGCAATGAATCTATACACACCGAAGCAGCTCGCGGACAGTATGCGTGTCGTCCGCAAGAACACGATTGCAATCGCCGAGGACATACCCGAAGCGCAATACGATTACCGCCCCGCGCCGGATAGCCGTTCCGTGCGCGAAACCCTTCTTCACATGGCTTCGATGACGCTGTTCGATTTTCACATTCACGAGGAGCAAAAGCGCACCTCGATGGAAGGTTTTGATTTCCGGGGGTTCTTCGCCGGACTTCCGACCAACGAAAAATGCTCGCTTCCTAAAGCCGAGATCGTGGCAGTGCTGCGCGACGAGGGGGAACGCTGGTGCGATTGGGTCGAGAAGCTCCCCGAAGCGCGGGCAGTCGAAATCGTAACACGCGGAGGGGCCGGTCCAGGGGGCAAAAGCCGCTTCGAGATGCTGATCGACTCCAAGGAGCATGAGATGCACCACAGGGCTCAGCTGATGGTCATCGAGCGCCTGCTTGGCATCGTGCCGCATCTGACGCGGAATCGCCAGCGGCCGCAGGAGTCGGCTCAAAGGAGCACTACCTAGAGCCGCGACGTCGGCCGCAGAGATTTGGGATTAGGTTGCTAAAACCAAGACCTGGCAATAGTCTTTGGCGATCTTTAAAAGTCAGGTAACTAACTCATAAGCAAAGAATGAAAGGAGACGCTGTGACGGGAAACGAAGTTCTCGACAGAATGGTGAGCCAGGCGGGCAACGGGCGTTCGCCGGCGGAGCCGCCGTCCCGCCCGCGGAATAGAAAGGCGCTCCGCACCCTCGCGCTCGTTGTCTTACTTGTAATCGCTGGGGTCCTGGCCTGGGCAAATTGGGCTACCGTTTCGAGCATCTTTCACGGCGGCAACGGGTCGGATCGAATCATTGGACTCAGCGGAAGAATCGAAGGCGATGATTCAGCCGTCGCGTCGAAGACCAGCGGTCGGATACTCGAAGTGCGCGTTCGCGAGGGAGACAGCGTCAACGCCGGACAGATCCTTGCGGTGCTCGACGATCAACAGGTTCGCGCGCGCGAAGAACAGGTGCGGAGGTCTGTAGAAAGCGCGGAAGCCAGAGCCAAGGCGGCCAAAGCGCAGATTGACGTTCTCGAAGAGCAACTGCGGCAGAGCCAACTGCAGACCGAGCAGGCCACAGTCGACGCGGAAGGGCGCGTCAGCCAGGCAGAAGCGGATCTGGCGGCTGCGGAGTCGGACCTCGCGCGCCAGGAAGCTTCATTGCAGCTCGCGTTGTTCGACAAGGATGCCTATACGCGCCTGGCGCTCCTGGGCGCTGTCTCCGAACGTCAGGGGAAAGAGGCGGTGGCCAATGCAGATCAGCAGGCCGCCGCCGCGGCCGCCGCCAAACGACGGATCGAGGCGACGAAGGGAGCGTTGACAACTGCAAAGGCCAATGTCGCCAATGCGGCGATCCGGGGGGCGCAGACCGCGGCGATCCGAAAGCAGATCGCTCAGCAGCAGGCGGAGATTGCCAGCGCCACAGCGAACGCGGCACAAGCGCGCGCCGAGCTTGTCGAAGCGCGGGCGAACCTTCAGGATTTGACGGTCACCGCGCCGTTCAGCGGCGCCGTTCTGACGCGGACCGCCGAACCCGGCGAAGTCATACAGGCCGGAACCGCAATCGTCACCCTGCTCGATTTAACGAAGATTTATCTTCGCGGCTTCATTCCCGAAGGGCGTATCGGACGCGTCAAGATAGGTCAGGCCGCTCGGATTTATCTCGACTCGCAACCGGACCGGCCCATCCCCGCTTATGTGCTCCGGATCGATCCGCGAGCGACTTTCACTCCCGAAAACACCTATTTTCGGGATGACCGTGTGAAACAGGTTGTGGGCGTAAAGCTGCAGCTTAAGGACGCCATCGGATTCGCCAAGCCGGGAATGCCCGCGGACGGCGAAGTGCTTGTCGAGGGCGATTCCTGGGCGGCGAAGAGGTCGGCAAAATGATCGCCGTAGACAGTAAGGGGTCCTACGGCGAGGGATGGCCGCATTCCTCCGGGGCCGCCATCCAAGTGAAGAGTCTCTGGAAGAAGTACGGCGACACCGAGGCGGTTCGGGGTATCAGTTTCGATGTCCACAAAGGCGAGATCTTCGGCCTCATCGGGCCGGACGGCGCGGGCAAGACCTCGACTTTCCAAATCCTTGCTGGCGTCATGGAAGCAAGCTCAGGCGACGCTGATGTTCTGGGCCGGCCCGCCCGTCAGATGCGGTCGCAGAGCGGTTATCTTACACAGGGATTTACGCTCTACCCCGACCTCAGCGTCGCCGAGAACATTCGTTACGTCGGCGTGTTGCGGGGCATCGCCCCACGCGAAATTGAGCGAAGAAGCCAGCCCTATCTTGAAAAATTTGACATGCTGCGCTTCAGGGACAGGCTGGCTGGCCGTCTGAGCGGCGGCATGAAGCAAAAGCTTGCGCTCGTCTGCGCAATCGTGCCCGAGCCGGGGGTCCTGTTGCTGGATGAGCCGACGACCGGAGTTGATCCGGTCTCGAGGCGCGAGTTTTGGGACGCGCTGGCCCACCTCGCGGCAGAGGGGCTGACAATTCTCGTCGCCACACCCTATCTCGACGAAGCCGAACGCTGCCATCGCGTAGCGCTGATGCATGCGGGCATTATTCGACAGATTGCGACGCCGGAGGAACTGCGGAACAGCCTCGGACTCGTCCGCCTGGAGCTCTTTACGCCTCAACTCGCCGAGACGGAGCGCATGCTTTCGGAACGTGCGGGCGACGGTTCAATTGCGGACGTTCAGCGCTTCGGCGATCGCCTCGATCTCCTGGTGAAACGCCCGGAAGAGGCTAAAGGGATTGTCGCGGAACGCATGGCGGCGGCCGGACTCGACAGCGCGGAAGTCCGCGTCGATATGCCAACGCTCGAAAACGTCTTCGTCGTCACATTACGAAAACTCGGCGAGGAAATCCACGCCGTGCCCTTTCCACACCGGCGCGATCATCATCGCCTTCACGGACAAGTCGCCATCGGCGCGCGCGGTCTCACCAGGGAATTCGGTGATTTTACGGCCGTCCGGCATGTTGACGTCCAGATCCGGTATGGAGAGATCTATGGGCTTCTCGGTGCGAACGGCGCCGGAAAGACGACGACCATCAAGATGCTCTGCGGCCTGCTTGAGCCGTCACGAGGCGAAATGGCGCTGGCGGGGCAGGCGGGAGGGTTTCGCTCCCGCGAAGTAAGGCGGCGCATCGGGTACATGTCGCAGAAATTCTCTCTCTACGACGACCTCACCATCGCCGAGAACCTGGATTTCTTCTCGTCCGTCTACGGGGTACCGCACAAGGACCGGCCGGAAAAGATGCGCTGGATACTCTCGTTTGCGGGTCTGGACGGCAGGCAGGGCCAAATGACCGGCAGCTTGCCGGGCGGCTGGAAGCAGCGCGTTGCCTTTGGGTCGGCGATCATGCACGAACCGAGCGTGCTGTTCCTCGACGAGCCGACCTCCGGCGTCGATCCGCTGGCGCGACGCGCTTTCTGGTCGATGATTAACCAACTCGCTGACCGGGGCGCCGCCGTTCTGGTGACGACGCATTACCTCGAAGAGGCAGAGCAGTGTAACCGCCTGGGTCTCATGGTGGCGGGCGAACTGGTGGCCGAAGGGAGTCCGGCCCAAATCAAGGCAGCCCAGAAGGGACATGTTCTGGAGTACGTGGTCGATCAGCCGCAACGCGCTGCGGATTTCCTGAGAATCGAGGGCGAGAGATGGCGCGTTGCGCTCTTCGGTGACCGGCTCCACGTGGTTACCGATGAAGATGCGCGCGCCGCGGAGCAGGCGACGACCGCGAAACTGAATGCGTTCGGAATTCGCGTGTTTCAGGTCCGTGAGACCCGGTTTTCACTGGAAGACGTGTTCATCAGCATTGTCGAGAAGGCTCGGCTGGAAGGCAAGATCGGAGCGGAAGAATGATCCCGATCGACACAGAAGGAGTGATATGAGACGGATACTTGAGCAGACGCGCAAGGAGTTGATTCAGGTCATTCGGGACAAGCGGGCGATGCTCATGGCCCTCGGCCTTCCTGCGATGTTGCTTGTTCTCATGCCTCAGTCGATCTCGCTGACCGTGGATGATCTCCCCATCGTAGTTCAGGATCTCGACGACTCGGCCGCATCCCGCCTATTCATCGATGCGTTCTGGGCCTCAATCACATTCCGCGTCATTGAGTGGCCTGTCGATGAACGTCCCGAGGCGGCATTCAAGGCGAACGCCGCGCGGGCGGCGCTGATCATACCCAAAAACTTCGGCAGAGACATGGCGCGTGGCTATCGGTCGCCGGTGCAAATGCTGGTGGACGGCTCCGATTCGAACACGGCACAGCTTGTCTCGGGCTACGCGAAGGAGGTCGCCAGTGCCTACAACAAAGGCACTGGCGGCCCCACGCAACAAGGCCCTGTCCACGCCGCGGTTCGAATTTGGTATAACCCCGGGCGTTCCTCCAACAAGTTCTATGCGCCCGGAATCTTCGTGCTGAATCTGTCGCTGTTTCCGCCTTTGCTCGCCGCGCTGGCGATGGCAAAAGAAGGAGAGGAGAAAACCATCCTGCAGGTCTACGTGTCGAGCATCTCGGCGCATGAATTCCTGCTCGGGAAAATCTTGGCCTCCATGGTGCTAGGCCTCGCCCAATGGTTCGTGCTCATGATTCTTCTCTTCGGGTATTTCGGCCTCGGCCTCGCCGGCGATCCAACGCCGTTCCTCATCGCGACTGTCTTGTACATGTTCTGTGTCGCCGCGTTCGGGACCATGGCGGGCGCGGCTATCCCTGAGCAGGCATCCGCAATGCAGGCTGTCGCCCTGTTTGGGTTCCTGCTGGTGTTTCTACTTGCAGGTCTGGTCTTTCCCGTAGAGAACATCCCCGTAGGCATCCGCTGGATCTCGAACATCGTCTGGGGCCGCTACTACATTGAAATCGTCCGCGACGCGCTGTTGCAGGGCGGCGGCTGGCCCGCCATGTGGTCGCGGGTGGCGAGCATAGGCTCGATCGGAGGCTTGTTCTACCTGCTGGCCTGGGGAAAACTGCGGCGCATGCAACTGGAGACATAAATGACCAATCCGATCCGCATGATCTTCAATCATCGCCTTCTCGCCCTCATTGGCAAGGAGTTTTCACAGATTCGGCGCGACAGCCGCCTGATGGTCACCATGACCATCCAGCCCTCCGTTCAATTGCTGTTGCTGGGTTTCGCCCTTAGCGCCACGGTAACGAACCTGAAGCTCGGCGTCGTCGACGATGACCAATCGATCGAGAGCCGCGCGCTGGTCAATGCGCTCGGCGAGAGCAAGAGTTTTCGACTGACTGCGACGTACAGCTCAGTGAACGAGCTCGCGAAAGCGTTGAGCAGAGGTGACCTCAGCGCCGGAATGGTCGTGCCTTACGACTACAGCCGCAATCTTAGGCGCGGCGCCGAGAGCACCGTGCAGTTTTTCCTGAACGGCGTAAACACGAACACCGCTGCCATCAGCCAGGGTTACGCCGAGTCTGTCATTGAGTCCTACAATGCAGATCTGCGCAGCAGCCGGCTTAGCGCCGCGCTCAGGTCGGGGGACGCAGGGAGCCGGCGTGGATTCGTCTCATTGCAGCCGGCCTTTCTTTACAACCCCGGCCTGAAGGGCTCCTGGTTTTTGGTAACCGGAGTATTCGGGCTGACTCTGCTCCTCAATGCATCTCTCGTCGCCGAAACGACCATGATTCGTGAACGCGAACGCGGAACCATCGAACAACTGCTGATGCTGCCGGCGAGCACGGCGGAGATCGTGATCGCCAAGATCGCGCCGCTCTTCGCGATGTTGTGGGTCATGGTCGTGATATGTATGCTTCTCATCAAGTTCGCCTTCGGAGTGCCGTTTCATGGCAGTCTTGCGCTGGTCATCTGCGGCGCCGCGCTCTGTCTCTTGTGCGGCATCGGGGTGGGCACGACCATCGCGTCCTTCTGCAAATCGGCGAAGCAGGCGATGCTACTCGGATTTTTCGTGAATCCGCTGCTGTTCTCGCTGTCCGGATCATTGAACCCCGTCGAGGGCATGCCGAAATGGATGCAGCCGTTGACCGTCCCGAACCCGATCCATCACCTTGCGACCATTATGCGCGGGTGCCTGATTAAGGGCAGCGGTTTCGGCGATCTTTGGACCAACTTCTTTGGCCTCGCCGCCCTGACATTGGGGCTTCTTACGTTGAGCATCTGGAGATTCCGAGGTCAGCTCAGCTAGGCGAGTCCACTCAGTGAAAACTAGTACGATCCTACCGTTCACACCCTATTGGCGCTCCGCCCCGTTCTTCGCCGCCGTGTTCCTCCTTCTCTTCCACGACGCCGCGTTCGGGCAGAGTGGAAGTCCACTTCCACATCGAGTAGTCATTACGAATGGTCGTTGGCTTGTTCTTTTTGTTGACCCGTCAGACACCGCACGACCTGTTCAAGAGCTCTTGGCACAATCCCGATCAGCAGTAAGACGGGAGGCGTGGGCAACGCGCCCGCCAAAATTTGTAGACCCTTTTCGAGTATCGATTCCATTTGTCTGCGCACCGTTCTCGGATTTCGGGTGGTGGAGGGTTATTCGAAGGATCGAAGGATGAAATCGGCCGCATGTTTCAGAATCGACTCCGATAACTTTGCGTCCTTCACAACCCTAGCCATCGTAAGCGCACCGATCATGGTTGTGGCAGCCGCGATGGCTCGCTTTTTTGCTTGATCGGGAGGCAGGCTCTCACAATGACTCGCGAGCATCTCTACGTAATTCAGGAAGCCTTCAGTCGCAGCAGCACGCGTCTTCGCATCGGCCCGCGCAAGTTCCACTCCCATCGCCGCCAACGGACAACCGTCTCGCGGCCGATCTCGGTGATCAAGCGATAGATAGCTAGCAACGGCAGCATTGAGGCCCTTCTGCCCAGGCCGTTTGTCAGCATTCGCTTTCATCGTCGCCGTACTCAACTCGATTGAAGCTGTGGTGACTTCCCTGAGTAGGTCAGCTTTCGACCTGAAGTGCTTATAGAACCCTCCGCGCGTAAGGCCTGCGGCCTTCATCAAGTCCGCTAAACCTGTCGCGACAATGCCGTGCTCTCGGAACTCCGCCGAAGCAGCTGCAATGATCCGCTTCCGAGTCTTTGCCGTCTCTTCTTTCGACTTTCTCACAGCCAACTCCTCTCAGGTGACCGCCGCCATCCAGGCACTAGCGGTGTCGGTTAACATCTCAATCATTTCAATCGTATCATTCTATTATTTAGATGTCGAATGACATTTATCGGTTGACATCTCAATCACATCATTTTATTATTTAGATGTTGATTGACATCTAAATGAGCGCCGAAAAGAGCACCGGAAAATTTATGCGAATAACAGCCAAGAAATAACAACCTTAGGAGAAATATATGGGCACGGTTGAAAGAAAGATTGCACTCATTACCGGTGGGAATAGCGACAACGAACAAAGCTTCGTCCCTGCCGATCACTTTGATCGCGATCTATATACAAGTTCCCAGACTCGCGAACGCGCCTTAAACGCGGCTATCGTCCATGCCAACATCAGCGAAAGCTTCGAAGAGCATCTTGGGATCTTCGACGCCTTTTACGCGGATGATATCGAGGTAAGCAGCGAAACCCAGGAAGAAGTGATTCGCGGAAAGGCAAGAGTGCGCGCGCTTCTCTGCAACTTCCTGATTCCGCTTCACATAATGGCCGAAATCGGCGGTCTGCAGGTATCCATTCGACAGATCGCGATGCATGGAGACGCTGCAGGCGAGACGCATTCTGAGTGGACACTCGACTTGGTCGGGGTGTTCGGTAGGACGTGCGCTCTGAGTTGGCGCGCACTCCGGAAATGGAATGGATCGCGGGTAGTGTACGAGCATCACTATGAGCATCAGCAGAGCGGCGGACCTTTGACCATGGCCGATTTGAGTTTCGATGCGACTAAGCCTGCTGAAGCGTAAGCTCTTCGAACAATATGACTCTCATGGCGGCAGGTCTTCGTTAGGCATTTACAGAAAATGACTTCAACAACACGAAAGGAAAATTAAAAATGAAAACGAAATTACCACTATCCAAGAACGTTACCATGAACAAGCCGGACGAGAAGAGACAGCGAATGCAGGTACGCTTGGTTGTCACCGGCCACGACGCCAAGGGTCGGGCTGTTTTTGTGCGAGACGAGAAAGTCGATGGGACGCCCATCCCTGGCCTAGGAGAGCTCGCCTTCCTCTGGAATGCGAATGAGCCCGCAACCTACCCGAACGCGGGGAACAATCCGGCGGCGCCCGGTATATTCCCACCCTTAGGTGGCATCCGCTTCATCATCGGGACGTACTTGCCGGGAGACTTCATTGCACCAGAACCCACTCCCGAGATGCGCCTCGAGGATGGCGACGAACTCGGTGGAGCTAACGCCGGCTTTCACAGGACCGACACGACGGATTTCGGGGTCGTTCTCTCCGGCAACCTGGCACTCCAACTCGACGATGGCGCGGAGGTGTCGCTGTCTCCCGGCGATGTCCTGATTGAGAACGGAACTCGCCACCGTTGGCGCGTGGTTGGGAACGTGCCGGCCACCCTGGCTTCTTTCATCATCGGAGCCCAGCGCCGTTAGGATCCGGCCTGCACGTGAGGTGGCGATCGCCGTGACTCGGGAGGACCGTTGTGGTTACAGACGCCCAAGACGCGCCAAGAGGTAGTCACCTCGGCCATCATGGGGCACAGAAGGAGTCGGCCGCGCGATCGCAGTGGGCAACGCTGCGAACGACGCCGTTGAGCAAGCTCTCAGCAAAACGAGTCTCTCGGAGCTGGTACGCGACGTCAGCTAAATTTCCCCGAAATGTAACCGACACGGACATGTTTAATCTAAAGGAGTGACGACAATGGGTAGACTAGCGAACAAGAATATCTTCGAACAATATGACTGTGCATTGGAAGAATGACCAAACGTTAGGAGAACTCATGAAAGACTTGTTAACCAGCGCCCTTGACGCGCACGGCGGCCTGTCGCGCTGGCGGGAGATTGAAGCCTTCCAGCTCAAGGTGTCCATTGGCGGCGGGCTGTGGCGGCTCAAGGGGCTTCCGGACGGCCTGCGCGACGTGACACTGTGTGTCCAGGCTCACCGGCCGATTGTCACGATCACGCCGTTCGGTGGCGAGGCGCGAACCGGGCACTTCACGCCAGACCGCGTATGGGTCGAGGAGGCCAATGGTGGCGTCGTTGAGGAGCGTGCCGCGCCACGGGCTTCGTTCGCCGGGCACGTCCTGACCACACCCTGGGATAAATTGCAGGAACTCTACTTCGTGAGCTACGCACTGTGGAACTACCTTGCGACTCCGTTCGTGTTCACCGAACCCGGCTTCGAGACCCGTGAGATCGGACCACACGAGGAAAACGGAGAGACGTGGCGCCGCCTCCTCGTCAAGTACCCCCCAAGCATCCCGACCCACTGTGCCGAGCAGGTCTTCTATTTCAACGCGCAAGGATTACTCCAGCGTATGGACTACTCCGTGGATGTGGTCGGCGACATGGTCGAGGGCGCCGCCTCTCACTACTGCTTCGATCATACCCCGGTCGGTGGCATCGTCATTCCGACCCTCCGCCGGGCGGTCAGCCGCACTCCGAAGGGTGCAGTGTTATCGGGTCCGACGGGCGTATTGTTACAAATGAGTGACATCAAACTGATTCCGAATGCTCCAAAGGAGAAAAACAATGACCGATAGCGCACAACCGTTCGCTGCTAAGAAGTTCTTGGAAATCAAGGGCCGGAGAATGGCCTATATCGACGAGGGCGAAGGCGCTCCCATCGTTTTCGCGCATGGAAACCCGACCTCATCCTATCTGTGGCGCAACGTCATGCCGGCCTGTCGTGGCCTGG
>WNGA01007536.1_pt1 | contig 15126 bp, 12 predicted proteins | sample 5400061 | NCBI WGS metagenome assembly WNGA01 (sample SAMN13153366, study PRJNA577476) | soil metagenome | isolation source: 100 cm soil or saprolite under grassland replicate 2 | place: USA:California | collected 2016-06-15
TCGTCACATTGATGAAGAGGAACATCGACACGCCCATGAACAACGCCGCCGTGACTTGCTTGAGGGTCGCATAGCCGAGTCCGACCAGGGTCAGCCGCGCGCGCGGCGCGAGCAACAGAAGCAGCAACGCGGCCTCGAGCAGGGTCGCGAGCGACATCGCCAGGGCCAGTCCGTTGATACCGAACACCGGCGCCAGTGTCACCGATAGGATCACGTTCGCGCCGATCGAGATGAGCGTCAGAGCGACAGGCGTCGTCGTGTCGCGCGACGCGTAGTAGGCGCGCGTGAGGATCTGCACCAGCGCGTGACCGGCGAGGCCCAGCGCGTAGAAGAGGAACGCCGCCTGCACGAGCTCGCGCGCCTCGGGGCCGAACTCGCCGTACTGGAAGAGCAGGTTTACGATCGGACGGCGCAGCACGACCATGAGGATCGCCGTCGGAAGCGTCAGGAACATGATCCAGCGGATCGCCTGCTGCAACGCGTCGCGCATCTTTACCGCCTGGCCCAGCGAGGCATAGTGCGAGAGCGCCGGGAACACCGCCGCCGAGATCGCGATCGAGAAGACGCCGAGCGGCAGCAGCATCAGCTGGAATGCGTAGTTGAGCGCCGTGAGCGATCCGGGGCGCATGCCGGAGGCGAGGTACGTGTCCACGAAGAAGACGACCTGGACCGCGCCGAGTGAGAGCGTGCGTGGCGCGGCCAGCACGAATATCTCGCGCACACCCGCGTGGCCGAGATCGAACGTGAGCTGGTACTTGGTGCGACGGAACGTGAGCTCCGGCAGCTGGACGAGGAACATCATCACCGCGCCCGCGACGACGCCGTATGCGAGGGCGTCGATCCCGACGAACGGCGACGCGAACAGCGCGAAGAGGATCTGCACGCCGTTGTAGACGAGCGGCGCGATCGCCCCGGCGAGGAACTGCCGGTACGACTGGAGCACGCCGGTGACGAGCGAGGACAGCCCCATGAAGATCGGGCTGAGCAGCATGATCCGCGTGAGCTCGATCGTGAGGTCGAGCTGCCCTGGCTGGCTCGCGAAGCTCGGCGAGACGATCAGCGTCGGAACGATCCAGGGCGCGGCGAGCCACAGAATGCCGGACAGGAGCACGAGCGCGAGGACCAGGACATTCATCACGCTCGACGCGACGTGCCAGGCCTCGTCCTCGTTCTCCTTGGCGAGGTAGCCCGCGAACACCGGGATGAACGCCGACGCCAGCGCCCCCGCCACGACCAGGTTGAACAGTGCATCCGGGATGCGGAAGGCGGCCCAGAACGCATCGAGCTGCGGCGTTTCGCCGAACGTCGCGCCGAAGACCGAAAGGCGAAGCCACCCGAGGATCCGGCTGGCGATGAGCGCGGCGATCATGACGAGCGACGCCCGAGCGATGGACATCGTCACGGCGTGAGTATGAGCGAGCGGGGCGACGATACGGTCCTGATAAGCCTCGTGGCTGATGCGACGAGATTTTGGCGGGCCGTTGGGTTATCGTTCCGGCCCTATGGCGAAGAAGAAGCGCTCCGCTCTCAAGCGCATCCGTCAGACGCAGCGGCGCACCAGCATCAAGACCATCGCGCGCTCGGCGGCGCGCAGCGCGGTGAAGACCGCGCGGGCCGCGATCGAGAAGGGCGGCGAGGCGGTCCAGGAGGCCGTGGCCGAAGCCTCGAGCATGCTCGACCGCGCGGCGAAGCGGGGCGCGATCCACAAGAACGCGGCACGCCGCAAGCGCAGCCGGGTCGCGAAGCGCGCAGCGAAGAGTACGAAGAAGGCCTAACGCTCTTCGAGCGCGACCGTACCCGCCGAGCCGTTGACCACGATCTGGTCGCCCGTCGCGATCCGCGTCGTCGCCTCCGGAACGCCCACCACCGCCGGTATGCCGTACTCGCGCGCGACCACGGCGCCGTGGGACATCATCCCGCCCATCTCCATCACGAGCGCGCTCGCGGTGAGGAAGAGTGGCGTCCAGCCCGGGTCGGTCGCCGGAGCGACGAGGACCTCGCCGGGCTCCAGACGCGCGCCCGCGGGCGACAGCATCACGCGTGCGACGCCGCGTGCGGTGCCCGGCGACGCCGGCGTGCCGCGGATCGCGCCATCCGTCGCCGGCGACGCGAAAGCCGCCTCAGCGTCGGTCCCATCCGACAGGAGAACGCGCGGCACGTGACGCCGACGCTCTTCGCGGCGATATTCAGCGCGGCGCTGCGCGACGACTGAGCGCATGTCATCGCCCGCAATCGCCCGGCGCGCCTCCGGCAGGGTGAGGAACCAGACGTCATCAGCCGAGGCGATGCGTCGATCTGCCGCGAGTTCCGTGCCGACCGGCGCGAGGATCGCCCGCCCGCGCGCGAACACGCGGATGATGTGGAACTTCGGCGCCTCGCGAACCCCCGCGAGCGCGCGGACGCGGCGAAGAAACGACCGCGCGAGCACGCGGCGCGGACCGCGCACGCGCGACAGCAGCGTCGCGATCGTCGCCTTCGCCTCGCGCGCGCCGCGCTCGAACTGCACGTCGGGTGCGACAGCGGCGGTATCCAGACGCTGGTAGTTCGCGATCGCCCCGAAGAGATGCGCGGGATCTTCCGACCAGCGCGGCAGGCCCACATCGATCTCGGCTATGGCGCGGTGGCCGTAGCGCTCCAGGAACGCTTGCATCTCGCGCTGGAGCGAAGCCGGCAGGGCGCCGCGACGGAAGGCCGCGCTCAGCTCGGCGGCCGAGCGGTCGGCGAGCGCGGCACGGGACGGCCCGTCGGCGCGCGTGCGTCGCGCGATGGCCCAGAGCTCGAGGTCCATCTCGGTCGTCGGATTGAACGGGAGACCCCGCAGCACCGTCCGCAGCTCGTCGGGGCTCGCGACGCCACGAAGCAGACGCCCGGCGACGTTGTAGGACAGGAAGCCGGTCGCGACCATCGCGACCAGCTTCGGGAACAGTCGCGGCAGCCAGGTCAGGAACAGCCGCTCGAACGCGTCCAGACGCATCGCCGCTGTGGTCAGCGGTCCCGGGTCGCTGCGGACCAGCTCGTCGACCTCCCGCAGCAGTCGCTCGCGTGTCGTCTCCGGCCAGAGGAGCGCTCGGATCACGACCGGCGGCACTCCGGTGCGCCTGACGGCGTGGAGGATCGAGAGGGTCGAACGGAGGCGCGAGCCCCCGCGCGGAGCCAGACGCGGGTCATCAAGCAGTCGCGTGAATATCCCGGCGCTCCGCGCCTCCATCACCGACATCACGCGCGCGGGGATGTCGCGAGCGGCGGCGCTCCGGAGGACGGGGGTGAGGTCGATCCAGAGGCGCAGGCCGGAGACGGCGATCGCGGACACTCCTGAGGCGGGATCGGCGACCGGCCTTCCGATCACTCCGGCGAGGGCCGAGCCGATCAACTGGAACGTTTGGAGGCCCATCGGGGTAAGCGGCTGGAACACGCCCTGCGCGACGTTCGCGGAAAAGTAGACCCTGAGATCACGGTCCGGATCCGAAGCGACAGCCGGGACCGGATAGAGCGTCGTGATGTCACGCGATTGCACGATCCAGAGCTTCAGCTCGTCGATCGCCCACTCGATGTCCTGCGGCTTTCCGTAGTGCGCCTCGATGCGGCCACCGATCGCCGCGATCTCGCGCAGGCGAGCGTCGTCGAGGATCTCGCCGCGGCGCTCGAGAACAGCGCCGGTCGTCGTGTCGACGAGGTAGTGATCCGGATTCACCGCGCCGGAAACGAGCCGCTCGCCGAGTCCGCGGACCGCGTCGATCGCCGCGCGCCGGCGCCGGCCGGTGATCGGGTCGGCCGTGAAGAGGACGCCCGCCGTAATCGCTGGCACCATCCGCTGGACGACGACCGCCAGTCGCAGGGCGCCCTCATCGACCGCGTGCGTTGCCCGATAGGCGACGGCGCGCTCGTTCCAGAGCGACGCCCAGCAGCGGCGGACCGCGCCCTGGAGCGCGTCATCGCCTTCGACGTCGAGGATCGTGTCCTGCTGTCCCGCGAAGCTCGCCTCGGGCAGATCCTCCGCCGTCGCCGACGAGCGCACCGCGACACGGCCGCCGAGCGCGCGGTACGCGTCGCGCACCGCGTTCGCGATCTCGGCCGGCATCGCCGTCTCGGTCAGCTTGGCGCGCGCCGCGGCTGGGTCCTTCGGGTCGACCCCGGCCGCGCTCGCCGCTGCGACGTACGCGTCGGTCGTGACCACGAAGCCATCCGGAACGGCGAAGCCCGCGCGGATGAGCTCACCCAGGTTCGCACCCTTCCCGCCGGCGACCGGCAGATCGTGCGCGCCGAGCGCGGACAGCGGCACCACCAGACGCTCTTTCACGGCGCGCCTGGGGCCAGGGTGCGGATGTTGCTGGAGATGTGTAGCAGGAGCCTGCGGAGCTCGGCGCGCTCCCGTGGCGACAGGCCGGCGAGGAGCATCTCGTTACCACGGCCAGCGAACCGCAGCAGTCGCCTCGCGAGCGCGCGGCCGGAGGGCGTGAGCTGCACAGCGCGCGCACGACGATCGCGAGCGCCCACGCGACGCGTGATGAGCCCCTTCGCCTCGAGACGACCCACTAGCCGGGACACGCCGGCGTCGTCGGTGAGAAGAAGGTCCGTCAGGTCTGTCGCGCTGGCCCCGCGTTGGCGATAGGTCCAGACCAGGAGCTCGGCCTGCTGCATCGTCATCCCAAGCGGTGCGACCTGGCGATCGACGAACGTGCGCAGCTCTCGCGCGACGCGGATGACAAGTCGTCCCACACGCTGGGGCTCGCGCGCGCGCGACGGCTCGTCGTCCATCTTGCGCTCCACCGTCACGGCGCGAGGTTAGGTTCTGGTCACAATACTTGTCAAGACAAGGAATGTGACTAGCGGGCGCGGATATTGAACTCGTAGCGCACGGTCGGAGTCGCGCAGGGCGGCACATTCTTCCGACATTGCGCGTCGCCGGTCGCTCGAACCACATGGTCCCCGGCTTGCTTGACGTCGAACAGCCAGATACGCATCGAAGAGGTACCGACGTTGCCGACCTGGGTGCTCTTCAGCGCAAGAGCAATTGTGTTGGTGGACTCAAGAGTCCAGTCGAGATCGGCCGGCAGAACCAGGCGTAACTCGCTTCCGACGGTGACGTTCTTCGTAGTTCCGTTGTCCTCGGCCCCCAGGCTGTAGCCGGACCGCACGCTCACGCAGGCGAACGCTACGACCAAGACTGGAATGAATAGCAGGCGACGCGCGATCAGCACGAGTCAGCGCGCGAAGCGCGAGAACGCATCGCGTCCGGGATAACGCGCGGCGTCCTGCAGCTCGTTCTCGATCTCCATGAGGCGGTTGTACTTCGCGTTGCGCTCGCTGCGTGAGAGCGAGCCGGTCTTGATCTGACCACTGTTGAGCGCGACGGCGAGGTCGGCGATGGTCGTGTCCTCGGTCTCGCCGGATCGGTGCGAGATGACCGTCGCATAGCCCGAGCGGTGCGCGAACTCGACGGCCTCGATCGTCTCCGACAGCGTCCCGATCTGATTCAGCTTGATGAGGACCGCGTTGGCCACCTCCTCGGTCACACCGCGCCGGATGCGCTCGATGTTCGTAACGAAGAGATCGTCTCCAACGAGTTGCAGCTTGTCACCGAGAGTGGTGGTGAGGTGCTTCCAGCCCGCCCAGTCGTCCTCAGCGAGGCCGTCCTCGACCGACACCAGCGGATACTTCGCGCGCCAGGCCGCGTAGCGCTCGGTCATCGCTGCGGCATCGAGCGTGGTCTTCTCGCGCGCGAGCGTGTACTTGCCGTTCGCAAAGAGCTCCGTCGCGGCGGGATCGAGCGCGATCGCGACGTCCTCGCCGGCACGATAGCCGGCCTTCTCGATCGCCAGGAGGATGAGACGGATCGGCTCCTCGTTGTCCTTGAGCCCGGCCGGCGCGAAGCCGCCCTCGTCGCCGACCCCTGTGCCCATGCCGCGGTCGTGGAGGATCGCCTTCAGGGCGTGAAACACCTCGGCACCGGCGCGCACCGCCTCGCGGAACGAAGCGGCGCCGATCGGCACGACCATGTACTCCTGCATGTCGGCGGAGTCGGTCGCGTGCTTGCCGCCGTTTAGGATGTTCATGAGTGGGACGGGAAGCGTGCGCGCGATGGGTCCGCCGAGGTAGCGGTACAGCGGCAGGCCCACGGCGGTGGCGGCGGCGCGAGCGCACGCGAGCGAGACGCCGAGGATCGCGTTCGCCCCGAGCTTCGATTTGTTCGGCGTGCCGTCGAGCTCGAGCAGCAGCTTGTCGATCTCGGTCTGATCGGCCGCGTCTTCACCGATGAGCTCCGGCGCGATCACGTCGTCGACGTTGCTCACCGCTTTGAGAACACCTTTGCCGCGGTAACGTGCCTTGTCGCCGTCGCGAAGCTCGACCGCCTCGTGCGCTCCGGTCGACGCGCCGGACGGCACCATCGCGCTGCCGCGCGAGCCGTCAGCGAGGATGATGTCGACCGCCACGGTCGGGTCGCCACGTGAGTCGAGGATCTCGCGCCCGCGGATCATCTCGATGGTCGTCGCGCTCATGTGGCGTGGACCCCCGTACGGTCTGGTATCGCCGCGACCCCCGGGAGCGTCTTGCCTTCGATCAGCTCCAGCGAGGCGCCGCCACCCGTGGACACATGCGTCATCTTGTCGGCAAGGCCAAGGTCCTGGACGGCCTGCACCGACTCACCGCCACCGACCACGGTCGCGGCATGGCTCGCGGCGAGGAGCTCCGCGACGCGCTTCGTTCCGGTCGCGAACGCCGGGATCTCGAAGACGCCGACCGGACCGTTCCAGAAGATCGTCTTCGCGCGTCGGATCTCGTCCGCGTACCGCTCGATGGTGCGCGGGCCGATGTCGACGATGGCGAGATCGTCGGAGACCTCATCGATGCCCTTGACGGTGGCGCCGCGTGCGCCCGCCTGGTCAACGGTCGGCGCGCAGAGCACGTCCACCGGCAGCAGCACGCGTTTGCCGTGTGCCTTCGCGTCGTCGAGGATCGCCCTGGCCTCGCCCGCTCGATCGGGCTCCGCGAGCGAACGTCCGATCCGGTGTCCCGTCGCGAGCAGGAACGTGTTGGCCATGCCGCCGCCGATCGCGAGCGCATCGACGCGCGCGAGGAGCGCCCGCAGCACATCGATCTTGGTGCTCACCTTCGCGCCGCCGATGATGGCGAGGAACGGCCGCTCCGGTGCGGTCACGAGACCGCCGAGAGCAAGGAGCTCCTTCTCGAGCAACAGCCCCGCGTACGCGGGAAGGATCTTGGCCACCCCCTCCGTGGACACGTGCGCGCGATGCGCCGCGCCGAACGCGTCATTCACGTACAGGTCGTAGCCGCTCGCGAGGTCCGTCGCGAACGCAGGGTCGTTCTTCTCCTCCTCGGGATGGAAGCGCACGTTCTCGAGCAGCAGGACGTCTCCGGGACGCAGCTGCGCGACAGCTTCTCGTACCGCGGAGCCAATCGAGTCGGGCAGGAGCGGCACGTCCCGCCCGAGGAGCTCGCCGAGCCGCTGCGCGACGGGTTTGAGGCTCTGCTTCGGATCCGGACCTTTCGGACGACCGAGATGCGAGCACAGCGCGATGGCCGCGCCGTGTTCGAGCAGGTAGCGGATCGTCGGCAGAGCGGCGCGGATGCGCGTGTCATCAGCGACCGCACCATCCGCGAGCGGCACGTTGAAATCAACCCGAACGAGGACCTTCTTGCCGGACGGATCGACGTCCCGGATCGTCCGCTTCGCGAAGCCCGTCACGCGAGGCTACGCCGCAGCGGGAACGCGGAGCTTCGACGCCACGAACGCGGCGATGTCAGCGAGCCGGCAGGCGTAGCCCCACTCGTTGTCGTACCAGGAGATGACCTTCACCGTATCGCCGAGGACGATCGTGTCGATCGCGCTCACGATCGTGGAACGGTCATCGCCCTTGAGGTCGCTCGACACCAGCGGTTCCTCCGTGTAGCCCATGATCCCCTTGAGATCGCCTTCGCTCGCGCGTTTGAAGGCGGCGTTCACCTCTTCCTTCGTGACCTCCCGCCCGAGCGTCGCGACGAAGTCCACGACGGACACGGTCGAGGTCGGCACGCGGAACGCCATGCCGACGAACTTTCCCACCAGGTCTGGGATCACAAGCGCCACCGCCTTCGCGGCGCCGGTCTCCGATGGAACGATGTTCTCGGCGGCCGCTCGGGCGTCACGAGGCTCTTTCGCCGCGGTGTCGAGCGTGCGCTGCGAGTTCGTGTACGAGTGGACGGTGGTGAGGAAGCCCTTCTTGATGCCGAACTCGTCATTGAGCACTTTCGCGACGGGTGCGAGGCCATTCGTCGTGCACGACGCGTTGCTGATGATGTTGTGCTTCGCCGGGTCGTAGAGCTCCTCGTTCACGCCGAGGACGATGGTGATGTCCTCGTTCTTTGCCGGCGCCGAGATGATGACCTTCTTCGCGCCGGCGTCCAGGTGTGCCTTGGCCTTCGTCCCGTCGGTGAAGAAGCCGGTCGATTCGATGACGATGTCCACATCGAGGGCCGTCCATGGGAGCTTGGCCGGATCCTTCTCTTGGAGCACCTTGATGCTCCGACCCTCGATCATGAGCGAGTCGGCGGTGGCGGAGACGTCGCCCTTGAAGTCGCCGTAGTTCGTGTCGTGCTTGAAGAGGTAAGCGTTCATCTGCGGGTCGGTGAGGTCGTTCACGGCGACGACCTCGAGCTCAGGGTGCCGTTCCAGGACCGCCTTCAGGAACTGCCGGCCGATGCGTCCGAAACCGTTGATGCCGATGCGCACACCCATGGCTGACCCCCTTGTGCGATGAGACTAAAGGAACCACTCGCCCCGCCCCGAGAGGCGCTCGCGGGCGGCGAATACAGCGCCCAGCATGCCGACATCACGGCCGAGCTCGGCCGGCACCACCCGTACCGCGGCGGCCGGCGCGCGGAACGCGCGCTCCGCGATCGCGCGACGCATCGGCTCGAGCACATGGGTCGGTTGGTTCTCCGCGATCGATCCGCCCACGACGATGAGCGCGGGATTTAGCACGTTCACCAGACCCACCGCGAGGTTCGCGAGCGCACGCTCCGCGCGCGCGACGATCGTCGCCGCGCGGTCGTCGCCGCGAGCGGCGGCGGCGAACACCTCCGCGGTGTCGGCGACCCCATAGGCGTCGGCCATGTTTCGGCCCGCGGCGAATGACTCGGCGCAACCGAACGAGCCGCAGCCGCAGCGCGGCAGATCGGCGCCCGCATCACGCGATGTGTCCAGCTGGAACGCGACAGGCCAGTGTCCGATCTCTCCGGCGGTGTTCGTCGCGCCACGCAGCATGCGACCGCCGCTCACGATCGTGCCGCCAAGCCCGGTCGACACCGTGACGTAGACGAAGTCGCGTGCGCCGCGCGCGGCGCCGAGGGTGCCCTCGGCGATCGCTGCCATGGCGGTGTCGCGGTCGACGAATACGGTGACTCCGTCGAGCGCATCGGATAGACGCGCGGACAGCGGGAACTCGATGAACCCGACGAGGTTCGGCGCCTCGTGCACCAGACCGGTGCGATGATCGAGCGGGCCTGGCGCGGCGCAACCAACGGCGAGGAGCTCGTGGAGCGGCAGACCAGCCTCGCGCGCGCTGGCACGAGCGGAATCCGCGAGCGCGCGCACGATGGAATCAGCGCCATCGCGTGGTGTTCGGCGCTCATCACGCGCGATGATCTCGTGGCGGTCACTGTCGAGCGTGGCGATGACCGAGCGGATGTGCGTACCGCCGAGGTCGACGCCGAGGAAGTGGTTGTCGCTCAGACCCTGGGGAGCTTGCCCGCGAGCTCCGGCGAGGACAGCGCGCTGGCGTCGCCGAGCATCACGCTCCTCTGGGCGGCCTTGTACCCCTTCTTCGCCTTGTCCTTGCCGAACGTCTTCTCGGCATCCGCGTAGATCGTCGTCACGAGCAGCGCGAGATATGGCAGCGCCTGCGAATCGGCGAGCTGCTCTCGCTCGAGCGCTTCGACGTCGATGCGATCGTCGACGATCGGGAGCGGGCGATCGATGGGATCCGCCTGCTCGTCGACGCGCATGAGCAGGTTGGCGATGCGCTCTTCGATGCGGCTCTTCCCGTACTGACCGTTGTTGTATTCGGCGATGAGCGCGTTGGCGAGCGCGGCGACCAACCCGACGCGACTGCCCACGACGCCCGCGGTCGGGAGGGGCGTGCCCGCGACGGGCGGCGGAGCCGGCTTGTCGCGACCGAAACCAAAGAGCCCGCGTTTCTTCTTCTCCGGCGGTGCCGCGGCCGGCGTGTTCCACTCCTCGACGGGTGGGATAGCGGGCTCGGGGGGACGGAGCGGCGGGATGCGCGAGACGGCGCCGGCGGGACTTCCCCACGGATCGACGGCGGTCGTGTCCTCTACCGCGGGTGCGGACCACGTGCTCTTTGCCGGAGCAGTCGGCGCGACCCACGCGTCATTCTCTGGAGCGGGCGCGGGGGGCGACCACGTCGACGGTGTGGGTGTCGACGCGGCTGGTGTGCCCCATGGGTCGTCGGTCGAGGGAAACGCCGGCTCCGGTGCCGGCGGCTTGGTCCAGCGCTCGGCCCCGGGGGCGGGCTGGGGCGGCGTGCCCCACTGATCGACCGCGGGCGGTGCCCATGAGCTCACCGGCGGCTCCGCCGCGGAAGGCGCTTCCGGCTCGGCCGGAGCAGGACCAAAGATCCCGGACAGAGCGCTGAGGCGATCGTCCATGGACGGCTCGACCTTGTCCGGCGTGATCCAGTCCTGCGCGGGCGCGGGAGTCTCGGACGCCGGCCACTGCGGCGCGACCTCGGATATCGGCGCGTCGGCGGGGGTCACCGTCCAATCCTGGGCGGGCACCGCCTGATCCGGCGTGATCCAGTCCTGCGCCGCCGGGAACTCGCGGGCAGGCGTGGCCCCGGGCTCCGTCGTGAAGTCCTGCACAGCCTCGTGTGCAGGCGCGAAGGTGTCCCTGGATGGTTCGAACGTCGCCGCCGCGGGGTCGAACGCGCGCGCAGGGGGCTCGAATGCCGGAGCCTCATACGCTGGCGGCTCATACGCCGGAGGCTCATACGCGGCCGCCGGTGGCTCATACCGCGGCTCATCTGCCGGCGGCTGATACGCCTCCGGCGGTGGCTCATACGCCGGTGCGGCGGGCGCCGGTGCCTCATACGCGGGCGCCTGGGGGGCCGGTGCCCGATAGGCGGGCGGCGGGGGCGGTGCTGTCGCCTCGATGACGCCATCGCGCACCAGAGCGGCGAGGGCGGTCAACGCAGCGTTGTGATCAACGTGGAGCATCAACGCGATCGCGTTCACGTCGCGCTCGCCGTTCACCGCGAGCACGACGCGCCAGCGTTCCGCGGTGAGCGTGACGGCCCCCTGGTCGACGGCACGCTCTGACAGGCGGAACGGCATGTCGTCGCGCGGTATGAGCGCGCGGATCTCTGCCATGCGCTTCCGTTCCGCTTCGCGCTCTTCCTCCGCCTTCTTGCGCGCTGCCTCGCGCTCTTCCTCGGCCTTCTTCAGGGCGGCTTGACGCTCCGCCTCGGCTTTGAGGCGCGCTTCTTCACGCTGCTTCTTCGCCTCATCGGCCTGGCGCAAGAGGTCGTCGAGCCTTCCCTCGAGATTCGCGGGCGGCGCGTCATCCCACGGTGTGAACTCGAACTCCGCTCCGCCAAGATCGAAGATCGCGCCGAGTGCGAACAGTGGCTCCTCTTCCGCGAATACCGCCGTTACCACGCGGCCGTCGGCGAGGCCAAGCGCACCGACCCGCTCGCCTGCACGTAGCTGCAACTCGCCGGTCTTCTTGGTTTGGGCGAGCAGGTCCAGGACCGATCGAAGCGGGAAGTCTTCGACACTTCCGCGCAGCGTCACCGCAGCGCGGCCTCCGTCGCCTTGTCGAAGACGTGCAGCTTCTTCAGATTGAAGCCCACGCGCAGGTTCGAGCCGGGACGGGTCTGGGTGTTGGTGGAGACGCGCGCGACGAACGTCTGTCCATCTGCCGAGAGCTGCAGCTGCAGCTCGTTGCCCAGGAACTCGACGACTTCCACACGAGCATCAACGGGCAGATGGCCGTTCTGCTGCGCGCTGGCCAGATCGTCGATGTCCTCCGGCCGCACCCCCAGGATCACCTCATGTCCGGTGGCCTCGGCGGCCTGGCCCTTCACCGGCGCCTTGAAGAAGCCGGCGTCGGCCACCGCGCCGCTGCCCGAGCCGACGATCTTGGCCGGGAAGAAGTTCATCGAGGGAGAGCCGATGAACCCCGCGACGAACAGGTTCGTCGGACGCTCGTGCAGGTTCTCCGGGGTGTCGAGCTGCTGGAGCACTCCCGCGTTCATCACTGCGATGCGGTCGCCCATGGTCATCGCCTCGACCTGGTCGTGGGTGACGTAGATGGTCGTGCGCAAGAGACGCTGATGCAGCTTCTGCAGCATCGCTCTCGTTTGGATGCGCAGCTTGGCGTCGAGGTTGGACAGCGGTTCGTCCATCAGGAACACCGCGGGCTCGCGGGCGATGGCGCGACCGACGGCGACGCGCTGGCGCTGACCGCCGGAGAGCTCCTTGGGCTTGCGCTTCAGCAGCTGACCGATCGACAGCATCTCGGCGACCTCGTTCACGCGCCGCTCGATCTCGGGCTTGGGGACGCTGCGCAGCTTGAGGCCGAAGGCGATGTTGTCGTACACGCTCATGTGCGGATAGAGCGCGTAGTTCTGGAACACCATCGCGATATCGCGGTCCTTCGGCGCGACGTCGTTGACGCGGCGCTCGCCGATAAAGATGTCGCCGGTGGTCTGCTCCTCGAGACCGGCGAGCATCCGCAGCGCGGTCGTCTTGCCACAGCCCGACGGGCCCACGAGCACGAGGAATTCCTCGTCGCGGACCTGCAGGTTCAGGTCTTTGACCGCGGTGAAGTCGCCGAAGCTCTTCGTGACGTGGTCGTAGGTGACGGTCGCCATTCCCGCTGGAGTCTAATGTCATGGCCCGTCGGGCAGTAGCCGCGAGAACAGCGAGCCGAAGCGCGTCGCCGCCCGGTCGATCAGGGTTACGCGCGCCTGGATCGCGTCGTCGCGGGAGCGGTCGGCGCCCGCGCGGAGGCGCGCCAGGACCCGGACCCGGTAGGCCACCGCGCCAGGCGGCGGATCGAGCGGCACGAAGAGCACCCGCCCCTCGCCTGCGGCCACCGCCTCGCTGTCGGCGATGGCGATCTGCCGGGGCCGGCCCGTCGCGCTCGCGTAGTAGGCGATGCGGGCAAAGGCCTCACGCACCGCGTCATCGGAGACGCGCAGCCGTACCGCGAGGGCGCGCTCCGGGGGCAGCGGACGAAGCTCGCTCTCGATGCCCCAAGCGCGTCCGCTCGGCACCCCGAGCGTGAACGTGCCCGCTTCCTCCTCGAGCGTCGCGCGCGGCGTGGTCCGACGGAAATGCGTGCGATCGTCATCAGCCGCAGCGGGGGCAGCGACGACCGCGAGCAGCACGAGCGCGAGCGAAAGGGTCCGGCGCATGCCGCGACGTTAGACCGCGAGACGTCTCATGTCTGTCCCTCGCACGTCGCACGTTCGTGCGACGAGGCGCGACATAAAAGAGGTACCGCATTCAGGCAAGGCGGATGAGGTACGTGCCGATCTCGTACGGCGCGAGCCGGATCGTGGCCGCGCCGCCGACGACATCGGGGGGCGCCGCGGTGCGGAGGATATCGAGCCCGGTGTTGCCGAGAGCGAGATCGCCTTCGCGCAGATCGACCGAGCGTGCTTCGAGCGTAGGGCGCGCGAACCGGAGCGTTGCCGACGCCGGATCGCGCGAGGGATTGAAGACACGCGCAACGATCGCGCCCTCCGGACCCGCGCGTAGCGCCGACGGTTGGACCGCCACGTCACCCTCGACCGAATAGAAGGAGTGCGATGCCGCGTCGCCGCTGCCGCTCCACGGGGGCGAGAGCCACTCGCGGATCTGTCGCGCCGCGCGTGGCAGCGTCATCTCGCCACCGAGCGGCACGACGCAGTAGCGATACGCGCGCTCGCCGATGCACTGCGCGCTCGGCGTCACGAGAGCCGGCCCCGCGTGCCCCTTCCGTTCGGGGAGGTCGCCGCGCGACAAGAACCCCACCGCCCTGAGCAGCGTGATCGCGATCGTCCGTCCGTCGTGAAGCACCGCGTACTCGCGGAGACCATCGACGCCGACAGCGACACCACGCGTCGCTCCCTCGACGGCCACGAGGTCGTGGAGCGCGCGCTCGGCGGTCGGCTGCTCGATCCAACCGGGGCGCGGCGCGACGCGCGTCTCGCGCTCGAGCCAGGCGAAGGCGGCGCCCGCGACGTGCGTGAGTGACCGCGTGCCGGTCTCGCACAGCACACGCAGCCGGTGATCGCGTGCCTGGTTGTCGACCACGACGCGCACGTCGACGCGCCGCGCGCCGGCGTCGAGCGATATCTCGCTGCGCACCGAACAGGGCACGAGCTCCGGCGTGCGGGCCAGACGGTCCTCCCGCAGACCGGCGGGAAGCCGCAGCTCGAAGTCGACCGTCATCGTGGCGCGGTCGCCGTCGACCGCAGCACGTCGCTTCCCGACGAGATCACGCGACCCGAGCGTCGGGCCCGCATATGAATAGGTGTACTCGTCGCCCCGGTCGCCCTCGTCGAGGAAGGCTCCGTGGGGACCGGAGCGCTCGCCGCTCGCGCGATCGGTCACCATGAACGAGCCGTCCAGGGCGACCTCGACGCGCAGGGCCTCGTTCTCGATGACCCCCTCCTCCGGTGATGCGACACCCGGCCCTTCCGCACGCCGGGCCGGAGCCGTGCCAAGCGCGGCGCAGCGCACGCGCGTGGGTCGTCCATCGAGCGTGACGACGGCGTCGCGCTCCCAGGGCACCGCGCTCCACACGACCGGCGCGTTCGTGTGCCCGGCAAGTTGACGCTCGAGTCGCGCGGCGAGCGCCTCGCCATCCGTTCGGACGCGCGCGAAGCGCGGCGCCATGTCCACGTCGTGCACGGCGTCAATCGAACAGCCGCAGATCGAGTCGTGCGGATGGTTTTGCAGGAGCGTGCGCCAGAGCGAGCGCACCTCTTCGCGCGCGACCCCGCCGGCCAGCGCATCGAGCGGCTCGCAGCGCTCGAGAAGCAGACGTTCGCAGACGACGTTCTCCTGCTTGATCCATACGCGCGCGGAATTCACGCCGCGGAGGATCGGGCGGTATCT
>WNGA01007538.1_pt1 | contig 15125 bp, 18 predicted proteins | sample 5400061 | NCBI WGS metagenome assembly WNGA01 (sample SAMN13153366, study PRJNA577476) | soil metagenome | isolation source: 100 cm soil or saprolite under grassland replicate 2 | place: USA:California | collected 2016-06-15
GCGACCTGGGCTTGGGAGCGGCCGGCGGCAAACAGCCCGCCGGCCTGCATGCGGACGCCTTCGAACGCCTGGCGGTCACGCAGACCACGGGCGTTGCGGCGGTAGGCGGTTGGTCTCATACCGCCATCCTGCCAGCAAAGCCCCGATCCTGTCATCCGAAGGGGCGAACCTCTTTTAAGGCCCCGACAGATGGGATGCTCCAGCGGGGTGCAGGGCTGGCCGCTGCGAAGCGGCAGGCGCCGACTGATGGGCTTGTGTCAGTCGGGAGGACACCGCTGCCCCGGGGTAAAGGCAGCACCCGACCCGGTCGCATCTGGTCGGTGTTGAACGTGGCAATCCCGTTGGGGTCCAGGCCCGGTGCCTGGTCAGCCGACCGCAAGGAACGCCCATCCCCAGCGGGCACAGGATGACCCCAAAGCCAATGCCGGCACGCCGAAAGGCAGCAGGAACCCGGGACACCACGACTGGTCCCTCCGCCAGCCGTCCCGCATAACTGGCCGGATACGGGCATGATGCCCGAACCCGAGAGGGTGCCCACAGGGTCAGGTGAGCCCAAGCGGACAAGACCGGCAGGCCCAGAGCCCGCGGACAAGTTAGACGCCGCGCCAGCGGTGAACGGACCAAGGGACGTCCATAAGGACGGATGGCAGCCCGACCGGCCAAGTCGCACGAGCTTGCCCGAGCCGGTTGCGGTGGAAGCCGCTCGGCCGGTTCCTAGGGGGCGGGGGCGCAGCAATGCGTCCCCGCTACCCGACTAAGCTGAGCCAATGCCCAGCAGTGTCCAGCGGCCGTGGCCGGAGCTACCGCCGAAGAGCAGCGGGCCCTACGCCCGGATGAAGGAGGGTCTGAGCGACCCGCGGACGCGGCGATGGCTCAAGATCGTCGGCATGGCCGTGCTCGTGACGATAGGCCTGGTCGCGACGCTGGGAATCGTCCTGTTCGTCACCCGCACCTACAGCCTGGACAGCGTCACCTATCCGGCGTCGGTGCGACGGCTGGCCGTCGAGGCCGACATCGGCGAGGTCACCGCGGTGGGCAGCGACCGCCCGGACACGCTCACCCTGTGGCAGCGGCGCTACTCGGTGATCAAGCCGCGCGTCGAGCGCGGGGTGCGCGACGGCACGCTCGAGATCCGCTCCCACTGCCCTGCCGCCAGCTTCCGCTGCTCGGTCATCTTCGGCTCGCAGGTGCCGAAGGCGACCGAGGTGTCGGTGCGCACCCGCTCCGCCGCGGTGACGGTGCAGGACCTGAACGGCCCCGTCGCGATCACCACCCGGTCGGGAGCGGTGACGGTGGTGGATGTCGCGGCTCGGGTCAGCATCGACACCCGGTCCGGGCCGGTGACATTGGCGACGTCGCGGGGGGATATTGCCGCGAGGACGGTGTCCTCCCCGATCGAGCTGCGAGCTGTCCAGGGCCGTGTCGACCTCAGCAGCGAGGCCGGCGCGATCACGGGCAATGCGCAGGCCGTGGAGGTGTTCGAGGCGAGGACCGGCAGCGGCTGGGTGACGGCGACGTTCATCGCGCCGCCGCGGCGCGTGGAGGTCCGCTCGGCCTCGGGCGAGGTGAACCTGCTGGTACCCGCCGGCCGCTACCGGCTCGATCTGCGTGCGCCCGCGGGTCGGATCCGCCTGGAGGGCGTGGTGGACGATCCGGGCGCGACGCGGACCATCAAGGTCACCACCGGCGGAGGCATCCACCTGGCGACGCCGTAGCGTCCCGGCCCGACCCTTGGGACGTCGGCAAGGTCCGGCCCACCACCGGGCCACAGGACCGGTTGGCGTGGACGAGGCCCCTTTTCGGCCCGATGTGGCCCTGCGTTGTGTCCGACCCGCGTTCAGTGGGCAGGCCTGGGATGTCCTACGGATCCGGACAGCTATGAGGGCGTATGAGTGGGAAGAAAGGATGCGTGACCGTTGCTGGGTAGACGCTCGGCAGAAAGGACAGGCAGATGAAGTTTCGGAGCGCGTTGGTCTTCATCGCGTTCGGCGCGATCCTCAGATTCGCCGTCACCGCCCACGTCAGCTGGATCGACATCCAGACACTCGGGCTGATCTTGATGCTCGTGGGTCTGTTCGGCCTGCTGTTCTCGTTCTACCGCCTGATGCTCAACGCCAGCCGGAGGCGGCGGGAGCGGCTCGCGTCGGCCTTCATCGAACTCGGCGAGCCGGAGCCGCACAAGGCCGAGCAGCCCGACCCCACGCTGGTCAGCGAGATCGAGAGCGCTCACCAGCTCGCCCAGGAGGCGCGCCCGTTCCTGGAGGCCGAGGGCTACAGCAGCCAGCGCATCGGTGAGCTGGCGCTGGCGTTCGCGGCCAAGGACGTCGGCCGGAACACGGAGGAATTTATCGACTGGGCATTGGCGCAGGGTCGTCTCGGCACCGATCCCGCCGTCGACGTCTGATCCGATCCGGCAAACGCGATGCCCACCCGGCGTCGGCGTCCGCCGGGTGGGCACTCTGCGGCCTGGCTACTGCTGCTCCAGCGGCCGCACGTTCGCGGCCTGGGAGCCCTTTGGCCCGGACGTGATGTCGAACTCGACAGCCTGCCCCTCGTTGAGCGAGCGGTAGCCGGTCGACTGGATCGCGCTGAAATGGACGAAGATGTCCTCGCCCGACTCAGCGGCGATAAAGCCGTAGCCCTTGTCGGGGTTGAACCACTTCACGGTTCCAACAGTCATTTGCTTGTCCCTCCCTCCATCATCTCGGAGGTGTTCCGTCACGCTGGAACCAGCCGGTGCCAGCGGCAAGGGACAAGCTCAACCGCGGGCTGCAAGCGAAACGTGAACCTGTGCCCTGGCAGGCTACCACGGCATCGGGCATGCCGCCGTCACTGCCGGGGGGGTAGACTTTATCGGGTTCTTCTGGCGAGAGCGGTGGCGATGGCACGCAGACCCGGCAATAGAGGCTGGACCGAAGGCAAGCGGGTGATTCGATCGTTTGGCGACGACCGCATCTGCGCCGCGCAGGGCTGTGACACCAAGCTGTCGCGCTACAACCCGGACAACTGCTGCTTCGCCCACCGGGACCAGATCCCCCTGCGGCCATTGGACCGGCGCGGTCAGGCGTAATCCCCCGCCGGATGCAGACCATCATCGGCCGCGACGAGGAGCTGCGCCGCATCGGCGAGGTCCTCGACGCGATCGACGCCGGTCCGGTCGCCCTCGTGATCGAGGGCGAGATCGGCATCGGCAAAACCGCCCTCTGGAGCGAAGGCCTCGCCGCCGCCGGCAATCGCTTCCAGCGCGCGCTGGCGTGCCGGCCGATCGACTCCGAGGCGCAGCTCGCCTATGCCGCCCTCGGCGACCTTCTGGCCGAGGTTCCGCAAGCGGCGCTGGCCGAGCCGGCGTCGTCGAACTGCTCGGGACGCGTGGCTTTCTCGAGCTCTCGCTCGCCAACGCCGCGGCGGCGGAGCGCACGCTCAGCCGGCTCGCGGCGATGGTGAAGGCGGCGGGACTGCGCGAGCCGGCGCTGTTCCGCTTCCACGGCGACGCCATCGAGGCGAGCGTCGCCGTGGGCCACAAGGATCAGGCGCTGGCGCTGCTCGAGGACCTCGAGCGGCTCGGCGCGGCGCGCGAGCGCACCTGGGTGCTGGTGATCGCGTGCCGCTCGCGCGGGCTGCTGAGCGCCGCGCGGGGTGACCTCGACGCCTCCTACCGCGAGCTGCTGCGGGCGCTGGCGCTCCACGACCACCTCGACGAGCCCTCGAGCGGGCCCGCACGCTGCTGATGCTCGGCAGCGTCCAGCGCCGCGACCGCAAGAAGCGCCCCGCCCGCGAGTCGCTGGGAAGGGCGCCGAGGTCTTCGAGGCGCTCGGCGCGCCGGCGTGGGCGCGCCGGGCGCGTGCGGAGCTGGCGCGTGTCGGCGGCCGGCCGCCGGCGGCGGGATTGACGCCCACCGAGGAGCGCGTCGCGGAGCTGATCGCGTCTGGGCAGACGTATCGACAGGCGGCTGACGCGCTGTTCACCAGTCCCAAGACGGTGCAGTGGAACCTGTCGAAGGTCTACCGGAAGCTGGGCATCCGCTCGCGTGCGGAGCTGGCCGCCTCCAGCGGCGCACGCGGCCTGGACGACGGCTCCGGCCCAGCCGAGCGGCGGGTTCCCCGCTGACGCGAGCGGGTCAATCCCGGCCGGGCCGCCGATTTCGCCCTCCTCGCCCTTGTCCTACTGTCGAACTGCCAGCACGCACGCGACCGACAAGAGTGAGGTGTCATCGAGGATGCGAGGCACCCGGATCATCGAGGCGTTCCTGCGGTGGCGTGACACGCGCCGGCGGCGCAGCCCCTGGCCGCTGAGCGGACCCGTCGTGCCGGCCTTGCGGGACTGGCCACGGGCGCAACGGCCGTGCCGCTGAGCGCGGCCGTTGCGCTCACCCGTGCCTGCGCCCGTTCCACGCCTCCACCCGGTCCGCGTCGCCATCGCCATTGCGTGCGTAGACGAATCGGCCTGTCGCTTTTATCAGGACCGTGCGAGCTTCGGCGGTGGACATGGCGCCGTCCTGAACGGCCTGCCACATCTGAAAGAGATCCGTCGTGTCGATCGCCAGCCCGCCATCGATGGCGAACGTCTCCAGCTCGGCCTCATTCGACGCCAGCACCTGGGGCCGGATCTCGGGGTCGTCCTCGTTGAAATGGTTCACGACATACCAGACGGCGCCGACGTCCTCGCCGTGGTCGCGCACGTAGCGGGTGCGGAAACGCGCGAAACGCAGCAGATCGTTGACCTTCGCCCCCGTGGAGTATCCCTTCACTCCGACCAGCGCGGTCCACCCGGGGGTGTCGGGGTCGCTCACCTGGAGATCCTCGCGCCGGTCCGACGGCGGGTACACGTGGTCCATGTCCTTGACGTTGAAGCCGAGATCGGCGAGGCATTCGGCGATCACCGCCACGAGCTTCTCACCGGCGCCGCCGACCAGGACGCGCTCGCGTGACTCCGCCGCCTGCTTGGCCTCGGCGAACTTGGCGAGCAGCGCCTCCTCGGTCACCGCCATGACGGCGAGCACCTCCGCGCGCTTGCCGCGGAGCTCCTCGAGCTGATCGGCCAGCCGGTTCTCGTCAGTGGTCCGCCAGCGCCGCGAGTCCATCCAGGCCGCCGAGGGGAAGACCTGCGGATCGCGCTTGTACCACTCGCCCAGCGCGGCCTCCACCCACAGCGGCGCCACCTGCTCCATGTAGTCCGGCAGGCACCAGCACTCGGTGCGCCCACCGACGCGCGGGAACCTCCCCGCGATGCAGCTGCGCCTGACCAGCAGGAACGGTGCCACGACGTCCTGCCACCCGACCACCAGGGCCATGTCGTCAAGCTGCAGGGTCCAGTGGTCGTCGTGCTCCCGCGCCGCCGGCACCAGGGTGGTGTCGACGAGGCGCTCCAGCGTGCCGGTCAGGCCGTCCGGCACGACGAACTCGCTCCCCTTCACCCTGTTCGTCCAACGGACCTGCGGGCATTCCTCGGGCTTCTTGTCAGGGAATTGGCACTGCCCCAGCGTCGCCGGGACCGTCTTGTGCCACGCTTTGAAGGCGCCACCGAACGCCACCACCCACAGGTGCGGTTCCGCACCGTGGACGGTTTTATCCGTGATCAGCACGTCCCACTCGTCCTGCGCCACTTCCTCCAGCCACTCGATGCGGCGCACTGTGGGGAACAGGCCCATCAGCCTGTCGGCGATCTCGTCATCGAACCCCTGAATCAGAGCACGGGGCTGAGGCTTTTTCCCAACGACCCGGCCTGCCAATGCCACTGCTCCTTTGCGCTCGTGCCGGGCCCGCACACCGGGAGAGCCCGGCCGCCAAAATTCTGTCGCTCCCTCGCACCGACGAAGCAGACCGGGGACGAGCGCCGCCACAGCAGGATGCGGCCGGAAGCGTACCAGATTCGGTAGGCCCGCTGAGGCGCCCCGGCGCGGATCCCGCACCTTGCAAAAGGGCGGGAAATCGCGTGCATTTCCGCCCTCCGCCGCGAAATCACCGCGCGGCAACCTCCCCACCCGCGCGGCAGGTTGCTCTCGGACCGCTCGCTCTACGATGTGACCGAGCAGGCCCAGCCGCGAACCGGAGAGCTGTGGGTGAGACATGGCAGAGAACCAGGGTGTGCGGGAGCTTCGCGTGGCGGTCACCGCCGAGGATTACGACCAGGCGCTGCGCTTCTACCGGGACGTGCTCGGCCTCAGGGAACGAGCCGCCTACTCGTCGCCGGACGGACGGGTGACGATCCTGGAGGCCGGCCGGGCCACCCTTGAGCTGGCCGATCCCGGGTATGCGGCCTACATCGACGAGGTGGAGGTGGGACGGCGGGTGGCCGGGCACATCCGGATCGCGTTCGAGGTCGACGACTCCCCCGCCGTCACCACCACGCTCGCCGGGGCGGGCGCGCGAGTCATCGCGGCACCGACCCGGACCCCGTGGAACTCGCTGAACTCGCGCCTGGAGGCACCGGCGGGCTTGCAGCTCACGCTCTTCACCGAGCTCGGCGACGAGGGCGCTCCCCAGCTGTAGGCCGAGCTCAGCCGTAGCTGCTCCTCCTTCATCCTTGCCCGTCCCTGCACGCCAGGCGCTCGGTCCTCAGGCCGTCGCGTCGACCCACCGCTCGGCATAGCTCATGGCGTGCCTCCCTGGGTGGTTGCCGGCGGGACCGCCGCCGAGCCGACCGCGACGCCGGGGGGCTCGTCGACGTTCCGTGCGCGAACGCGGCCGAGCGCCAGGGCGGTCCCCGCGGCCAGCGCGCCGGTGAGGGCGACGAGCGCCCAGACGCGGTGGAACGCGGCGACGGCGTCGGCGGCGCCCGGCGTGCCGAGCACGGCGATCAGCCCTGAGACGCCGAGGACGGCGCCGAGCTGCCGGAACGTCGAGGAGACCGCGCTGCCGGTGGCATAGCGCGAGCGGGGCAGCTCGGCCACGGCGGCGCTGCCGAAGGCGGCGAACGACAGGCCGACGCCGGCGCCGGTCAGCAGCACCGCCGGCAGGAACTGGCTGGCGTAGTGGGGCGTCACCCCGAGCCGCAGCACCAGCAGGGTCGCACCGACCGCGAACAGCAGCCCCCCGGGGACGGCGACCACCCGCTGGCCGAAGCGGTCGGAGAGACGACCGCCGAGCGGCGCGGCGAGGGCCGCCATGAGCGGGCCCGGGGTCAGCGCCACGCCGGCGCGCAGCACCGAGTAGTGCCACACGCTGGTGAGGAACAGGACGTTGGCGAGCAGCAGGGCGAAGAAGCCGAGCGCGAAGACCAGCACGCCGGCCCCGGCGACCGCGAACGAGCGGACGCGGAACAGCGACAGCTCGACGATCGGGGCGCGGTGCCCGGCCGAGCGGAGCACGAACAGCGGCAGGATCACGGCGGCGGCGCTCAGGGCGCCGACGACACCGGGCGACGTCCAGCCCCAGTCGGGCCCCTCGACGATGGCCAGCGCCAGAGCGGCCACGCCAGCGGTGAGCAGCAGGGCCCCGAGCACGTCAGGGTAGGCGGTGCCGGCTTCGCGCCGCTCTCGCAGCAGTCGCCGGGCGGGGAGCAGCGCCGGCAGCCCGATCAGGAGGTTGACGAAAAACACCCAGCGCCAGCCCTGCCAGTCGACGAGCAGGCCGCCCAGCGACGGCCCAGCCGCCGCGGCGACGGCGCCGGTGGCGCCCCACACGGCGGTCGCCGTGGCCCGCTCGGACAGGGGGAACTCGGGCAGGAGCAGGCCGAGGGAGGTGGGCACGAGGATGGCGGCTCCCAGGGCCTGCACCGCCCGCGCGCCGATCAGGAGGTCCACCGAGCCCGCCAGGCCGCAGACCACGGAGGCCGCCAGGAAGGTGATGGCCCCGATGAAGAACAGCCGGCGCCGCCCCAGCCGATCGGCGAGGCGGCCCGCCGGGATCAGCGCCGAGGCGAAGACCACGTTGTACGCGCTGAGGATCCACGACAGGTGAGCGAGCGAGACGTGCTCGAACGAGGCGCGGATGTCGGGGAAGGCGATGTTGACGATGGAGAGGTCCAGGAAGCTCATGAAGACCGCGACCGAGGTCACAGTCAGCACCTGCCAGCGACGCGCCATGGGAGGCAATCCCCTGGGTAGGTTTCATGACGCGACTGAACTTACAGCCTTACAGTTGCATCATGCAACTCTGAGCCGCTAGGCTGTGCCCATGCTCGGTCGCAACTACGAAACCCAGACCTGCTCGGTCGCCCGCACGCTCGAGATCATTGGCGAGCGCTGGACGCTGCTGATCGTGCGGGATGCGCTCCTTGGCCTGCGCCGCTTCGAGGACTTCCAGGAGAGCCTGGGGATCGCGCGCAACGTGCTCGCCGACCGCCTGCACCGGCTGGTCGAGCATGGCATCCTCGAGCGCGTCCGCTACCAGGAGCGCCCAGAGCGCTTCGACTACCGGCTCACCGAGCGCGGGCGGGAACTGCACACGGTGGTGCTCGCGCTCATGCACTGGGGCGACCGCCACCTCGCCGGCCCCGAGGGGCTGCCGCGCCTCACGGAGCACGCCGGCTGCGGCGGCAGCGTGGTGGAGCAGCATGCGTGCTCGGCCTGTGGCCGCGTCCTCGAGGCGGGCGACGTCGCTCTCGTGCCCGGACCGGCCCTGGCCGCGACCGGGTCGCGGGCCTGATCCCGGCCGCCGGCACCTCGCTGCGCTGAGGACCCATCCGGTGGCGTGCCCCGTCACCCTGCCGCGCGGGTGGGCAGCTTGCCGCGCTGATGGGGAGGTTGCCGCGCGGGGCGGCGAAAAGCGCCCGTAATGTGCGATTCCTATACCCTCCTGCGCGTCAAGGTACCCACAGCCGCGTCAACGTCCTCACCCGCGCCGCCAGACGAGCGCGTGGGCGAACCCGCGGTCGACGTACCGCGCGCCGGGGAACACCGCGCCGTAGCGGCGCTCGAACTCGCCTCGGGACAGGTAGCGGTCGCTGGCAAGGTGATCGAGCCACGGCGGGCAGGTGGCAAACCGCAGCAGCCACCACGCCTCGCGCCAGCCGAAACGGCGAATGTCGCCAGGGAGCGCCGCCACGGCACCCGCCAGGTAGACCCAGCGCGGTGGTGTGGGCCGGTTGGCGACGTTGTCCACCAGGACGGCCGTGCCGCCGGGTCTGACCATGCCCTTCAGGCGACCCAGGGCGGCCTCCAAGTCAGGCAGGTGATGCAGCGTCGTGGAGCTGAACACCAGGTCGAACCCGTCGGCGTCGGAGAAATCCATCAGGTCGGCGACCAGATAGCGCACCCGCGGATTTGGCCTGCGGCTGCGGCCGATCCGTACCAGCGGCGCGCTGAGGTCAACGCCGAGGACCTGGTCGAAGCGCTCGGCCAGTCTGACCGCGTGGCGTCCCGACCCGCATCCGGCATCCAGCGCACGGCTGCCGCCAAGCCCCAGCGATGCGATCCAGTCGGTCTCCGAGCGCTTCAGCTCGCAGTACCGGTCGTAATCCTGGGCGAAGTGGTCGAACGACTGCGGGTCGTATCCGCCGGAGGCATCGCGATCGCTGGTCATGCCCGCGATTGTCGCAGTCCCGGCAACAGCGTCACCACTCCCCCCGCCGGTCCCTCCGACAGGCGCGTCGGTCGCCGCCAACCGGTTCGGATTGGTCCGGCGCCAGGGCCGTGGCAGCATCGTGGCTGGTCGAGCGGGCCTGCTCGTCGAGACTTGACTCTGACACCGTGTCAGGCCGTAGACCGGAGGCGCCATGTTCAGCATTGGAGACTTCGCCAGACACGGCCGCGTGTCGGTGCGCATGCTGCGCCACTACGACGCGATCGGGCTGCTGCGACCGGCATCCGTCGATCAGATGACCGGATACCGCTCGTACGAGGCTCAGCAGCTCACGCGGCTGAACCGGATCGTGGCGCTGAAGGACCTGGGCTTCACCCTCCAGCAGGTGCGGTCCATCCTGGACGACAAGGTGAGCGTCGAGGAATTGCGCGGGATGCTGAGGCTGCGGCAAGCCGACCTGCAGTCACAGATCGCGACCGACACCGCCCGGTTGGCGCAGGTCGAGGCGAGGCTCCAGATCATCGAAAGGGAAGGCGCCATGCCCGCCGACGACATCCAGATCAAGCGCATCCCGCCGGTCAGGGTCGCCGAGCTCACCGGCAGCGCGGCGAGCTTCGAGCCTGAGTCCATCGGTCCGGTCATCCAGCCGCTGTACGACGAGCTGTGCGGCCGGCTCGGCCGTGCCGGGCTGACGCCGACCGGGCCGGCGATGGCCTACTACGAGGATTCCCCGGATGGCGACGGGGTGCTCGTCCACGCCACCTTCCCGGTCGATGCCGATCCCAGCCACGACCACGATTTCGCGATCGTGGACCTTCCCGAGATCGAGCAGGCGGCCACGATCGTGCACCGCGGCTCCATGGACGACGTCATGCCGACGATCCAGACGCTGGCTCGCTGGATCGACGCCAACGGGTACCGCTCGGCTGGCTATAACCGCGAGCTGTATATCGACTGCGGCGAGGACAAGGACGCGTGGGTGACAGAGCTCCAAGAACCGATCACCGCGAGCTGACGGAGCCGGCCGAGATATGCACAAGGAATTATTTCAGTCAGCGACTGACGCGGCGCGGATGCTGTGCCGCGGGCAGCGCTCCTCTCGCGAGCTGACCGAGATGCTGCTGGCGCGGATCGAGAGCGCCAACCCCGCGCTGAACGCCGTCGTCGAGCTCCGCCGTGAGGCGGCATTGCGGGAAGCGGCCGCCGCCGACGAGGCGACCGCCCGTGGCGCCGACCTGGGACCGCTGCACGGCGTGCCCATGACGATCAAGGACAGCTTCAACGTCGCCGGACTGCACACCACCTGGGGCAATCCCGCCTTCAAGGACTTCGTCGCCGGCGTGGATGCCACGGTCGTACGGCGGCTCGAGCAGGCGGGCGCGATCGTCGTCGGAAAGACCAACCTCCCGTTCATGCTGGCCGACTTCGGGCAGACAGCCAACGAGCTGTACGGCGTCACCAACAATCCCTGGGACACCGCGCTCACACCGGGCGGCTCCTCCGGTGGAGCGGCCGCGGCGCTGTCCGCCGGGATGACGTTCCTCGAATACGGATCGGACCTCGTTGGCTCCATCCGCATCCCGGCGAGCTTCTGCGGTGTCTACGGACTGAAGCCGAGCGCCGGCATCGTCCCGCTGACCGGGTTCCAGCCGCCTGGTCCCCCAGCGGCTCCCAGCGAGATGATGTACATGTCCGCGGTTGGCCCGCTCGGCCGGTCCGCGGGCGATCTGAGGACGGCGTTGCGCGTCACCGGCGGGCCCGACGGCCAGGCCGCGAAGGCCTCTTCCTGGGCACTGCCGCCACCGCGCCACACCCGGCTGGAGGAATTTCACGTCGGGGTCGTGCTGGACCACGAGTGCGCCCCCGTCTCCAGCGAGGTCGCCGCGCCGCTGTCCAACGCTGTGGACGCGCTCGCCCGAGCCGGAGCGACGGTCGTCGAAGGCTGGCCCGACGGGGTCGATCCGGTACTGCAGTATGAATCGTTCGGGTTCCACGTGGGATTGTTCTTCGCCTTCCAGCAACCCGGTGAGGACTTCGCGACCCTCTCGGAGGTCATCGACCACGAGAACCGGCGCATGGCGGCCCGCGCCGCCTGGAGCCGCTACTTCGACGACATCGACGTGCTCCTGTGCCCGGCGAATTTCACCCCGGCCTTCCCGCACGACACCAGACCCTTCGAAGCGCGCACGATCGCGACTCCCGAAGGTCAGCGGCCATACGACAACCAGGTTTTCTGGGTGTCGCACGCGTCACTGCCGGGTTTGCCGGCCGTGGCCGCGCCCATTGGGCGGACTCCCGGCGGGCTCCCTGTCGGCGCGCAGATTGTGGGTCCTCTCTACGAAGACGACACGGCAATCACGTTTGCCGAGCTGCTCGGCGACGTGGTCGGTGGATACGAGCCGCCGCCCGTCTGACTGGGCACGACCTGTCCGCCCCGTGGCGTAGACTGCCACCATGACCGAGGCCGATCCCGCGCCCAAGCTCGTCCAGACCAGCATCGCCCCGTGGCTGTCGGTCCGCGATGGGGCGGGCGCGGTCGACTACTACAGGGCTGCCTTCGGCGCGGTGGAGCGCTACCGCCTCGAAGACGACGACCGCAGGGTCGTCGTCGCCCAGCTCGCGATCGGCGCGGCGGACTTCTGGCTTCAGGAGGACCCCGCGTCCAGCCCTGGAGCGGGCGAAGGATCGGTCCGGATGATCTTGACGGTCGAGGACCCGGACAGGATCTTCAGACAGGCTGTGGCGGCGGGGGCGACCGAGATCGCACCCGTGTCCGATGACCACGGTTGGCGCATCGGACGCCTTGCCGACCCCTTTGGTCACCACTGGGAGGTCGGCAAGCCGCTGACGGACCCCGCGGGCTGAGCCTCAGGCGGACCTGAGCGCGGGACGATCGTCGTCTCGGCGCCAGCGGCGCGGGATTTGACTCGCTGCCTCCCTTGGTCTTCTTTATCCGAGACAGGTAGAGGAGGCTGACCGCGTCGATGGATGAGAGTATCGATATACGCGTACTCGAACAATTCGTCCCATATGAAGAGGGTGCCGAATCCGAAGTCCTGGGTGTCCTCGAGCAGGCTGCCGATCGGTCGGCAGGCTCGGGCGCGGGAACCGGCGCGCTCTCCCGAACGATCGCTGAGACAGGTGCTCAGCTCGTCGCTCTGGAGGGCAGCCTCGCGCGTGCGCAAGCGCTGGCCACACGCTGCGGCGACCTTGCGAATGTCACGGTGGTGGCAAGCTCGCTTGATGAGTTCCGCGACGCGGACGGATTCGACGTGGTCGTGGCCGTGGGCGTGCTCGAGTACGCAAGCTCGCGCAGGGACGGAGCATCGGGCGCGCAGGCGTTCCTCGAGCGAGCGCGGTCGTTGCTTCGGCCTGACGGAGCCCTGCTGCTCGCGATCGAGAACCAGCTCGGACTCCGATATCTCCTCGGCGCGCCAGAGGATCATCTCGGCGAGGCGTACGTGGGCGTGGAGGGATACCTCCACAAGAGCGGCCCGCGCACCTATTCGCGTCGCGAACTGGGTCGGATGCTGACCGAGGCGGGCTTCCCGCACCAATGGTGGGCGGCGTCGTTTCCTGACTACAAACTGCCCTCCGCAATCCTCAGTCAAGCGGTGTACAGCCTTCCGGAGGCGGCGCGGCTCATCGACCAGTTCGTACCGGAGATCGTCAGCAAGACGCCGTTTCCGATCTCCTCGCCGGCCGCCCCCGAGGCCGTCCACCGGACGTTCCTGCAGGCGGGCCTCGCGCTCGATATCGCCAATTCGTTCCTGGTGGTCGCGGCGCCGAGCGCCGACGCCCTGGCGCGTATCGACGACTCCGTGCTGCTCTGGCGGTTCGATTCGGGCCGGCGCCGGCGCTGGCGCCGCACGATCTCTGTCCACGACACCAGCGCCGGGCGCGTCATCAGACGCCAGCGCGCATTCGACGGGGAACCCGCCGCTGAGGGGTGGCTGACGCAGCGGTGTCCGGCCTACGAGCCCTTGTACCCAGGGCGCACGCTCGAGCGGCTGGTGCTCGAAGCCTGCGGGACCGGCGATCTCGATGCTGTGGACGCGTGCCTGCGCCGCTGGCGGGGATTTCTCTCCCAGCATGTGGCAGCTTGGAGCGGGCGGCCACGTCCGTGCCCTTTCGGTGCCGGTGTCGAAGAGACTGCGCTGCCCGGCAGGTTCCTCGACGTGAACCTCGCGAACTTTGTCGAGTCCGGCGACGACCTCGCCTATGTCGACGATGAGTGGCAGGTCGCCGACTGCGTCTCGCTCGAGCTGGTCGCCCTGCGCGCACTGTGGTACCTCGCGAGGGTGATCCTCTCGTCGTGCGCGACACACCCCTGGTCGCCGGCCGCGAGCGTCGCGAGTCTCACCGGCATGCTCGCCGCGAGGTGCGGCCTGCCGGGGGATGCCTCCTCGATCGCTCGCCTCCACGCGGCCGAGTGCGAGTTCCTGGCGATCGTCACACACGCGGATCCACACCAGATCGCCACCCAGCTCGCGGCGGAAGGCGCGTACACCGCAAGAGGGCTCCGCCGAATCGATGAGCTGCCGCGGAGCGCGCTGCGCGCCGATCTACGAGAGCTGCGCGAGCGGCTCCGCACCACGGATGACCAGCTCCAGATCATGAGCGCCAGAGCGCACGAGCTCGATCACGAGCTCCAGCGCATTCTCAGACGATTTCCTGCTCGGATCTATCTCCAGCTCAAACGCCTCCTGGGTCGCCCGGTCATGGGCGGAACCACATCGCGGATGGTTGACCAGCATTTGGTTGACCATTAATCTCGACCACCATGAAGCACGCCGGCATTCTCGCGCACAGCGTGGAGGGCGCGGCGCTGTGCCTTCGGGCGTTCTGCCAGGAAGGTTTCCGCGAGCTGGGCCCACACCAGCACCCGGACGTGACCCTCGACTGCATCGCGCTGGCCCGCAGCATGGCGGCATGGGAAGCAGCCGAGTACGCGCCGATCCGGGCGACGCTGGCGGAGAGCGCTGCGAGGCTCGCGCGGTCGGGTGCGGACTTCTTCGTCTGCCCGGACAACACCGCTCACATCGCGCTCGAAGCGAAGGGCGACGACCTTGCGCTCCCAGGCCTCCATATCGCCGAGGTCGCCGCCGACCGTGCCGCCCTCGACGGCCACCGGCGCGTCGGAGTGCTCGGGACGAGCTACACCATGGACGGTCCGGTCTACCCTCGGGCGCTCGCTGCACGTGGAATACGATGCGAGGTGCCCGCGGCACAGGAGCGGCGCGTCATCGACGCCATCATCTTCGATGAATTGGTCAACGGCATCTTCTCCGACGCCTCGCGCCAGGAGTACGTCGACATCATCGAGCGGCTGCGCGCCCGGGGATGCGACGCGGTGGCGCTGGTCTGCACCGAGATCCCGCTTCTGGTGACGCCCGACAGCTCGCCGCTGCCCACGCTGGACTCGACGCGCCTGCTTGCCCGCGCCGCGTTCGAGGTGGCCGTCGGCCGGCGGACGACGCCGACGTGGTGGGGTGGACCGGTCGGGAGCTGAGGCTCGGCAAGACCCCGTCACTGAACGAGCCGAGGTCGGTGGTCGGTGGTCGGTGGTCGGTGGTCGGTGGTCGGTGGTCGGTGGTCGGTGGTCGGTGGTCGGTGGTCGGTGGTCGGTGGTCGGTGGTCGGTGGTCGGTGGTCGGTGGTCGGT
>WNGA01007541.1_pt1 | contig 15124 bp, 15 predicted proteins | sample 5400061 | NCBI WGS metagenome assembly WNGA01 (sample SAMN13153366, study PRJNA577476) | soil metagenome | isolation source: 100 cm soil or saprolite under grassland replicate 2 | place: USA:California | collected 2016-06-15
CTGCACCGGGAGGAGCTGGAAGCCTTGACCTACGCCGTCGTCAACAGGGCCGGCTGAAGGATGGCAGTCGCGATCTCGTCGCTCGACGCCGTGCGCGAGAAGATCGAAGCCGGCGAGCGGCTCGACTTCGAGGATGGGCTAGCGCTGATGGAGTCGGACGACCTGCTCGCGCTCGGCGAGCTCGCCGACCTCGCACGTCGCCTCCGCGGCGGCGACGACTGCGTCTACTTCGTCCAGAACCTGTATCTGAACCAGACCAACGTCTGCCGGGTGAAGTGCAAGTTCTGCGCCTTCGCACGCACGCAGAAGCAGGAGGGCGCCTATACGACGACGACGGAAGAGCTCGTCGAGGACGCCCTCCGCCAGCGCGAGCTGACCGGGTTCACCGAGATCCACATGGTCAACGGCGAGAGCCCGCACGTCGATCTCGGCTTCTACGTCGACACCGTGCGCGAGCTCAAGCAGGCGATGCCCGACGTGCACCTGAAGCTCTACACCGCCTCCGAGATCCACCACATGTCGAAGCTCTCCGGCCTCTCGCACGAGCAAGTCCTGATCGAGCTGAAGGACGCCGGACTCGGCTCGCTTCCGGGCGGCGGCGCCGAGATCTTCGCCGACCGGGTCCGGCGCCTCGTCGCGCCTGGCAAGGAGCCGGCCGAGGACTGGTTCGACGTCCACGACACCGCGCACAAGCTCGGGATCCCGACGCACTGCACGATGCTCTACGGCCACGTCGAGACCTACGAGGAGCGGATCGACCACCTGATCCGCCTGCGCGAGCAACAGGACCGAACCGGCGGGTTCCTCGCCTTCATCCCGCTCGCGTTCCATCCCGAGAACACCGTCTTCGAGCGGCGCGGCTTCACCTTCAGCGCAGGGTCGGACGACCTGAAGCTGATCGCGGTCTCGAGGCTGATGCTGGACAACATCCCGCACATCAAGGCCTACTGGATCATGATGGGCCTGCCGATGGCGCAGGTCGCGCTCCACTTCGGCGCGAACGACGTCCAGGGCACGGTTGTGCGCGAGGAGATCTTCCACGCCGCCGGCGCGACGACGGAGACCGAGCAGAAGATCGACGAGCTCGTCCGCTTCGTGAAGGCGTCCGGTCGCGTGCCGGTGCAGCGGGACACTCTCTACAACGAGCTGCGCAGATGGTGAGCGTTCGCGACGTGATCGAGCAGGGCGACTACGAGGCGTTCGCGGCCGCGCTCGCACCGGACGTCGTCTGGGTCGGGCTCCTGCCCGGGCAGCTCTGCCGCAGCCGCGACGAGGTGCTCGCAACGTTCCGCGGAGCTCTGGAGGCGGGCTACACCGGGCGGTTCGAGATCGTTGCGGAGACGGAGGACATGTACGTCGTCGATCCGCACGTCGAGCCGCCGCTCGAGGTGAATCCCGACCTCCATCAGGTGTTCGTCTTCGACGAGGAGCACATCATCGAGCTACGCGACTTCCGAGATCGGCGCTCGGCGCTCGAGGCGGTCGGCCTCGCGTGATCCGGCTCGGCCGCATCTCGTACGTGAACATGGCGCCCGTCTTCTTCCGGCTCGACGCCGAGGTCGACGAGGTCGTCGGCGTCCCCACCGATCTGAACCGGCGGCTGATCGACGGCGAGATCGACCTCGCGCCGATCTCGTCGATCGAGTACGCGCGCAACGCCTCGAGGCTGCGGATCCTGCCGCGGCTCTGCGTCTCGTCCGAGGGAGCGGTCGACTCGATCCAGCTCGTCTCGAGGACACCGCTCGAGCAGGTGCGGACGGTCGCGGTCACGCCCGAGAGCGCCACCTCTGTCGTGCTCACGAAGGTGCTGCTGCCCGACGCCGAGCACGTGCCGCTCGGCGAGGAAGCGGACGCGAAGCTGCTGATCGGCGACGCCGCGCTCAAGTCGGCGTTCGAGGACCCGACCCCGCACTACGACCTCGGCCGCCTCTGGCGCGAACGGACGGGCCTGCCGATGGTGTTCGCCGTCTGGGCCGCCCCCGAGCCGGTCGCCGAGGGCATCGTCGCGCTCGAGGATGCGCTCGTCGCCTCCTTGCGGGAGGCGCGCGCCGAGCCGGAGCGCCTCGCGTTCGAGGCGAGCGAGCGGTACGGCTATCCCCCGGGCTTCCTGGCGCGCTATTTCGAGAAGCTCCGCTATCAGTTCGGCCCACGCGAGCGAGCCGGGCTGATCACGTTCCTCGAGCTCGCGCGAGACGCGGGCCAGCTCGGGCACGTGCCGGAGCTCCGGTTCGTCCAGCGTGAGGAGCTCGTCGTATGAGCGTCCTCGAAGGGCTGGGAGTCAAGCAGATCCTCGACAAGGCGCTCGACGGCGCGCGGATCTCCGACGACGACGCGGTCAGACTGCTGCGGTCCCGCGAGCTCGTCGCGATCGGAAAGGCGGCGGATGCGCTGCGCGGCCGTCGCACCGACCCGACGCGGATCACGTTCATCATCGACCGGAACGTCAACTACACGAACATCTGCGTCACCGACTGCGACTTCTGCGCCTTCTACCGGCGCCCGGGTGACCGCAAGGAGGGGTACCTGCTGCCGAAGCCGGTGATCTTCAAGAAGATCGAGGAGACGCTCGCGATCGGCGGCACCGGCGTCCTCATGCAGGGCGGCCACCATCCGGACCTCGCCGTCGACTACTACGAGGACCTCTTCCGCTCGATCAAGGCGCGTTACAAGGTGCACCTGCACGCGCTGTCGCCGCCCGAGATCCAGCACATCGCGCGCCGCTCGAAGCTGACGATCTGGGAGACGATCTCGCGCCTCCGCGACGCCGGCCTCGACTCGATCCCCGGCGGTGGCGGCGAGGTCCTCGTCGACCGCGTGCGCGACGTCATCGCGCCCAAGAAGACGAAGACAGACGAGTGGCTGGACGTGATGCGCCACGCGCACCGGCTCGGAATGTCGACGACCGCGACGATGATGTACGGCCACGTCGAGACGCTCGAGGAGCGCGTCGAGCACATGCGCCGGATCCGCGAGGTCCAGGACGAGACGCACGGGTTCCGGGCGTTCATCTCGTGGACGTTCCAGGACGACGGCAACCGGCTCGCCGGCAAGGTGAACCGCGAGGAGATGCCGACGTCGTTCGACTACCTGCTCACGCAGGCCGTCTCCCGCATCTACCTCGACAACGTCGACCACATCCAGTCGTCGTGGGTGACGCAGGGGCTGAAGATCGGCCAGGTCGCGCTCCAGTTCGGCGCCGACGACCTCGGCTCGGTGATGATCGAGGAGAACGTGGTCTCGGCCGCCGGCACGACCTACCGGGCCACGGCGGACGACTTCGTGCGGGCGATCCGCGCGCTCGGCAAAGTGCCCGTGCAGCGGGACACGCTCTACCGGACCGTCAAGGTCTGGAACTGACGACCGCCCGGGCGTCCGGAGCCAGCGTGGTGCCGATGTTGGGGCCGGCGACCGTGGCCCGGGTAGCCGGCCGCGCCATCCGCATCACCGCCGCACCGGACGGCTTCGGCGCGTCCGTCGCCACCACAGCGCGAGCACGGCAGCCGCAGCGACGACCAGGACGATCGTGAGGCCCTGTCCTGCCCCCTTCTCCTCGCGTTCGGGAGGGACCTCGTTCGCGACGGCCGCCAGCCGCGTCGCGAGCGCATCGCCGGGCCGCGACTTGTCGGGGCCGACGGCCACCCCGGTGGAGAGCAGACCCCTCCCGCCCTTCGCGATCAGGATCTCGCCGCCGACGGAGACGATGTAGACGCCGTCGCGCCCGACGCTCTTGACGAGCTCGACCACGACGCCCTCCGCATCCGTTCCGAGCTCCGCACGCGCCGACCGCGGCAGCACCGCGACAAAAGCGCGCTTTCGCGCCGCGAGCTGCCGACCGAGCGCGTCGGCCTCGAGCTCGCTGAGCGTCGGCCTTGCGTCGTAGTCGACGTAGATCCGTCCGGCCTGGAGCGCCTTGACGGCGTCCGGGATCACCGGCTTGTCGCCGTGCGCCAGCGCCGAGCCGGGCAGCGCGAGGCCCAGGAGCAGGCAAAAAGCCGCTGTTCGAATCCTGTAAAGCCGTGGGTGAGCAGTCATGGGCGTTCGCTAGCTTTGGCGGGGGTCATGCGAGTCGTGCGTGCAGGAATCGTCGCAGTAGCCGTGGGGCTCATGGCCGCAGTGTCGGCGTCCGGGCAGCCCAAAGTCACGCTCATGCCCGGCGTCAACTACCAGCAAGGCGTCGAGTTCACAACCCATGGCCCCGTCACCTATCACGTCCTGGTCGCGCCGCGGCCCGACAACGGGCTCTACGCGATCAGGCCGGTGCTCTCGAACGAGACGATCCTCGGCCGCGAGAAGGTGACGTCGATGCAGAAGCGGTACGCGCAGTCCGCGACCCTCGCCGGCGTGAACGGAGACCTCTTCAACTGGAAGAACGGCTATCCGAGCGGCGCCCTGCTCCGTGGCGGGATCCTGGACCACCCGCCGCTGGGTGACCGCTCGAGCGTTGGGATCGACGCGACCGGAAACCTCCGCGTCGATCGCGTGCAGTTCTTCGGCATCTGGCGTGGGCTCGGCCAGCGGCGGGCGCTGAACAACTTCAACCAGCCCGCCGTTGCGAACCAAGTCGTGCTCTTCACTCCTGCGTACGGGGCGGCGACGCCTGCAGCGCCAGGCTCCGTCGAGGCCGTGATCGTGCCGTTCGCGCAGACGCAGCCGAACGTCGACCTGAACGGGCCTGTCGTCGAGCTCCGGCAAGGCGGCCGCACGCCGATCCCTGCCGGCGGCGCCGTGCTCGTGGCCCGGGGCACGGCAGCGCCGAAGCTCGCCGCCGAGGCGCCGGTCGGGACGACGCTGACGATGCGGCTCATCCTGCAACCCGACTGGACCGGCGTCGTGGACGCGCTCGGCGGCGGGCCCGTGCTCGTGCGCGACGGAAAGCCGATCTTCCGCGCGCTCGAGGTTTTCACAGTCGACCAGCTCCAGCTCCGGCACCCGCGCACGGCGGTCGGCCAGCTGGCGGACGGGCGCTTCCTCTTCCTCGCCGTCGACGGCCGTCAGCCCGGGTACTCGACGGGGATGACGAACTTCGAGCTCGCCCAGACGATGACACGGCTCGGCGCCGTGACCGCGTCCGCGCTCGACGCAGGCGGGTCGACCACGATGGCCTTCGATGGCAAGCTGCTGAACCTGCCTTCCGATCCGAGCGGCGAGCGCCCAGTCGCCGAGTCGCTGAACGTCTTCTACTACGGCGCCTACGCACCGGCCGTCGTGCCCGAGGTGCTGTCGCCGAACGGCGATGCATTCGACGAGACCGCCTCGCTCTCGTACAAGCTCGTTCGCCCGTCGTCCGTGACGGCGACTCTGGTCGGTCCGGCCGGGACGTCGTTCGTTCTCGACCAGTCGGCCCCGGGGGAGCTCAGGCCGCCAGGGACGTACCCGTTCGTGTGGGACGGCCTCGATCCCGTCACCCGCGTGCCGGCCCCCGAAGGCAAGTGGTCGTGGACCGTCTTCGCCACTGACGAAAGCGGGATTCCCTCCACGGCGACGCGCACGTTCTTCCTCAACCGCACGCTGTCACAGCTCAGCGTCTCCCCAGCGCTGCTGCGGCTCCCGCCGCGTGGTGCGCCCTTGACCGCCTCGTTCACGCTCGCGTCGCCTGCACGGGTCGCGTTGCGGATCGAGACCTCCGGCGGGACGATCGTCCGGACGACTCCGCCTGCGGCGCTGCAGGCCGGAGCGCAATCGCTCTCCTGGGACGGGCTGCTTCCGAGCGGCGCTCCTGTCCATTCGGGCGGGTACGTCGCGGGCGTGGTGGCCGCGAACCAGTTCGGGACGGCCGAGCTCGAGTCGCCGTTCACGGTACGGCGGGTAGCTCCGAAGCCGAAGCCCAAGCGCAAGTAACCTGCGCGAGTGCCGCTCGCGTCGATCACCGAGCACCTGACGTCGGTCGTCGGCGACCACGGCCTCTACGCCGTCTTCGCGCTGATGGCCTTCGACGCGATCCTCCCGGCGGCCAGTGAGCTCGTCATGGTCTATGCCGGAGCCCTTGCAGCCGGTGCCTTCGCGCCGCATTACGTGACGCTCTTCGGCGACCGGGTCACGACGCCGTTCTGGGCGTACTTCGCGATGGCGATGGCGGGCACGCTCGGCTATCTCGTGGGCTCGATCGGCGGCTGGGCGATCGGGATCTACGGCGGGCGGCCGTACCTCGAGCGGCACGGGCGCTGGCTCCACCTCTCGCCCGAGAAGCTTGCGCGAGCCGAGCGCTGGTTCGACCGCTGGGACGAGCTCGCCGTGCTGGTGGGGCGCGTGACGCCGGTCGCCCGGTCGTTCATCTCGATCCCGGCGGGCGTCTTCCGGATGCGGCTCGCCCCGTACGTGGCTCTCACGGTCGTGGGCTCCGCAGCCTGGGCGTTCGCGCTCGCCGGCGTGGGTTGGGCGGTCGGCAAGAACTGGGAGAGCTTCCACGACAACTTCCGCTACGCCGACTACGCGATTATCGGCGGAATCGTCTTGCTTGCAGCGCTTTTCCTGTTCCGAAAACGCAGGTCGTCTACACTGGCGCGCCGTGCCAGCGAGATCAACCGTGCCACCGATACCCCACGTTGACGTCAAGGCGCAGTACGCGCCGCTGATCCCGGACCTCCGCAGGGCGTTCGACGACGTGCTCGAGACGGGCCGCTTCGTCCTCGGGCCCGAGCTGGAGGCATTCGAGCGAGAGGCCGCCGAGTACCTCGGAGTGCCGCAGACGATCGGCGTCGCGAACGGCACGGACGCGATCGTGCTGGTGTTGCAGGCGATGGGAATCGGCGCCGGCGACGAGGTGATCTGCCCGGCCTTCACCTTCTACGCCACCGCAGAGGCGATTGCGCGAACGGGCGCAACTCCCGTCTTCGCGGATGTCGACCCGGCGACGCTCAACCTCGATCCGGCCGACGTCGACCCCAGGATCACCGCGCGCACGAAGGCGATCATCCCCGTGCACCTGTTCGGCCGCCCCGCCCCGCTCGACGAGCTCGCCGCGCTCGGACCGCCGCTGGTCGAGGACGCGGCGCAGGCATTCGGCGCGGCCGGAGTGGCGCGAACTGGCGTCGCGTCGACGTTCAGCTTCTTTCCGACCAAGAACCTCTTCTGCCTCGGCGACGGCGGCCTCGTCGCAGTCACCGACGAAGAGCTCGGCGAGCGGATCCGGATGCTGCGCTTCCACGGCTCGAGGGACAAGAAGACGTTCGACTACGTCGGCACGAACTCGCGTCTCGACGCGCTGCAGGCGGCGTTTCTCCGCATCTTCCTGCCGGGGCTCGATGGCTGGAACGCCGAGCGGCGCGAGGCTGCTGCGCGCTACGCGGAGCTGGGCCTCGGCGAGATCTGCGAGCTGCCCGCCGACGAGCCGGGCCACGTCTACCACATGTACTGCGTCCGCTCGGCCGAGCGCGACCGACTCCGCGCCGCGCTAGCGGCCGAGGAAATCGGGCACGCCGTCTACTACTTGCCGCCGCTTCACCTTCAGCCCGCGCTCGGGCATCTCGGCTACCGGGAGGGAGATCTGCCACATACGGAGAAGGCAGCGCACGAGAACCTCTGCCTCCCGCTCTGGGCCGGCATCAGCGAAGAGCAGCAGCGAACGGTTGTCGGGGTGCTCAGGGCGGCCTCGAAGCTCGTCTCGACGTGAACGCGTTCCCGATCAATCGCCACCGGATCTGGCAGCTCCTCGCCGACGGGTGCCTGGTCGGGGGCGCCTGGTGGCTCGCCTTCCAGCTCCGGTTCGACAACGGGGTCCCGGTCTACTACGAGACGCTCTTCCGGCGGACGATCTGGATCGTCCTGCCGATCAAGCTGGCTGTTTTCGTCCTGTTCGGCTTCTACAATCGCTGGTGGCGCTACGTCTCGACGCGCGACATGTGGGGCGCCGCGCGCGGGGTGGCCGTCGGATCGATGCTCGCGTACGTGGTGGTCTACCTAATCGACCCGGTCGCTCAGGTCCGCCTGCCGCGCTCGGTCGCGGTGTTGGACCTCCTGCTCTCGCTCGCGTTCGTCGCGGGCACGCGCCTGCTCGCGCGCTCGCTGATCGAGCGCCCCCAATCAGGTCTCGTCGCGCGCGGCAAGGAGGTCGTGATCGTCGGCGCGGGCGACGCGGCACAGCTGATCATCCGGGAGATGCAGCGCAACCGGGCGCTCGGCTACACGCCGATCGGGCTCATCGACGACGACCCGCGCAAGAAGAACCTCCGGGTGCACGGGATCCGCGTGCTCGGCACGCTTGCCGACCTGCCCCACGCGATCCGTGACAACCGACCCGACGAGGTGCTGATCGCGATCCCGTCCGCCCCAGGCGAGGTGCGCCAGCGCGTGGTCGACGTCGCGCGCGTGCACGAGGTTCCGGTGAAGACGCTGCCGGCGCTGCACGAGCTGATCTCGGGCGACGTCAACCTCGCAGGCCAGATCCGCGAGGTGCAGGTGGAGGACGTGCTCGGGCGCGAGCCGGTCGAGGTCGACCTCGCGTCGGTGGCGTCGTACCTCGCCGGCAAGACCGTGCTCGTCACCGGCGCCGGCGGCTCGATCGGCGCCGAGCTGTGCCGTCAGGTCATCCGCGTCGGCCCGGCGCGCGTCGTGCTCGTCGAGTGGTCGGAGCCGGCGCTGTTCGAGATCGAGCGCGAGCTCGTCGGCGAGCGCGGCTTCACGGCCGCGGTGCCGGTGTTGGCCGACGTCAAGGACCGGGCAAAGCTCCGCCAGGTCTTCGAGCGCTACCGGCCGGACGTCGTCTTCCACGCCGCCGCGTACAAGCACGTCCCGCTGCTCGAATCGAACCCGGTCGAATCGGTCCGCAACAACACGCTCGCGACGAAGGTGGTCGCCGACGTGGCAGTCGCGTTCGAGACGGAGCGATTCGTCCTCGTCTCGACGGACAAGGCGGTGAACGCGAAGACGGTGATGGGGCAGTCGAAGGCGATCTGCGAGTGGATCGTCGAGACGTACGGCAGCCGTTCCGACGTGCCGACCCGCTTCGTCGCCGTGCGCTTCGGGAACGTGCTGGGCTCGTCCGGCTCGGTCGTCCCGATCTTCCGCAAGCAGATCGCGCGCGGCGGCCCCGTCACGGTGACCCATCCGGAGATGACGCGCTACTTCATGACGATCCCGGAGGCGGTCTCCCTCGTCGTCCAGGCCGGTGCGATCGGAGACAGCGGCGAGGTCTACGTGCTCGACATGGGCGAGCCGGTGAAGATCCTCGACCTCGCGCGCAACATGATCCGGCTGTCGGGCAAGGAGCCCGACCAGGACGTCGCGATCGAGTTCATCGGCATCCGGCCGGGCGAGAAGCTGCACGAGGAGCTCTGGAATGCCGGCGAGGACGTCGGCGAGACGGGCCATCCGCAGATTCGGCGGTCTGCTCATCCACCACTCGACGGCGCGTGGCTCGAGGACGAGCTCGCGACGCTCGAGCGCCTCGTCGAGGAGGGCGACACGCTGGAGCTCGTTTCGCGCCTGCGATCGATGGTAGGCGCGCCGAAGCGCGCCGCCGTCCAGGCGCCTGCGGCCTCGCTTCGGCCGCGGGCCTAACGACCGGCTGCGAGGAGCTGATCACGCGCCTCGGCGACGTCGACGGCGTCGGCCGCCGAGATCGGCGCCGCCGCCGCGCCACTGACCGCGTCGTGGAAAGCGCTGACGAGCTCCCGCAGTCCCGGATACGCCGGCTCGCGCCGTCGCGCGCGCCATGCGAGGTTCGCGCTTGCGGCGGCGAGCGTCGCGGCCGCCGACGCGAACGGCTGGGCGATCTTCCTACTGCGTGAGACCCGCGCGCCGTGGATGACGGCGAACCCGTGAAAGAGGTCGACCGTCGCGCTGCCACGGTCGCCGATCACCCGGAGCGTGTTCACAGTCGGACGCGCGTGAGTGGAGACGAGAGCCGCGACGCCGGTCCCCTCGACGGAGGCCACTGCCCGGAGCTCGCCGCTCGAAGGCCGCTCGACGTGCCAGTCGAGCCCGGCCATCGGCCGCCCCAGCAGCGCGCCGAAGAGCGACAACGGGTGGGGCAGGATGTCTGCGACGAGTGCCTCCCGGGCGGCCTCGTCGCCGCCCTCGGCTCCGGCTGAGCAGGCCGTGAAGTCGAGGTGGCGGAGCGTGCCGAACGAGGGCAGCAGCTCGAGCACGCGGCGGACGCCACGCTGAAACGGGAACTGGTGCACGGGACAGAGGACGACGCCGCGCGCTTCCGCCTGGGAGACGAGCGCGGACGTGCCCGCGCCGGTCTCGCTCAGCGGCTTCTCGACAAGCACGTGCACCCCTGCCTCGAGGAGCGCCGAGACGAGCTCGTCGTGCGTCTCGAGCGGAGTGCAGACGTGCGCGGCGGGTGCGGCTGCCGCGATCGCGCCGGGATCGAAGTCGGTGTCGACCCGCGCCTGCGGATGATGCCGCGCGAGGGCTGCGGCGCGCTCCTCGTCCGGGTCGACGACGAGCGCGACCTGGCCGCCGAGGGCGCGAACGGCATGGGCGTGCCAGGTTCCCATCAAGCCGGCCCCGACGATCGCCGCCTGCGGCCTCCCGGCGTCGGACGTCCGGCTCAGGGCGCGCAGCTGGCGGACTCGCTGTCGCCGTAGAGGCGGTCGAGGAGGCCTGCCAACGTCTCGAGCTCCTCTGGGCTGAGGCGGCTCGCCAGCGCGTTCTGCACGTCGGCGAGATGCGTCTCGGACGCCTCCCTGAGCTTCGCGAGGCCCTCGTCGGTCAGGACGGCGTAGGTGACGCGGCGGTCCGACGCGCACGCGGCCCGCTCGACGTAGCCGAATCGCTCGAGGCCGTCGAGCAGGCGCGTGATGCCCGACGGCGTGAGCATCACCTGCTCGGCGAGGTCGACGCGGCGCATCCGCCGGCCCTCTGCACGCGAGAGGCGAAGCAAGACCTCGTAGTCGTTGATGGTCAGGCCGTGCTTCGTCACGAGCTCTGCGCTCATCTCGCGTGTCAGCGACGAGTGCGCCTTGAGGAGGCCCACCCAGACTCCTGATGCTTGTTCGGTCAATACTTGACGCATCAATCTTCCTTCGCTAACATCCTTGATGCCTCAACTATACACCCCTCAAGGAGGAATCGCGTGACCGTGGTAGACACCATTGCACAGCTCGCCCCGCCGGGAACGTGGAAGATCGATCCGGCTCATTCGAGCGTCGAGTTCGGCATCAAGCACTCGGGAGTCGCGACCGTCCGCGGTCGGTTCGGTGGCGTCGAAGGGACGCTCGCCGGCGGCGACTCGCCCACCCTGTCCGGCACGATCGATGTCGCGTCGGTCGACACGGGCGACGAGAACCGCGACACGCACCTGCTTTCGCCCGACTTCTTCGACACCGAGCGCTTCCCGCTTGCGACGTTCGAGGCGACGCGGTTCGAGCCGGGCGTCGTCGTGGGGACGCTGACGCTCAAGGGCGTCACCCGCGAGGTCGAGCTCGAGGCGAGCTTCGGAGGGAGCGCCGTCGACGCGTACGGGAACGAGCGGATCGGCCTCGACCTCGAGGCCGAGATCGACCGGAGCGACTTCGACCTCACGTGGAACGCGCCGCTCCCGGGCGGCGGACTGCTCCTGAGCGACACCGTCAAGCTCCAGGCGAGCTTCTCGCTCGTCAAGGCATAGCGCCATGCGGATCCTGGCCATCTCCGGCAGCCTTCGGCGCGATTCGTACAACACCCAGCTCCTCCGTGCGGCGGAGGAGCTGGCTCCCGGCGGGGTCGTGCTCGAGCTGTACGACGGGTTGAAGGAAGTGCCGCCGTACGACCAGGACGAGGACGGCGAGCTCGTCGCGACGGGGGCCCGGGACTTCCGTGACAGCATTGCGGCGGCCGACGCCGTCCTGATCGCGACGCCGGAGTACAACTCCTCGGTCCCGGGTCAGTTGAAGAACGCGCTCGACTGGGCCTCACGCCCGTTCCGGACGAACGTGCTCCGCAACAAGCCGGTCGCCGTGGTCGGCGCGACCACGGGGGCGTACGGCGCCGTCTGGGCACAGGCGGAGCTCCGGAAGGTGCTCGGCGCGACCGGCGCCCGCGTCGTGCCGGGCGAGGTTGCGGTCGCGCACGCGCACGAAAGGTTCGACGAAGACGGCAGTCTTCTCGACGACGAGATCCGCGCCGGGCTCGCCGAGGTGCTTCGCGAGCTGATCCAAGCGGCGCAGCCGGTCGTCATCGCCGCCTGAGGAGGAAAAGACACAGAGTCGGCACAGAGTCCGTCCCGGTCCGTCGTTAGGGTGGCCTGGTGATCTTCGACGGGCTCAATCCGGAGCAACGGCGTGCTGTCGACGCGGTCCGCGGCCCTGTGTGCATCCTTGCCGGAGCCGGCTCGGGCAAGACGACGACGATCACCCGGCGCATTGCCAACCAGGTTGCAACCGGGGCCTTCGGAGCAGACCAGATCCTGGCGGTCACGTTCACGGACAAGGCCACCGGCGAGCTGCGCGAACGGCTGACTGCGCTCGGGGCACGTGGTGTCCAGGCGCGCACCTTCCATTCGGCTGCGCTCGCTCAGCTCCGGTACTTCGTCCCGGATCAGGTCGGAAGGATCGTTGCGTCCAAGGCACTCGCGCTGCGCCACATCGGCAACACGCTGCCGCGGCCCTACCGCTTCCGGCCGGCGGGCGACCTCGCCACCGAGGTCGAGTGGGCAAAGAACCGTCGCATTCCACCCGACCGCTACTTGGCCGAGCTCGGCGACCACGAGCCGCCGATTCCCGCCGATCTCATGCTGCGTGTCTACCGAGAGTACGAGCGGCGGAAGCGCGATGGTGGCCTCACCGACTTCGAGGACATGCTCGAGCTGGCGGTGAGGCTCTACGAGCAGGACGAGCGCGCGGCGATGGACTTTCGCGACCGCTACCGCGCGTTCACAGTCGACGAGTACCAGGACGTCAACCCGCTGCAGCAGACGCTGCTCGACAGGTGGCTCGGCTCGCGTGACGACCTCTGCGTCGTAGGCGACGACTACCAGTCGATCTACGCCTTCACCGGAGCCGGGCCCGAGCACCTGCTCGGTACGCCGGCGCGCTTCCCGCAGGCGACGATCGTCCGGCTCGAGGCGAACTACCGCTCGACGTCCCAGGTGCTCGAGCTCGCGAACCGGCTCGTCCCACGGCTCGGTGGCGCCGAGAAGACCCTGCGTCCGACGCTGCCGGACGGGCCCGAGCCGACCGTGCGCCCATTCGCGACCACCGAATCGGAGAACGCGTTCGTCGTCGGGCGGATCCAGGCTCTACAGGCGCAGGGCACGGCGCTCGAAGAGATCGCCTTGCTCTGCCGGACGAATGCGCGTCTCGCCGACTTCGAGGAGGTGCTTCACGAGGCGGGCATTCCCTTCCAGGGCGCAGCGCTGCTCGAGCGCGAAGGAGCCCGGCGGCTGCTCCGCCAGCTTCGAGATCCGCTGTCGGGGACGCTCGCCGACGTCGTCAGGGAGCTCGCGCTCGAGACGGGATGGCTCGAGGATCCTCCTGATCGGCTGGGCGCCCAGGAGCTGACACGGCAGAACGACCTCGGGCGCCTCGTGCGGCTGGCCGCCGACTTCCCCGGCGAGGCGACGGCCGCCGAGTTCACAGCCGACCTCCGGCGGCGCTTCGGGTCGGGCGGCGCCGAGGCGCGCGGCATCCATCTGCTCACGTACCACCGCGCGAAGGGGCTCGAGTTCGACGCGGTCTTCCTGCCGCAGCTCGAGGAGAAGGAGCTGCCGACGAAGGCGGCTCGGACGGCCGCCGAGCTCGCAGAGGAGCGACGTCTGCTCTACGTCGGTCTGACGCGCGCGCGGCGCCACCTCACGCTTACCTGGTCCCGGCTCCCGAGCCGCTTCCTCGAGGAGCTCGGGGTCGCCGCGGAGCCGGCGCGTGCCCTCAGGCGGCGAGGCGCCCAGCTTCCACCGGGAGCGAGCGTGCTCAAGGCCTGGCGACTCGAGCGCGCCAGGGCAGAAGGTGTCCCCGCCTATGTCGTCTTCCCGGACCGCACGATCGAGGAGATCCTCCGCCTGCAGCCGGCGACGCCCGCGGAGCTCGCGAGCATCCCAGGGCTCGGTCCGACAAGGCTCGACCGCTTCGGGGATGAGCTGATGGAGGTCGTGAACGAGGCGCTTTCCGCGACCGAGGAGACGCCCATCTCAGAACCACCGCCTCTGGAGCGCGTCGCCGAACCCAACGACCCGCTCTACCGGGAGCTCTCTACCTGGAGGCGGGCACGGGCGGATCGGGACGGGATTCCTGCATTTCATGTCTTCGGGAACAGCACGCTCGACGCTATCGCTCGGGCGCGTCCGCAAACGCTGGACGAGCTCGCCGAGATCCCGGGCGTCGGCCCGGTGAAGCTCGAGCGGTACGGGGAGGAGGTGATCGAGGCGCTGACCGCTTGCTCCGAGGCCGCGTAGACGAGCCGAACCGACTCGTTGCTGCAGACGAATTCGTTCTGAAGCCGTCTTCCCGGGAAGGAGCAACAGCTATGCCGGACAACCGCAGGAGCTCGGACGCCAACAAGTCTCGTCAGCGTCAGCTGGTCGAGGTCGTGCAAAACCGGGGCGACATCGACGCGACCGATGAATTCATCGCGGCCGATGGAGTCGACCACAACGCGTTCCCAGGCCTTGCACCCGGCGCCGAAGGAGCGAAGCAGATCTTCAGGATGATCCGGGGCGGATTTCCCGACCACGACGCGGTTGTGCACCACATGATCGCCGAGGGCGATCTGGTGGCGACCTACAAGAGCTTTACCGGCACGCACAGTGGCGAGTTCATGGGGATCCCACCGACCGGCAAGCGCGCGACGATCAGGGTGATGGACTTCGTCCGCTACGAGGACGGCAAAGTCGTCGAGCACTGGAACGTCATCGACCAGCTCGGACTGATGCAGCAGCTCGGCGTCATGCCTGGTGGGGCAGACGGCTGATTCCCAATCTGCGTTGGCGGACGTGCCGCAGTAGCGACTGACTTCGCACGTGGGTCAAGCTAACCGAGCTCTTCGCGAAGTCTGAGTACGCGAGATGCTGCCCGCAGTGGCGGCAGCGAAAGAGGTACGCGGTCGGCTGGCCGTCCTTGTCCAGCGCAGCCAGGTAGTCCACTTTCCTCCGGCCGCCAGCCGTACTCGTCGTGCTCGTGGCGGAGGCTTCGATCGCGTCCGGGTAGGGCTCCAACTCGCCGACCTCGCCGATTGTTGCCAAGTCGCCAGAACCTCGTCGCTCGCC
>WNGA01014396.1_pt1 | contig 15124 bp, 15 predicted proteins | sample 5400061 | NCBI WGS metagenome assembly WNGA01 (sample SAMN13153366, study PRJNA577476) | soil metagenome | isolation source: 100 cm soil or saprolite under grassland replicate 2 | place: USA:California | collected 2016-06-15
CTCGGACGCCTCGAACACCGTCGTCACCGGTCCGTCGCCCTCGGTGAAGTCGCGGGTGAAGCCACCCTCCGTGCCGGGTGCGATCTGGTTGCGCAGGCGAATGTTGGCGAACGTGCCGCGGATCATCACCTCGTGGTTGCCCCGGCGCGAGCCGTAGGAGTTGAAGTCGCGCTGCTCGACGCCGTGCTCCGAGAGATACCTGCCCGCGGGCGAGTCCTTCTTGATCGCGCCAGCCGGCGAGATGTGGTCGGTCGTGACCGAGTCACCGAGCTTGAGGAGCACCCGGGCACCCTCGATGTCACCGACCGGGGCCGGCTCGTCGGGCATGCCGTCGAAGTAGGGAGGCTTCCGGACGTAGGTCGACTCAGGGTCCCAGTCGAACGTCTTGCCCTCGGGCGTGGGCAGTGACTGCCACGCCGCGTCGCCGGCGAAGACATCGGCGTAGTCGGTGGAGAACATCTCCGACGTGATCGCCGTGGCGACCACGTCCTCGACCTCCTTGGTGGTCGGCCAGATGTCCCTGAGATAGACCGCCTGGCCCTCGACGTCCTCGCCCAACGGGTCGTTGAGCAGGTCGAGGTCCATCGAGCCGGCGAGCGCGTAGGCCACGACCAGCGGGGGCGACGCGAGGTAGTTCATCTTGATGTCCGGGTTGATCCGACCCTCGAAGTTGCGGTTGCCGGAGAGCACCGACACGACTGCGAGGTCGTTGTCGTTGACGGCCCGGCTCACCTCGGGGATCAGTGGACCGGAGTTGCCGATGCAGGTGGTGCAGCCGTAGCCGACGAGGTTGAAACCGAGCTTGTCGAGGTACGGCGTGAGGCCGGACTTCTCGTAGTAGTCGGACACCACCTTGGATCCCGGTGCCAGCGTGGTCTTGACCCACGGCTTCCTGGTCAGACCCTTCTCGACGGCCTTCTTGGCGAGCAGGGCGGCGCCGATCATCACCGACGGGTTCGAGGTGTTGGTGCACGACGTGATCGCAGCAATGGTGACCGCACCGTGGTCCAGCTCGAACTTCGTGCCGTCGGCGAGCTCGACCAGCGCCGGGTTGCTCGGCCGACCGGAAACGGTGTGGTCGGCCGAACCGTGGTCCCGGGGCGCGGCCGAGCCGTTGCCCTGAGCGGCGTCGTGGGAAGGGGCGTCCGAGGCGGGGAAGGACTCGGCCACGGCCTCGTCGTACCCCTGCTGGTCGCCGGAGTCGTCGACGTACTCGTCGAGCGCGTCGCGGAAGGCGGCCTTCGCGTCGGAGAGCGAGACCCTGTCCTGCGGCCGCTTCGGGCCGGCGAGCGACGGGACGACCGTGGCCAGGTCGAGCTCGAGCTTCTCGGAGAAGCGCGGCTCCGCCGAGGGGTCGTGCCAGAGGCCCTGTTCCCTGGCGTAGCTCTCGACCAGCGCCAGCTGGTCCTCGCTGCGGCCGGTGAGCTTGAGGTACTTCACGGTCTCCTCGTCGATCGGGAAGACCGCGATCGTGGAGCCGAACTCCGGGCTCATGTTGCCGATGGTCGCGCGGTTCGCCAGCGGCAACACCGAGACGCCGGGCCCGTAGAACTCGACGAACTTGCCGACCACGCCGTGCTTGCGCAGCATCTCGGTGATGGTCAGCACCAGGTCGGTCGCGGTCGCGCCCTCGGGCAGGTCACCGCTGAGCTTGAAGCCGACCACGCGCGGGATCAGCATCGACACCGGCTGGCCGAGCATCGCGGCCTCGGCCTCGATGCCGCCGACGCCCCAGCCGACCACGCCGATGCCGTTGACCATCGTGGTGTGGGAGTCGGTGCCGACGCAGGTGTCGGGGTAGGCCTGGAGCTCGCCGTCGACTTCGCGCGTGAAGATCGTGCGGGCCAGGTGCTCGATGTTGACCTGGTGCACGATGCCGGTGCCCGGCGGGACGACCTTGAAGTCGTCGAAGGCGCCCTGGCCCCAGCGCAGGAACTGGTAGCGCTCGCGGTTGCGCTCGTACTCGATCTCGACGTTCTTCTCGAACGCCTCGGGGGTGCCGAAGACGTCGGCGATCACGGAGTGGTCGATGACCATCTCGGCCGGCGCCAGCGGGTTGATCTTCGACGGGTCGCCGCCGAGGTCGGCCATCGCCTCGCGCATGGTCGCCAGGTCGACGACGCAGGGTACGCCGGTGAAGTCCTGCATGATCACGCGCGCCGGCGTGAACTGGATCTCCCTGCTCGGCTCGGCCTCGGCGTCCCAGCCGGCCAGCGCCCGGATGTCGTCGGCGGTGATGTCCGCACCGTCCTCGGTGCGCAGGAGATTCTCCAGCAGGACCTTGAGACTGAACGGCAGCGAGGAGACGTCGAGCCCCTCGCCGGTGACCGCATCGAGGCGGAAGATCTCGTAGGACTTCCCGTTCACATCCAGGGTGCTCTTCGCACCGAAGCTGTCCTGACTGGGCATCAGCCATCTCCTTGAACGTCTGTGGTGTGCGGACCCATCTTGCCTACGCGGCGCGCGGCCGCGGTAGTGGGGTCGGTCCGCGATATCTCTTGATGTCAAGATACATCACGTCAAGGGGGTAGCCAAAGTTGTCGTCGGAGTCCGCGCGTTGCGCGGGGTCAGCAGCTCGGGGTCAGCAGCTCGGGGTCAGCGACTCAGGTCAGCGGCGCGAGGACAGCGACCGGGCGTAGTTGACCCGGTTGTGCACGTCCATGACCTGCACCTGGGTGGCGACCGGAAACCGCGCGGTGTAGCTGTGCGGGCCGTTGCTCACCGTGACCGACACGAAGCCCTGCGTCGCCGACTGCTTCACCAGCAGGAAGAACAGGCTGAAGATCGTCAGGATGCAGAAGCCCAGCACCGCGGCGATGATCGCCCAGGTCGGGGTCTTGTCGGTGGAGGTCCACTGGTCCTGCACGAACCACTGGCTGCCGGCGACGGGGAACGACCCGGTCGGCGTACTCACCGTGGTCGCGGTCACCTGGATCTCGCCGATGTGCACCAGCGTCTCGCCCGCGTGCGGCTGTACGCCGGCCGGTACCGGCTCTACCGGCAAGAGCGGCGCGGTGTCGTGGATGGGGTCGTGGATGGGGTCGATGCGGGGGTCCTTGGACTGTTCCCCCGGGTTCCAGTCGCTCATGGGCAGAGACCCTAGGGCATCGGGTCAAGGGTGGGCGAGCAGCCCGGGATGCCGGCTAGCGCTCCAGCCTCGCCACACACTCCACGTGATGGGTCATCGGGAAGAGGTCGAAGGCCCGCACGGCGGTGGTGCGGTAGCCATGCTCGGCGAAGATCTTGAGGTCGCGGGCCAGCGCGGCCGGGTCGCAGGCGACGTACGCCACCGCGCGCGGAGCGCTCGAGACGATCTGCTCCACAACCTTGCGGCGGGCACCCTCGCGCGGCGGGTCGAGTACGACGAGGTCCGCCGGCGGGCTGTCGAGTACGCCGAGCACCCTCTCCACCGGTCCACACTCGACCCGGGTCGCGGGCAGGCCGGCCAGGTTCTCCTTGGCGTACTCGCAGGCCTGCCGGTCGGCCTCCACGGCCAGCACCGAGCCGGTCGGGCCCACCGCCTCGGCCAGGAAGCGAGCGAACAGGCCGACGCCGGCGTACAGGTCCATGGCCGACTCCCCCGGCCGCGGCTCGAGCAGCTCCATCACGGTGGCCACCAGGGTAGGCGCGGCACCGGGATGCACCTGCCAGAAGCCGGTGGCCGACAGCGCGAACGACCGCTCGTCGACGGTCTCGACGACCGTCTCGCTCGGGTCGGCGGCCGTGACGTCGCGGGCGTCGTCGGCGGCGATCAGGCACCGGTCGACGGGGATGACGTCATGCGAACGGTGCCGCCGCATCCCGCGTCGACCGTCGCTGGTCGTCGCGAACTCGACCCGGGTGCGCCACCCCAGCCCGTCCACGTCGCCAGGCACCGGCGCCACGGTCAGCCCGCTCACGAGCGGGTCGTCGGCAGAGAAGCCACCGAGCCGGACCAGCTGCTCGCGGATCACGCTCGCCTTGAGCTCGCGCTGGGCGGGCAGCGCTACGTGCTGGAAGTCGCAGCCGCCACAGAGGCCGGGGCCGGCGTACGGGCACGGTGGGGGCACCCGGTCGGGCGACGCGCTCAGCACCTGTACGGCGTCGCCGCGCCAGAACCGGTCTCCCTCGGTCCCCTCGGTGATCTCGACGACCACCTCCTCGCCGGGCAGGGCGTGCCGGGTGAAGACCACCCGGCTCTCCCCAGGGTTCTCGGGAGGTCCGGGCAGCCGGACCACGAAGTGCCCGCCGTGCGCGACCGGGCCGACGACGGCGGTGAAGCGCTCGCCGACGCGAGAGCGGCCGCGGGCCTGGCGCTCGCGGGTCTGGCGCTTGGGGATTTGGCGCTCGCGGGTTGGGCGGGCCGGGCGGCGGGCCATCAGGGACCGCCCCGACGACCGGCGCCGGAGGGGTTGCGCCGGGTCCGGCCCAGTCGTACGTCGCCGGGCCGCAACCGGGTCAGCTCCCACTCCTCGCGCTCGCGGACCAGCTCGGAGGACCGCAGCTGGTAGGGCACCGAGGTCACCATCACGCCTGGGGTGAACAGCAGCCGGCCCTTGAGCCGCAGCGCGGTCTGGTTGTGGATTGGCGTAGGCGAGCGCCCGCAGCGTCGGCTTGTGCAGCTTGGAGGCGAGCACGATCGCGTGCACCCGGGTCGGCAGCACCTTGTCCTGGTCGTCGGCCGCGAGCTCGTCGGCGACGTGGTCGTAGTGGCTGCGGATGCCCTTCATCAGCACGAAGAAGACCGTCATCGCGAGGATCGTGATCCACGCGCCGGCCAGGAACTTGGTGATCAGCACGATCACGAGCACCACGCTGGTGAAGACCAGTCCGGTCGCGTTGATGACCCGCGACTGGTACATCCGCCGGCGGGCAGCGGGGTCGTCCTCGGTGCGCAGGTGGCGGGTCCAGTGCCGGATCATGCCGAGCTGGCTGAGGTTGAACGACACGAACACACCGACGATGTACAGCTGGATCAGCCGCGTGGTCTCGGCGTTGAAGAGCTGGATCAGCACGATGGCCATCACCGCGAGGAAGACGATGCCGTTGCTGTAGGCGAGCCGGTCGCCGCGCGATCCCAGGGCCCGCGGCGCGTAGCCGTCGTTGGCCAGGATCGAGCCCAGCACCGGGAAGCCGTTGAACGCCGTGTTGGCGGCCAGCACCAAGATGATGCCGGTCATCGCGACCACGAAGTAGAAGCCGGGCGAGAAGCCCTCGAAGATCGCCCGCGCCATCTGCGCGATCACGGCGTGCTGGTCGTAGTCGTCGGGGAGCGGCTTGCCGTTCCTGGTCAGCCGTTCGAGATCGCCTCGACGCCGGTCAGCGCCGCACAGCCCGACGAGAACGCGCGGGCCAGCAGGAACATCAGCGCGAGCGTGGTCATCGAGCCGCCGTACTGTGCGCTGGCCTCGATGTCGAGGTCGGCGCTCTCCACAAGCGGCAGCTCCCCGGTCGCCAGCTGGGCCATGCCGACGGCAGACATGCCGAGGATCGCGGCCATGAAGCAGTACGTCGGGATCGCGAAGAACGTGCCGGACTCGCGGATGCCGCGCAGGTTCATCGCCATCAGCAGCAGCACCATGACGCTGGCCAGGCTGGCCTCGTGGCCGCTCAGCACGGGAATGGCCGAGGCGGCGTACTGGGCCCCGGACGAGATCGACACGGCGACGGTCAACACGTAGTCGACGAGCAGCGCGCTGGCGACGGTGACGCCGGCGGTGCGGCCGAGGTTGACGGTCGCCACCTCGTAGTCGCCGCCGCCGCTCGGGTAGGCGTGGACGGTCTGGCGGTATGACATCACGACCGCGGACATGACCAGCGCGACCGCGATGCCGATCTTCCAGGACCAGACGTACGCCGACGCGCCGGCCAGCGACAGCATGATGAAGACCTCGTCGGGGGCGTAGGCGACCGACGAGAGTGCGTCACTGGCGAAGACGGGCAGGGCGATCCGCTTGGGAAGCAACGTCTCCCCCAGCTGGGAACTGCGCAGTTTGCGCCCCAGCAGGATCCGCTTGGATACGTCGCGCACGCCCACGAGCGAACAGGCTAGACCACGCTCGGGTTGACCGATCTACCACCGCTCGTACGCGGTCACCGCACGGGTCGTCAGGCGGCGTACTCGCGGCTTACTCGCTGCGGTAGCGTCGTCCTCGTGCATGTCGTGATCATGGGCTGCGGCCGCGTCGGCTCGACGCTCGCGCGAAGCCTCGAGGACCGCAACCACACCGTCTCCATCATCGACGCCAACCCCGACGCCTTCCGTCGGCTCGGGCCGTCGTTCAACGGCGACAAGGTGACCGGCTACGGCTTCGACCAGGGGGTGCTCGCCACCGCGGGCATCGGTCGCGCGGACGCGTTCGCCGCCGTGTCGAGCGGCGACAACTCCAACATCATCGCCGCGCGGGTAGCCCGCGAGACGTTCGGCATCCAGCAGGTCGTGGCCCGGATCTACGACCCAGGCCGCGCCGAGGTCTACCAGCGGCTCGGCATCACCACCGTGGCCACGGTCAAGTGGACCGCCGACCAGGTGCTGCGCCGCCTGCTCCCGGCCGGCGCCGAGCCCGACTACCGCGACCCGTCCGGCACGATCCGGCTCGACCAGCTGCCGGTGCCGGAGATCTGGATCGGTCACCGCACGGTCAGGTTCCAGGAGCAGACCCGTAGCCGGATCGCGTGGATCGACCGGCTCGGCGAGGGCATGCTGCCCAACCGCGAGTCCGTCCTCCAGGAGGGCGACCGGATCCATCTCGTGGTGCGCGAAGAGAACGCCGCCCACGCCTACGCCCGGTTCGACTCCGGACCCGAGGAGGACTAAGGCTATGTCTCCTAGTTCCATGGCCTGCTGCGCGCCGCCCCACGGGCGCGTCACCGCGTTGTCGTCAGTCGCCGTGGCTCCGCCACGGCTCCCTCCTCCGCCTTGTGTCGCATCCCGTGGATGCGACGCTCGCGACGGCCGAGAACTAGGAGGCATGGCCTGATGAGGGTCGCCATCGCCGGAGCCGGAGCGGTCGGCCGCTCGATCGCCCGCGAGCTCATCGACAACGGTCACCAGGTTCTGCTCATCGACAAGGAGCCCAACGCGATCCGGCCGGAGCGGGTCCCGGACGCCGAGTGGCTGCTGGCCGACTCGTGCGAGCTCTCCTCGCTCGAGGAGGCGCACCTCGAGGACTGCGACGTCGTGATCGCCTCGACCGGCGACGACAAGGCCAACCTGGTCACGTCGCTGCTGGCCAAGACCGAGTTCGGCGTGCCGCGCACGGTCGGCCGGGTCAACCACCCCAACAACGAGTGGCTGTTCACCGAGGCCTGGGGCGTCGACGTCAACGTCTCGACCCCGCGGATCATGTCGGCGCTCGTCGAGGAGGCCGTGACGGTCGGCGACCTGGTCCGGCTGTTCACGTTCCGCAAGGGCAACGCCAACCTGGTCGAGCTCACGCTGCCCGACGACTCGCCGTACGTCGGGAAGCCGGCGGGCCTGATCCCGTTCCCGGAGAACTGTGCGCTGGTGGCCATCCTGCGCGACGGACAGGTCTACACGCCCGACGCGGAGCAGCCGATCGAGGCCGGTGACGAGCTGCTGTTCGTCGCCCAGGCAGAGGTCGAGAAGGCGCTCGAGCGCACCCTCGCCCCCTCCGCTCACGGAGGCTGAGCGCCCGGTTACGGTGGCGGGCATGACCCAGCTCGCGATCACCAACGCCCACGTCGTACCCGTCGAAGGCGATCCCTTCGACGGCACCGTCGTCATCACCGACGGCCTGATCTCCGCCCTGGGACCCGACGTCGCCGCGCCCGAGGGCGCCGAGGTCGTCGACGCCGCCGGCCGGTGGCTGCTGCCCGGCTTCCTGGACGCCCACACCCACCTCGGCGTACACGAGGAGGCCGAGGGCTGGGCCGGTCAGGACACCAACGAGATGACCGACCCGGTCACCGCGCAGGTGCGTGCGCTCGACGCGATCAACCCGGCGGAGACGGGCTTCGCCGACGCCCTGTCCGGCGGCATCACGACGGTCGGGGTCAACCCCGGCTCGGGCAACGTGATCGGCGGGCTCTGCGTGGCCCTGCACACCCACGGCCGCACCGTCGACGAGATGGTGCTCCGCTCCCCCGCCGGCCTGAAGTCGGCGCTCGGCGAGAACCCCAAGCGGGTGTACGGCGACAAGGGCAAGACGCCCTCCACCCGACTCGGTACGGCGGCCGTGCTCCGCGAGTCGTTCGTGGCCGCCCAGAACTACCAGGTCAAGCGGGCCAACGCCGCCGCCGAGGACAAGGCGTTCGACGGCCGCGACCTCAAGCTGGAGGCACTCGCCTCGGTGCTCGACCGCGAGATCCCCTGGCGGCAGCACTCCCACCGCGCCGACGACATCGCGACCGCGGTCCGGGTGGCGGAGGAGTTCGGCTACCAGCTGGTCATCGACCACGGCACCGAGGCGCACCTGATCGCCGACCTGCTCGCCGACCGCGGGATCCCGGTGCTGGTCGGCCCGCTGTTCACCAGCCGGTCGAAGGTCGAGGTGCGCAACCGGTCGATCGCCAACCCGGGCCGGCTGGCTCGCGCGGGGGTGGAGATCTCGATCATCACCGACCACCCCGTCGTACCCATCCACTTCCTGGTGTACCAGGCGGCGCTGGCGGTCAAGGACGGCCTCGACCGCGACACCGCCCTGCGCGCGATCACGATCAACCCGGCGAAGGTGCTCGGGCTCGCCGACCAGGTCGGCTCGATCGAGGTGGGCAAGCTGGGTGATCTGGTGCTGTGGTCGGGCGACCCGCTCGACGTCATGCAGCGGGCGCTGACGGTGTTCATCAAGGGCACCCAGGTCTACGAGTACGCCGAGGAGGCCTGAGCCCCGCGCGTCAGGCGGTCTCTTCGACCGGGGTGTGGTTGCGAGCGAGCAACCACACCATCGCGCTCAGCGCGCCGATCCGCAGCGGCCAACCCAGGCCGAGCCGCAGCCCGGCCAGCACGACGACGGCCGTCTTGGGGTCGAGCGCCTCGGTGTGACCGGCCAGCCAGACCGGCCCCTGCAGGAGGACGCCGATCATCCCGGGCAGCACCAGCAGCCAGGTCAGCCGGGTGCACAGCTTCACGATCTGCCGATCGTGGTGCCAGGCCGTCGGGTCGCCGGTCACGCTGCCGAGCATGAAGCCGACCAGCGGCCAGCGGACCAGGCAGCTGAAGCCGACCACCACGCTGTAGCCCGCGCTGTAGATGATGCCGGGCAGGAAGAAGGCCAGCGCCTGGTCGTCGGCGCTGCCGCCGGAGCGCTGCGACAGGTGCACGAAGAACCAGCCGATCGCGATGCCGACGAGCGCGTTGAGCACGAACTGCGGCGTCGAGCGCTGGACCAGCCGGACCACCAGCAGGATCACCGCCGCCACCACGCTGGCCACCAGCGCGATCCTGAGGTCCCTGGTGCTCAGGAAGAGCGCCGTGAACAGCACCGTCGGCACGGCCGCCTCGAGCATGCCGCGACGGCCGCCGAGCGCGTCGGTCAGCTGCTTGCGTACGACGGCCTCGACGGTCGCCAGGGACGCGGGCGCGGACTCCGTCGTCATGGCCGCAGCTCGTACTTCGGGTTGTAGAGGACCCGCTTGTTCTCGCTGACGCCGATCCGGCCCTCGACCTGGATCGAGCTACCCGGCGAGATCCCGGCGATCCGGCGGCGGCCCAGCCAGATCACGGTCAGCACCCCGGTGCCGTCGAAGAGCTCGGCCTCCAGCGCGGGCGCTCCGCCCCGCGGGGCCAGCGTGACCGTGCGCAGGGTGCCGCGGAGCCGGACCCGCTCGCGGTCGGGCGCCTCGGCGATTGGCACGCAGGTCTGGTCGCCGTAGGTGCGCCGCATGTCGCGCGCGTCCTGGTGGGCGGTGTTGGCCCACTTGCTGATCGTGCGACGCAGGCCGCTCCTCGAGTCACCCATGGTCAGCCCTGCGGACGTGCCTGTGGAGGCAGGGTCAGCGGGATCGCGTCGCCTGCCGGCATGGCCTGCGTGCCGCGTCGTACGATCACGGCGGCGAGTACGTCGTCCCAGTCGCCGGCGTCATCCGGCTTGATCGCGGGCATGCCCAGGAAGGTCGCGCGCAGCAGCCAGCGCGGCCCGCTCACCCCCACGATGCGGGACGGCTGGTGGGCGGTCTGGTCGGGCGCGACCTGCACCGGCACCGAGCCGATCAGCTCGGGTCCGTGCTTGCCCTCGCGCTCGGAGACCTCTCCGCCGCGGCGGGCCATGTCGGCGGCGATCTGCGGCCGGATCTCGTCCCAGAGGGTGCCGCCGCGCGGAGCGGCGAACGGCTTGAGCTCGAGGGCGCCCTCGGGGCCGGCGATCAGCACGGCCTGGACCGCCTGGGTGGCCTCGTCGACCTGGAGCCGCAGCTCGCGGCCCGGGGTGGGGACCAGCAGCAGGCCACCGAGGTCGACCCGCTCCACGCCGTCGTCGAGGTCGACGTCATCGACGTCGTACGGCCCACCGGTGGGGTCGAACTCGGCGCCGGCCTGTTCGGCGGCGTCGGCCGCTTCCTGGGCGGCGCTGGACTGCTTGCGACGGAACATCGCTGTCATCTCTCCTCGACAATGGTGGGCGCCTGCGGCGTCGTGCCGAAGCCTCCAGTAGAACCGTAACCCCCAGAGCCACGCACCGACTCGGGAAGGGTCTCGACCTCGGTGAAGTCGGCATGCTCGTAACGCTGGAACACCAGCTGCGCGATCCGGTCGCCGCGGCTCAGCTCGACCGGAGTCGTCGGATCGAGGTTGACCAGGCACACCTTGATCTCGCCGCGGTAGCCGGCGTCGATGGTGCCGGGCGCGTTGACGATCGACAGACCGTGCCGCGCGGCGAGGCCGGAACGTGGGTGCACCAGACCGACGTACCCCTCGGGGAGGGCGATGGCCACGCCGGTCGGGACCAGCGCACGCTCGAAGGGGGCCAGGGTGACGTCGACCGTCGTCATCAGGTCGACCCCGGCGTCGCCGGGATGGGCGTACGACGGTAGCGGGAGGCCGGGGTCCAGTCGCCGGATCAGGATCTCGAGGGACACGACCCGCGACCCTACCCGGCCCGCCTGGCCGACGGGGTGACAGGCTGTGCGCGTGCACTACTCCGAACGGCTCACCGTCCCACTGCGCTGGTGGGTGCAGGGGACGATGCTCGTCGCGACGCTGTGGCTGGCGGTCGCGGTGGCCGCGGCGGCGCTGGTCGCCGCGGTGGCCACCCTGTTCGCCTTCGGCCTGATGACCGCCGTCTTCCTCTCGTACGGCGGCGCCCGGATCACGGTCTCGGACTCGGAGTTCCGGGCCGGCCAGGCCCACATCGCCACCGGTCTGGTCGGGCCGGCGCTCGCGCTCGACGCCGACGCCACCCGACGTACCGCGGGCGTCGACGCCGACGCGCGCGCCTTCCTTCTGCTGCGCCCCTACCTCAAGCGGGCGGTCCGGGTGACGATCACCGACCCGGCCGACCCGGCGCCGTACTGGCTGGTCTCGACGCGGCATCCCGACCGCCTCGCCGCGGCGCTGCAGGCGGCCACGCACTCCGCCTCGGCTGGGTAGGGTTGAGATAACCCCCTAGAAGGAGAGTCATGGCTTCGGATTCGTCGAAGGTCTGGTCGGTCTTCGCGCTCGGCTCTGCGCTGCTGGGCGCCACCGTCGCGAAGAAGGTGCTCAACGCGTCCTGGAAGGCGGTGACCGGCAAGCGGCCTCCCGCCAACCCGGCCGACCCGGACGTCGCCCTATGGGAGGCGGTCACCTGGGCCGCGGCGAGCGGCACGTTCGTCGCACTCGCCCGGATGCTGGCCACCCGGCGGGCGGCCAACTACTACGCCCGGTCGACCGGCCACCTGCCGCCGGGTCTCGGGGCCGACTCGCCCAGTGCGGCCGCCGCCGAGCCGGCCAACCCGGCGCCCGTCCTGAAGGCCGCGTCGACTGCCGCAGCCAAGGGCAAGGCGGCCGGCAAGTTGGTCGAGAAGAAGGCCAAGGAGGCCAGCCCGGTCGGCTGACCTCCCGCAACAGCGAAGAGACCGCGACCCTCGGGTCGCGGTCTCTCTTCGTCTGTCGCGGCGTTACGCCCAGTCCCGCAGTCCTTGCTATGCGCAGTCTTTGCAGATCAGCTTTTCGGGGTCGGCAAGCTGGCTGCGGTGGTGCACGAGGAAGCAGCTCATGCAGGTGAACTCGTCATCCTGCCGAGGCTTGACCTCGACGGCGAGCTCCTCGTGCGACAGGTCCGCACCCGGAAGCTCGAACGACTCGGCCGCCTCGGCCTCGTCCTCGTCTACCTTGCCCGAGTTCTTGTCGTGACGCCGGGCCTTGAGCTCCTCGATGCTCTCTTCGCTCTGGTCCTCATCCGTCTTGCGGGGTGCGTCGTAGTCAGTCGCCATGGTTCTCCTTCACGGGGCGTTCCCGGTCCATCGATGTTCATCCGCGTCGTAACGGCGCCGCGATTGTGCCCCATCACCCGAGATTGTGCACGGGCATTCCACACGACGTGTCGCCGACAACCAAATGCGGGGTCCCGCTATTCCCCGAAGTACCCGATTTCGTCCACCAGTTCGACCAGCTCGGCAAAGCCTTCGGCCGGGCCGCAGACCAGCGACTGCCCTCCCCACCTGCCGGTGCCAGACGGTACGCCGCCCCGGCCTCCTGCGCCACCAACGCTCCGGCCGCGTAGTCCCAGGGATGCACGCCCTCCTCCAGGTAGCCGTCGACGATGCCCTCGGCCACCGCACAGAGATCCAGCGCGCACGAGCCGAACCGCCGGATGTCGCGGACCCGGGGCAGCAGCCGGGTCAGCCCGTCCGCCTGCAGTCGGCGCGCCTCCTCGGCGTAGCCGAAGCCGGTGGCCAGCAGGCGCCGGCTCATCGGGGCGGCCGGCCTGGTCCGGATGGGCTTGCCGTCTCGGGTCGCGCCGAGGCCGCGTGCGGCGGCGTACTCGGCACCGGTGGCGACGTTGAGTACGACGCCCGCCTCGACCCGGCCGTCGACCTCGGCCGCCACGGATACGGCGTACGCGGGGATGCCGTAGAGGAAGTTGACGGTGCCGTCGATCGGGTCGACCACCCAGCGGACCCCCGTCGTACCGGCCACGTCGTCGCCCTCCTCGCCGAGGAACGCGTCGTCGGGGCGGCGGCCGAGCACGAACTCGCGGATCAGCCGCTCGCTGGCCCGGTCGGCCTCGGTGACCACGTCGACGTCGGAGGACTTGGTGGCCGCGACCTCGACGCCCGCGGTCCGCCGCTCCCCCACGAGTACGGCGGCCGCGCGGGCCGCCTCCAGCGCCAGGTCACGCAGATCGGCGCTCACGCGGGCCCGTCCAGCCCACCCAGGGCCGGCCGGGTCGCCCGCGGGTTGGGGCAGCACCCCGCCGGGCAGACGTCCCAGCAGGCCCCCAGCGTGCCCTCGGCCGCGCGCCGCGCGATCTCGCCGCGCTCGACCGCGGCGCGTTCGAGCAGCAGGTCGCGCACGGCGGCCACGAAGCGCGGGTCGATCCCCGCCGTGGCGGCGCGCACGAACGGCAGGTCGAGCTCGCGCGCGGTCTGCGCGGCCTCGGTGTCGAGGTCGTAGACGACCTCCATGTGGTCGGAGACGAACCCGATCGGCACCAGCACCACCGCGGGTGCGTCCAGCCGGCGCAGGTGGTCGTTGACGTCCGGCTCCAACCAGGGCACGTGCGGCCCTCCCGAGCGCGAGCAGTAGACGAGCTCGTGCGGGTAGCGACGGCCGGTCTCCTGGCGGACCCGCTCGATGATCTCGGCCATCACGCTGCGGTGCTGGGCGACGTAGGCGCCGCCGTGAGGGCCGCTGCCGTCGTTCATCGAGGTGGGGATCGAGTGGGTGACGAAGGTCAGATGCGCCTCTTCGCGTACGGCGTCGGGCAGCTCGGCCAGCGCGGTCAGGGTCGCGTCGACCATCGGCTCGACGAAGCCGGGGTGGTTGAAGTAGCTGCGCAGCCGGTCGAGCCGGGGAGCGTCGCCCCGCCCGTCGGCGGAGACGGCCACGGTGGCGTCGTACAGGTTCTCGCGGTACTGCCGGCACGACGAGTACGACGAGTACGCGCTGGTCACGAAGCAGGCCGCCCGAGTGATCCCGTCGTCGCGCATCTGTCGGACCGTGTCGGCCAGGTAGGGGTCCCAGTTGCGGTTGCCCCAGTAGACCGGGATGTCGACGCCCGCGCCCTTGAGGTCCTCGCGCAGCTCGTCGAGGAACTCCCGGTTGAGGTCGTTGATCGGCGACCGGCCGCCGAGGCGGTAGTAGTGCTCACCGACCACCTGGAGCCGCTCGCGGGGGATGCCGCGGCCGCGGGTGACGTTCTCGAGGAACGGCACCACGTCGTCCGGCTTCTCCGGCCCCCCGAAGGAGACCAGCAGGAGCGCGTCGTAGGGGCGAGGGTCGGTGTGCCGGTCCAGCATGGCTTCATCCTAGGAAGCCCAACGAACCCGCGGGACAGGTCATCGGTCGGATCTCGTGCTGAACTGTGACATTCACGACCACGACGTCGTGCCCGCCGGGGGTCAGACCGATGCGGGACCGGTCGGCAGCGGCGCGTGCCAGTCGCGCCACATGGCGAGCAGCCGGAGCACCAGGCAGGTGCAGGCGCCGGCGCCCGCCACCGCGAAGACCGGCAGCCCGGCATCGCGGCCGAGCACCGCGATCGCCCCACCGGCCAGGGCCGGCGTGGCGTACAGCTCGCTGCGGAAGACCAGCGGCGCCCGGCCGGCCAGCAGATCGCGGAGCATGCCGCCGCCGATGCCGGTGACCATGCCCATCAGCGCGGCGGGCAGCGGGCCCAGGCCGAACTCATCGGCCTTCAGCGCCCCCGTGACGCAGAACAGGGCGAGCCCGAACGCGTCGAAGATGTTGACCAACCGCTCCTGGCGGCCGATCGTCGGGTGGAACACGAAGGTCACGAGTCCGGCCGCGACCGGCACCAGCAGGTACCTCCAGTCGGCCAGCGCGGCCGGCGGCGCCGCCCCGATGAGTACGTCGCGCAGGAACCCGCCGCCCAGCCCGGTGGTGCCGGCCAGGACGAGCACGCCGAACACGTCGTACTCCTTGCGGACGGCAACCAACGCTCCCGAAGTGGCGAAGACGAAGATGCCGACGAGGTCGAGGACGACGAGCACCGATGGCATGGGCAGCAGACTAGTGCCGCGCGGA
>WNGA01007544.1_pt1 | contig 15122 bp, 12 predicted proteins | sample 5400061 | NCBI WGS metagenome assembly WNGA01 (sample SAMN13153366, study PRJNA577476) | soil metagenome | isolation source: 100 cm soil or saprolite under grassland replicate 2 | place: USA:California | collected 2016-06-15
AAGGAGCACAACATCAAGGTCGGCCTGGTCGAGACCATGGACCCGCCGGCGCAGGACATGAGCGCACAGCTCGCCAAGATCAAGGCGTCCGATGCCGACACGCTCATCATCACCACGGCGGTCGAGCAACTCACGCTCATCTTCAAGCAGGCGGCGTCGCTCGGCTTGAAGAAGCGGATCATTACGACCGGCGGCTCGCAGAATCCCGACCAGTTGATCGATCAGGCGGGCACGGCGGCGAACGACACCACGCACATCACCTTCTTCACGCCGTGGAACCCCAATGTCTCGGCCGATCCGGCCATGGCCAAGGCCTTCATCGAGGAATGGAAGAAGCGCGGCCATCCGTTCGCCGGCCTGACCGAGAGCTTCCGCGGCTATGACGGCATCCGCACCATCGCGGCCGCCATCGCCAAGGCCGGCAAGGCCGATCCCGAAGCAATCCGCGCGGCGTTCTGGCAGGTCGAGCTGACCGGGATGAACGGCATGATCAAGTTCAACAAAGCCGGCCCGGCGGGTCAGGAAAGCGGCCAGAGCAATCCCGGCATCTATCTGATCAAGATCGAGAACGGCAAGGTCGTCCTTCCGAACGCGTGACAAGGAATCCGGTTGATTGGCTCGGACGCGCGGCTTGCTCCACCTCTCCCCGCGTGCGGGGAGAGGTCGACTTGCGAGCGGAGCGTTAGCGCAGCGAAGCAAGTCGGGTGAGGGGGCGATTCCACGAGCTCAGCCAAGCGGCCACGCCCCCTCACCCGGATTCTTTCGCTCCGCTGCGCTTCGCTCGGAATCCGACCTCTCCCCGCACGCGGGGAGAGGTGGAGCAAGCGGCTTGCGCGTGCCCGAACTGATCTCTCGGAAACCGTGTGACGTCTCGAACCACGAGCCTCCGAGGTTGCCCTGGAGGCTCGGTGCTTGAATGGGTCTGCAAATCGAGGGCACGGGCTAGGCCCGTGAGGGGCACGTGGACCAATTCCTCCAGCACCTCGTGAACACCGTTATTCTCGGCGGCACCTACGCGCTGCTCGGCATCGGACTGACGCTGATTTTCGGCATCATGCGGGTGGTGAATTTCGCCCACGGCGAGCTCTACGCCTTCGGCGCCTATACGGTCTATCTCGTGGCCGCTGCGCTCGGCCTCGATTTCTTCCTCGGGCTCGTGATTGCGGTGATCGCCGGCGCGTTGCTCGGCGCGCTGATCGAAATCGCGCTGCTGCGTCCCATGCGCAGCGCCGACATCGACACCGTGATGCTGGTCATGATCGGCGCCTGGATCGTGATGCAGAATACCGAGCTCCTGGTCTGGGGCGGCGTGGCCAAGGCGATCGTCACGCCGTTTCCGGACGCCCCGCTGGCGATCGGGCCGGTTTCGATATCCTGGTTGCGCCTCTTCGTGCTCGTCGTCGCGCTGCTGCTGATCGTCGGAAGCTACGTGGTCATCCATCGCACCAAGCTCGGCAAGGCGATGCGTGCGACCTTCCAGGACACCGATACGGCGGCGCTGATGGGCGTCAACATAAGCGGCGTCTACACCGCGACCTTCGCCCTCGGCTCCGGCCTTGCGGCGGCGGCGGGCGCCTTGCTCGGCCCGGTATTTCTCGTCACGCCGACGATGGGCGACCTCGCCTCGCTGAAGGCCTTCGCCATCGTCATCCTCGGCGGCCTCGGCAATATCACCGGCGCGACCATCGGCGGGTTCATCCTGGCGTTGGTCGAGGAGATCGGCGCCGGCTATATCTCCTCCGGCTATCGCGACGCCATGGGCTTTCTGATCATCATCGCGGTGCTGCTGTTCAAGCCCACCGGCCTGTTCGCGCGGGCGGAGCGCGTTGGATGAAACGCGCGTTGCCGGCCTTCTGGCTCGTCGTCATCCTGACCGTTCCGCTGTGGCTGCAGGACCAGTACATCCTGCACATCCTGATCATCACCGGCATTTTCATCATCGCGGCGATGAGCCTGAACCTGCTGCTCGGCTATACCGGACAGCTCAGCCTCGGTCATGTGGCGTTCTTCGGCATCGGCGCCTATGCCAGCGCGTTGACCACCCTCGGCTTCGACGTCGAGCTGTTCGCCGGTGTCCGCGTAGTGCACGAACCCTGGCCCGCCGTTGCCGGCTTCTTCGCCGGCACGATCGTCGCGGGGGTGAGCGGCTACGTGATCGGCCGGCTGTCCTTCAAGGTGCGCGGCGCCTACTTCGTGATCGTCACCATCAGCTTCGCCGAGGTGACGCGGCTCGTCGCCTTGAACTGGGTGGAGCTGACCCAGGGGCCGTTGGCGCTCACCAACATCCCGCCCTATACCCTCGGTTTTCCGGGCCTCGGCGATTACACGCTGTGGAACAAGACCGCCTACTATTATCTCGTCGTCGTCGTCGGATTGGCGGCCTACGTCGTCATCAGCCGGCTGGTCGGCTCGCGCATCGGCCGCGCCATGATCGCGCTCAAGGAAAACGAGACGCTCGCCAGCTCCGTCGGCATCGACGTGACGCGCTATCTCGTGCTGGCGGCCGTCGTCTCCGCGGCGGTGGCGGGCGGTGCCGGGAGCCTGTACGCGCATTACCTCAAGATCATCGACCCCGACATTTTCCTGTTCGTCTACACCGTGACGATGGTCATCATGGTGATCACCGGGGGCAAAGGAACCCTGGCCGGGCCGATCGTCGGCGGACTCATCTTCGGCTTCCTGCCGGTGATCGTGCGCCCCATCGCAGCGCCTGCGGTGCAATGGATCCTCTACGGTGCCCTGATGATCGCGATCGTCTTTGTCCTGCCCCGGGGCATCGTACCGGCGGTCGAGCGCTGGATCGCGAACTGGACCCGGTCCAGGCGCAAGGCGGTCATGTTGGCCGGAAACTCCAATCCGGGCGATGGGCCATGATGCCGGCGCCTGCACCTGGAGAGGTGGTCCTCTCGATCGAACGCCTCGCGGTGAATTTCGGCGGCCTCGCCGCCCTTTCCGATGTGAATTTCACGGTTCGCGACGGCGAGATCGTCGGCCTCATCGGACCGAACGGCGCCGGCAAGACCACCGCGTTCAATGTCTTCACCGGGTTCCTGCCGCCCACGCATGGCGAAGTCCGCTATCGCGGAACGTCGTTGAACGGTCTTGCGCCGCACGAGATCGCCGCTCTCGGTCTGGTCAGGACGTTCCAGCGCACCAGCATCTTCCAGAACAACAGCGTGTTCGAAAACGTGCTGATCGGGTTGCACCGCCGCGGACGGTCGACGTTGTGGGACACGTTGCTGGCGCTGCCGCGGGAGAAGGCCGCGGAGCGGGAACTCGCCGAACAGGCGCACGCGATCTTAAGTCTTGTCGGGCTCGCGCGGCGATCGGCCGAACTCGCCGGTGCCCTTCCTTACGGCGAGCAGCGCCTGCTCGGTATCGCTCTGGCGCTTGCCGCGCAGCCATCCATGCTGCTGCTGGACGAGCCGGTGTCGGGGATGAACGCGAGCGAGACCGGGAAGGTGATGAAGCTGGTCGAGACCATTCGCGCGTCCGGCGTGACCATCCTGCTGGTGGAGCACGACATGCCCATGGTCATGCAGGTGTCGGACCGCATCGTTGTCCTCAACTACGGGCGGATCATCGCGGAAGGGTCACCGGCCGCCATCCAGAGGAATCCCGAGGTCATTCGCGCCTATCTGGGAGAAGGGAGGAAGCGTGCTTGAGCTCACCGACGTCGTCTGCTGCTACGGCCTGGTAACGGCGCTCAAGGGCGTGTCGCTGACGGTCGGCAAGGGTCAGCTCGTCGCCTTGATCGGCGCCAACGGGGCCGGCAAGACGACAACGTTGCGCGCGATATCCGGCTTGCTGCATCCGACCGCCGGCACGATCGTGTTCGACGGGCACGACATCACCCATGCGTCGCCGCGCACGATCCTGTCGCTCGGGATCGCGCATTGTCCGGAGGGGCGCCACGTATTTCCGCAGATGACGGTCCTGGAAAACCTGGAAATGGGCTGCTATCTGCGCACCGATCGCCGGGAGATCGCGACCGACATGGCGCGCATCTTCGACCAGTTTCCGCGGCTTGCCGAGCGGCGGCAGCAGGCGGCGGGAACACTGTCCGGGGGCGAGCAGCAGATGCTCGCAATCGGCCGGGCCCTGATGTCGCGGCCGAAGCTCATCCTGTTCGACGAGCCTTCGCTCGGCCTCGCGCCCAACATCGTCGAGCGCACGTTCGACATCGTCACCGGCATCCGCGCCTCCGGCACGACCGTGCTCATGGTGGAGCAGAATGCGTCCGCCGCCTTGGACATGTGCGACCACGCCTATCTGTTGGAATCCGGCTCGCTCGCGATCGAGGGAAGCGGGCGCGAGTTGATCGACAACCCGCACGTGCGCCAGGCGTATCTCGCCGGGTGATACCGGTTCGCCGCTTGCGTCGTCCCCGCGCAGGCGGGGACCCATATGTGGTGTCGGTAGGGGCAACCCTTGTGTTGCCCTTTCCAGGGCGCCCACAAGGGGCGCCCCTACGGGCGCGCGGTCAGTGGTTGGGTTCCCGCTCCCCGCCTTCGCGGGGACAGGCTTCGCGGGAACGACACCAAGCGAATCCGCTTCATCTATTCGGAAGCTGTAGGAGACGCCGGCCGCCAAACGATCTTGTCCAACGGCAGCCGCGGCCGTTCCTTGCCGACGTTCGCCGGCGGTCCGAGGGTGACCAGGCTCTGCGGCTCCCATCCGTCCGGCAAGCGCAGCGCTTCGGCGACCGTAGGGCCGCAGAACAACGGCGCGCACATGACGCAGGCGCCCATTCCTTCCGCGTGCGCGGCGAGGAGGATATTTTGCATCGCCATGGCGGTGCTTTGAACCGCCATCACATGCTCTGCGGCGTGCCGTCGCTCGTCGGGATATTGGTCCATGTCCCGGGTGTCGAGGCACACGAGGATAACCAGGGGCGCTTCGGTGATGCGCGCATGCGAGCGCGTAACGTCGCGCTCGACCTCGTCCGGATCGTCGCCGTCGGCGAGGCGATCCTGGCGCAGACGGTCTCCCATTGCGGTTGCGAGACGATGCTTCCAGACCGCGTCTTCGAGAACCGCAAATCGCCAGGGCTGCCGGTTGTGCGCGGAGGGAGCCGCAGATGCCGCCAGCAGGAGCCGGTCGACCAGACCGGGGTCGACCCTGGCGGCGGCATACCGGCGAACCGAACGCCTGCCCTGGATGATGGCCGGCAAGCCGTCTTCATATTCGGTATATTCGGTCGACGGCACGACGATTCCAGTCTCGCTGCGGAGCCTTCAGTACGCCTGCAGATACTTGGTGATGTCGACCTTCTCCGGCACCGTGCCGACCTCGGTCGCGAAGTCGATGAATTTCTGGAACTCCGCCTTGTGCTTGTCCGTCAGTTGCCCCGCCGTGAAGTAACGCACCATCGGCACCGTATCGACCACGTCCTCGGGGGTGAGCGTATTCTTGGCGAGGTACTTGCGCGCTTCCTGCGGGTTTTCGTTGACGAACTCGATGGCTTTTTTCCACACGGCGGCGAAGCGCCGGGCGACGTCGGGACGGCTCTTGATGAAGTCGCTGGTGATTGCGCAGCCGGCCGCGAATGCGTTGCCGTTCTCGTCGCCCAGGATGTACTTGGTGATCACGCCGGCTTCGAGCGTGCGCGCGACGCCGAGCTTGCGCATGGTCGAGGCCTGAGGCTCGAGCGTGTAGCCGGCGTCGAACGTGCCCGACGTCATGACGTTGACATGCTGGCCCATGTCGAGCTGGTCGATCGTGTAGTCGCCCTCCTTGAGGCCGACCTTGGCGAGGACCGCCTTGGCGGCGACGACGTTGGCCGGCCCGGGAGCCGACATGATCCGCGCACCTTTGAGGTCCTTGATCGAGTCCGCCTTATAGCCGGTGCGGGCCACGAATTGCTCCATCTGGTAGGTCTTGTTCTGACTGTGCACGCCGATATACATGGCGACGCCGGGCTTCTTGAGATTGGCGTTCATCGCCTCGATCGTCACGAGCACGATCGCCGCCTCGATCTGATTGCTGATCATCGCCGCGATGTTCGGCGGCCCGCCGATCAGCCGGATGGTCTCCGGCTCGATGTTCTGCTCCTTGAAGAATCCGCGCTCGATCGCCGCGAAATAGGGTACCGAGGACGCGGTCGGGAACACGCCGACCTTCACCTTGTCCTGCCCGGCCGCCGGCTGCGCCAAGGCGCCCATCACGGCGACGATTGTTCCGAATCCCAGCGCCCTCAATTCGAACTTCTGCATCGCATGGCCCCTCATTCACTGGCTCCAATATGTCTCGCCTGGACTTGGATTTCGCGCACGAGGATGGTCCATTCCGGCTGCGCCGACAAGCCGCGCCGAACATGGGTGTCGCGGCTTTCTGCATAACGCTTCGTTTGTCTCCAAGTGGCGTGACACAACTCGCAGTCGGTCCGGTTGTTGCGGGCCGCGCACTTCTGCCATTCGTTGACCCTCGAAGGGCCGGTTATTATTGGTAGCCTGGACATGCTTCCTCCCGATCTCATTCTGCACGGCGGCAGGGTCATCACGCTCGATCGCGCCTCCCGCGTCGCGCAGGCCGTCGCCGTACGCTCAGGACACGTGACCGCCATCGGCGACGATGCGGCGCTTCTCAAGGACGCCGCCCCCACAACCCGGCGTATCGATCTTGCGGGTCGTGCGGTGCTGCCGGGATTCTTCGACGCACACCCGCATGCGGATCGAGAAGGTCTCAAGGCGCGCGGCGGCATTCCGATCGCCGGTCTGCATTCGGTGGCCGCCATCGTCGACGTGGTCAGGCGCGCGGCACGGACCACGCCCGCCGGCGAGTGGATCGTGCTCATGCCGATGGGCGAGCCGCCGCACGAATATATCAGCCGCCCGGACCAATTGGCGGACGGACGTTTTCCCACGCGCCACGACCTCGATGCGGTCGCGCCCGACCATGCGGTCTATATCCGCGCGGTGTGGGGCTGGTGGAGCCGCCGTCCGTTTCCCTCCATCGCCAACTCGCTCGCGCTCGAGCGTGCCGGGGTCACGCGCGACACGCGGGCGCCGCACAACGTCGAGATCGTCAAGGACGGGCGCGGTGAGCCCACCGGCGTCTTCCTGGAACGCAATTACGTGCCGGTCCTCGAATACACCCTGTTTCGCGACCTGCCGCGCTTCAAATATTCCGATCGCGTGGACAGCGTTCGTCTCGGCGCCGAAGCCTATGCGGCGGCAGGAACAACGTCGCTCTACGAAGGCCACGGGCTCACGCCGACGGTGATCCGCGCCTACCGCGAAAACGCCGAGCGCAATGCCTTGCCGTTGCGCATGCATGCACCGGTCAGCATGCCGAGCGCGGCGTTCGACGACAAGCGGCTCATCGATCTCATGTATCACTACGCCGGCCCGGTCGGCGGCCGCGGCCGCGGCGACGATATCCTGCGGGTCGAAGGCATCAATCTCGGCGGCCATGCCGATGCCGCGGTCGCGGACATCATCGCGGCGGGATACCCTTACGATCAGTGGGCGGGACATTTCTACCAGGCGATGACGCAAGAGCGTTTCGTCAAGCTCGGCATCGAGGCGGCGCGGCTCGGGCTGCGCGTGAATTGCGTCGCCAGCCGCGATCTGGAATATGCGCTCAGCGCCTACGAGGCGATCGACCGGGAGGTGCCGATCCGCGACCGCCGCTGGGTGGTGATCCATGTCAATCAGGCGAGCGACGCGCAGATCCGCCGCATGAAGGCGCTCGGCGTCATCGCCACGGTGGTGCCGGGTTTCCTGTGGATGGCCGGCGATCGCTACGGGCTCGACAAGCTCGGCGGCGACGGCATTCCCATCCGCCGCTTGCTGGACGGCGGCGTACCGGTCGCGCTGTCGACCGACGGCGTGCCGTACTCGATGCTGTGGACCGCCTGGGAGGCGATTGCCCGCTGGGACGAGGACGGCCAGCGGCAGCTCGGCGACAGCCGGCTGACGCGGGAGGAGGCGCTGCGGATGGCGGCGCAAAGCGGCCACCGTTTGACCTGGAACGAGGATCGATACGGATCGCTGGAAGTCGGCAAGGTCGCCGACATGGTGGTGCTGGCCGAAGACCCCCTCACCTGCGATTTGGATCGGCTGAAAGGTATCCGGGTCGAGCGAACTTTTCTTGGCGGGCGTCAGGCGTTCGGTCCGTCCTGACCAGGGACGGGCCGCCGGGCGTTCGTGGCAGTCGAGGCGAGCATGCTGTCGGACGACGAGCGCCGTTTCCTGGCCGATCGACGGATCGCTCATCTCGCCACCGCCGACCGTGGCGCCGTCCCCCATGTGGTGCCGGTGTGCTTCGCGATGGCGGAGAGCACGCTCTACATCACGATCGACGAAAAGCCGAAGCGACGCCCCGGCACCGCGCTCAAGCGGCTGCGAAACATCATCGAGAACCCGGCGGTCGCCGTCGTGGTCGATCGCTACGATGAGGATTGGGCACAGCTCGGCTGGGTCATGCTGCGCGGACGGGCGGAAATCCTGAACCACGGGACGGAGCACGACGACGCGCAGGTGCTGCTCCGGTCCCGCTACCCGCAACTCAACGCAATGCACATCGCGCCGCTTCCGGTGATCGCCGTCCGCGTCGAACGGACGACGAGCTGGGGCAACTTGTCGGTGTTGCGGGTGATTTAGTTTTACGGTGTCATCCGCAAAGCGCGCGCGTGCTTCGATGTAGCCCCCACCCGGCCGCCTCGCTTCGCTGCGCTCCGCTCGGCGGCCACTCTCCCCACAAGGGGGAGGGTGGAGCAAGCGTACATGCAACAGCAAGCCACACGCGTAGCGGCGGCTGTAAGCGCGAGGCGAAGCGGCTCGGTGACAGCTTGCTCCAAACCCTCCCCCTTGTGGGGAGGGTGGCCGAGCGAAGCGAGGCCGGGTGGGGTCGGAATATGACGAGCGAGACATCAGGTATTTGCGCCCTCTCGCGACGTGCGAAGCGTGTGCATGTTATGAACTTTGCAATATGATCGGCGCGGGCCGCTCGTCTTATGCCTTTGCCCGACCATGCCGCACGCGGAGGAACCGTCATGCACGTTGGCGCCTTCTATTTTCCGACCGACTACGGCATCGATATCCGCGAGCTGGCCGGCGCGCTCGAAGCGCGCGGCTTCGAGTCGCTGTTCCTGTGCGAGCATACCCACATCCCGGTCAGCCGGCGCACGCCGTTTCCCGGCGGCGGCGAATTGCCCAAGCGCTATTCGCATACCCACGATCCGTTCGTCGCGCTGTCGTTCGCCGCGGCGGCGACGCGGACGCTGAAGCTCGGCACCGGCATCGCCCTGGTGCCGCAACGCGACCCCATCATTACCGCCAAACAGGTGGCGAGCCTCGACCAACTCTCGGACGGCCGCTTCATATTCGCCATCGGCGGCGGCTGGAACGTCGAGGAAATGGAGAACCACGGCGCGCACTACGAGACCCGCTTCCGGCTGCTGCGCGAACGGGTGCTGGCGATGAAGGCGCTGTGGGCCCAGGAGCAAGCCGAATTTCACGGCGAGCTCGTCAATTTCGATCCGGTCTGGCTCTACCCCAAGCCGAAGCAAAAGCCGCATCCGCCGATCCTCCTCGGCGGCGAAACCGACCATACGCTGAAGCGCGTGGTCGAGTTCTGCGACGGCTGGTTCCCACGCGGGCGCGGCGGCTTCGAGCCCCGGAGCGCGGTAGACCGCCTGCGCCAGGCAGCCATCGCCGCCGGACGCGATCCCGCCACCCTGTCGATCACGGTGTTCAACGCCCCGGCGGAGGAGGCGGCGCTCGCGCCCTATCGCGAAGCCGGCATCGAGCGCGTGCTGCTCGAAGTGCCGGACTTGACTCGCGACGAGATCCTGCGCGTGCTCGACAAAAACGCGGCGCTGGCGAACGCTTGAGGGCGTAGCCCGGATTGAGCGCCCGCCGTCGCCAAGGCTATGGCGGGCTTGATCACGTGCCCGCCGAAGCGCAGCGAAGGCGGGCAGCGAAATCCGGGGGCCAGGCAGCAGCATCGATCCCCGGATGCCGCTTCGCTCCATCCGGGCTACGGCGGCTGAAGCGTCTCCGGCGAGAGGGATTCGCTACAGCATCTTCCGTGGAGGGATCATGGTTGCCAAGCGAATTTTCCTGTCCGTGATGGTGGCCATCGGCATCGGGTTGAGCGGCCCGCATTGGGCCAGCGCGCAAACCTTTCCCAACCGGCCGATCAAGATCGTGGTGCCGTTCCCTCCGGGCGGACCTTCCGACGTCGCGGCCCGCCTGGTGGCGCAGCCGCTGGCGGCCAAATTGGGACAAACCGTCATCATCGAAAATCTGCCCGGCGCCGGCGGCCGCACCGGTGCGAAGACGGTCGCGCAGGCAAGCCCCGACGGCTACACGCTGCTGCTCGGCGGCACGAACCCCAATGCCATCGCCCAGTCCATCTATAGGACCCTGAACTTCGAACCGATCAGCGACTTTACGGCGGTCGGCGTCATCGGGGTCGACTCGAATGCGTTGGTCGTCAACCCCGTGGTGCCCGTCAACACCATCCGGGAGCTCATCCAATATTCAAAGGCAAACCCGGGAAAACTGTCGGCCGGTGCCTCGCTCGGCATCGGTCCGCATGTCACCCTGGAATTGCTCAGGGCCAGAACCGGCACAGGTATCCTTTTCATCCCCTACCGGGGGGCAGCCCCCGCGATCTCGGATTTGTTGGGCAACCAGATTCAGATCGGCATGACCACCAAGGCGGTGCTTCTCCCCCTCATCAAGGAAGGCAAGCTCAGGGCGCTCGCCGTGACCAGCGACACGAGATGGCCGGAGCTTCCCGACGTTCCGACCATGCGCGAAAGCGGATTCGACGGCGTTCCGGCGTATCTGTGGATCGGCTTGCTGGCGCCGGCCCATACGCCTGCGGCGGTGATCGAGAAACTCAACACGAGCATGAACGAAGGACTGCAGGCGCCGGACATGCAGGCGAGCATCGCCAAGCTCGGGCTGGAGCGGCGGAGCATGACCCCGCAGGAATTTGCCGCTGCCCTCGCCGACGAGACCCGCCTGTGGGAGGCCGCGGTGAGAGAGTCCGGCGTGAAGCTCGATTAGGCTACTGAATCGGCGGGATGCCGGCCTTCTTGATGATGTCGCGCCATTTTGCCGATTCGGAAGCGACGAACGTGCGGAGCTCCTCCGGCGTCGTGGAGACGCCTTCCGCGCCCTGCTCGACAAATTTGCTCCGCACAGCCGGGTCGTTGACGGCGGCGACCAGCTCCTGATTGAGCTTCGCGATGATCGGCCTCGGCGTTCCGGGCGGGGCCAAGAGCGCGAGCCATCCGGAGACCTCGTAGTTCATCACGCCGGCTTCTGCGACGGTCGGAACATCCGGAAGCGCCGTCATGCGTTTGCCGACCGTGACGGCGAGCGCCTTGGCGTCGCCGCTCTGGAGCGGCGCGCTGACGTTGGGAAGCCACTGGAAGCCGACCGGCACCGCGCCCGAGATCAGGTCCGGCACGTACTGCGCGATGTTGCGGTAAGGCACGTGGGTGAGCTCGACACCCACGACCTGCTCGAAATAAACGCCCGCGAGGTGTTGCGAGCTGCCGATGCCGACCGAGCCGTAGTTGAGCTGCTTCGGCCGGGCCTTGGCATAGGCGACGAATTCGGCGAGCGAATTGACCGGCAGCTTCGCGCTCACCACGACGAGATTGGGGAAGTGAGCGAAGAGTGAAATCGGCTCCAAATCCTTCTCCGGGTCGTAGCCGAGATCGCGGTAGAGCGTTCGGTTGGATGCGAGCGGGCCGGTCGAGCCCATGACCAGCGTGTAGCCGTCCGGGGCCGCTTTGGTCGCCGCGCTGGTCGCGGTATTGCCGCCGGCGCCGGGCCGGTTGTCGACGATGAAGGACTGTCCGATGGACTTTCCCATCCGGTCGAGCAGGATACGCATCACCACGTCGCTGGCGCTGCCGCCGGCGAAGGGAACGATGACCTGAATGGGCCGCGTCGGATAGACCTGCGCCGATGCCGTCGCCGGTGCGGCAAGACTCGCAAGTGCAGCTGCGGCCAAATGCAGAAGCTGGCGGCGCGCAAGGCTCATGGTGTCCTCTCTGACAAAAATCGGATGCGTTCAAGCGCACGGAGGCTTACAGATTCGGGTCGGCGGGATTCATGACGGCTTTGAAGCGTAGCAACCGGACGATCCGTTCGGAAGCAGAAATTCGAGCAGATGCGAGCGAAGGGTCAGTCACGCGCACGTTACGCATAGCATCAGCGCGACCGGCTTGAAATCGGTCACCGACATCGATATCTCGGGAAAATCGCGCAATGCACTTGTCTGCCGGTTGCGACGGACAACGCGCCGCATGATGCGAACCTGGACGGTCTGCTGGAACCCGCGGGAGTGACCGTCAATCAGTTTGGGCTGCCGGCCCGTCCTCATGGCGCACGCTGTTCGCGGATATCAGTGAAAAGGATGGTTCGCTCTACTCGAGGAAAATCCGAATGACGCGCGGGATCCTTTTGGGCTTTCTGCTGCTCGCCGCCCATGCACTGCCCGGTTGTGACAGCAAGCCGGTTGCCGGCTCGGCTCCGGCTCCTCCATCGGTCGCCGTGGCGCACCCGCTGCAGAAGGCCATCACCGAGTGGGATGAATATACCGGCCGCTTTGCGGCGGTGGAGACGGTCGAAGTCCGCGCCCGGGTTTCCGGCTTCATCGACTCCGTCCATTTCAGCGAGGGCCAGATCGTCAAGCAGGGAGATCTTCTGTTCGTCATCGATCCGCGCCCCTATCGGAACGCCGTGGAGCAGGCGAAAGCCGATGTGGAGCGTGCGAAGGCGAGGCTCGAGATTGCAACGCTCGACGTGCAACGCGCGGCTCCGCTGGTGCGCAGCCAGACGCTGACCGAGCGGGAATTCGATACCCGGCGATCGACCGAACGCGACGCGGCGGCGCAGGTCGCTTCGCTCGAGGCCGCCCGCAAACAGGCAGAGCTCAATCTCGAGTGGACCGAAGTGCGCGCGCCCATATCCGGGCGCATTTCCGACAAGCGCGTCGATGCCGGGAACCTCATCACCGGCGGCGCAACCGGCGCGACTCTGCTCACCCTCATTGTATCGATGGATCCCATTCACTTCGTGTTCGACGGCAGCGAGGCGGACTTCTTGCATTACCTGCGCCTTGCCGCGACCGGGGCGCGACCGTCGTCCCGCGACGCGCAGAACCCGGTTTCGGTCCGGCTCGCGGACGAGACCGAGTTCAGGCATCAGGGGCGGATGAATTTCGTCGACAACACGCTCAATCCGAAGACCGGCACCATTCGCGGCCGTGCCGTCTTCGACAACAAGGATGGGCTCCTGACCCCCGGCTTGTTCGGGCGCCTTCGCCTTTTCGGCGGTGAGCGTGAGACGCTGCTTGTGCCGGATGGCGCGATTGCCTCCGATCAAGCCAGCAAGATCGTCTTCACGGTCGCCGACGACGGCACGGTGGGGACCAAACGGGTCGAGCTCGGTCCGATGGTGGATGGTTTGCGCGTCATCCGCTCGGGTCTCGCGCCCACGGATCGCATCGTCATCGAGGGCCTGCAGCAGGCCCGTCCGGGGCAGAAGGTCAAGGCCGAGGACGGCAAGATCGAAGCCGCGGCTCAGTAAAGCTGGTCTTTCCGAGGAACTCGATGGACTCAATCGGGGATAAGGACCGCCACCATGCAGTTTTCGCATTTCTTTATCGATAGGCCGATCTTTGCCAGCGTCGTCTCGATCATTCTGACCCTCGTCGGCGCCATCTCTTTCCGCGCACTGCCCATCACCGAATATCCGGAAATCGCGCCGCCGACGGTGGAGGTGACTGCCACTTATGCCGGCGCCGCGGCGGAAGTCATTGCCGAAACGGTCGCGTCACCCATCGAGCAGGAGATCAACGGCGTCGACAACATGATCTACATGGTGTCGCAGTCGATCGGCAATGGTGCGCTGTCGATCAACGTCGTCTTCAAGCCGGGAACCAACATCGACGAGGCGCAGGTGCTGGTGCAGAACCGCGTGTCGGTCGCGGTGCCGCGGCTGCCGGACGAGGTCCAGCGCTTCGGAGTGACCGTACGCAAGAAGTCACCCGATTTGATGCTCGTGATCCACCTGATCTCGCCCGACGGAACGCTGGACCAGCAATACATCTCCAATTACGCCACGATCAACATCAAGGATGTCATCACCCGCATCGACGGGGTCGGCGATACGATCGTCTTCGGCGCGCGCGACTACGCCATGCGGGTCTGGCTCGACCCCGCCAGGGTGCAGGCGCGCGGGCTCACGGCGAGCGACGTCGTGAGCGCCTTGCGGGCCGCCAACATCCCGGTCGCAGCCGGCGCCATCAACCAGCCGCCCGCGACGTCGCCCGGCGGCTTCGAGATTGCGGTGCAAACGCTTGGCCGGCTGTCGAGCCCCGATCAGTTCGACGAAATCGTGGTGGCAACCGACCAGGACGGCCGGGTGACGCGGGTGCGCGATATTGCGCGGGTCGAGCTTGGTTCCCAGGACTACAAGAGAAACGCGTATCTCGACAATCAAGTGGCAACCGCCATCGGCATCTTTCAACGGCCGGGCTCGAACGCGCTCGTCACCGCGGCGAGCGTGCTGGGGACGATGGACGAGCTCGCCAAGCGTTTCCCCGCGGGGCTGAGCTATCGCGTCGCCTACAACACCACCGAATTCATTCAGCAATCGGTCGACGAGGTGATCAAGACGTTGTTCGAAGCGGCGGTCCTGGTCGTGATCGTCATCATCCTGTTTCTGCAGACATGGCGCGCCGCGATCATCCCGATCGTCGCCATCCCGGTGTCGCTGATCGGCACCTTCTTCGTCATGGCGGCATTCGGCTTTTCGCTGAATAATCTCACGTTGTTCGGTCTCGTTCTCGCCATCGGAATCGTCGTCGACGACGCAATCGTGGTGGTGGAGAACGTCGAGCGCTATTTGCGCCAGGGGCTGAGCCCGCGCGACGCCGCTCACAAGACCATGGACGAGGTCGGCGGCGCATTGGTCGCAATCGCGCTCGTGCTTTGCGCCGTGTTCATTCCGACCGCGTTCATCACCGGAATTTCAGGCGCATTCTATCGGCAATTCGCGCTCACGATCATGGCCTCGACGATCATTTCCGCGATCGTATCATTGACCTTGTCGCCGGCGCTCGCGGCACTGTTCCTGCGGCCGCAC
>WNGA01011772.1_pt1 | contig 15122 bp, 17 predicted proteins | sample 5400061 | NCBI WGS metagenome assembly WNGA01 (sample SAMN13153366, study PRJNA577476) | soil metagenome | isolation source: 100 cm soil or saprolite under grassland replicate 2 | place: USA:California | collected 2016-06-15
CCACTGACGCAACCCAACTCCAGGACGCTACGATGCAGCACGACGCCGTCGAGGTCTTCGGCGCGGGGCTGTAGCTCAGTCGGTCAGAGCAAGCGACTCATAATCGCTAGGTCGCAGGTTCGAGGCCTGCCAGCCCCACCAGCTTAACCAGCAAGAACACTCGTAGCCTCTTGCCTTCGGTCAACGGGTCGGTCAACGATAGTGCCGATTCTCGTTGATCAGAAGGGCAAGCGCATGGCGATCTATCCTCGACGCGACGGCTGGAAGGTCGTCGTCTATACAGGCACCGATCCCGTGACCGGCAAGCAACGCCAGATCAGCCGGCAGGTGCAGGGCAGCCGGAAGCAGGCAGAGAAGGAAGAGACCAGACTCAAGGCCGAGGTGATGGCCGGGCGCCATCGCGGCACCGCGGCAAAGACGCTGGGCGAGATGGTCGAGTTCTACCTGGACTGGCGCGAGTACAACGGCAAGCCGATTGGGCCGCAGACGATCCGAAGCTACCGGGGGCTGTACGAGGCGAGGATCAAGCCGGGCCTCGGTAAGCTCCGCCTTCCCCAGGTCGACCCTCCCACGCTAGACCGCTTCTACACGGCGCTGCGCAAGAGCGGGAGCCTCCGCAAGCCTGGCACGCCGTTGTCCAGCAGCCGGCTCCGCGACGTGCACGCGGTCATCTCCGGCGCGCTTGGACTGGCAGCACGCTACGGCTGGATCGCCTACAACCCTGCGGCGCTCATGAAGCCTCCAGCACAACAGAGCGCCAAACGGGCGCTGCCGACCACGAAGCAGGCGCGGGCAGCGCTCCAAGCTGCCGAGCGGCAAGACCCTGAGCTGTACCTGTTCCTGCGGCTGGAGGCGACAACAGGTCTCCGGCCGGGCGAGATCTGCGCGCTGTGGTGGGTGGATCTCGACCTGGAGGCCGCCGACGTGATTGTCGGCCACAACGTGGTGCACGCTAAGGGACTGCCGGATGGGTACATCCGGAAGCGCACCAAGAGCCGCCACGGCGACGATCGGCCGATCGCGCTCGATGGCCAGACGGTCGAGTTGCTCAAGAAGCACCGCGCGCGCTGCGAAGCTCGGGCGCGCGAGTGGGGTGGCGAGCTGACATCTGACGCCTACGTCCTCAGCGCGGACGAGGCTGGGCGCCGTCCCCTGCGGGTCGACTCGATGGGCAAGCGATTCGGCAAGCTCGCGGCCGAGCTTGGCCACGGCTACACCCTGTACGGCTTTCGGCACTTCATGGCGACCCAACTCGGCGCCGTGGCCACCACCGCGACGATCCGGGAGCGGATGGGGCACGGCAGTCTCGCCGTGACAGGGATCTATGTGCACCAGGTGAGTGAAGCTGACCGGGCAGCAGCACAACATATGGGCGATTTACTAGACGGTGAGTAGGTTGGTGCACCAGCCCCGAGAGCGCTTCCGTCTCGGCTTACCAGGCGGAAGTGGCCAGGGATCGGTGAGAAGCCTTCGGCATAGTAGGGTGCATCCGCCATAGCCGTTTTCCCTCGACGACCGCTATGGAAGTCGTGGCAAGACAAACTGGTTCGCGGAGAAGGTGATCACCTTCATTGTTGACTTGAGCTGTAGCTCAGGAGCAAGTCGCGCATCGAAGAAGTGGCGAAACAGCGGTGGCCGCTCAGACAGAATGAGTGCTGGCGGGAAGAACCCTGGCCCAATGCCAATCTCTTCCACAGCGGTTGCTTTGGTCACGATCGCCGGCACTGACTGATCGCCTCGGTTGTGAAGGAGCCAAACCCGATGGTAACCATTCTTGAGAAAGTACCGACCCTCAAACTCAATGACCTGAACCCAGTTGCCACCAAGCGCGACAAGGAAGCTGAGCGCGAAGGGTTGGCCAGGGACTTGCCCCGCATGCATACCGACAACATTAAGGTTACGACTGAGACTCGATAAACTAGCACTCATCGTGGCCTGATCCACCGCGATGTTTACGTTAGCGTTGAAGTCCCTTGGGAGGCAGAGCTTTACTTTCGTGAGCAGATCATTGTTTTCGTCGAGTTCACGTCCGGCTGTCTCAGTCGAAAACTGCGTGTCAATAAACTGCTGGAAAGCAACGATATGCTCCAGCCCCACCAGAGCGAACCGGACTTCCTTACCGGCAAACTGCTGCTGAAACGGAGGTGCAGACCGGACTGCCTCCAGTTCCTCCATAACCTCCAGAGGGAGATCCTCTAGCTTGGGAGGCTGAGGCTCGAACAGAGGAAGCTCCTCATAAGCTGCCCGAGCGTCTTGCCACACGGGACGCAGCTCCTCCCAGGAGCCCGCAGTCTGGCTTGAGACGAACGCTGCCGCCTCCTCCTCGGACATGAACCCGAGGAGCGCACGTCCAGAGCGGAGGACCGAGTCATCAGTGCTCAACTGCATCGCGACACATCTCCTTGCACCTCAGCAAGACGGGGAGGCCGAGGCAAGCTGTGCTACCAGACCGTGCAAGAGACCTCTGGGGGAAGGCATCCTGCTTGAAGCATGGTAGCAGCGCCAGAGTTACATCCATGTAACTAATCTTTACTCAGATACCGCGCTCCCCTCAAGGCAGGCAAACGGCAGTACGAGTCGCGTAGTCCACATTATGGAGCGGTTTTCAGCGGCCGTGTGACGATCCGGCCCATGGGGACCTCACCCCGGGGAGGCTGTCGGTGTCCTGTGCAGGCTGTCAAGCACGAATGGGCGTCGTCGTGGTGGGCTACGCTGCGGCGGGGAGCGGACATTCGTGCTTGACAGCCGGGCATCGGTGCCCCACCTGCACCACGGTCCCCCGGGCGATCCGGTCGGCCAGTATCCCGGGGGAGGTGTCCTCCCCCGGTCCCCCTCCTCGTAGGCTGGCCACAATGGCGGGGCCTGAGATCAGTAGGCGGCTACTGCGGGTGGCAAGGCTGTCCTGCCTGCCTGCTACCGTTCGACGTGTCGGTTCCCCCCACCACAAGGGGGTGGTCACCCTGCCCCTGACGCTGCACTAACCCCGGAAGAACCGCCACCCACACGCGGGGCACCACCGCCGCCCGGGGAGCCTTGGCAGGAGGCTCAAAGTCGGAATGGCCCGCTACAGCGGCCCGGTGGAGAATGCGGTATGCCACTCCGCGGGCGGGATGGGCCACCTGCCGGACCATCCCGCAACCCATGTGATAGGCGACACGAGCTGATCCTCCGCACCGGCATGGCCGTTGGTCGGGACTCCCCTGCTCCAACTCCTCATGGTGCAGAGCAGATCGAGGCCAAACCGCCAGGCAACTCGCCGACGAGGCTCGATGAAGGTCAGTTTCTCCGCAGCCTGGACAGTGATGAGTATCGTGAGGCGCTTCGCGGGCTGTTCGAGACGGCCAAGGCCGTGGGCATGGTCTTTGAGTGGGGGTCGGTGGGCAGCTCGATTCGCCTGCATACGCCTGACCGTGACGAGCCACTGACGGTCGCTTGGGTGTTTCCGGACCGTGCCGGCTGGTCAGGGCTTCGTCACTTAACGCTTGGCTACGATACGGGCAGCGCGAAGAACACTCCGTCAGTGCAGGATGCACTCTCCGAGTACGTCGAAGCGGTCCGTCTTGTACCGGGTGCTATGCGGGCGAGGGCAAGAGCGCTCCAGGCGTATACCTTCGCTCCGGAGGCGGTGTGCGCTCAGCAGGAGCGACTCGCGCGCCTTCTCCGCCAGCTTTCGAGAAGGGCGCAAGATAGCCGGCACAGCAGGCCGGACCCGGCTGCCACCGATGCCGCCCGCGTTCTGGTGCATCAGGCATTCTTCATCGGGGCCAAGGCTGGAGCGAGCCCCTACTACTTCGTGAAGGTCACCAACCTCTTGCAGAGTCGGGATATCGAGGTCACCCACGTCTGGTTTGACGCCGATCCACCCGTGCATCTCGTCCTGCGGGAGCGGCCTTTGCCGGCGCGGCTTCAGCCGAATGAGACCTGGGAGGGTTGGGTGGATGCCGCAGCGGTTGCCCATGTCGCTGACGTCGAACGATCAGCCCGAGTCCGTCTCTCGGACGGGACGACGATCAAGTCTCGCCCGAACAGGGACGTTCCGCCGATCGGTTACGTCGCCGGCCCGGGGAGCCACGAGGGCGGGACGGTTCGCCAGCCGGGCAGCTTGGGGTAGGTAGAGCAACCGGCAGCCGGCAGCCGGCAGCCGGCATGAGCCTACCGCCGAAGCGCGCGGCCGGAGATCCGACCGAACGGCCGGCCACACAACCTCCCGTGGGAGCAGGGAATCCTGTCGTCGCCAGATCCGTAGGCGGCTGACCAGCGTCGGAGCGGTCGGTTCTGGTCGGAGCTGCCCTGCTTACGTGGGGTGCGTCGTCAGTCGCGTCAGGTCGTAAGGGGGCCTGGCGGATCGTCCGGGTGATCATCGGGATGATCACCCGAGAACGAGCGAGCACCAAACTCGAATTCTGGTGCTCTGACCATCTCCGTGCGAGAGAGTTGGGGGAAACCGCCATGCCGACCTACGGTTGCGCAGGTCGCGCGGTTCCAGAGACGCAGCAGTTATGCGCTCAGACTCAGGTCACCGTTGTGTCCGCTTGTCACCTGACGGTGCAGGGGTCGGGGGTGGCGATCCGGAAGGCTGCTGCGGCGGGGGCTTCATCTGCGAGCCATCCCCGGAACCGCTATAGCCTCCCCGCTTCTCACCGGCAGGCGGAAGCTTGCGATCCTCGGACATGGCGTTCTCCCTCGCTTGGACGTACCTAATCGCTAGGCCAGACTACCTCGATCCATGCTATCTGCCCTGCTGCGATGTAGAGAGGGTACCCAAGTGACTTGCCGAGGAGTCCTGTCTCTTGGTTCACCTCGACTGCTTCCTCTAGCAGTAGGTCTGGATCGTTCGGGTAACCAGCGGCGTACGAGCCACCTGCGAACTTGCCGGCGAGCCATTTGTCGCCGGTCGTCCGGACTCGAAGGTAACAGTGCGGGCGCTCTGAGAACACGTCATCCCAGGCTCGCGGTGCAGGGTCGCGGCCGAGAAGGATGCGCAGCAGCCGCCGCTCTTGCCCAGCAGTCAGCCTACGTCGAAGCTTCGGCCAAGACGTCCGGCTGGTCCGTGTGGCGTACAGCCCGCCAAGAATCGTTCCCACTACAGCAGGTAGTCCTGACAGCAGGAGCAAGCCAAGCCACAGTAGGGCAAACTGGCCGACCAGGATTCGACTGTGCCCCTGGATCCCAGCTCGGAACACGAAGTACTCGGGCCAGGCGAGCAACAGGTGCATCGCCGTCGAGGCTGCCAGGAAGCGCAGCGTTCGATCTGCGAGGGTAACGCCGTAAGAGCCTGCCTCGCGCTCGAAGGCCCATATGTATACGGCTCCGGGGAGCACGGCGACAAGAACAATCCCCAAGGCTGCCAAGCTGGTGGGAAGCATCGGCGGATTCTAGTGCATTAGACACAGAAGTCGGGCCTGGCGCCGAGGTCTTCCTTATCAGCTATCCCGAGTCCATCGCTATGCCGACCTGAGGGTTCCCTGTCCGACGGATTCCAGAAGTGGCGAAGTTATGTGCTCCGGCGACCTATGTCGCCGACGATTCCGGCGGCGGGATCTCCTGCCATCGGCTCGTAGACTCCGTTGCATCCCAAGTGAACCCAAGCGATGTGGTCGTCCTCGGGATCGTCTGCCACCGGCTCGGAGAAGTAGTAGTCGGGACCGTTGCATTCCGGGTCAACGCCGATAGTGTCGTCACCCTCGGGATCGTCTGCCGCCGGCTCGCAGACGCAGTCGCCCTCCCAGTCGATCTCAATGATGTCGTCGCGCTTGAACTTCACCCTGCCGCCCCAGTCGAGGCGGGGAACGCCAACTGGATGGTTCCTGAGCGTGCCGACGAGGTGGCATCGCTTCACCGCGACGACCTCGACCCACATGCGTTCGGCCCACCCGTCCCTCATCTCGAACAGGAGCTTGACCACCACGCCGGGCTTGATGGTCTGCTTGGCTTCTTCGTCGGGGATCTCGAACGTCTCCGGGTACTCACGATTGCGCTCCACCCCGGACCCAATGTGCCAGCGATGGATGATGCGACCGGTCGCCGCCCAGACGACGCGTTCCCAGATGCCCTCGAACAGGGCGACCTCCAGCTGCTCCAAGACCCAGAAGGGTCGTTCGAGGCGGGGCACCGCATGGAGTTCGGCGAGCAGCTCGCTCCGGCGGGGGTCGTCGCGGTCAAACGCGAGCAGGATCAGCCGGAGCAGCGCGCCGGGAGCAAACCCGAACACCAGCAGGGCGGCCAGGAAGGTCCGCCAGGACACGATGGCGTGGAGCAGCTCGGTGACCATCAGGCGAGCCTGCCGACCAGTGAACGGAACCGCGCATCGCTCTGGGCCTCCTGGAGGAGCGCGCCGAGTGCGATCCTGCCTTGGTCGGTCAGCTCGTAGTAGCGGCGTGGCGGCCGCTTGCCGCCCAGCTTGGCGGGATCTTCCCAGCCATCCTCCAGCCAGCCCTGGTCGAGCATGCGGTGCAGGATCGGGTATAGGACCCCTGACCGGACGCCAGCCCGCCGTGACAGGTCGTAGCCCCAGTGCCGGCCGGTAGGGTCCTCCATGAGGGCGAGGGCGACCTGGATCAGCGCGTGGGTCCGTCTCATGGCTCGTATTCTACATAGATAGAGAGCGACTGACAACGAGCGCGATCCCGGTCAAGCAGCGTCGCCCTGAGCAGCAACCAGGCCAGGCAGAGGTCGCCGCCGCACGCCGCACTCCCGAAGGGGCATGCCCCAACGCCGTCCGACACGTGAAGTAGGCGCGCGTGCGCGAGACTCAAGTGGCCCCATCCTTACCATGGATCGGAGCCTTACCGCTGTGCCCACCTGCGAAGATGCAGCCTGGGAGCCTCCACGGCTCCACCAGTTATGGAGCCAGTCTCGGGCGGCTCTGTGACGATCCGTCCGGTGGGCTCTCCCGAGAGGCTGGCTGTGTCCCGTGCGGGCGTCAAGGTCGTTCATCCGTAGGTGCTCCACCTTGACAGCCCGTCATCGGTCCCCACCTGCACCACGATACTGTGGGCGATCCAGTTGCCGGTAAGCGGGGAGGAAGCGTCCTCCCCCGGGACCTCCTCCTCATGCCCACCGAGCCTCTTAGCGTCTACACAGTTCTACGGACGATAACCGCCAACTATCGACCATGCCGTCGGACAAAAATACTGTCAAGTTGTTTGCAGCTGGAGCCGGGTATGGATATCAACCCTGCGTTGCGCTGCTTCTTGTTCTTGAGCTTGCCAGCTATGGTGGCAGAGTCGGAACTGCTACAAAAGTAGAGACTGATCCGATAGCTTGCCTCTTCGCTTGGTGTCTCCGACGGCCCCACAGAGACACCAGGCGCAATCCACGATTGATCTACGACGCTTGTGCCATACAAGAGATTAGCGGGCGTAAAGTAATACAGAGAAGAACTCTCTACTAAAGTTCCAGATTCTCGGTTGCTGTACTGGTGAAGAACAATCCATAAATCTCCGTTATCGGGGACTGTCTTGGACGTTCCGCGAAGGTCGACAATTTGCTGCGGAACAAAGGGATAATTGTCGGTTTCGTTTAGGTTACCTGACGCCTGCGGTTCGGTCTGGAACTTGCTTATGGATTTGATCTTCCCCACGGGCGTGGTTCGTTCTAGTGCGTTTAGTCGAGCACTCTGCTTGTCATTCAGTCTCGTCGTGGAGTGCTCGACGGAGTTCGCAACCCCTAGAGCAAAGACGCTAATAAGGACTGGAATCACCCAGCCGACGACCTTACCTATATTGACTGTTGTGGAGCTTGAAGGCCAAGCCATACCCATCCTCCTCTTTTGGAGCATTAATTCCACATTGGATGAGTATGACACATTCCTAAAGTACGTACAGTCTAGGGTATGACACGACGCGACGCTAATGGCCACAGGATCTCTCGACTCGCCATGGTCGACCAAGCAATCCGCCCTTATGCGATCTACCCGAGATTGGGTGGTCGAGCACTGCTGCGGAGGCGCCCGCCAAATCGAACCTGGCAACTCGATCCTTATCAGCTATGGGTGAGAATCGCCATGCTGATCAGCAGGTTCGCAGTTCGCGCGAGTCCTCGACTGGCGAAGTTATGCTGCCGTTCAGGCCCTCCCGCTCGGTCGTCCGAGCGGGCACCATAGCACGTCGCCCACTGGGAGGCTGCCCCTGTCCCTTGGCGGCTGTCAAGCACGAATGGGCACCATCGTGGTGCCCGGCACTGCGGCGGGGAACCGGACATTCGCGCTTGACAGCCGGGCATCGGTGCCCCCGCCTGCACCACGGTAGCCCGGGCGATCCAGTTGGCCAGCAAGCCGGGGGAGGAGGTGTCCTCCCCCGGTCCCCCTCCTCTGTTAGGGTGACGGGTCGATTCGTCACAGAAGAGGCTGTGCCGCAGCAGGTTGTAACCGTCGCTACCCGTACCTGAGCGGAGTGGCTAGAGAACAGAGGTTGGCTAGTGCGCCTTATTATCTACAAGCCAGGCACTGAGCGCTTTCTTGAGGAGCGCATCAATGCATTAGACGAGCTGGCTGGGGAATTAGCCACGATGGGTCATGATGTGGAGCGTGACTATCATGAGCAAGCTCCGGGCAGATATGGCATCACGTGGTGGGAGGTCGTATACATTTACGTAGGAATGAAGGCGCTTGATGCTGTAACATCACGTGCACTTGACGCAATGCTCGATAGGATCGTCGAAACTGCTAAGCGTTGGGCGCATGAGCGAATGGCGCACAAGAGAACCAGTCGCCCAGAGTATTTTGCTGTTCTCGATACGGAAGGGAAAGTCTTGCGGTCATGGAAGATTGACAAGGAAGGTGAGGAAGAACAGACAGAAAAAGACAGGAAGTCTCCGATTAGACGGCCCGCCCGACGGGACTTGGATTAATGAGGTTGGCGGGCTTGACGGTGGGAGCATGCGAACGCCCCAGCCGAGCACGTAGCCCAGCCGGGGCATGGTGGCTACCGGTCCTCGGGACGCGGATAGTCCAGCTCGTTGGGGGCGCCGTGCTTTAGGCGCTCCTCGAGGGACGGCTCCTCGAAGTCCGGGTGGTTGTCGTCGGGGTAGTCCGGGTCGAGCGGGTGCATGGCGCCTCCTTGCAGGTGGCCTGCCTGGTCGGTTGTTGAGCAGTGCTGGGGTCCCCGCTGGCGGAAAGGCCGCCCGGAGGGCGCCGCGCAGCGGCGGGAGTACCGGACTGAGCGCAGCGAGGGAGGAACGGACCGGCCTTGCAGCCGGCGGGTGGCACTACGCTGGGGAGACCAGGCAGACCAATCCCCTGTGGGTCATGCACGGAACGTCACCACCGGGAGCGTTTCGGACTTGTGGCCGGAGGCCGATGCACGCCCGGGGGCCTGGGGGTGCCCCCGCTGTTGGCACGGACGGATCGTCACAGCCGGTAGCGGCGCTGTGACCTTCGGATCGTTACAGCTCATGCGCGGAGAGTGACGAGCGGATCGTCACGGGTTCCTGGTCACGATCGGATCGTCACGACGCGGTGTGCTCAACGGTTCGTCACAGCAACCCAAGCACGATGTATCACCACCGGATCGTCACAGCAAGGCGAGCAAGACGAGTGACGAACGGAACGTCACAGCGGAGCAAGTCAAGTGTGACGTTTCGTTCGTGGCAGCCGGTGACGATCCGTGCGTGTCTGACCTTGGTGTGGTCGTAATGGGATCGCCATCGAAGATGGCGGCGCACCTTCGGTGCGCGGAAATTGCGAGCGCTCCATGCGCCAGCCGGACGGCTGAATGAATCGATTGCCGCCGAAGGCGGCTTCCTTGCAGCCGGCCGGCTGACGGATGGATCAAGCGCGCTCGCACCTCTCCCCCAAGGGGGGCCAGTCGCCCGCGGTTTTTGCGGGCGACTGGCCCCCCTTGGGGGCTCTTGCCTGCGGTGATGCCGACGCCGAAGGCGAGGCCGGGTACGCCATCGCGTGCGGGGGGATTGACATGGGGGTTGACGAGGGGATTGACATGGGGGTTGCCGTACCCTTCGAGGCCCTGGAGTCGGGCCGGGTGCGGTCGTCCTCACGGTGGGTGGGGTTGGGCTGCGGAGCTTGCCAGCGCAGCAGCAAGCGCCGAAGGCGCTTGCCTACGGAGGGCAATTCCAGCACGCCAGGAGATACCGACCGGCGGGAATTGTCGGGGCGGATCGTATCCGGTTGGTGACGATCCGCCCGTAACATGACCCCGGATGGGGTGACACGCACGGATCGTCACAGCGAGACAAGCGAGGTGTGGCGATCCACCCGTGACGGGGCCAGCGGCACGGGTGGCATGTGACGTTCCGTCCGTGCCGCTGGCCTCCTGCGGGCTGGGGTTAGAGGCCGTACTTGTCGCGCATGGCGTCTGCTTTGGCGCGGCAGGCGTCGGCCTCGTGCGGGAAGCTGGTGCCGGCGGCCTTGGCCCTGAGGCCCTCGTAGCGGCGGCGGGCGCGGGCGTGCGCGGCGTCGTCGTGGTGGTAGGTGTGCGGGCCTCTGGTGCCGCCGCAGGTGCCGCACCAGGTGCCAGGGCGGCTGGTGCCGGCGTGCGGTGGCGGCTGGCTGGCGCGCTGCCGGGCACGCTCCCGCTGGCGCCGCTGCTGCTGGTCCTGCTGGTCGCGCTGGCGGCGGGCGTCCTGGCGGGCCTGCTCCTGAGCGCGCCGCTGCCGCTCGCGGTCGGCCTGCTCCTGGCGGCGCTTGCGGGCGCGGTAGGCGCCGGTGCGACACGCGCCGGAGCAGAAGCGGCGCTTGCGGCCGGGATCGTTGGGCTGGCCGAAGGGGGTGCCGCAGTGCTCGCAGTTACGCCAGATCCAGGTGGGGTCTGTGACCATCTGATCGTCACCTCACGGGCGAACAAGAGGCCACCCGGCCGGGTGGTGCCGGGTGGCCTTGGAGACAGAACGGGGACGGGTTAGCGACGGCGGTTGGGATCGCGGCGCCTGGCCGGGGTGGTGGCCTGCTCCCAGAGGCTGTAGAGCGTCCAGCCGAGGGTGTAGAGCGCCATCGGCCAGCACACCAGCCCCTGCGGGGTGAGCGGCTGGTGCACCAGGTTCCAGATGAGTGCCACTTCGAAGCCGAGCAGCACGGCGAGAATGCGCACCGGTTGGTCACTCCTTCGGGTCGGATAGTGGCCACTGGCCATCGGCACCAGCGGTGGTACTGGTGGTCTGGTGGGCGGCCAGGTGGCGCTGCGCGGTGCGCCGTGGCATGGGCGGGTCGAACGCTTCCGCGAACTGGCGCCAAGAGACCGGCTGCCCGGTGGCGGCCAGCCGCTCGTAGGTCTGGCGGGTGGCGCTGATGGCCCGGTGGGACTGGCGCGGGCCGATCGCCCTGGTGCTGGTGGTGGCGCTGGTGTGGTGATCGGGTGCCGATGCTGCCGCCTGCTCGGTGGTGGCGCCCGTGGTGGTGGCGCTGGTGGTCTGGGGACGCTGCCGGCGACCAGGCGCGCGTCCCACCGGTCCGGGGCGTGCGCGGCGTTGAGGTAGGCGCTGGCCACGGTGGAGGTGGCGATCAGCAGCCACGCGAACCAGGCGTCGTGGGTGCTGGCCAGGCGGGCGCCGGACAGGGCCAGCCACAGCAGGAACGCGGTGGCGATGGTGATGAACGTGTCGATCAGCAGCGGGCCGCACCAGCGCAGCCATGAGGGCATGGCGCCGATGTGGGCGACGTAGGCGCTGATCGCTTCGAAGCTGACCAGGTAGGCGATGGCGGCCACCAGCGCGGCCAGGCTGGCCACGCAAATGACCAGCGCCACCCGGACGCGGGCAAGGCGCGGGTTGGCCAGTGGCGCGGCGGGGTTGGTGGTCACTGGTCCTCCTCTCGGGACGCGAGACGGTCGGGGTGGTGGCTAGTGGCGCCAGCGGAGTCGGGCGGCCAGGCCGGCAGTGATGACGGCGCGGGTCTGGCGGGCGTGGTCGGCGCACACCAGCCGACAGGCGCCGTCGACCTCGACCAGCTCGGTCCCGGCGGTCGGGCAGGGCTTCCAGCCGTCGTGGTGGCCGGCAGGAGCGCCGAAGCGCCAGAGGGGCCGGCCGAGGGCGCGGGGGTCGTACCACAGGGCCGCGCACGGGGTAGCCAGCAGGGCGGTTGGGGCGTGCCGGCTCACCTGCCCACCTCCCGCGTGGTGGTGCAGGTGTGGGCGGCGATGATCTTGGCGGCGTCGGCGGGGGTGAAGGTGACGGCGATGGTGGCCTGGCAGCGCTCGCACACCACCGCGACACCGACGCTCAGCGGAACGGCGTACAGGTAGTCTTGATCCTGCATCACGGGTCCTCCCGGAGATGCGAAGGCCGGGAGCGGTCGCGTCGCTCCCGGCCTGCCTGCTGCTGCTAGTGAGTGGGTGGCTGGTAGGTGGCGGCGATCCGCTGGGCGGTGTGCTCCACCTGCTGGGCGTCGTGGACCTGCTCCAAGCTGTCGCCCCACGCGTAGACGGGGATGAGCGCGACCCTTGCGACCAGGCCGGTGCCGGTGGCGTCGTGGGCGCCGGGCACTTGTTCGCCCTGGTGGTAGTACCAGACGGAGGTGACTGGGTAGCGGCGGCCGGGCTGGTAGATGTTGAGCGTGGGGTAGGGCCGGCCGGGGTTGGGGATGACGATCTCGGCGCCGATGCAGCGCCGGGCCAGCTCGGCTTGCAGACGCTCCAGTTGGCGGCGCTCCAACGCCTGGCGGTCACGCTGATACTGCGCGGACATTGCTGCCTCCTCCCGGCAGGGCGACAGCCCTGCGGCTACCAGCGAGGGCTGTTGGTGAAGTCGTCATCCTTGGACGGGTCGAAGTCGCGTCCGAGGACGGGCGGGGTGGGCTCGTGCCAGCCGCCGGCGTGGTCGGTGTGGTCGGCGGCGGCCTGCGCCTGCTCCTGGTTGGTGTAGGGGTCGACGCTGTTGAAGAGTCCCATTCGGGTCCTCCCTGGGGATGCGGGAGGCCCGGGGATGGTCGCGTCACCCCCGGGCCTACGATCAGGTGGTGGTCGGGATCAGAAGGGCGGTTCGTCGTTGAACTGCCCGGACGGCTTGCCCTTCGAGCCGGCGCCCGAGGTGCTGGTGCGCTCGGGCTTGGCGGTCGCCCACCGCAAGCTCGGGCCGATCTCCTCCGCGTCGACCTCGACCACGCTGCGGCGCTCGCCCTCGGGGGTCTCCCACGAGCGGGCCTTGAGCCGGCCGACCACGATCACGCGGTCCCCCTTGCTCAGGGACTCGGTGGCGTTCTCGGCCAGCTGCCGCCAGGCGTTGACGCGGAAGAAGGAGGTGTCGCCGTCCTTCCAGTCGTTGCCGTCGCGGACGCGGGGAGTGACGGCCACGCGGAAGTTGGCCACGGCCGCCCCGCCCTGGGTGAACTTCAGCTCGGGAGCGTCGGTGAGGTTGCCGCAGATGATGGTGGTGGTGTCAGCCATCGTCCCCTCCTTGTGGGGCTCGAACGATCCGGACGGGTGCAGGGTTCCGGCCGGGCAGGGTGGTCAGGTGGGTACGGGGGGATCAGGGGGGCCAGCCGGCCTGGCGGTCGCGTTCGGCTTCCAGCTCGATCACGACGCGCTCACCCAGCTCCAGGGCGTCAAGCTCCTGCTGGGCATCGGGGTAACCGGTGGTCCCGCCGGTAGCGGGGTCGTAGCCGTAATGGGTCAGCAAATCGGTTCACCTCCTTCCACAGGAATTCGAGGGGGAATAGGTGCTCGCCACTGGTGGCACGGAACCGATTAGCGGTTCCTGCTAGCCATCGGGACCTACCGATGGGGGTCATACGCTGTGCCTGCCCGGGACCGGTGGGCGTCATGGGCGCTGGTTGCCCTCGTGCCGTGTGGCGCTCCCTATGGAGTTATCAACGAGCAGGTGGTCAGGGGTCCGAGCGGGCGGGCGGTGGTCCCGCAGGGCCTCGCCTTGGAACAAGGCGGCCGCTTGCGGCCAAGCACGCGCCGGTCAGGGGCAAGCCATGAAGGGAGAAATCCGGAGCAGATTGTTTGCGGAATGGATCGATGCTGTTTTCCACACCGCGAAGAATCTGTGGAGGATTTGGACCGGGCTTGCCCCTGACGGCAAGGCGCGTGCTATTCCGCTCGCCTGCTCGGAGCGGCGGGCAGGTCGCGGGGTGCAGGGGTCCCCGCGAGCCAGCGCGCAGCGCTGCCGCCGCTGTAAGGCCGGTGGGCATGCCGGTCACTCCTGCACCACGGCACGGCCAGGGCGTGCTCCCCGTGCCCGCGCTCGCAACCAGCGCAGCCCAGCACGGCAGGCCCGCACCGGGAACGCGGCGGGAGGCCAGTTGGCCCGGGCGACCGCCACCAGCGTCCCCTCAGCGAGTCCGAGGCCGACGGCGTGGTGGATGAGCGCGGTGACGGCCTCGCGGTCGCCCTCCCGGGCCGCGGTTGCCACGGCCAGGCGCAGCCGCCACCCGGCACCGTCGACCGGACCTTCCGGCGCCTGCGCGCGGTCGGTGTCGTCCTGGTCCTCGCCGACCTCGCTGCCCTGCGGCAGGCCCAGCGGGAGGTCCGGGAACCGGACCGCTGCGCGATCCTGGGAAGGTGGTGGCTCGATGGCGAGATGCCGTTCCACCTCCAGGGCGGCCATCCCGGCGGTCTCCTGCACCTCCGGCCACGAGCGGGCGCCGGGCAGCGGCTGATCGGGCCGCAGCGAGCGCGCGAGGGCGATCATCGCGGCGGCGCGATCTTGGATGGCGGGCGCGATGCGGGTGCGGGTGACGATCAGGTGCTGGTAGCGGCCACGGGCGATCAGCCAGCCTTCGCCTTCGCGGGCCTGCTGCACCTGGCCGGGAGTGATCTTGGGCTGCTCCCCCAGCCGGGCCGATGAGTTGCCGGTGGGGCCGTGCTGATCCAGCCGCCAGGTCTGCTCGACCACCTCGACCACCCCGGCGGCGCGGAGCATCCCGTCCGGGTTGGGCATCGCGTGCAGCAACATGCCGCCGGCGCAGGCGCCCACCAGGCGGCGTTGCTGCGCCTCGTCCCCCAGCCCATCGGCGCTCTGCGCCGAGAGGACGACGTTGCAGCCGGCGTCGCGGACGCGCTCCACGAGTTGGATGGCGACTTCCCGGCCGCCGCCGATGGCGGAGAACTCGTCGAAGACGAGGGTGACGTCCTCGCCACGGCGGGACTTGCGGAGGGTGGCGTAGTGGGCGAAGTCCTCCAGCAGCAGCCGACACGCGGCGTCGGCGTCCTCACGGCCGGCCAGGTAGG
>WNGA01010220.1_pt2 | contig 15117 bp, 17 predicted proteins | sample 5400061 | NCBI WGS metagenome assembly WNGA01 (sample SAMN13153366, study PRJNA577476) | soil metagenome | isolation source: 100 cm soil or saprolite under grassland replicate 2 | place: USA:California | collected 2016-06-15
GGGTCGGCGGTGCCGGTCACCTGGAAGTCCTCGGTGTCGCCGCCGAATCCCTCGGCAGCACCCGCACACCGGTCCTGGAGACCGATGTTGTTCTGCTCGTGGATGACACACAGCAGTTTGGTGCCGCCGGCCGCCTTGAGCTGCTCGCCCGCACCCTCGCCCGCGATCTTCTCGTCCTGACCGACGTGCGTGATAGCGCCGAGCTGCTGCCACACGGTGGAGCCGGAGTTGAGCGTGACGATCGGGATCCCGGCCGCCGTGGCCTTGCCGAGGGCATCCTTGAGCGCGTCGGGGTTCGGCAGCGAGACGGCTAGACCGTCCACACCGGAGCTGACCGCCGCCTCGATGAGCTGGGCCTGCTTCTGCGGGTCGTTGTTGGACTCTTCGTAGTCCAGCTCCACACCCTCGGCCTTGGCCGCGTCTTCGGCGCCCTTCTTGGCCACTGACCAGAATGATCCTCCGTCACCGTGGGTGACGACGGCGATCTTGAGTTTGGTGCCGTCAGCGCTACCCGAGGAGTTACCGCCGGAGTCCGAAGGCGACGAACACGCCGCTAGCGACAGGACACCGGCAACGAGCATTGCCGACAACGAGATTGTCTTCATGGATGAGTGATCCTTTCTGGACTCTGCCGATCACTTGTCGGCAAAGGAGCCTGTGCAGCGGCGAGTCGCGGCACGACTTGACTGCGAAGGAAGTCGAGGGACGCCTCGACGTCTTCCACCGGCCCACGTCCTTCGGCGGGCACGCCTTCGTTGAGGGCCGTGTCCTGCTCGAGGACGTACCAGCCGTCGTAACCGCCGTCCTCGAGGGTGAGGATCACTTCGTCCACAGCGACATCGCCGCGGCCCAGAGGGGTGAAGAGGCCGGCCTGCACGGCGGCGACCAGGCTCAGCTCGCCCTCCCGGACGCGTGCTGCGATCTTGTTGTCAACGTCCTTCAGGTGTACGTGGCCGACCCGGTCACCGTGGTCCCGGGCGAAGACCGCGGGATCGACACCGCCGATCTGGAGGTGGCCGGTGTCCAGGCACCACCTGACCGACGTGTACTCGAGGGCGAGCTCGACGTCCCTGGCCGTCTCGACGAGGGTGTCCACGTGCGGGTGCAGCACCTGCAGCAGGTCGTAGCGTGCGCAGAGCTCGTCGACTTCGGCGAGCCCATCCCCCAGGATCCGCATCCCGTTGGCATCCAGTCGGCGCGGACGGGACCAGTCGTAGTCCTGGACGACCGCGGTCACGAAGCGCGTGGCGCCGCAGGCCTGGAAGAGCCGGGCGGTCACCTCGGCGCGAGCCAGAGCGTCGGCGCGTTGGCTCTCGTCGTGCAGTACGAGCGGCACGAATCCTCCGACGAGGCTCATGCCGTAGGCGCCGAGGGCCTCGGCCAGCGCCATCGGCTCGTACGGCAGGAAGCCCGGCGCACCGAGTTCGGTAGCCACGAGACCCAGTGAGGTCATCTCGGGGAGCACCCGCTCGACAGGGAGCATCAGCCCCCAGTCCGGAACCTCGCACACGCCCCACGAGATCGGGGCAGCGGCAACCCGAGCGTCAAGCCGACCGAAAGAGTTGGGCACGGTTCCTCCTGAAGCCTATGGGGCCGGCTCACGTCGAGCTCTGGTATGCGATCTAACACGTGACGGACATCACTCGTCAAGAGGATGTCATAACAAACTAACTATTGATTTTGTCCCCTCGTTCTGACAATCTGTCGTTCATGTCAGCAGCGGCAGGTAGAAGTGCCCATGAGGACACCACCCAGGAGATCGTGTCGTCGCTCCGCGTCGACCGGAGCAGTCCGGTGCCCTTGTGGTTCCAGTTGGCGCAAGGCATGGAGGAGCTCATCGGCAGCGGACGCCTCGCACCGGGAAGCCAGCTCGACAACGAGGTCCTGCTGAGCGAAAGGTTGAGCCTGTCCCGCCCGACCATGCGCCGCGCGATGCAATATCTCGTGGATCACGGCATGGTCGTACGCCGACGCGGCATCGGCACGCGCGTCGTCCAGTCCAAGGTCCGGCGACCGCTGGGGATGACCAGCCTCTTCGACGATCTCGCCAGGACCGGTCAGCAGCCGAGCACACGCGTCCTCACCCATGAGCTCGCACCGGCGATGGCCGAGGTGGCCGAGGCCCTGGAGGTGGCCGAGGGGTCAGACGTCGTGTGCCTCGTGCGCCTTCGGCTGGCGGGAGAGCGACCGATCGCGAAGATGACCAACTACCTCCCGCCCGAGCTGGTCGAGCTGTCGAGCGACGACATCGAACGAGGCGGGCTCTACGAGCTTCTGCGCGCACAGGGGATCATGCTGCACTCCGCCACGCAGACCATCGGCGCCCGCAATGCCACCCCCGCGGAGGCGCGACTGCTTGAGGAGTCGCGGGGGGCAGCCCTGTTGACCATGCAGCGGACCGCATACGACGACCACAGCCGACCCGTCGAGCACGGCATCCACATCTACGCCGCGAGCCGGTACAGCTTCCAGACGCAACTGCTCACCCCGTGACCGCGCCGCCAGGAGGCGAGGCGCGAACCGCGTGATCCCGCAGGCCGACAGACGGTTTCAGTCCACGGGCTGACGTGCCTCGAGCATTCGTTGCCGGAGCGAGATCCTTTCGGGACGGCCCTGAGCCCGGCGCCGGCTGCTGCGCCGGGAGCGGCGGGCAGCCGACCGGGCCATGTCGGCGGCACCGATGAAGCCGGCATCCGGACCGAGCGCGGCCTCGAGGATCGGCGGCTCGGTGCGGTGGCCACGGCCGGTGAGGCTGCGCGAGAACGCCCGCCGCGTCGGCTCGAGGAGCAGGTCACCGGCGGCGCTGACACCGCCTCCGACGATGATGCAGCCGGGATCGAAGGCGGCCGCCATACCGGCGAGGCCGACGCCCAGCCACTGGCCGACATCGGCGAGAAGTTCGATCGACAGCTGGTCGCCGTCGCGCGCGGCCTGCGTGATCTGGGGACCGGTCAGCTGCGACGGATCACCGTCGACCAGATCACGCAGGTGGCGGGCCACGGGTGAGTCGGCCGCGATGAGCTCGCGGGCGTCGCGGACCAACGCGTTGCCCGAGGCGTACTGCTCCCAGCAGCCGCGATTGCCGCACGCGCAGCGGTGGCCGTTCGGGACCACCTGCACGTGGCCGAACTCGCCTGCCATGCCGTTGGCTCCGCGGAACACCCGGTTGTCGAGAACCAGGGCACCGCCGATACCGGTGCCGAGCGTCACGCAGAGCACGTAGCGGTGCCCGACCCCGGCACCGAAGCGGCTCTCGCCAAGGGCAGCGGCATTGGCGTCGTTGTCGACGACCACCGGGAGGTGCAGGCGGTTGGTGAGGGCGTCCCGCAGCGGTTCGCGCCGCCAGTTCAGGTGGGGCGAGAACATCACGACGGACCTGGTCGCATCCACGAAGCCTGCCGCGCCGATCCCGACCGCGGCCACGTCGTACCGCCTGGCGAACAGCGTCACCAACTCGACGATGGTGTCCTCGACCGCCCGTACGTCGTGGCCGACCGTCGGCCGCTGCTCCACGCCGAGGACTTGGCCGTCACCGTTGACCACTCCGGCGAGTACCTTCGTGCCACCGATGTCCACACCCACGGTGAGCGGGTCCCACCTCATCAGCCGAGGGCGGCGGGTGGGGTGCTGTTCGCTCATGCTCGCATCTTAAGTCTCATCACCTCGGAGTAGGGCGCGGGCGAAGCGGGGCACAAGGTTGGCGAGTTGCCCCGGCGCCGGTCAAGGACCCGGTCACTCATTTGCTGCTCCTACTCGCGAGCGCTCGGCGATCCGGTCGCCGCCCAGGTCCGAGACCGTCGCCCGGGTCAGCGCACAGATCGAGCTGGCCCAGGGCGGGATGGCGGAGTCGCTTGCGGCCGCTGCCGTGGTAGCGGACTTCCTGTGATGCCCAGGGCCGCCGGAAGAGCGCACTGCGGATGGACAGTTCGCCGACGAGCTCGATGAGGGCCTTGTCGTGCGGGTTCCGGCCGGCCTCGAGACGCAGCATGGCCGCGGCATCGCTCGCGATCTGGTCGTAGTCGACGAAGAGCTCGTGGGCGGCTTCGGGATGCAGGTAGACGAATCGCGTGGTGTTCGCCGGGCGCTCGCGAGGGCATCGAGGCCGCTCTCGGACGCGCCGGCGAGGTTGCCGCGCTCCATGCGCACGTAGCAGTCGACCGAGACCCCGGCCAGCATGGCGGCCTCCTCGCGGCGCAGTCCCTTGACCCGGCGGTTTCCGCCGTACGCCGGCAGTCCGGCCTGCTGCGGCGCGATGCGGGCCCGCCGGGTGCTGAGGAACTCGCGGATCTCGTCGCGTAGGTCCATGGATGCCAGGCACCTACGGTAGGCGGGACACGCGTCCTGAAGGAGGCACTGTCGTTACCCGGGACGGCCGTGACTCCCACGAGCGACGGGTCGCGGGTTGTCTGGTGGTCGTGAAGACCTCGCCCAGCTCCCCTGGCGTGAAGCCGGACGCGGCTCCGGCCCATCCCCGCTGCCCCCTGGTCGTCCTGCCACCCTGGCCCTTCTTCGGTGGAGGTTCCGACTCGGGCGCAGGGCGGTCGTGGTGCTCAGTGCCTGCCCTCCGTGACCACCCGGCGGTGCAGCTCGGTGGTGAGCGTGTGGATCTGCCGTGTGAGCTCGGTGTTCGTCTTCAGCTCAAGTTCGGATTCGACGAAGTCGTGGTCTGCCTTTGCCTGCTGGAAGGCGGCCTGACGGTTCTGCCCGATCAGGACGAACGTCGACAGAAAGATCGCCTCGAGGGAGACGATCAGGGTGAGCGTCGGCCAAGGGCTTTGTTCGACCACGAGCATCCACAGGCCGAAGGCGGCCGCGTGGATGTACACGAACGGCATCGACCCGGCGAACGTGGTAATCCCGTCAGCAATCTTCAGCTGGATGCTTTCGGCGCGCTGAGCCAGCAACGCCGCCGTCACCGGATGGACGCGATGGACTGAATCACTCGTGGTAGCCATGGCCCCAAATATGGGGCATCCGCCCGCGACGGAGGACCCCGCTGTCCGACACGGTCGCCCATCGGCCGAAGCGATGCCACCGCGACCGGTCGAACCGCCGGTGGACGGACTCGGCGCTCGACGTGATCCGTCGTACGCCCTCATGCTCAACTACTCGACCCGCCCGTGTCGCCGGGCACGGGAGGTGATCGTGGGCGCCCACTCAGGGGCAAGATGGGGTGATGGGCGCATCGGGCACGCCGCACACCGAGGGAGCCGGCGCGACCGGGCGGCTGTCGGCGGTCGCGGTCGACCGGCTGCTTGCGGCGGCGGTGACCGTTCTGCAGTTGCTGAACCCGCAGATCGGTTCGGCCAGGCCCGATCAGTCGTGGCTGCTCGGTACCGCGGCTCTGCTGCTGGCCCTCGGGCAAGGGGTCCCGCTGTTGTGGCGGCGCGGGCGGCCGGTGCTGGTGGTGGCGTGCATTGGCGCGGCCTGGCTCATCGCCTACCTGTTGGTGACGGGTGCGGCTCCGTTCGGACTCTGGGTCGCGCTGTACTCCCTGATCGTCTATGCGCCCCGGCGTACCGCCGAGCTGGGCAGCGCGGCGGTGGTTGCCGGCTTCTGCGGGCTCGGGATCGTCCGCGTGTACGCCGGCGGCTCGGCGCGTCTGCAGGGCGTCGTGCCCCTGATCATCGGCACGCTGCTGGTGGTCCTCGTGGGTTTCGCGGTGGCCGATCGGCGTGGCCGGACCGCGGCTCTGCGTGAGCGCGCCGCTTTTCTGGAGCGCGAGAGGGACGCGCTGTCCCGGCAGGCGGTGGCCGAGGAGCGGCTGCGGATCGCGCGTGAGCTACACGACCTGGTCGCGCACAGCCTGAGCACGATCGCCATCCAGTCGAGCACAGGGCGGCTGGCACTGCCGGAACACCCCGAGGTTGCCCTCGACGCGCTCGAGGCGATCGAGACCAGCAGCCGGGACGCCACTCGCGAGCTGCGACACCTGCTCGGCGTCCTGCGCGAGGGCGAGGACCCTGCCGCCGGACTCCTCCCGTCGCCGGGGCTGGCCGATCTCGCGACCCTCCTGGCGGCAGTCCGCGGCGCCGGCGTCGACGTCCGGCTCGAGGCCGACGGCACTGCTCGCCCGTTGCCGCAGAGTGTCGATCTGGTGGCCTACCGGGTGGTGCAGGAAGCGCTCACCAACGCGGTCAAGCACGCGGCTCCGGCCGCGGTTCACGTCGGGATCCGGTACGACGCCGGCGAACTGGTGATCGTGGTCAGCGACGACGGTGGCGCCGGACCAGTCCACGGCGGCGAGGGGTCTGGTCACGGCATCGTCGGGATGCGCGAACGAGTCGCCGCGGTCGGTGGCGAGTTCTCGGCCGGCCCGCGGCGCGAAGGTGGCTTCCAGGTCACCGCACGGCTGCCGATCGCCGAGGAGTCACGATGACCACCCGCGTCGTGGTCGCCGATGACCAGCCGCTGGTCCGTGACGGCTTCCGGGCACAGATCTCGCTCGTACCCGACATGGAGCTCGTCGGCCTGGCCACCACCGGGGTCGAGGCCGTGGAGCTGGCGACGACGGCCCTGCCGGACGTCGTACTGATGGACGTGCGGATGCCTGTCATGGACGGTATCGAGGCCACCAGGCGGATCACGTCCGACGAACGCACCCGTGACGTCCGGATCCTCATGCTCACCACCTTCGACCTCGACGAGTACGTGTACGCCGCATTGCGGGCGGGCGCGAGCGGCTTCCTGCTGAAGGACAGCCTGCCCGAGGACCTGTTCGCCGCGATCCGGTTGGTCGCGGCCGGAGAGGCACTCCTGGCACCCACGGTCACCCGCCGGCTGATCAGCGAGTTCGCCCAACGTCCGGAGACCGCACGCGCAAACCCGCTTGCCCTGGCCAGGCTCACCGACCGCGAACGCGACGTACTCGCGCTCGTCGCGCAGGGCCTGTCGAACAACGAGGTGGCCGGCCGGCTGGTGCTGAGCCCGGCGACGGTGAAGACCCACGTGAGCCGGATCCTCACCAAGCTCGGAGCACGAGACCGCGCGCAGCTGGTGATGCTGGCTTACGAGACCGGGCTGGTCGTGCCCGGCGACGGCTGAGGTACATCTCCAGATGTAGTCCTCGGCCGAGCGGCGTAGGCACGAGTTCGGCGTCACGGCCGACGACCTGAGCCCGGCATTTTCCTAGCGTCGGGGCATGACAACTATCGCCCTGCGGGGCCTCACCAAACGCTACGGCGACGTGCTCGCCGTGAACGACCTCCATGCCGAACTTGCCCCCGGGCGAGTCACCGGCTTCCTCGGCCCCAACGGGGCGGGCAAGACGACGACCCTTCGGATGCTGCTCGGACTGGTCACCCCGACCGCCGGCACCGCCCTCATCGACGGTACGCCGTACCGCGAGCTCGACCGGCCCACCCGCCGGGTGGGCGCGGTGCTGGAGGCCGGTGGGTTCCACCCCGGCAGGTCGGGCCGCAGTTCTCTGATGGTGTACGCCGTCGCCGCCCGTCTGCCGACGAGACGGGTGGACGCGGTGCTCGCACAGGTCGGGCTCACCGACGACGCACACCGACGATTCGGCGGTTACTCCCTCGGCATGCGTCAGCGACTCGGCCTGGCTGCAGCGCTGCTGGGCGAGCCGGACGTGCTCGTTCTCGACGAGCCGACCAACGGCCTGGACCCCCAAGGGGTGCGCTGGCTTCGCGGGTTCATCCGGTCGTACGCCGCTGCCGGCGGCACGGTCCTGGTCTCCAGTCACCTGCTCGCCGAACTCGCCCAAACCGTCGACGACGTCCTGATCATCAACCGGGGCCGGCTCGTGGAGCACGCGTCCCTCGCCGAGCTCACGACGGGCACGACCAGTCTCGAGGAGCGCTTCCTCGAACTCACCGACGAAGGAGCCCGATCATGAACGCCCTCCTCCGCGCAGAGGCTCTCAAGCTGCGCACGCTACGAACCCCGTGGGCCCTGCTGGGTGTCCTCGTAGTCATTTCGGCCGGCTTGATCTCGCTGGTCGGGATCCTGTCGGGGACGCGCGGCAACCCCTCGCTCGGCCGTGGCAACCTCCCGGACCTGCTGTCGGTGCCCGCGATGCTCACCTGTGGCATCGTGCTCGTCCTGGCGATCCTGTCCAGCGCCGGCGAGTTCCGCACCGGGACGATCAGCGGATCGCTCCTGGTCACCCCGCGGCGAGAACGCTTCCTGGCCGGGAAGGTCGTCGCCGCAGCGCTGCTCGGCCTGATCTTCGCCGTGACCGCACTGCTCTCGACGTACGCCGCAACCGTGGTCGTCGTCCTGGCCAGAGACCTTCAAGTCGACCTCGTGTCGCCCGGGGCAGCCCGGACCGTGCTGGGAATGGCCGTTGCCGCCGGCCTGATGGGGGCGGCCGGCGCCGCCCTGGGCATCGCGGTTCGCAGCCAGACCATCGCCGTGGTGGCCGCTCTCGTCTGGTGGTTCGTCCTCGAAGGCGTGATTCCGGGCCTGGTCAGGGAACCCGAGTTGGCGAAGTACCTGCCGATCGCGGCATTGGGTTCGCTCGCCCATGCCGGAAGCCCGACAGCGAGCGGGGCCTTCGGTCCGGGCACGGGCGCCTTGCTGCTGACGGGGTACGTCGCGGCGCTCGTGCTCGCTGGGACCGCGATGTTGAGGAGGCGCGATGTCAACTGAACCTCGTGCTGTACGCCGCATGCTTGTCGCGATAGCGGATCGCGTGCGCGCGTGCGTCTGGTCGGCGGCAACGGTCGTCGCGATGGACGGGTCCACCCGCGGTCCACGGTGAGCATTCGGAGCGGGCCGGCCCTGCACTGCTTCGGGTCACTGACCGGCTGGTCTGGGTGGCCACGCGGCCGCGCCCAGTTCTCGGGAGACAGCACGGGCCGTCTCGCGAACGAGGTCGCTGACCTGGTGGCGCTCCAGGTCACCACCGGAGGGGACGACCACGCCGATCGCCCCGACAGCTTCGCCGTAGGAGTCGAAGACCGGGCTCGCCAGCGAGCTCTCGCCGATCACGGCCTCGTCCCGTTCCGCCGCGACGCCGCTCGACCGCACCTGGTCCAGCTGGTCGCGCAGCAGGTCGGGCGAGGTGATGGTCTCACCCGTCATGCTGCGCAGCTCTCCGGCCATCAGCACCCGCTTCTCGTCCTCGGGCAGGAACGCGAGCATCGCCTTGCCGAGAGCGCTGGCATGGACCGGGATCACGATGCCGACCTCCGGCATCTGCCGGCTGCCGTCCGGGCGGGGCTCGTGATGGATGATCACGACGTCGTCGATCAGGAGTACGCCCGTGCGCACCGCCAGCCCGGTGCGGCGGGCGAGGTCCTCGGCCCACGGGATGGCCCTCGACCTGAGCTCGAGCGTGTCGAGGTAGACGTTGCCGAGCCGCAGGACGGCCGGCCCGAGCTGGTAGCGGCTCGAGCCGCGCTCCTGCACGACCATTCCATGCTCGACCAGGCTGCGGACGATCCCGTGCGTGGTCGAGGGCGCGAGGTCGAGCCGGGCAGCCAGCTCCGACAGGCTCATCCGGCGCGTGCCTTGGAGTGCGGTCAGGACCCGAATTGCGCGGTCAACCGACTGGATCACGGGGTTCTGCCTCTCGAGGTGTGACCTATTTCACGAAAACTCTTGCGTGCTAGTGAATCATAGGCGTAGCGTCCAAGTCACATTCGGCATTGTCGAATGCCATTCGGATCAATCGGGAGAAGAGGAACAGGCATGCTTGACGAGACCAATCTGTTCCAGCGCTTGGGTGCTGAGGTCATTGGAACGGCGTTTCTGGTGTTCATCGGGGTGGGGTCGGTCCCCGCCACTCTGATCGTCAACGGCGATGCGCCGTTCACGATGGCCGACCTGGGGATGATCTCCATGGCCTTCGGCACGGTCGTGATCGCCACCGTCTACGCCCTCGGGCACATCGGTGGCAACCACATCAACCCAGCGGTGACCCTGGGACTGGCCGCTTCGGGCAAGTTCCCGTGGAGCCAGGTGCCGGCGTACGTCGGGGCCCAGGTTGTCGGCGCCATCGTGGGCGCTGCAGCGATCATCGGGGTGCTCGGCCAGCAGGCAAGTGACGTCGGCCTGGGCGTGGCGGCGTACAACCCCGACACTGTCAGTGTGGCGCAGGCTTTCACTGCGGAGTTCGTGGGCACGTTCATCCTGGTGTTCACCATCTTCGGTGTCATCCACCGCAAGGCCGCGGCCGGGTTCGCCGGTGTCGCGATCGGTCTGGTCGTCTTCGCGGCCATCATCCCGGTCGCCCCGACAACGGGCGCCTCCATCAACCCCGCTCGCACGTTCGGCCCGATGCTGGTCCAGCAGGTCGCCGGCGGCGACGTGAAGTGGGACCAGCTGTCGGTCTACCTGGCCGCCGAGCTCCTCGCCGGCGTTGCCGCGGCGCTGCTGTTCGGTCTTCTCTCCCGGACCCCGGCCGACCGGCTCCCCGCTGGCGGCCTGGACCTCGGAGCTCCCGACACCGAGCCCGCAGCCGCCCGCCAGAGCAGCAATGCCTGACCACCATCAACCAGATCCCGAAGGAACTCTCATGAAGAAGCTGATCAACGACCCGAACGATGTCGTGGTCGAGGCACTGCGCGGAATCGATGCGGCTCACCCCGAGCTACAGGTCGACCACCAGCACAAGGTCATCTACCGCGGTGACGCCCCGAAGCAGGGCAAAGTGGGGATCATCTCCGGCGGCGGGTCGGGACACGAGCCGCTCCACGGCGGCTTCGTCGGCCTGGGCATGCTCGACGCCGCCTGTGCCGGCGAGATGTTCACCTCGCCGGTGCCCGACCAGATGCTGGCGGCCACCAAGCTGGTTGACGGCGGCGCAGGCGTCCTCCACGTCGTGAAGAACTACACCGGCGACGTGATGAACTTCGAGATGGCGGCCGAGCTGGCGGCTGCGGAGACCGGCGCTCGCGTTGTCTCGGTGGTCACCGACGACGACGTGGCCGTCCAGGACAGCACCTGGACAGCGGGTCGCCGCGGGGTCGGCGTGACCGTGCTGCTCGAGAAGATCGCCGGCGCAGCCGCGGAGCAGGGCCGCGACCTTGACCAGGTCGCCGAGGTCGCGCGCAAGGTCAACGCCAACGGACGCAGCATGGGCCTGGCCCTCACGTCCTGCACCGTGCCGGCCGCAGGCAAGCCCACCTTCGATCTCGGGGAGACGGAGATGGAGCTCGGTGTCGGCATCCACGGGGAGCCCGGCCGGGAGCGGTTGCCACTCGCGCCCGCGAGCGAAGTCGCCGCGATGCTGGTCGAGCCGATCCTCGCGGACCTGCCCTTCACCAAGGGTGACCCGGTCATCGCGTTCGTCAACGGGCTCGGCGGCACCCCGCTGATCGAGCTCTATGTGATGTTCAACGAGGTCAACAGGATCCTCGGCGGGCACGGCGTACCCATCGCACGGTCCCTCGTCGGCTCGTACATCACCTCGCTCGACATGGCCGGTGCGTCGATCACGCTGCTCAAGGCCGATGACGAGCTGCTCTCCCTCTGGGACGCTCCAGTGAACACTCCGGCACTGAGATGGGGCATGTGAGACATGGACGAGAACGTGACCACGGCGGTCCTCGAGGAATGGGTGCGCAGATTCGCCCACCTGGTCGCTGAGAACCGCGACCACCTGACCGAGCTCGACGCGGCGATCGGCGATGCCGACCATGGGTCGAACATGGACCGGGGCATGACGGCCGCCGTGGCCGCGCTCGACGCAAGCCCGCCAGCAACAGCCGGGGCGCTCTTCTCCAAGGTCGGCATGACGCTGGTGTCCACGGTCGGGGGAGCGAGCGGGCCGCTGTTCGGCACCCTTTTCCTGCGGATCGGCAGCACGCTGAGCGACGCCGAGACCACGTCGGCATCCCAGCTCGCCGCTGCCCTGCGGGCCGGGCTCGGGGGAGTTGTGGACCGGGGCAAGGCCGTGCCCGAGGACAAGACCATGTACGACGCGCTGGCACCCGCTGTCGATGCGCTGGACATCGCCCTCGCCGACGGCGCGGACCTGGCCACCGGTCTGAAGCACGCCCGGGACGCCGCCGCCGCCGGCCGGGACGCGACCACGCCGATGCTGGCTCGCAAGGGCCGGGCCAGCTATCTCGGCGAGCGGAGCGTGGGGCACCAGGACCCCGGCGCGACAACCATCGCCCTACTGCTCGAAGCGGCCAGCCAAGCGGCTTTCTGAGCCTTCTGACTGATGAGAATGACGAGCGAGCGGAGCGCAGTGGACATGACAGAGAGCCTTTCGGGAGACTCCCCGACCTCGGGCGCCGAACCGGGCGTCGGACTGGTCGTCGTCTCCCACAGCCGGACGCTGGCCCGTTCCGCGGTGGCCCTGGCCGCCGAGATGCTGCACGGACGTCCGCTGCGGATCGAGGTGGCGGCCGGACTCGACGAGACGACCTTCGGCACCGACGCCGTCGCGATCATGGAGGCGATCGAGCGCGCGGACGGCCCGGCGGGCGTCGTCGTACTCATGGATCTCGGCAGTGCCGTGCTCAGCACCGAGCTGGCGCTCGACCTGCTCCAGGATCTCGGTCGAGAACACCCACGGCCTGCACGCCCGGCCGGCGGCGCGACTCGTCAGTGAAGTGCGTGCGCTCGACGCCTCGGTCCAGCTGCGCAACCTCACCACCGGTGGCTCTTCGGTCCCCGCAGGAAGCCTGAGCCGGGTCGCGACACTGGCGGCGCTGCGCGGGCACGAGGTCGAGGTCCGCGCTTCCGGACCACAGGCCCAGGAGGCGGTCGAGCACCTCCTCACCCTCGCGGCACGACGCTTCGACGAGGCCGTCGAGGAGGTCGCCGAGCCTCCGGCCCAGCCGCTGACAAGCTCGGTCACCGGACCTCTGCCCGCCTCACCCGGGATCGCGATCGGCCCGGTCCGTCGGCTCAGCGCCGTACCCGTCGACCTCGACGGGGAAACGGTAGGGGAGCCGGCAGCGGAGTGGCGACGCATCGTGGAGTCCGTGGCCGCCGTACGCCGTGACATCGAGCACGTCCGGGTGGTCACCGCGCGTGAGGTGGGCGCGGAGCAGGCGAGCATCTTCGACGCACACCTGTCCCTGCTCACCGACGCCGAGATGCTCGCCGACGTCAAGGCCCGCACCAGCACCGGGATCGGGGCGGTCTCAGCCTGGGCCGGCTGCCTGGCCGACGTCGAGCGCGAGTGGGCAAGCCTCCCCGACCCCTACCTGAGGGAACGTGCCGCAGATGTCCACGCGGTCGGCGATCAGGTGCTTCGGGAACTGACGGGAGAGCCTGCCCGACGGATGACGTCGAAGGGCGTCCTGGTGGCCAACGACCTGACACCCGCCGAGACCGCCGGCCTGGACCTCGCCCAGGTGACCGGACTGGTCCTCGCCCACGGGAGCCCGTCGTCGCACGCGGCAATCCTGGCCCGCGCCCGCGACATCCCCGTCGCTGCTGGAGGACTACCGGCGCCGCGCCACGGACGCGGCCGAGCAACGCGCTCGGCAGCTCGCTCTCGCCGAGCAGCCCGCCGTCACCCGCGACGGCACCCCGGTGGCGGTGGCCGCCAACCTCGGATCGGTGGCCGACGCCCGAGCCGCTCTCGCGGCCGGGGCGGACGGCGCCGGGCTGGTGCGCACCGAGTTCCTGTTCCTCGACCGGAGCGCTGCGCCCGGCGTGGAGGAGCAGCGGGACGAGTACGACGCGATCGCTGAGGCGATGGACGGGCGGCGGATCACCTTGCGCACCCTCGACGTCGGGGGAGACAAGCCGCTCTCGTACCTGCCCATGCCCCAGGAGGCGAACCCGTTCCTCGGTCAGCGGGGCATCCGGCTCAGCCTGGACCACCGTGACCTCCTGCGCGACCAGATGGCGGCGATCTGCCAGACGGCGCGGGACTTCCCGACCAGCATCATGATCCCGATGGTGTCGACGCCTGATGAGGTGATCGAGGCGCGCCAGGTGCTCGTGGAGGCGGCCGGACCGAAGGGCCTCCCCGAAGGTCTTCACATCGGCACGATGATCGAGGTTCCCTCAGCAGCCCTGAAGATCGAGGCGTTCCTGCCGTACGTCGACTTCGTCAGCATCGGCACCAACGACCTGACGCAATACGCCCTCGCGGCCGAGCGGGGGAATGGTGCTGTCGCAGCCTTCTCCGACGCCCTCGACCCCGGCGTGCTGCAGCTGATCCACCATGTGTGCCGGGCTGCACGCGGCAGGATCGACGTCGCCGTTTGTGGCGAGGCCGCTTCCGACGAGCTGGCCATCCCGGTGCTGGTCGGACTGGGCGTGCGGGAGCTGAGCGTCTCTCCGCCTGCCGTACCCAGGGTCAAGGCGGCGGTCCGGGAGCTCGACGTCGAGCGCTGCGCCACCCTGGCCGGCGAGGCATTGACCCTCGGTGGGGCTCACGACGTACGCAAGCTGGTGCTTTCGATGCTGCAGGAGGCCGCCCGCTGATCTGCCTCGTGAACCGAAAGACGGAACCGACGTCAGGCCGTCGACGACGAAGCTGGTCTACCGCTTCAGCGAGGGTGACCAGGATCAGAAGGATCTGCTCGGCGGCATGATGGAGACCGTCCTGAACGTCGGGCTCAACGACCGCTCGGTGCTGGGCCTGGTCAAGGCGTCTGGTGACGAGCGGTTCGCCTTGGACTCCTACCGACGACTGATCCAGATGTTCGGCAAGACCGTCCTTGGAGTCGATGGTGAAGCGTTCGGATCGGCCCTGGACGCTGCCAAGGGGGCGCAAGGGGTCGAGACCGACGTCGAGCTGGAGGCCAAGGATCTGCAGGAGTTCGTCGAGGAGTTCAAGCAGATCATCGTGGACAACACTGGTGAGGAGTTCCCGCAGGAGCCGCGCCGCCAGTTGGACCTGGCCACGCGGCCCGCGGCGACCGGCATCCTGACCAGCCGGGGCGGAAAGACCTCACATGCTGTCGTGGTGGCTCGCGGCATGGGCAAGACCGCGGTCCTCGGAGCCGAGTCCCTGGAGGTCGACGCGGCCGGACAGGTCGCCACCGCGTGTGGGGTCGCGGTGCGGGAGGGCGACGTACTCTCCACGATGCATCGGGGAACGCAGAGGCGGCTCCGTCCAACCCACAAGGATCCCCGGCGCGAGCGAGTCGGGCCGGGGATCTCGCCGTGAATCAGCGGCGTTCGATCGGAATCCTCGTGGTGTCCGGCTTCGCGACCGCCTTGGGCGCCTTGATCCGG
>WNGA01007549.1_pt1 | contig 15115 bp, 13 predicted proteins | sample 5400061 | NCBI WGS metagenome assembly WNGA01 (sample SAMN13153366, study PRJNA577476) | soil metagenome | isolation source: 100 cm soil or saprolite under grassland replicate 2 | place: USA:California | collected 2016-06-15
TCCCTATTATCTCGCCTGACGAGGATAAAAGAGTCGAGGGCGCTTTGCTTCCGCATTTACAATGCAACCAAATAGGGCCATAGAGATAGGTATTAGAACTTACACCTTTACGAATACCATACTGGTCAAAAATCTTTTCACATTTGCGTACCGTGTCAGCAAGATATAGGTGATTTGAAACCAAGAATTTGTAACCATCCAAGAGGGCTTCAGCCAAATCTGTAAGGTTTACAAATAGAATATCATAATTCCATATCTTGTTAACTATTTGCGACATACAAAATGAATTGAAATCAGCGTAAGATGCTGCGCGAGATTTGGACTGTATAACGATTTTCCAGAATTCTTTAAAATTTTTAATGCAACTTTTCTTTACTTGATTTTCTATGACCGAACAATTTTTAATCCAATTAAAAATCTGCTTTTCCCATTTATCTACTATAACATTACTAGGAGGAGGACTACATGAAGTCATTTTCCATCTGTCACGAGGAGTTACCGGATATCGCAGCTCAAGTACTCCATCTGAACTTCTTATACTTGGCATTTCTGCCACGTGGGTCCAAAAATCACCTATAAAATCATGATTAATAATCAGAAACATGGACACAATATTCTGAGAAGGATTCATTTGCTGAAGGCGAGACTTTAGTGCTTGAAGTAACACCATTTTTCTAAAAACTCCACCGTAAGCAAACAGATTGGGTTGATGTATAGCTAAAAGGATCAGAGTATCTTGCCTATCTACTATTCTAAAAGAACGATAGACCGAATCTGTTAAACTATCTGATCCGATATGAAATTTCTCTATCTTTTCCTTGAGTAATCTTCTACAATTCACTTTTGTCAGTTCAGGAGAGAACAATCTTAATATTGCAGACGCGGCCTGATCTAAACTTGAGGGTATAGAAGATATAAATTCGTTTATTGTAGGATCATTTAACTTTTGATAATCTGAAAAAATGTGCCGAATCCCCTGTTGTCCATCAATACCTGAGTAAATCGAAGCGATCAACAGGACTGGAGTTGAGCCATATATAAACTTCTAGGAAAAGGTTGTGGCATGTTACTTATTAATTTTTTACCATGAACTATGTAGTTCATTTTGCCTTAGAATTGGTCTTGCTTTACAAAGGTTATTAGATTTCTTATTGATTCAAAATTTCCTACGTCAACCAAGCTATGAGCATCACTACCAAGATGAAAATGAACTTGTTTTCTCTTAAAAAGACCTAACCAACGAAGAGGTGGTCTTCTATACTTTGCATTTAGCTCAATAATTCGATCATTTTTCAACAGCAAATTCGCCAAATCCTCCAGTTCAATCTCAGAAAGATCGAATGATTCCTCAGGTGCCAAATGACCAATGACGCTTGCCGAAGAAAATTCAATTATATTCTCGAGTGCACTTAACCATTTTTTTTTATTTCCGTAGGTCGTATGAAAGCTTGCGACAACAAAATTCTCAAAGTATTCTTCGGGACAATCGATTGAGCCGTCTTCAAGAATTTTTGCTTCAAATCCCGATATAATCTTTACACGTGGTCCCGATGATCTCACCTTATCAATCTCTTCAAGGTATTGGGGAATCCACTCGGAAGATTTCCTTACGTGCTCCGTAAATGCTACGGATTTTAATCCTAGTATATCCGCATATTTAACTACATTTGTTACTGACAGATCGCTAGAAGAATGGTCATTAAAGTTCGTATGGACATGATAATCTTCCTTTATGTCTAGCATAATAGTTCATAATTGACATCGCACATATTTGAATAATTAGGCATCAAATAATGAATGTGGATAAATTTTATTTCTATTCATACGTGTGCAATTACGTCAGCAGCACTATCTTCAAAAATTAAATGATTACAACAATCTTCGGGGAGCTCTCAAGGTTACGATAAAGAAAATTTATAAACAGTAACTAAGCGTAAATGCCAGGTCACGAACATTTTCTTTGGCAAAGATCTCAATAACAACGGTTCTAGTACCTGGTGCGGACGGTCCTGCTGGAATAAATACAATAAAGTCGTTAAGAATGGCGCAGTTTTCCGGCAAAATAGTGGCGTCTGATTCAAGTCCAATTTCTGCAGGATTTTTCATGTCTGATGCAAGCGAGATTATCCCTGAGGCGGACAATGCCCTTTTCTTAGAACGACTTATGAATCTAATCTCAAAACATAAAATTACTGTCTTAATGCCCTCTTCTGGCTATGACATTTACCCTTATAGTGAAGTTAAAGATGAATTATTAAAGGGTGGAATAGTTGCCGTTGTAAGTGATATAAGGACTTTACAAATTTGTCGAGATAAGTTTTTGACGTATAAAACACTTTTAAACAAATTTGATTTACCGTTCACAACAGTAGATCCTGAAAAAATTCGGGAATTTCCTTTGATTGCAAAGCCCAGGTATGGAAAAGGAAGTAGAGATATCATGAAGATTGACGATGAGAAGGATCTAAATTACGTACTTGCTAAATTTGATGATCTCGTATTTCAGGAATATTTGCCTGGAACTGAATACACAATAGACGTACTCTCAAACTTGAAACAAAAGCCTTTGGTTGCTGTACCACGTATTCGTTTGCAAACAAAAGCAGGAATTGCAACCAAGGGTAAAATTGTTCATGATGAGAAAACTGAAGATCTTTGCAAATCAATTGCAGGCTATCTAAAAATAAATGGACCTTGTTGTATTCAAATGAAGGAATCGTACGAAGGGATCCTCAAATTCATTGAAATTAATCCAAGGCTCGGGGGCGGTACAATTTTTACTGCCCTTGCAGGTGTAAATTTCCCTTCTTTAATTATTGAAATGGCAGAAGGAAGGGAGCCAGTCATACCGGCCTTTTCTGAGATCACTGTCATAAGACACTATGAGGAAATTGTAATCCGAAATGAGAACTTGTTGAAATCCGCATCCAGCTTGTTATAGAAGATAGGTTTTCTCCAAAGCTTTTCGTGCATGAAATATTATCAATATGAAAGGTCTCTGCAATCCTGCAGGGCCAATAGCCAGTAAACTTCATAATGATTGCACAGAATCCAATAATCATCGCAAAACCTACTATTATAGCATCGATATGAGCCAAATTCTACTTATCTCTATAAGCAACCTACTAAAAGTGAGACCGTACACAGCAAATGTAAATTTCATCTCCAGCTCCTATTTCGAATAGTAATTGCTGCATATATTAAAAACCACGTGTAAATAAAGGTGGTGATAAAGGTGAAGAGAGGTCTGTACAACCATAATTTGTCACCAGGGTTTCGTAATCTGAAGTCTACTGCATAGATCATCCCGGTAAACATAATTCCAGATACCCAAAATAGTAAAGAAGTAATATCCCCTCTTAGCGGTAGAAAGACTATACTGTAAAAAACGATATACGGTCGCACAAATCGCATTGCAGTTTGGATATAATATAGCAACGAGATTAGGAAGGGCCGCCTCCAATAAATACCCCCAGTTGAAAACAAACTTCGGATGAAACTTTTCTTCCATCGTATTTGTTGCTTGATCAAAGCAGTAAGAGTTGTTGGTACACCGACATTTACGCGTATGCTATTGCTATACTTCACATTCCAGTAAATTCTCGACTGTTTGTTGAGATGAAGATCTGGATCAGTAGACCGTTTCATATGTTCCATTTCGTCTAAACCCGTGGCGAAGATCGAAGGTTCAGCGATTGTCTCATTAGAATCATTATTGTTACCAACTTGGGGCCGAACCGGAGTACCTAGTACATATGCTGTCATTCTTCTGTCTGTGCAAAACTTAAACTCTGTACCCAAGAATTTGTCATGCGCCCACGCATGTATAAAATCTTGAATCGCAACCCTCCGGTAAAAGCTGAGAGACCCGGAACAACATGTAACAGATCCGAAACTACTTTCTGCGCCTTTTATTGCTCTACAAGATCCGTCAATATAAACATCTTGGAATTTTTGGAAGATGTTGCCATCATGAGCTCCTCGAACGCGGCCGTGAGTGGTTAACGCACCTAACTTTCTATCATAATAAAACACTTTTACTGCCTTTTCTACGGCATCAAGGGCCATGTCACAATCGCTGTCCATAAAGGCATAGATATCACCTTGAGCAATTTCGCTGGCGGCCTCCACAGCTTTCTTCTTGCCGACACTCTTAGAGAGATGCAATATATGGAAATTCCTACCATCGTATTCTTTGTGCATTTGGTCAAGAATTTCACCTGTCTTGTCAGTGCTCCCATCGTTAACTAGTATAATTTCTTTATTATTGTAAGTTTGAGCTAAACAAGACCCGACACAGTTTCTAATATTTTCCTCTTCGTTCTTGACGGGTACTACAATACTAACAAGCGGTGGGTTTTCCAATACATCAATATCTTCTACGTCGGTGTATGGATCTTTGTATCTGAAATACGAGAATAAAATTATATTAAAGAGGACAAAACTAGTTAAGAAACTATAGATACCAATCGTAATATCCACTACATAGAGCATAAAATAGACTTTTGCCGCTAGAACGCAACCTATCGCTGCTAGCATCAAAAATCTTACAAAATATTTTCTCCTTGGTAATTCGGGCCTTGACCTTTCCTTCTGTAGGCTCATATCTCGATTCTCTTTAGGACTGCATTTTTTTTCGATCTAGCTTCATGGCGCAATTAATCAATATTGGGTTATTCCATATATTAGGGTATTTTCTTCTAAGCATTAGAATTAATTCAGTAGGCATACAGGTAATTTGTAGATCAATTTCTTTAGATTGATAAGTAAGAATCAATTTTTTGCACAATTGGAAGTACTAAATAATACTGCCATGAGAACTCTATAATGGGTATGATCATTTAGGGAAATTTTACAATACATACTTTTCCAACTTAGAATTAGGTATTTATATGAATGCTTAATTTTCTACTAACTTTTAATGCGTATACTATTTGTTATAATATAGTTTGTAAGGATTTGATTCGATACGTTTTTACTAATTACTATTCATAATTATGGGAATAACTCTAGTGCATTTTAAGTAGAAAATTCAACAAGTTAATGTTTGAATAAAAAGAGGAAATTGACTAAATAACTACGTTTGTACTACACTCAATTTTTAGTAATGAGTTTAAGCCATGGTTTAAATTTAATATGTTCTATTTTCAGTTAATTGCATTGGTACAACATTCATGATTTAGTTCGTATTAAATCTGAGGTACTCTTATATGAGCTAGAATATTTTGATTCTGAAGCTTTTAATAATCCAGACTTGATCGTAACCGTTTCTAACTCGATCCCCGGTACTTTCTCACTTGGAAGGCATATTTTTAGACCTCAACCCTGGGATCCGAAATATATTACTTACGTGGAACATTTAGGATCGTTTGGTGCAAAATTTTCAATAAATTTTTCAGACGTTGTAGAAATCGTCGTCAACCCATTAATTTCAAAATCAAGAAATGTACTATATGTGAACCTAGTTGAACCCATACTCAGATTTATCATGGTCTCAAAAGGATACATACTTCTGCATTCAGCTTGTGTTGACTTAAGAGGACATGGATTGCTTCTTTCTGCACCTCCAGATACCGGCAAAACTACAACTGTCTTGAAATTGATCAAGAGTGGTTACGGCTTTCTTTCTGATGACATGACTATTGTAAATCTTCCTAACAATGCGCTTTGTTTCCCAAAACCTATGACCATAAGTGCTCATACATTTCAAACCGCAGTTGGTGTGTCAAATGTCGACAATAGGAAGAGCGCTTTGAGGTTAAGGAGCTTTGTTCACTCTAAAGGCGGTCGAAGCTTTATGCATCGTTTGGCTAAATATAACGTCCCAATTTTCACCTTCAATGTCGTCGGACAATTAATAATCAAACCGCCCAAATACGACATTAGATCTATTTTAAACGATGCCAATTTTCGAAACTCCACGGCAATAGATTCAGTGTACTTCTTACAGCGTGATGGAAACGAATGTATAAATCTTGAAACAGGATCCGCGCTTGCTACTGCGTTAAATAATAGTGACGACGCATTTTTGTTCCCACCGTACCAAGACCTCTTGGACCATATTAATATTAAAGGAAGGTCAGCCAACGCATTGTTATCGGAAGAAAAACGAATACTTAAAATCTTTCTCTCATCATTAAATTGTTTTACGCTGAAAAGTGATACTAGATCTTGGTATAATATGATCACAACTTATACAGAGAGTAGGGTAAAATGACTTGACCGTGTCTTTAGTTAATCATATTTGGATAGAAAAAGCGTTTTATCCTGTTTCGATGGTTGTTAACCAAGTGAATTTGGTAGATGTGGTCTTACTCTGTAATTATATTAAGCTGGTGAGAAATTATTTTTAAAACTTTACGACATCATGAGGGACTAATATATATAACATCAGGTAATATTGTCGGCGCAGCTCTCACTGGAATCTTTTGGCTCGTATTAGCGGCCGTACAAAATGTAATAGATTACGGACAAATTAACTATATAATTGCCATCGGATCCCTAGCAGGTAGTATCGCGTTACTTGGTTTGAATACCACGGTAACTACTCTCTTGCCAAGAGGAAATGGATCCATCAGTATTCAGGCTAATCAAATTATTCTAATATCTGGGACTATTTGTGCTGTCCTTGCATCCCTCTTCAATTGGATGTTATTTTTGTTTGTTTTAGGGATGGCATTTTGGATGATGACGTCGTATGAATTATTAGGAAAAAAGGCATATCGTAAATATGCGCTAAATATAATAGGTGCAAGAGGATCACAATTATTACTCTCGCTAGTTTTATTTCATTATTTTGGCTTACCTGGAATTATCATTGGATTTGTGATTTCGTTTTTTTTGTTTAGTAGGGGATTTTACAGCTCAATCCCTATGTTCGGAAGAAGGTTTCACGAAATACGGACACATTTTAAAACATCTCTTCATTTATATTCTTACAATCTCTCCAATGCATTTTTATTATATTTTGACAAGCTAGTTATTGCTCCTGTTTTTGGTTATGCCACTTTGGGATATTATCAGCTAGGTTTTCAATTTCTAATGTTCTTCAGCATGGTACCAGTAAGTTTTTATCAATACCTTATTCCGGAGGAGGCCATAGGAAAAAAAAGGAATAAACTGAGGTGGTATGGAATAACCCTTTCGATAATATTGACCATTTTATTGTTCGCATCTAGTCCAGTTATTATCAAGTTTTTTTTCCCAAATTACACGGCATCCATTAGCTCAATGAGGATCTTGAGCCTTGGGATAATCCCTATGATGGCGATTAGTACACTTAATTCACGGTTTCTTTCCTTACATAAAACTCCGTATATTATGGTAGGTTCGTTGGTTTATCAAAGCCTCCAAATTGTTCTAATGCTATATTTAGGGAACAGGCTAGGTATCCTAGGTATTTCCTTGGCGGTTGTGGTGGCCCTAACTGTTCAAGCACTTGTACTCTTTTGCTTGAATTTTCGGCTAACGGGCAGTAACCAAAGAAATTAAGAAATCTAAGGGATATTGCGGATGTCCATTTGGAATACACGATTATCTTTGTAAAGAAACCTAAAATGGTCGTCGTGACGAATTTGATTTTTAATCATTGGTGCTTGATTAAAATCTTATCGAATTGGGGTTAATAGCTCACTAATCCTTTCATTAGCAACATCAGATCTCAAGGACAGATACTAGCTGCATCTGCATTTACCTTTACAGGCCGACCATATTTTACTGTTCACCTACTGGGGATAAACTATCTTATTATCATTCCGTAATAAGAATTTAATCGGTATTTCTATCTGACTTATCAACCGTCCATGGAAACCATCTTCCTATAATCTTATTCCAATTGATCTTGTATGATAAATAAATCATAAGTCCTATCACGGAAACAGTCAGCAATGTACCTATTATTAATGAAACAGGGGTACTTGAATCTGAGATTATTCTATCAATGAATGGTTTGCCAAAGTAAACAGCTCCCATTACGAGCAGCTCATTAAACAGAAATTTCCCTGCAAAAGTGGCGGTAGCAAATTTCCATGGGCTATATTTAGCTAGTCCTAGAGGAATATAGACCAAGTCATCAGGTATGGGTGTAAGTGCTGCAACGAAAGCCCCACCCCATCCATACTTAGATAATAGTCTCTGAAGAGGTAACATTCTTGCCCTAACTTTAGGGCTTAAAATATTTCTACCGTAGTAACTGGCATAGAAAATAATTAGTTTTGCAGAAACCGCCCCAATTGCGCTAAAAAGTGAGATCAAATGAGGATCTAAATTCTTGTTAAACGCTGCTGTTATGAGAACTGGAAAATATGGTACTGGAACAAAAACTATTATGCTTCCTATAAAACTTATCAAAAATATTCCAGGATAACCAAAATCATCATAGAATGCAAAAAGATCTTCAATAGAGGTCAAGTGTTACTTCGCTTTTGCTCCTCCCCTATGTCTACTTGCTAATAAGCCCTTCCAATAATTACTTTTGAACCTGCTGGGCGGCTACAACAAATGCAGAACTCATCACCAAGATTCTCCTGGCCTTCAAAAGGGATAACTCTGATGTCTGCGGAAGTTTCCTCTTTTATTTTCTCTTCGCACTTGGTATTACCGCACCAAAATGTGGAAATAAACCCCCCATCAACATCAAGGATTGATTTCATATCTTCAAGCGTTGAAGCAAATCTTGTTTTTTCCTTCAGTTTTAACAATGCACGATCATAGAGGTATGCTTGAATCCTTGAGAGCATGCTCCTGATTTTTTCTCCAGCGTCCTCAATCTGAACTACGTTCTTCTCCCGAGTATCTCTCCTAACGTACTCCAATTGCCTGTTTTTGATATCCCTAGGCCCTAAGTTTATTCGCAGGGGCACCCCTTTTGTTTCCCAATCGTTAAACTTCCAACCAGACGTATATTCATCTCGATCATCCATGTGGACTCTTATTCCATTTTGTTTCAATGTCTTTTCTAGATTCCGGGCCTCGGAGATAACCTCTTCCTTGCTACTGTCGGTATAAATAGGGACTATTACAACCTGTATCGGTGCAATCATTGGTGGAATTATGATACCTTTGTCATCGCCGTGTGTCATAACTATCGCGCCTATGACTCTCCAAGATATTCCCCAAGAGGTTTGCCATACTAAATGCTCTCCCATATCTTTGCCAAGATATTTAATTTCAAATGTTAACGCAAAATTCTGACCTAACTGGTGAGATGTAGCCATCTGGAGGCCTTTTCCATCAGACATTAATGACTCTAGGCAGGTTGTGTATTTTGCCCCAACAAATTTTTCCTTTTCGGATTTATAACCTGGTATAGTTGGAATGGCTAGATAATTCTCAATAAAATTCCTGTAAGTGTCAAGTATTAAACGAACCTCCTGATCAGCCTCGCTCTCAGTAGCATGTGCAGTATGACCTTCTTGCCATAAAAATTCTGAATTTCGTATAAATGGCTTCGTAGACTTTATCTCTGCTCGCAAAGCACTATTCCAAAAGTTTAATTTAAGAGGGAGGTCCCGATAACTTGAAATCCATTTAGAAAACATCGAATACGCAAGAGTCTCGGATGTAGGACGCACTGCCAATTTTTCACTTAATTGATTATCTCCAGCTTTAGTAACCCAAAATACCTCTGGGTTAAATCCCTCAAAATGATCTTGTTCCTTGGACAACAAACTTTCCGGAATTAATACAGGCAAAAAACCATTGCAATGTCCAAGTTGTTTTAATTTTTCGTCAATGATTTGTTTGATCAGTTCCCAAATTTCATATCCATATGGTCTCAAGACTACAAACCCTTTCATAGGAGCGTAATCAGCCAAACCAGATTTTAAGACAGATTGGACGTACCAATTACTAAAATCTGTATCTTGTTTTGCAGTAATTCCTAGGTCCTTTTTCACATCTGATTATCTCATCTTGTTCTGACATTTAATTATTGTAAAGTTAAAGGTTCCCCTTTACAGAAAACTTTACCGCTAATTCTGCTATGAAAGTTACTGCAAACATAACATTGTACAAATCCGACTTCTTTCTCTAAGACCGGGCAGTCAACCGCTTCCAGTTTCATCCGCTTTAGCATTTTAGGACTTACACCCTTTAGTTTCAATTTGCCTTTTTCATCCATCATCCCAACGCTGCGCAATTCTTTCTTTGCCAATTCATCTAAACTAATGGCCTTTTCTACTGCCTTTACGGGTACTATGAACTTTGCTTCCGGGACTTCGCTCATTGAACTTCAATAATGCACAGACGGATTATATCATCCTTCCTACTACTAACGCAATTTATTGTGCCATCCAATTGATGTAAATTAGGTTCTTAGAGGTTACAGGGTTATTTTTCCAAAAACATTTGCTAGTATTAACCAAGACACACGTTGATACCGGCGTTCGCAAATTCGGCAAACCTGGAAATATTTTAGTGCTCGATATTACTTTGCGTCCGATGCTTCGACTGTCCAACATTTCTATTGGCATACAGGAGATCCAAATTAAGGCAGATTCGAATGCGGTTTATAATTTTGTGCTTATTTGTCAGGAATTTAAGTTACACGTGAAAAACCTCATTCAATCAGGTCATAAATACAATCGTAACATCTAATCCTATTTGATATTTTTATAAAATATTCGACGAAAGTTAATATATTATAGGAAGTCGAGATTTGATGCAATAGTTAACATGCTAATCATTTTCGATGTAGAGGGTGTTCTATTAAATGCGGAATATTTGCCTGTTCTGGCCCAAAAGTTTGGCCCACAAAAGGAAAAAGAAATTTGGGACATAACCAAGCTTGGAATAAGGGGTGATATAAATTGGGAAGATGGACTTCGTAAGAGAGTGAAAGCCTTGCGAGGCATTACCTACGAAGATTGTTCATTAATTGGAAAGAGTCTCGAAATTATGCCTGGTGCAATGATTCTGTGTAATGCTTTGAATAAGGCAGGATGGAAGATGATAGCTGTTTCTGGCGGGTTTACATTAATCACAGATAGACTTAAAAATGAATTGTTTTTGGATAGGATTTTTTCTAATGAACTAGTTTTTAGGGATGGAAAATTAGACGACGTAATTATCAAGGTGACTTCAGATAAATCCAAGGCAGTGGCAAATATTATTAAAGAGTGGGCGATAAGGAAGGAGGATATTGTGGTTGTTGTAGATGGTGCCAATGATCTTAAATTATTCGATATTGCAGGGTTTACGGTTGGATTTTGTCCAGTTGACGTCGTGAAAGAAAGGGCTGATGCAATTATCGAGATCCGAGACTTAACTCTCTTGTTAAATCTGCTTGAAAAGAAGTTTGGAAAAGCAGTTCTCACTAACGCTCGCTCTTGAATTTTGGTGTATTTGAGCTTAAACGAAGAGATGAAGGGAACCGATAAGATTGAAATAATTCCTATAAGAATAAAGGAGGATATCGTTAGTGGGCAAAATATCTCAGACATGATTGTGAAATCAATTTCGCAAGTAAATGAGTCATTGAAGAACAATGATGTTCTAGTAGTTACGCATAAAATCATTTCAAAAGCCGAGGACCGTCTAGTTAGCTTGGCTGAAATTGATCCATCATCCAAAGCGAAAAGAATTGCAAAATCGCAGAGTAAAGATCCGAGGCTTGTCGAGCTCATAATGTCCGAGGCGCTCGAGCTAGTAAGAATACATGATGGGGTTATAATAGCCGAGACCAAACATGGCTTTGTCTGTGCTAATGCAGGGATAGATATTAGCAACGTGGACAGGGATGGAAATAAAGTCGCTTTACTCCCGAGAGACTCCGATTGTTCTGCCAGTAAGATAAGAAAGGATATCTGGAATAAGGAAAAAAAGGATGTAGCGGTAGTTATTTCGGATACATTTGGAAGACCTTTTAGAGAAGGCCAAATCAATGTTGCCATCGGTGTCTCGGGACTGAACCCGATTAAAAGTTACGTCGGTAAGAGAGATATGTATGGGAAACCCCTCAGGGTAACTGAAATAGCTATCGCCGATGAAATTGCTTCAGCAGCAGAGTTGGTTATGAAAAAATCTGCACGTATACCTGTGGTCATACTTCGAGGATTGCGGTACAGTTCCAGACAAACGAACATTTCAACACTCATCCGGCCTAAAGAAAGTGATTTTTTTAGATAAATAGAATTATAAGGTTACCTGCTCTTGCCTTCGTCCCGTATCTTAAAGATCAGATCTTACTGCTGGACTAGGTTTTTTGTCTGATGCTGTCTTTTTGGTATGGTCTCATAACTAATCGTAAACATTTAATAAAAATCGATGGAGTGTAATTCATAGGTGTAGGAAAGAATGACGGATAATGACGAATCGGCTAAGAAGATAATAGACGTAAGGGGTCTTTATTGCCCTGAACCTGTTTTCAGAACCAAAATTGAAATTGAAAAATTAATTATAGGCGACAAAATTAAGGTCATAGCCGATGATCCTGAGTCTGAAGAAGATATTTCAAGTTGGGTGAAAAGAAGTGGTCATGAACTCATTGCTCTAGACAAAAAGGAAAAAGACTTGGAATTCTTAATCAGGAAGGCAAAGTGATGACTTCCACTCGTCATGATATTTTGCAACGTATTGGTGGTACACCGCTAGTTGAGCTACCATCATATTCTACAAACAATGTTAGGATCTTTGCTAAGCTGGAATGGTATAATCCTTTTGGCTCTGTAAAGGATAGGCCCGCATTTTGGATGATCCGGGAAGCAGAGAAGAAAGGGACTATAAAGAAAGGAGAGAGCATCATTATCGAACCAACTTCCGGAAATACGGGCATTGCTTTAGCTGGAATTGCTCAATCTATGGGTTATAAAGTCGAGATAGTTATTCCAGAGCGGGTAAGCAATGAAACTAAGTCTATATTAAAAAACTTAGGGGCGGTTCTTCACGAAACTTCTGATGACCTATGTCCGAGAGTTGGGACGGGAACCGATCAAAGTATTGCACTCGCGAAAGCAATAGCTAAGCCTAGACCAGACCTATATTTCATGCCAAACCAATATGAAAACGATGCAAACTTTTTGTCTCACTATGAAGGGACTGGTCCTGAAATTTGGGAACAAACAAATGGAAATTTAACTCATTTTTTCAGCGGATGTGGTACAGGAGGAACCATAACGGGAACTGCGACATATCTGAAGAAGATGAATAACAGAGTGCGGATTGTCGGTATTCAAGCCCAACAAAATCACCTTCTCCAAGGTTTGAGAAATTTTGAAGAATCTGCTAAGCCAGAATTGTTCATTCGCAGGGAACAGATTGTTGACCAACTTGTTACAGCTACTAATAAGGAATCATTTTACTACGTAAAGGAGCTTTTGCACCGTGAAGGACTCTTTGTCGGTCCTTCATCAGGTTCTGTTATGGCTGCAATGATCGGAGTTTCTAAATCGATTACTGAGGGAGTTTTGGTAGGAATATTTGCAGATGACGGGAGAAAATTTAAGAGTTTATACACTCAACTGGACTTGCTTCGGTCGGACGAGTTCCGTGAAGCTGAAAGGAGACTTCCACCTTTGGCATATGGTCCAGCTAATTAAGAAACGGAAGCTGATTTAACCTTATCAAGGTTATAATCACCTAACCATTTTTCGACGTCTAGGGCAGCCATACAGCCAAAGCCAGCTGCAGTTACTGCCTGCCTATACCTAAAATCATGAACATCCCCAGCAGCAAATACTCCAGGAACGCTTGTTCTGGTTTGTTCAGTTACAATAATGTATCCTCTATCATCAAGCTTAAGCTGGTCTTTGAATATTGAAGTATTGGGGTCATGACCTATAGCGACAAAAAGCCCTCCCACTGGAAGAATTTCTGTTTTTCCATTTTTCAAATTTTTAATTTCAATTTGATCTACTTTCTTGTTCCCTTTGATTTGCACCACAACATGATTCCAAACGAATTGAATTTTAGAATTCTCGAAAGCCTTCTCTTGTAAAATTTTGCTTCCACTCAATGAATTCCTTCTGTGTATTATTTTTACTGACCGACCAAATTTTGTTAAGAAGGTAGACTCCTCTAATGCGGTATCTCCACCACCGACCACAGCTATATCCTCTCCTCTAAAAAATGGCCCATCACAGGTCGCGCAGTATGAAACTCCTCTACCCGCAAATACATCTTCTCCTTTAATGCCCAGTTTACGCGGCGATGCACCGGTACATGCCAACACCGATTTCGCTTCGTAATTCTCTGAGTGTGTCGATACTAAAAAGGGGTAAGATTTGAAATCCACCTTTACCACTTCATCGTCAATAATTGCCGCGCCGAATCTTTCTGCCTGTTGCCTCATATTCATCATTAGCTCTGGCCCGAAAATCCCATTAGGAAAACCGGGATAGTTTTCGACTTCGCTAGTCGTCATTAGCTGGCCCCCGGGTAGGTTTCCGGAAATTAACAAAGTCTTAAGTTTAGCTCTTGAAGTGTATACTCCAGCTGTATAGCCCGCAGGTCCGGAGCCTATTATTATGACATCATATTTATTCTTGATAATGCTTTTAGTTCCATCCCTTTCGATGCTATGCGCATCTTCTTTTTGAGTTGCAGACATAATAAGTTATGTGGATAAGTAGATAGGACCATTTAATTATTTGTTCGTCCATTGCCATCGGTTAACTTAAGGTTAATTAACGAAGAATATACAATTCTACTCGAGGTTGGATACGGTAATCCTAATATTTTATTAATTTGATGACAAAAATAATAAATTCTAAGATTTCTGGGAGATTTTAAGTATTCTTGTTACACGTCATAATTTCAGTTCAAAGAATACCATATGTTCTCTATTTTCAAAATCATAAAAGCGTTGAAATTGAAAAGTCAAAAAATCAAAAGTAAATCGCATAGAGCAAGACCGTTCAATGTTATTCAAACTTCCAATAGGAGAGAATTACAGATTAATTAAATGATTAGCCGGAATTACTATTGATATGTTCTTAATGATATGGAGTCATATAACGAAGGATTCACGATATGATTTGAAACATAATACATTGTTCAATAAATCTAATTTGTAAGGTACAGCACTCAAATAGATATTACTCCAATTACCACAAATTAGTAAACTACGTCCCTTGTAAACGATACGACATTCAAGAATTTTCTAGGCTCTTCATTTTCA
>WNGA01008758.1_pt1 | contig 15114 bp, 14 predicted proteins | sample 5400061 | NCBI WGS metagenome assembly WNGA01 (sample SAMN13153366, study PRJNA577476) | soil metagenome | isolation source: 100 cm soil or saprolite under grassland replicate 2 | place: USA:California | collected 2016-06-15
GACCCGTTGGTCGGCGGACTACGCCTCGTCAATGCCGCCGCGAACGTGCTGTGCTTCGTGGGCTGGAGCCTTGCTAGGATCACCAGCCAACATGACGCAGTCCGCGACACCCCTGATGGCCAACAAGAGCCCGAATCTCATCCCATTGGGCGACGGGCTCAACTTCAGCGCACCCCTTGATCGCGTCAGTGGCACCGTGGTGCCGACGCCCGAATTCTTCGTGCGCTCGAATAATCCGCCCCCGGTTCTTTCTGCAAAGGAGTGGTCGCTGCGCGTTGACGGACTGGTCCGCACGCCTCTGACGGTGCACCTGGCAGACCTCAAGGCGCGGCCCAGCCGCACTCACGAGATATGGATGGAGTGCGCCGGCAATGGCCGGTCACACTTCGCGCCGCCGACCGAGGGCAACCAGTGGAACGACTTCGCCGTGAGCGACGCCACGTTTACCGGTGTCCCGCTCGCCACGTTGCTCGACGAGGCCGGCGTGACCTCCGGTGCGGTCGAAGTCGTTGCCACGGGAGCTGACGTCGACGCCATAGGCACGACCTTCCAGCGCGGTTTACCGCTCGACGCCGCACTGCTGCCCGAAGTCCTGCTGGCCTGGGATATGAACGGCGCCCCAATCCCGAGTGTGAACGGCGGTCCCGTACGTCTTATCGTCCCACGCTGGGCGGGCATCGCCAGCGTCAAATGGCTGACCCACATTGCAGTGGTCGACCGGCCCTTCCAGGGCTACTTCAATGCCGAGCGCTACATCTTCGTCGACGTCCAGGGCACCACGCTGCGCACGGTTCGCGAGATGCCGGTGAAGTCGATTATCGCCTCGCCGGCGTCAGACGGAGCGCGGCTGCCGCACGGTAAGCCGACGACCGTCTTTGGCTTCGCCTGGTCGGGGTACGGGCCGATCACGCGTGTCGACGTGAGCACGGACGGCGGCAACACGTGGTCGTCGGCGATGCTGCGGCCAGGTGAGGGGCCATTGGCCTGGACTCGCTGGGAGTTCCCGTGGACTCCTCAGGCCAGGGGCGCGGCCACGCTTGAGGTGCGGGCAACGGATGCCGCGGGGAACGTGCAGCCCACCCAGGCAACGTGGAACAAGTTTGGCTACGAGATGAACGCGATCTTGCGGCGCGAGGTCGTCGTCGACGGCTGAGCTCGACCATGCCGCCGTCCACGTGCGCGACCTGGCACGGTCAATCGCGTTCTATCGCGACGCGTTCGGTCTGGTCGACGATGGTCGAATAACGCTTGGCAGTGAACACATTGCCTTCATGCGTGCCGGGTCGGGCTGGGTGGAGCTCATCGCCGATGCCGGCGCGGCACGCTCCACGGGGGTGGTCGATCACCTGGCGCTGCGGGTCGACGACCTGCGTGCGGCCATGGCCGGCCTGCGCGTGATGGGGGTCACACTGCTCGACGAAGCGCCGCTCGAGGTCGCGGAGCTGGGTGCGCGGATCCTGTTCTGCGCGGGACCGGACGGCGAGCGCATCGAGCTGATCGAGCGCCGGTAACGCCGTGCAGCAGACCGGCAGCGGTGGTCAGGCGCTCGGAGCGGCATTGGTCCATGGCTGTGCGTGACCGGGCAGATCCATTCGCGGGCGATCGGGCGCGAGCTTGGGCTGCTGCACGAGGTTCGCAATCAGGATGCGGTGCTGGCGTCGGTGACGCAGCGGACGCTGCGCGCACTTGGAATGTCGGACATTGCGGGCCTGGTGCATGAGGCCTTTGCGACCTTGTGCCGGGGCCGGCCGCGTCCGGTTGCCCTGGAGGTCCCGCCGGACGTGTTGATGGCCACGGGCAACTACACGTTGTCTCAGCCGGCGCAGGCATCGGCGACGGCGGCCGAACCCGACCTGGTACGCGCGGCCGCCGAGCGACTGCGGCGAGCCGAGCGGCCCGTGATCTATTCGGGCGGCGGCACGCTCGCCTCGGGCGCGTGGGCCGAGCTACAGCGACTAGCCGAAGCGCTGGAGGCGCCAGTGGTGATGTCTGTAGATGGGCGTGGGGCGCTCTCGGACCGCCACGACCTGGCGCACACGGGCCTGACCGGCGAAGCGCTGCTGCAGACTGCCGACCTGGTCCTGGCCGTTGGCACACGGTTCTGGATTCCCGCGCGGGTGTGGGGTGTGACTTGCGATGTCATTCGCATCGACGCCGACGCCGCCGAGGTAAGGCGGCATGGCCAGGCTGCCATTGGCATCGTGGCAGACGCACGGTCCGCGTTGGCCAGTCTGTGTGAGGCGCTCGGCGACATTGGAAAGCGGAAGTCGCGGCGGGCGGAACTGCGGATGATGAAGGACGCGGCCGTCCGGCGGCTCGAGGAGTTTCAGCCGCAAGCACGGTTCACCGCGGCCATTCGGGCTGGATTGCCTGACGATGCGATCACCGTGAATGACCTGACCCAGGTCACCTTCTTCGGCACCATCGGCCTGCCCATCTATGCGCCGCGCACGTTCATCGGTCCGGGCTACCAGGGCACGCTGGGGTCGGCCTTTGCCACCGCACTGGGGGCTCAGGTGGGCAATCCCGACCGAGTGGTGGTCGCCATCGCCGGCGACGGCGGATTCATGTACACGCTGGCCGAGCTGGCTACACAGCGGCAGCACGAACTGCCCGTCATCTCGATCGTGTTCAACGACAGTGCCTTCGGCAACGTCAAGCGCACTCAGCAACTGCAGTTCGGCGGGCGGCTCATCGGCAGCGAGCTGATCAATCCTGACTTCGTCGCCGTGGCGCGCGCGTTTGGCATCGATGCCGAGCGGGTTGAGGCGCCGACCGGGCTCGAAGGCGCGCTGCGTTCGGCCGTGGCGGCGCGGCGGCCGGCGCTGATCGAGGTGACGGTCGGCGCGATGTCGAATGTCTTTCCACTCGCTGGACGAGCCGGCGGGTTGTACCCGGTGCTGCTCGACTGATGGCGGTCAGGCGCGACGCGCCGATGTGGACGCGCCGTCGCGATCGAAGACGATCACGCGGCTTGAGCCGACGCCTCCTGGAACGCGACGCCAACCGACGGCCCTGTATCGGACTCGAGGATACGCATGACCTTGCCGCGACGCCGCGTGGGCGCGCTGCCAGGCGACGCCACGAACGACAGATCGAGCTCTGTACCGACCGCTGCGGCGAGGCCATCGATACGTCCGCCGGTCGCGCTCAGGTCGACGATCCGCGCGCTGCGTTCGCCCGCCCAGGCTGTCGAACGGGCGGCCACCGGGATGTTGACTGATAGTCGGCGCGCTTCGGTGAGCTGGAAATGCGCGACCACGGTGCGCAGGCGTTCGGCCGTGCTGGCCAGTGCCTCGACGCCTTCACGCGCGTGGTTCATCGAGGCGACCGCGTTACCGACCTGCTCGGTCATCGCACGGGTCGCGTCCGCGTTGCCCTCGGCCACTTCGCGCAGCGGCTGCATCAAATCGTCCAGCGCGCGCGTACCCTCGGTCGCCGCGCGCGCCGAGCCGGCGATGGCATCCACGCGACTGGCGGCGTCCTCGACGGCAGCGATGATCTCGGTGAGCGCTTCAGCGGCCTGGTCGGCACGCCCGCGTTCGCGCTGTGCAGATTCGGCGTCGGACAGAATATGCCGGGTGGTCTCGGCGCTCGAGCTCTGGATGCGCCGAATGAGCTCGGCGATCTGCTTGGTCTCGCGTTTGCTGCGTTCGGCCAACTTGCGCACCTCACCGGCGACAACAGCAAAGCCGCGGCCCTCACGGCCGGCACGCGCGGCTTCGATGGCCTCAGGCACGATGGCCTCAGGTAGCTCGGGCGGCTCGGCCAGGAGGCGTTGGGCGGCCTGGACTAGCAGTCGGCCAAGGAAGTGGCGCACAGATCAGTATCGACCGCCGGCTGGGCCGCGGTCATCCCCTGGTCAGGGCGGGTGTGCCCGCGCCCAGATGCTTCAAGAGCACGTCGAACACGTTGGGTACCTGGAGTTGATCGGTGGCCAGCAGATCCGGCGATTGCGTGGCGATGATCGGGCTCTCGGCGGGCGACGTGGTGACGCGACCGTGCGAGCCACGGACCAGCGTGGCGTCGAGCGGCGTGACTTCCATCAAGCTCCGAAAACCCAGCTGACGGCGCAGTAACGTCATGCCGACCTTCACCTTGGGCGCACGAATGGCGGGGTCGACGAACAGCTCGACCGGGTCGTAGCCCGGCTTGCGATGGATGTCGACGGTGCGTGCGTAGTCCGGCGCGCGGGCATCGTCCAGCCAGTAGTAATAGGTAAACCAGGCATCCGGCTCAGCCATCGCCACGAGCTCACCCGCTCTGGCGTGGTCGATGTGGTTGGCATGCTTACCCTCGTCGTCGAGCACCTCGGCCACGCCGGGCGTCTGCTCGACGATGCGCCGCACTTCGGCCAGTCGACTGAGGTCGTTCACGTAGACATGCGCGATCTGGTGGTCGGCCGCGGCGAACGCAGCGCTCGCGCCGACATCGACCATGTCGCGGCCGAGCTCCTCGCGCGTGGCGATCAGGCCGGCCTCGCGCAAACGACGATTCAGATGGACTGGTCGGCTGACGGCACGGATGCCGTACTCCGACAGCAGCACGACCTGCACCCCGCTGGCGCTGTAGGCGTCGACGAGATCGCCGAATACGGCGTCGATTTCCGACAGGTCGTTGGCCACACCGGGGTGACCAGGGCCAAGCCGCTGCAGGACGTAGTCGAGATGCGGTAAGTACACCAGCGACAGCGTTGGCTGATGCTGCCGCTCGATCCACTTCGCGGCCTCGGCAATCCAGCGCGTGGCGCTGATATCAGTCGCCGGGCCCCAGAATTTGAACAGTGGGAATTGGCCAAGCTCGGCCTGCAGCGCGCCGCGCAGGTCCCCTGGCTGCGTCCAGACGTCGGGCAGCTTGCGTCCGTCTGACGGGTACATCGGTCGCGGTGTGACCGCCCAATCGACCGACGAGTACATGTTGAACCACCAGCACACGTTGGCGCAGGTGAAGCTCGAGTCCTCCGCGCCGGCGCGCTCCCAGATTTTGGGCGCCTGCACGAGACGATTCGACTGCCGCCAGAACTTCACCTCGAGCTCGTCGCGGAAGTACCAGCCGTTGCCGACGATGCCGTGCTCGCTCGGGTAGGTACCGGTCAGGAACGACGCCTGTACGGTGCACGTCACGGCCGGCAGGACAGGCGTGATCGACGCCGTGCGGCCGCTGGCGACGAACTGCTGCAGGCGCGGCGTGCGCTCGCCAATCAGACTGGGTGTGAGCCCAACCACGTTCAAAACGGCGGTGCGTTGCATTCAGGTGCCCTCCACCACGCGCTGCAGCAGCAGTGTCAGGCCATACGCCAGCACCGCTAGCAGCAGCCACCACAGCGGCGCCTGGGCCCAGAGCATGATCAGCCCATCCACCAACGAAATGCCGGCGATGAGCAGGGCGACCACGTGTCCGGACGCGCCGCGTTTGGCAATTGCCGTCAGGCAGACCATGTACAGCACGAGCACGCCGCCGGCGATGGCCACTTGGATCGAGATGGGCCAGGCGAAGGCGACGAACGCACCGACGTAGACCATGAGCCGGCAGCCGGCCATCACTACCGGACTGAGCGGGTTGCTCTTGTGCCAGGTGTCGTACAGCACGATCAGGCCGATCAGGACCAGCCCGGCCAGGAAGGCGCGCGTGCTGACCACCCAAAGAAGGGCACTGCCGAGCGCGAGCATCGCCAGCGTGGCGGCAAGCGCCGCGTTGCGCGACACTGCGCCGACGACGAGCGGCCGGTCAGGCCGGTGGGTCTGGTCCCAGCCGTAGTCGCACACATCGTTCAGCACCATGCCCGCTGTGTAGAAGATCACGAACGCGGCCACCAGCAGTGCGATGGCTCCGCTCGCCTCAAAAGCGCCAGCAAGTGCGGCGCCGACCAGGACGTTGGTCGCGACGGTGGGCGAGTTGGAGACGCGGGCCATCGTCAGCCACGCGCTGAATGGCGTATACGGGCGGGCAAACGTGGATTGGACCGCGCTCATCGATGTGCCGCGGCCGCCGCTGGCAGGGCCAGGGTATCCATGACCCACTCGTACTCGCGAACGATGGAGTCGGTCAGGTCCTGTTTGAGCTCGGGCGGCAGCACATCCCAGGTATAGGTCTCGATCTCCAGGATGCGGCAATTGCAGCGGCGCTTCACCTGGTCGAAGGTGCGCTCGATCCAATCGCGCGTGGAGCGGAAGACTCCATACCGCTCAACAAACAACGGCGTATGGAAATGAATACGCCACTGCGCGGCCTGCGGTTGATTCAGTCGCTCCAGCGCTTCGGGCAAGTCCGGATATTGGTGCAGCGACCCGTCACGGTCCTGCTGGGTCACCTGATGCAGATAGACGGGGTCAGCAAAGGCTTCAAGGGCGTGCCGGTCGGCTGGGAGAGGGACTTCCAGCGCAGAGCTGACCTGAATCTTGCCGATGCTGATTCCGGCGTTTGCATAGCGGTCCATGACCTCGGCCGGGTCCTCATGGGCGACGGCCATATGACAGGTGTCGAAGCACACGCCGATGTGCTCCCAGGCGGAGTGGGGCAGCCACTCCTCGAAGAAGCGCACCAGCTCGGTGCTGCGTTCGAGCAGGCCATCGGGCTCCGGCTCCAGATCAAGGTGAATGTTGCTGCCCTGCAGGTCCTCGGCCACGCGGGTGACGTTGCGCGCCAATAGCTGCCACGTGGCGCGGTCGTCCTGGTCAACCCACGTTTTATACGAGAGCGGGCTGGTCGAGATGCTGCCGTCCATGCGCTCGGGCAGCAGCTTCTTCAGGATCGTGGCCAGCCTGATGGTGTACGCGACACGCTCCTCGTCGCGCCAGTCCGGCGCATGCACGTCCGCTTTCACGGCCGTGCCGTGGAACGCACCGTACGGGAACCCATTGAGTGTGAACACGTAGAGGCCCTGCTGGCGCAGCCAATCGGCAAATCGATCGAGGTTGCTGCCTTCAAGGAGCGCGCGACTCTCGATCCCAGACAGGCGCAAGCCAATGCCAAATGGAGCCTCTGGTGAGAGCCGCGCCTTGAGCGGCGGCGCATGGCGCTCGAGGCTGGCAAAGACCGCCGGCCAGCCCTGGGCCGGGTGGATGTTGGTGCAGTAGGTCAGTCCAAAGAAGCCGTCGTCGCCGAGGCGCATCCGCTCAGCGGGCCACTTCGGCGACTGCTCGACCGGGCGCTCGGAAGTTGCTTGTTTGGCCCAGGAACTCCGACGGGTTGTCCCATACGACCTGCTTGATCAGGCTGTCCGGCTGGCCACGCCGGCGCATTTCGCGAATGAAGTGGGCCACTGCCCACGGGACGCTCGGGCCCCAATCGCACGCCGACGCGACGCAGATGCGTTCTGGGCCGAAGACCTCGATCATGTCGGCGGCGCGCTGTGGCGAGACCTTCGTCTGTGGATAGAGCGTCAGCCCAGCCCAGTAACCCTGGTCCTTGATCGTCCCGAGCGTGTGCTCCTCGGCGTGGTCGACCATCACGCGCTCCGGCTGGATGCGCTGCTCCGATGCGAGGGAATCGAGGATGACCCGCGTGCCCTTGAGTTTGTCCTCGAGGTGCGGCGTATGAATCATGATCGGCAGATGGTCATGCCGAATCGCCAACTCGACGTGGTCTTCGAAGGTGGCGAGCTCGTTGCGCGTGACGCGATTCAGTCCGATCTCGCCAATGCCCAACACATTCGGCCGACCGAGGTATTTTTCGATGATGGGTAGGACTGCAGCGCACAGCGCGCGGTCCTCGGCTTCCTTCGGGTTTAGTGACAGCCAGGTGAAGTGCTGGATGCCGTACTTCGCGGCGCGCTTGGGCTCGAAGTCGGTGAGTGCTTCGAAGTAGGCGACGAAAGCCTCTGGCGTGCCGCGGTCATAGCCGGCCCAGAACGCCGGCTCGGTCAGGACCCGGCAGCCGGTGAGCGCCATCTGCTCGTAGTCGTCGGTCGTGCGCGAGGTCATGTGCGCGTGGTGGTCGATATAGTCCATGGCTACCGCTTCTCATAGGCGCCGAAGGCGCTCTTGCGATCGAGCTCGGGTAGCAGATCGCTGCGCGGGTCACTGAGCAGCATCTGGACCGCGCGCATGCGCCCTCCGCTCTCCGTGTCGAGCAACGCCGCCAACGCCTTGCGCAACGCGTCCATTCGAAAGTCCTCCTCGGCATCGCGCGGGCTGGCGCGGTCGAACCGATCCAGGAACGCGGCGATATCCAGGACCTTGGTGCGATGCTCGATGAAGTACTCGTCGATTAGCTGCTGCTGGCTGAGCGGGCACGCACCCGCGGATGGACTGATGGCCATGTATGGCCTCCTGCGCACAGTCTCTTGGGTTTACTCGGCGTGCAGGCCTACCCGCAACATAGCAATGCAGCTACGCACCACGTCGAGGTCCAGGCTGTGCACTTCCATGCCGCGGCCAATGGTCAGCGGCAGCATGATCGTTAGCTCGCCGCCAAGGTGTTCGCGAAACTCGACCAGGCCACGCAGGACGCTGCCGGGATGCTCGGGTTCGTCGAGGTGCCGGCTCAGCTCTGGGGCGTAGGTTGGCAACCCGACCACCTGCAGCACGCGCATGATGCGTCGCCAGGTGATGTCGTCGAGCAGCCCGACCTCATGCGCGTAGGTAGCGTCCAGCGCGAGACCGATCGCGACCGCCTCGCCGTGAAGGAGTCGGTAGCTCGAGAGCGACTCCAGCTTGTGCGCTGACCAGTGGCCCATATCGAGCGGCCGCGACGAACCGAACTCGAACGGGTCGCCCGAGGTCGCGATGTGCTGCAGGTGTAGCTGCGCTGAGCGGTAGACGACGCACCGCATGGCGCGCATGTCGCGTTGGGCCAGCGCCGGCGCCTGGCTCTCCAATTCCTCGAAAGCGGAGCGGTCCTTGAGCAGCATGACCTTGATGGCCTCGGCGATGCCGCTGCGCCACTCCCTGTCCGACAGTGTCTCGAGGAACGTGCTGTCGTTGATGACCGCGGCCGGTGGGGCGAACGTGCCCAGGAAGTTCTTCTTGCCGAAGGCGTTGATGCTGTTCTTGACGCCGACGCCCGAGTCGCCCTGGGCCAAGACTGTGGTCGGAATGCGAATCAGTCGCACTCCGCGATGGGCTGTGGCGGCGGCGTAGCCGACCATGTCCAGCAGTGCGCCGCCGCCGACGGCGACGACGTACGAATGGCGGTCAATGCCCGCGCGATTGATGGCTTCGTGCATCTGGTCGACCAGGTCAGGATGGTTCTTGACTCGCTCGCCGCCGGGGACGACGATCGGCTGCTCCGCCAGATCGATGAACTCGCGATACCGTTTGGCGTAGCTGGTGATCGACTGGACGAGGCCGGGCTGGTGGCTGGCAACGCCGTCCTCGACCACGCACAAGAACCTGCTGGGCGTGCGCATCTCTGATGTCGCGGCCATGGTCTCGGCCAGCAACGGGTTGTCGGCGGCGAAGACCTGCTCGGTGAACAGCACGCGGTAGTTGAAGGCGACCTCGACGCGCTGCTCAATCGGCGGCAAGTCGGTCTCGGGCGCCGCGCGGTGCCTGGGCGAGGGCGTCGGAACGATGGACATAGCCAGGGGAGCAACTCCTCGCACGCTGGGCATGCTCAGACGACTCTAGCGATGCGCGGTTGTCGTACGCGCCTGCTCCCATTATGCGCCCGGTTGAGACCTGGTTGTGGCAAAAGGTTTTTGGAAAAATTCTCCCGCTGCGTGACCGCCGCGCGCCTTTCGCTCGAACGCGACGCTCGTGCTGGTTTTCCTTATCTTCTTTGGAAAAAGGGAGCCGGCCGAGACTGGCGGAACAGTCTTTGCCGGCCCCCATTTCCTAAAAGAAAAGTCCCCGACTGCAGCGATCAATTGAGCCGCGACGCGATCAAGCGCCGGACGTCCGTCCAATAGCGATTGACCAGGTCCTCGGCATATGGATCGCCGGTGTACGGCACTTCCATCGCCGTTTCGCCGTACACACTCAGGTCCAGGTCGCGCCGCGTGACCGGATTGGTGCGCGCATTGGCTTTGACCCACTGCACGCCGCCGTCGCCGCTCGCGGGATCGACCACGTACATCGTGCGCGCGATCGCCGGCACCGCCGTCTCGCTGTGTTCGCTCGACGAACGCTCGGTGATCAGCGACCACAGGTTCTCGACCAGCAGCTTGCGCAAGTCGAAGTCGTACGCGATGGCTCTGGTTGCCACTTCGCCCGTGAAGAACAGCGCGCCGCGGCCAAGGAACGCCACGTCGCCGACGTTCGACTGCAGGGCGTCCATGAGCGCGCGAAACACGAGGTGTTTGCGCGCGTTGTGTTCGAGCCGCAGGTCGTAGTGCTCCTCGACGGGCACGGTCTTGATGAACTGGATGACTTGCAGGCCGCTGAGCTTCTGTAGGCCTTGACCGAAGCGGCCGGGCGGGTACTTCTTGCCTTCGAAGTAGAACGCGTTGACGCTGAACGGCAGTGGCACGTCAACGTCCAGGCCGCCAAAGACGCGATCGGTTGCGCCGGCGATGGCGTCCTCGTTGAATGCGAGTTGGAAATCGATCGCCAGACCTGTGGCGTCCTCGAGGGTGCGGCGCATCAGGTCGAAGCCGCCCGTGTTGTAGGCCTGGTCGATCTTGATCGGACCGACCTTCTGGCCCGGCTGCTGGTGGCGCGCGATATGGCGCTCGATTTCCGGCGCACGGATATCGTGCGTCAGCGACACGAGGTCGACGCTGCGCGAGCGGTAGTCGTACGAGAAGATCGTCAACGAGCCGATAAAGCCACGCTCCGTCAGAGGCGGCTCGTGGGTCTCGCCGTAGCCGAAGAGCAGAAAGTTCAGTCTTGTTGCGTTGAGTTGCGGATCGACGCGCATCCAGTAGCGCGGATCGGCCGCTGCTTGCTGTTGCCGGCGTCTGAGCGCTTCGTTCAGGAACGGCCGCATGAGGCGCTCGAACCGTGACGCCTTCTCGGGCGTCGGCAGCGCCGTTGGTAGGACTAGTGGGGTCGGAATGGCCGTCGCTTCTAGTTGCGCGTCATACAGCGGCAGCAGCAGCGGGTCGTCTTGGGGATCGTGCAGCGCGGGCCCCGTAGAGAGCGCCGTCGCGCCGATGACCCCCACAGCAATGAAAGTGGCAAGCAGCAGCCGACCGATGCGACTTCCCACCCACACCGCGGGCGCCATTGTAGACGTCCCTCTGCTTTGGCGGTTTTCCTTTGAAAAAACCTCCGCTGCATGAGCGCCGCGCGCTTTCGCTCAACCGCGACGCTCGTGCTGGTTGTGCTTATCTTTGGGAAAATGGAGCCGGGCGGACAGTTTCGGCCGGCTCCATCTTTTCAAAAAGCGCTATTTGCGCAGAGCTTCTTCCAACGTCAGTGAGGGCTTGCGCCAGATGTCGCGCTCGTGCATCAGCGCGATCTGCTTCTGAATGACTTCGGTGCGGTACTCGGCGTGGGTGTATGGGGCGCGGTCCAGGTACAGGTTCTTAGGGTAAATGGGCTCCTGGTAGACAAGCGCAAACAACTCGGTGCGGAGATCTTTCATCCAGTTGTCCCATTGCGCTTGGGCGCGGAACTTTCTCAGAGCGTCGATGTCGACCGTACCGGCGACGTAGGACGAGCCGGCGCCGTAGCGGTGCTGGCCAACAATGCGGCCTTTGTAATCCACGATCATCGACTGGCCACCGAAGGTGTCGATCGGCAAGTCCGAATCCTGTTCCAGGAAGTACGTGGCCAAATTCGGGGCCAACACGTAGAAGTTGTTGTCGAGCGCGCGCGCCCGGTTCTGAATCTCGAAGAACTCGTTGCCCGTGTGCGGGTGCGGGTACGAGGCGCGGTAGACGACCTCGGCGCCGTTCATCGCCAGACCGCGCGCGTTTTCGGGATAGGAGCCTTCGTTGGCCATCAGCACCCCGAGCCGGCCGATTTCCGTATCGGCGACCGGGAAGAAGGCATCCAGCGTGCGGCCGTAGAGCTCGATCCAGCGATCCCACACGTCGTGCGGCGTCATCGAGTGCTCGACGGGATAGAGCGTCGCCAGCTTGTGGTGCTTCAAGATCACCTCACCAGAGGGATCAATCGCGAAGCCGACGTTGAAAAAACGGTCAGGGAACGCCGGGTGGCGCGCCTTGGCCTGGCCCATGATGAACACGTGCCAGTGCCGCGCAAGCTGGCCCAGATGGTCGGTCTCCGGGCCAGGTACGTCAATCGCGCACTCGTTCGCATAGGTGGCGTGATCAAGGTCGAAGACCTCGTCCGTGAAGCCCTGCAGCGCGCCTTCGGGCAGCAGCACCAGGCGCACTGGCAGATCGAGGCTCGACAGCCATGAGGCGGCGGCGATGAGATGGCTCAGATGTTCCAGGTTGCGCTGGATCTCAGCGCGCTTCCTGACGCCGCGCACCGTCGGGATCAAGCCTACGGCGGTGTATGGATCAGGCATGGGACGCCTTCGCGGGAGCCAGCACGATGTCATTCTTGACCGAGCACCATTCACCCGAGATGCTGGCCGGCCGCTCGGGATCGTCAGATCTGCGCGGCACGAACTCGCGGATCAGCGAGCGCTTGACGGCGAACACCGCGTCCGAATCGAGGTAGGCGCTGGTGCCGTCGAAGATGTGCGTCTGGAGACGCTGATAGCCAGGCGCGCTGACGATCATGTGGATGTGCGCCGGCCGCCAGGGATGGCGCCCGCCGGCACCGAGCATGGCCCCGACCGGACCGTCGTTCGGAATCGTGTATGGCACGGGTTTGACGCCCACGAACGCGTACGAGCCGTCCTCGCGCGAGTAGTAGCGCCCGCGCAGGTGGTCTTCATCGTTCTCGGGCTCCTGGACCGTGTACAGGCCGTTCGCGTCGTTCTGCCAGACGTCGAGCTCGGCGCCGGCGATCGGCGCCCCATCGAGGTCGAGCACGCGGCCGCACACGAGCGCGGGTGTGCCGAGGGGTCGCTCGATCATACTGTCGGCGAAGCCGCGCACGGGTGCATTGGGGGTCCAGAACGGGCCGAGCACGGTCGACTCCATCGCGCCGGCCGGGCGCGTGTTGGCCAGCGAGTCGACCAGCATGGACACGCCGAGCGCGTCCGACCAGAGGATGAACTCACTCCGCTTGTCGTCGGTAATGTCGCCGGTCGCCTTGAGGATGTCGATGGCTGCCGCCCATTCGTCGGGCGTAAGCTGCACGTCTTTGGCGAACGCGTGCAGGTGACGCACCAGCGCCTGCAGGATCCCTCGCAGGCGCGGATCGGGACAGTTGTCGAAGCTGGCGACCGCTTCAGCGGTCACCTCGTCCGCTCGAGCGGACGTGCTGCTGAGAGTTGAGGTCATCAGGCTTCCCCGCAGCGCAGTCTACGTCGGATATCCGAAGCCTGGCATAGAGGGTGCTCATGCCGTCGATGATGACTGAGGTTCTGGCCCAGCCGGGGGCCTGCTTAACGCGCTATGCGGCAAGCCGGGCGGCAGACGGCCTGCACCCTGTCGGAAGACGAGTCCTCGGCACGATCCCGCCAGCAATTGCCTGGATCGTGCTGACATCGCCGGTGTGGGCGGCGATCGTGGCGCCCGGCATCCTGGGCAACTTTCTGGTCTTCTTCGCCGGCTACTGGTTGTGGCGGTCGATCGAGTTCAGCGTCGGGCTGCTGATCGGGTTGGTGCAGATGCGTCGTACGCGCCGGCGCGATTGGCTCGCCCACGGCGAGGCGCTGGACGGCTTCGAGCGACTGCACCACGTGGTCATCGTGCCGACCTACAAGGAAAGTGGCGCGATCCTGGCCGAGACGCTCGACCGCCTGGTGAGCCAGACCGTGCCGCCTGGACGGATCGCCGTCGTGCTCGCCTTCGAAGAGCGCGACGCCGAGGCGCCAGCGCGTGCGGCCGAGTTGACGCAGCGCTACGCCCGCTGCTTCGGCGGGTGGTTGCTGACGATGCATCCCGACTTGCCGGGCGAGGTCAAAGGCAAATCGTCGAATCTGGCCTGGGCCGCCCAACGGGTCGAGGACGAGCTAGTCACGACTGGCGTGCTCGACGCGCGCAATTTGCTGGTCACCGTGTGCGACGCAGACTCGCGCCTTGACCTGCAGTACCTGGCCGCGCTCGGGCACTCGGTGCTGTCGCACCCAGACGGGCGCCTGCATGTGTATCAGCCGGCGATCTTGTTCTACGCCAATCACGGTCGGCTGCCGCTGCTCTTGCGCGCGGTGAGCAGCGTGTTCTCGCTGTACTCATTGGCCCGGCTCGCGGCAAGCCACCGCCTGGTGCCGCAGTCGACCTATTCGCTGTCGTGGTGGGCCGCCAAGCGCGTCCAGTTCTGGGACGCTGACGTCGTACCCGAAGACTCACATATGTTCTTCAAGGTGTGGCTGAACCTTGGCCGGCGGGTGCGCACGCGGGCCATTTACCTGCCAGTGCATGCCGACGCGGCCGAGGGCTTCTCCCTGTGGGGTACCGCGCTGTCCACGTACCAGCAGATACGGCGTTGGGCGTGGGGCGTGTCCGATGTGCCGTACCTCGTCCTGCGTTGCATGCGCGCGCGGCATATCCCGTGGCATCTGCGGGTCGCGCGACTCGGCTGGTACATCGAGGAGCACCTGGTCTGGCCGTCGCACTGGTTCCTGCTGACGTTGGGCGGGTTGGTGCCGCCCTTGCTCAACCCGGGCTATGCGGCCACGGCGCAGGCGATCTGGCAAAGCTCTGCGATGTCGTTCTTGCTGACGCTGTGTTTGCCGTCGTTGGTGCTGGCCATCGTGGCTGATGCTTTGCTCAAGCGCCGCCAAGCGCCGGGCTTGCTCGACCTGCTGGGCGGCCTGCTCGGCTTCGTGCTGCTGCCACTGAGTGGCCTGGCCCTGGTGGCGCTGCCTGCCCTGGACGCGCACACGCGCTTGCTACTTGGCCGCACGCTGGCCTACCAGGTCACGGAGAAGCGCACCGCCGTCGCCGATAGCAGCGACTTCCAACCGCGCCGCGGCCAAGTCTTCGCCCAGGACGCCGTCTAGCGCCCCTCACAACCGCCCTCGCGGTGCGAAACCTCTCTGTCCGGAGGGGTCGGGTAGGAAACAATCTTTTCTCCTGCGGAGGGCTGGTGGGGAATTGGGCTGTTCAGGCATCGGCGGCGGCCAAGTCTTCGCCCACGACGCGCGCGAGTGCCTCCTGGGGCAGCGCGTTGGCGCGGGCGATGCTGCTGTAGAGCCTGGCGC